>JACKQG010001898.1_pt1 | contig 28181 bp, 21 predicted proteins | sample 8237621 | NCBI WGS metagenome assembly JACKQG01 (sample SAMN15677084, study PRJNA649215) | marine metagenome | biome: marine; feature: Black Sea; material: saline water; isolation source: suspended particulate matter (SPM) from the Black Sea western gyre | collected 2013-06-09/2013-06-10 | depth... | reverse complement strand
CCTTGTCCTTCCATATTGACCTCCATAGTTGGTCAACTTTTTTCAGGACGACACATAAACAAAAAAACCCCCACAATGTGAAGGTTTTAATGCTGTCGGAACGGGGAGATTTGAACTCCCGACCTCTTGACCCCCAGTCAAGCGCGCTAACCGGGCTGCGCCACGTTCCGATATTTCCGGGCTGCCTGTCCCGTCGTAGTCTCTGACGAAGACGGACGCCACGTTCCGGGATCATCTGCTCCCAAATAAGTCTCAGAAATGACCTATTAATGAAGCGGCCTAATTAAAGAATTGAAACACTCCGAATCAAGGAGCTTTAAGCGCTGAAAACAAGTTTATGAATCAATTAACTCTATAAGTTGTTTGAGTTCAGTGCGAAGATTTGTAAGGAATTTCTTGTAGCTCTCTGGAGTCATGTCACCCTGGGCAGAAGCCACAGGAATTTTTGTGCCAGGTTCATCCATGGTCTTGGCAGGTGGGGCTTGAGGGGTGGCAACTGGCTCTTCAAGGCTGTGGACATTCAGAGGTTGACCATTGTCCTGCAACTGTTTTAACTTCTGACGTGCACCCTCTATAGTATATTTTTTCTCATAAAGAAGAGTCTTAATAAAGTTTACCAGCTCAATATCTTTTTCTCGATATGTACGGTTGCCTGCACGGTTTTTGGCAGGAGATAGCTGAGGAAATTCCGACTCCCAATAGCGTAGAACGTATTGCTTTAAGTCGGTTGCTTCACTGACTTCACCGATTGAATAGTATAGTTTTTTGATGGCTTCCCTTGGCATATTCCACTCACTCTATCATAATTCTATGTTAAACACTTGAACCATTACTTTAATTATAATCCCTTATTACAGGATCATCAAGGCTTTAATAGTCTCTTGTACAGCTTTTTTATTAGCTGTAGGATCTGGACCGAGTTTATAGAATCAACCTATTCGGAGGCTAAATTTGCCTAATTTCAATCAAATAGTGCTGATTTCTATGTAAATTTTTTAATTAAAGCTCTCCTTTAAGGGTGTCAATCGTAAAAGCAGGGTTGTTATCAGGTACAGGAAGAATAAATTTTCCGCATGAATGATGATAAACACATCAAGCTGGTTTTGCGTAATAAGCGCGCCTACCACGAATATGAGATAGTTGAAAAATTTGAAGCTGGAATCTCGCTTCATGGTACGGAAGTAAAATCTATTAGGACAGGTAAGCTTAACATGGGTGATTCCTTTGCAAGACCGCGAAACGGTAGCATCTACTTATTGAACTTGCACATTTCACCCTGGGAAACTGCCAATGATTACGATCAGCATGATCCCACGCGTCCCAGACGTCTATTACTCCATAAAAAAGAAATTAGAAAATTGAGTCATGAGATTGAAGCCAAGGGATATACATTACTGCCCCTGTCATTGTATTTTAAGGCGGGAAAACTAAAAGTTGAACTGGGACTGGCAAAGGGTAAAAATATTCGCGATAAAAGGCAGACCTCCCTTAAACGCGATGCCGATCGAGAAATGGAAAGAGCCAGAAAACTCAGTCATTAAGATTACCGGAGAAAACAATTGAAATTTCCACCAGTTAAAGAACAGCTAGATATATTATCCCGAGGAGTTGAAGACTTTGTCTCACCAGAAGGACTTGAACAGAAACTCGCGAAGTCTCTAGCATCAGGTAAACCGCTGAATATCAAGCTGGGGGCAGATCCAAGTCGCCCTGACTTACATATCGGTCATGCTGTTGTTCTGAGGAAGTTGCGACAGTTCCAGGATCTCGGTCATCAAGCTATCCTGATCATCGGTGACTTTACTGCTTCCATTGGGGATCCTACAGGCAGAAACAAGACCAGACCCAGTATAAGCCTTGAAGAAGCTCGTGATTATGGGAAGTCATATCTGGAGCAAGCTTCCTTAATTCTCAATACGGACAGGCTTGATGTGGTGCACAATTCGGACTGGCTGAATACCATGAATTTCTCTGAGGTTATCAAGTTGGCAGCTCAGGTCACAGTGGCACAAATGCTTGAACGTGACGATTTTTCTCAGAGATATAAGGGTGGTACCCCAATCTCTGTTCATGAATTCCTTTACCCACTAGCCCAGGCACAAGACTCAGTCCATTTGCAGGCTGATGTTGAGTTGGGTGGAACGGATCAATTATTCAATCTCCTCATGGGTCGGGAATTGCAGAAAAAAACCAACCAGTCCCAGCAGGTCATTATGACCCTGCCACTCCTTGAAGGTACAGATGGTGTGGAAAAGATGTCAAAGAGCTATGATAATTATATCGGGCTATCAGATTCACCGGCTGAAATGTTTGGCAAAGTCTTATCCATACCAGATGAAATGATCATAAAATACCTCACACTCACTACCAATATTCCTCTGGATGAAGTCAAGCATATCGAAACCAAGATGAAATCCGGGGAAAATCCTCGTGACTTTAAGCGACAGCTCGGTCGTGAATTGGTGAAAGTATACTATGATGATGACGCAGCCATGGCAGCACAGGAAGCTTTTGATAATTTGTTTATCAAAAAAGATATTCCCGATGAAATGCCTGAATTAATGGTTGAGTCAGAAGATGAAACATTGCTGTCCCTACTGGATAAAAGTGGAATGTTTGCCAGCAAAGGAGAAATTCGCAGGCTTATCAAACAGAATGCTGTGAGCGTCGATGGTGAAAAAGTCCTGAATGAGTTTTTACCCTTTAATAGCAAAGGAAGTTTTGTAATAAAAGCCGGTAAGCGCAAATTTATTCGGATTATCCACAAATAATACCGCTTGCTCAATCTCCTTCAGGACATGAAAGAATCTTTATGATCGAAATCAAGGGAATCTCGAAAACTTACGATTCCATCGTTGCCGTTGCTAATCTTGACATGATGATTCAGCCGGGCAGAATTTATGGTTTTCTTGGTCCTAATGGGGCAGGCAAGACCACTGCTATCCGCATGCTCATGAATATTATCATACCTGATGAAGGATCGATCCTTTTTGAGGGAGGGGATCAGAGACCTCCAGCAAATAAGATTGGATATCTTCCAGAAGAACGGGGTTTGTACCAGAAAATATCCGTTTTTGAGACGCTGCAGTACTTTGCACACCTTAGAAGTGTTCCACATCCCAATGATAAAATAAAAGCCTATCTCCAGCGTTTTGACCTGGGAACAAGACTTCAGTCAAAAGTCAGTGAGCTCTCCAAGGGCAATCAGCAAAAACTCCAATTTATTAATACCATCCTGCATGACCCTCAGTACATCGTTCTTGATGAACCTTTCTCAGGATTGGACCCTGTGAATCAACTGCTTTTAAAAGAGATCCTTGAGGAGCTGAAACAAGCCGGTAAAACCATCATTTTTAGTTCTCACCAGATGGACCAGGTTGAAAAACTGTGCGATGATGTCGCCTTAATAAATCATGGTCAACTTGTTACTGCCGGGGAATTGAAAACCATTATGCAATCTGAAGGTGTCCAACGTCTTCAGGTTACCCCGGTGAACGCGAAAGATCTGACACATCAGTGCTTTTCAGCATTTAATTCCGAGCGAACAAATGGTTCTGTCTTTATTGAAATTGACGGCCATTCCAAACAGGATATCATAGCTACCCTGAATAAATCAATGGATTTGAAATCTGTAAAGCTTGCCGAGCCAAGTCTGGAAGAAATATTTATTCATCTGGTACAGGGATCCCAATCATGAATGCCTGGAAAATTGCCTGGTTTGAGTATCGTCGAAGAATTCGCTCGAAGTGGTTCCTTATTGGCACCTTCGGTATGCCCATTCTCATTCTCGGTATTAGCCTGGGGACTGGATATATGGCCGGTTCAGGAGCAGGTATTGAGACCAAGAACTTTGGCTTGATTGATGAAACCGGTTTCTACGGTGAACAATTGTCTCTTGTTCTGGACAAGCGCTTCGCCGACAAGGAAACCCCACCGTTTAATATTGCTGTTTCCAAGGGTAGTTTTGAATCATTGAAAACTCAATTCGATGAACTGGTGAATGAAAAGACTCTAGATGGTTACTTCGTAATTCCATATGATTTTATTAGTAATCCAGTGCTTCGAAATTACTCCAGATCTAGTTCAACTTTTCGCTCAACGGATGTTATTGAATCAGAGCTGAAGGAGTTGTTAATTAAAGAGAAAGCTACTTCTCTTCAATTGTCCGATGATGTTCTGGATGAACTCTTTTTTGATGTGGATGTCGCGCATTTTGACATAGGATCTTCCCAGGAGCGAGAGACTGAAGAGCTTATCGCTGATTATATCGCACCTTTTATATTTATGTTTCTACTCTTCCTGGGAATATTTACGGGGGGACAACTTCTACTCAGAGCTGTTCTGGAGGAGAGATCTTCCAGAGTCATTGAAGTGCTCCTATCAACAGTCAGCTACAATGAGTTGATGGGTGGTAAGATATTGGGTCTGGGATTGCTGGGTCTGACCCAGTCAGCCATATATCTAATCGCTGCCTTTTTCGCTGGCAGCTACTACGATTTATCCATTCTTACCCCGGCGATTGGTCTGCTTTATTTCACATATTTCATTCTTGGATATTTATTGTATGCAGGGATCTACATTGGTGTGGGAGCGTTGTTTGATTCTGAACAGGAAGCCCAACAAGCCATTCAGATTATCACATTTATTGCCATTATTCCCATGGTTCTCTGGACCATGGTTATTGAAAACCCCAATTCAACGCTGGTAAATGTTTTAACCTACATACCCCTGGTAACTCCTTTCTTTATGATGATCAAAATTGCAGTGGGGGAAACATCCATTTTTCAAATAGTTACCTCAATTATTGTGATGATAATTAGCGTTTATGGGAGTATTAGACTGGCGGCTAAAGTGTTCAGGACTGGTATCTTGCTTTACGGAAAACGCATCACTTTACCTGAAATTTATAGATGGATCAGAGCTTAGTACATTTCATGGATTGAATATCTTGACATACCTGAAGGTTCATTTATCTTCTTCAGGTTTTTAAAAATGATAATTGATTGCCAAGGGAGAGACAATGGCTGAAAATGTGATAGAATTTACCGATAGCAACTTTAATGCTGAAGTAATTGAGTCAGAAGTACCAGTACTAGTAGACTTCTGGGCTGTTTGGTGTATGCCTTGCAAAATGGTTGCTCCAGTAGTTGCAGAAATTGCCAAAGATTATAGCGGTAAGCTGAAAGTTGGAAAGTTGGACGTAGACGGCAATCCAGAAGTTGCTCAAAAATATGGAATTCGCAGTATTCCCAGTCTTTTGATTTTCAAAAATGGCGAAGTAGCCCAAATGCTTGTTGGTGCTGTACCTAAGCCACAGATTACAGCTAAGGTCGATGCAGTTATCGGCTAATCTCCTTTAAAATGAGTAGTTTTTAAATGCCATCCTGCGGGGTGGCATTTTTTTTACCCCTAAGCACAATCATAACTCTATATTGCAGCCGATATCGGGGTGTCCGGTGACTTCCATCGTGGAGTGCGGGCTGAGATCAAACCCTAAGAACCTGATCTGGATCATGCCAGCGTAGGGAGAATATATGTACCGTTTGACCATCTTACTCGCATCAATTCTAATGCTTAACTCTATGTCAAATGCCCAGGATACATACATTTCTGGGAAAGTTGTAGACGCATCAACGAATTTACCCATCGTAGGCTGCGAAATCATTTCTGGTTCCATTGGAACCATTACCGACGATTCAGGGAATTACTCAATTTCTGGAGATCTGGGTACGAAAGTTATCTTCCAACATATCGCCTATGATCGTATGAGTTTGAATACAACTGAAGTTCCTGAAATAGTCGAGTTAGTTCCCAATTTGTTACGTGGTGAAACTGTCAGTGTTTATGGGTCTCTCAGAACGCAATCTTTGTTGGAGTCAGAAAGTGCTATAAGCATCATCAGTGAGCGGGACATAAACCAGAGTAGCGAACCTCATTTTCAGACACTAATCAACAACATCCCCAATCTGAATTGGGCAGGTGGTAGCTCCAGACCACGCTTTTTTCAGATTCGAGGCATAGGTGAACGATCCCAATTCGCAGGCGACGGTCCACCAAACTATTCCGTGGGTTTCAGTGTAGATGATCTCGATTTGAGTGGGATCGGAATGTCAGGTTTGACCTTTGATGTAAACCGTGTTGAATTATTCCGGGGTCCTCAATCATCGATTTACGGTCCCAATGCCCTGGCTGGATTTATCGTTTTACGTTCAAATGATCCTGGCCAGAATCAGGATAGCTATGTCACCGTTTCAGCAGGAAATGCCAGTACTTTGAATATAGGGACAGCTTTTAATTTACTTTCAAGTCCGAGCCTTAATGCTCGACTCGCTGCCTACAGAGGATACAATAATGGATTTGTGTACAATGAGTATCTGGATGATCATTCTACCAATGAACGACTGGAGACCATGGGCAGATTAAAACTTATCTGGTCTGTTCTACCAGAACTTGAAATCAAAACTACTTTGCTATCAGTCAAACTAGATAATGGGTATGATACATGGAGTCCCAATAATTCTGGTTTCACGACCTATAGCGACAAACCTGGCAAGGATAGCCAAACATTAAACGCAGGTGTCCTAAGAGCCGAATATGCGTTGACACCTCGGACTGAAATATACTCGATCACTTCAGTATCAAACGCGGATATGGTATACAGCTATGATAGTGACTGGGGGAATGATGATTTTTGGGCAAATGCCCCCTATTCATTTGATCCGGCAGTAGAGGGGTGGAGGTATGACTTTTTTGATGAAGTGGCGCGTGTGAGGAATACAACGACTCAGGAACTGCGTGTGGTGCACGCCAGCAAAAATGAATCAATTCATCTCATTGCTGGTGCCTACTATAAAAATCTGACAGAGAAGGATGATGCAGAGGGATATTTATTTGGTGGAGACGAATCAGAGCTAGAGAGCGAATTCCATCTAAGCAATAGATCTGTTTACGCGCAGATTGACTATAGCCCTATTGATAAAATCACTCTGACCTCAAACTTACGGATAGGGAACCGTGATACTGACTATGAAGATAACAAAACTACCTCATTCAGCATGAGTGATCAACTGAACGGTGGGAAAATTGCGATTTTGTATAAAATTGACAATCGCAAATCTGCTTTCATAAATGCAGCCAGAGGGTTTAAGGCAGGTGGCATAAATCAACATCCCCGGATTCTTGACATCAATCGTCCATTTTCTCCAGAGTATGTCAACAACTATGAAATAGGCTACAGAGGTGTTTCCAATAAAGGCATGCTTTCACTCCTGACCTTTTACACTCAACGGGTGGATCAGCAAGTCTCACTTTCCAGCCAGCAAGACGCTATGGACCCTAATAGTTTCACCTATTATATCGGAAACGCTTCAGAGGGTCATGTTTATGGTATAGAGTTGGAACTCCGAAGAGAAATATTCAACCGACTACATCTATCTGGCACATTGGGTCTTTTGGAATCGAAAACCGAGGAATATTCGTTTGAAGTAGCCCCCGATCAATTTGTCACTCTTGGAGATAGAGCTTTTGCTCATGCACCCCAGTATTCTTTCCGAATAGGTGTCGATTACAGGCTAGCCCCTCATATTTCTTTTCGAGCATCCATTTCGGGAAAGGATATATTTTACTTTTCAGAAAGTCATGATCAAGTTTCCGAGTCCTATAATCTCATAACTTCAGGGGTAAGATATTCACTTTCTAAATCTATGGAAGTCTCATTGTGGGTAGATAATCTTTTGGATACCCAGTATGCGGTGAGAGGTTTTTACTTTGGGCTTGAACCACCGAATTATAGTGAAAAGTTATACATGAGTTACGGAGACCCGCGCCATTTTGGACTCACGTTGAAATATAACTTCGGCTTATGAAATACATGACCTCAATCTCTATCTTTATTCTAAGTTGTATGCTGAAACTGGAGAAGCTATGAAAAAGATTGATATGATTGTTGGAATTCGACCTGATTTTATCCGTGCTGCGGCACTGAAAACCGCATTTCAGGATTTTGAAGATACACTGGAGATTCGAATCATTCATACCGGTCAGCACTACGATCCGGAACTAAGCCAGAACATTCTGGAGCAATTAAATCTGTCACCTATTCATGCATATCTAGATATCAATGTTGTTGAGGGAATTGGTAAGATGGCATCCATCATGATGTCCTATGAAACTCAGATCCACATTGATCGCCCTGACATTGTTCTCGTCCTGGGTAATTCCGACTCTGCCTTAGCGTGTTCACTCGTCGCATCACGATCTCATATCGAAGTTGCTCATATTGATGCAGGAGTTCGGTCGTATGATTTTCATATAGTTGAGGAGCAAAATGATATGCTCATAGATCGATTGTCGACCTATATGTTTACATCAAATGAAGAGCCAGTCATACCCCTCATACGTGAAGGATATGACAATAGCAATATCATTGAAGTTGGCAACATTCGTGCGGATGCTGTATTTTCAAATTTGGGATTTGCTGAGGATAGCAACGTTTTGGACCGGTATGGCTTGGAAGAAGGTGCATACATTCTCATGACCCTTCATCACGATCATGTCCTGAGCAATACAGCTTTCCTGATCCCTTTTATGACCATGCTTGAAAAAGTTTCAGAACGGCTACGTATTTGTGTGGTTTTACACCCCAAAACCCTCATGCTTCTGGAGGACATGCCCGAAGTCATGTTGGATCCAGGTGTAAATCTTCAATTTGTTACTTCACAGAATTATCATGATATGTTAAAGCTATTGAAAAATACTGTGGTTGTGGTGACTGATTCCCAGGGGGTTCAGGAAGAGTCAACTGTTTTAGGTGTTCAATGTTTAACCATTGGACATACAAGCAATCGTCCTGTAACCCTTACTAAAGGCACAAATACTTTGGTTGGTTTTGATGTAGAGCAAATCGAAGCCAAGATAGTCTCAGTTATAGAAGGGGATAAGATCGATGGGTATCCCATTGATGGGTGGGAAGGCAAAGCCGGACAAAGAATTGCCAAATATTTTTCGGAAATAGAATAGTCCTCGACTATTAAATTGTTGTGGTGTATTAGATAATTTATATTAATTCATTCAGACAATTGAAATTGTTAGCAAATATTTCAACAAAATGATTAAATCACAGCATAAAATTCGCATTCTAATCGTAGAAGATGAAAGGCTTTCAGCCGAAGATCTTTCAATTCGCTTAGCGCATAGCGATTTCGTCGTGGTTGGTATCGCAGGTACAGGCGCTGAGGCACTTAAGCTGACCGCTGAAACCAAGCCTGATATCATTCTCATGGATATTAAACTTCGTGGCAAAATGAATGGTATCGAGGCAGCCCAACAGATCCATCAGAACCATGCAGTGCCCGTCGTATTCGCCACAGCCTATGGAGACGAAGACCATATTTCCAAGGCTATCCAGGATGCTGATGCATACGGATTTCTTCATAAGCCCATTGATCATCAAGCTGCCCATACCATGATCAAAATAGCACTTACACGCTTTGCAACTGACCAAATGATGCTCAGAATCAATGAGCTCCTGGGAATGAAGGATTCCATTTATAGTGGCTTGGAATCAACTCGCAGCATTGAAGAAATAGCTGCACTTCTTCATAACTCGTTTTCAGCGACAAATATATTCAAAAAGTATTGGATCGTCCTGTGGTCCGATGATGATAAAATTAGTGCGAGTCAAAAAAAGGGTATATCAGATAAAGTCTTCGCTACCTATTTGAAAAAGATGGATCGCAAAAGTCTGGAAAATCAGAAAATGATGATTCCTGATGATCTCATGAATACAATTTTGGATGAAGATACATTTCTCATCCTAATTCGAGGAGAAGATCAGGTTGTCGGTCTTGTTGGATTTGCCTGGAATTTAGGGATTCCAAATTTCCGCAGTGAATTTGCAGTCATCAAGGACGTTGCTCACCTCATTTCACAAAGTATTAAAAATGCCCAGTTGAAAGATGAACAGAAAAAAACTCAAAAGCAGGTGGCTGATTCAGAGGCGCATATCAAAGCAATTGTGGAGCAATCTACTACTGGCATTTATATCATCGATAACGAATCAAAATTCGTTTATGTGAATGATCGACTTTGTGAAATTTTCGATCGACCACGTGAAGAGTTAATCGGTTCAAATTTTTCTGAACATCTCGGTCCTTCTCGCCTCAAGGTGATCCAGAATGGCGAAGCTAAACAGGCAGGGGAGGAAGCTCCACGCGAATATTCCCTGGATATTATGCGACCCGATGGAGAAATGCGTGATATCCTCGTTTCAGCCAACTCATTTGAAGATAGCGAGGGAAATGTAAAAAATGTTGGCCACGCACTAGACACAACGGACCAAAATCTCGCAAACCTTGAACTTAAGAAATTGAGCCAGGCAGTTGAACAAAGCCCTGTCATGACTGTCATTACAGATGTTGAAGGAACTATTCAATACGTAAACGGGCAATTTCTGTCATTGATGGGCTATAGTCATGATGAGCTTATCGGACAAAATCCTAGATTATTCAAATCAGGTGAACATGACAAATCATTCTACAAACATTTATGGGATACCATAAAGAGTGGGACTGTTTGGACTGGGGAGATTGTGAATCGGAAACGAAGTGGTGAACTAACTTGGGGTAAAGCTTCAATTTCACCTATTCGAAATTCTTATGGGATCGTGACACACTTTGTGGCTTTAAATGAAGATATCACCCGACAGAAAACAGAAGAAATTCGCTCACGCAAGGACCAAAAACTCAGAGATGTCCTATATGCCATCACCTCTGCTGCTATACAAGCCCAAGATGTATCTAGCCTGTATGAAAAAATATACCAATTCATAAGCGAAATAATCTCAAGCAGCAATTTCTATCTCGCCATGCTAAATAAGGATGACAACACAATCTACTTTCCTTACGAGATAGATAGTTATGAATCTGAGCTTCCAGAGAGCATTCCATGTGACCCTGAGAGATCTCTCACTGCAAGAACCATTGTCCAACAGAAAACACTTCACATTAAACAGATCGAAATCCGTGAGCTGATAGAAAGTGGCCAGGTCACTATTGCTGGCGAGCTACCAAGTGTTTGGTTGGGAATACCCCTCAAAGTAAAAGATGAAGTTATTGGCGCGTTTGTGCTTCAAGAATATGATGGTCTTACCCAATATGATGATGAAGATGTAAGACTCCTCGATCTGGCTGCAGGTCAGGTTGCCCTCACCATCGATCGTGCCAGAAAAGCCATAGCTCTTGAAGAATTGGCTGATGAATTGGCAAATGCCAATGGCATGAAGGAACTTCTTCTCGATGTAATCACCCACGATCTGAGAAATCCAGCTGGTGTTATCAGTGCTGTCACCGATTTATTGAGCGCTGAAGATAGTGGCAACGAAATGTTCGAACTGCTTCGAGGAAGTGCAGACAGTTTGATGAAGGTCATCGAAAATGCAACTGTCCTGTCCAAACTCAGCATTGGCGAAAATATCTCTAAAGATGACCTTGATCTGGTTCCTATTCTCAGAGAAATTGAGTCTGAATTCGCTTCTCAGCTCTCAACGGCTTCAATGACGCTGAATGTTGACCTTCCAGATTCACTTATTGTCCTGGCAAATCCCATTATATCTGAAATTCCAAAGAACTATATAAGCAACGCCATTAAATATTCTTCCGCTGGTGGTTCAATTAACATTATTTTGGTCAAAGCCGGTGGGAAAGTAGAGCTGAGGGTCGAGGATAGCGGTAAAGCCATTCCTCTCGAACTCAGAGACACAATTTTTGAAAGAAATGTCCAACTCTCTAAAGGCGAAAAGCAGGGACGCGGACTAGGTCTCGCTATTGTGAAGCGAATTGCTACTGCCCATGATGCAATTGTTGGCATAGAGGACTCACCTCAAGGTGGAAACAGTTTCTTTTTAAAATTCTAATCTCCTGATCAACAAATTAAATCAGTTTTGCCTTCCTGTTTGATACGAGATAATCAAGCGTATATTGCGCCCTATGATGAGATCTGAAGTTCGAAATTTTTGCATAATTGCACATATTGATCATGGAAAATCTACACTCGCAGATCGCTTGCTGGAAGAAACCCATACCCTTTCTGATAATCAAATGATGAATCAGGTCCTGGACGATATGGACCTTGAACGAGAACGTGGTATAACCATTAAATCTCATCCAATTCAAGTGAAGTATTCTGCTAATGATGGCAAAGATTATGTTCTAAATCTTATAGACACGCCTGGACATGTTGATTTTAGTTATGAGGTATCCAGAAGTTTAGACGCTTGTGAAGGGGCTTTGCTGTTGGTCGATGCGGCTCAGGGAGTGGAAGCGCAAACCGTAAGCAATGCCATGCTGGCTGTTGAGAGTGGTTTAGAAATCATTCCAATCATAAATAAAATTGATCTCCCAGCAGCGCAAATTGAGAATGTCAAATCCCAAATTGTTGACCTGCTAGGTTGTGATGAGGATGAAATTATTCTAGCCTCAGCCAAAGCTGATATGGGCATTCAGGAAATATTGGAAGCTGTTGTTCTGCGAATTCCGCCGCCAGAGGGTAATGATGAGTTGCCACTCAGAGCTTTGGTCTTTGATAGTACTTATGATGCATACCGTGGTGCTGTCGCCTATGTGCGTGTTCTCGAAGGTCAGCTCAAATCTAAACAGATTGTTCGGTTCATGGCCAGCAAAGAAGAATACGAAGTTGCCGAGCTGGGATATTTCAAGCTTACAAAATTCAAGGGTGATATTTTGCGGGCTGGAGATGTTGGATATATCATCGCCAATATTAAAGATATCAGCGAAATTCGTGTCGGTGATACCGTGACTACCGCTAAGCATGGTGCTTCTGATGCTTTAACCGGCTATCGTGAAGTAAAACCTATGGTTTATTCAGGTGTATATCCCATCATCTCTGATGACTATGCCAATTTGAGAGCGGCTCTTGAAAAACTAAATTTAAACGATGCTGCCCTGACATGGGAACCTGAGACATCAGGCGCTTTGGGTTTTGGATTCCGTGTTGGATATCTTGGTCTCCTGCATATGGAAATTGTGCAGGAACGTCTGGAACGCGAATTTGCCATTGATCTTATCACTACACAGCCCAATGTGAAATTTAAAGTATTTCTCAAAGATGGGTCTCACACTATGGTTGATAAACCAAGTGATTTGCCTGACCCTGGTGATATAGACCATATAGATGAACCCTATGTCACTGCTGAAGTGTTGACCCCACCTACTTACATAGGCAATTTGATGAAATTGATCATTGACAAACGTGGCATTTATAAGTCAACCCATTACCTCGATGAATCCAAGGTTCAAATCTATTTTGAGATTCCTCTGTCTGAGATCATTTTTGATTTTTACGATCAGCTTAAAAGTACTTCAAGGGGTTATGCTTCTTTTGACTATGAACCCATTGATTTCCGGAAGGGTGATCTCGTCAAGTTGGATATTCTCATCGCCACGGAGAGGGTGGATGCACTTTCTCAGATTGTGCATCGGGATAAAGCCTACGACCATTCCCGTAGATTGTGCGCAAAGTTGAAAGAATTAATTCCACGACAGCAATTTGAAGTGCCGATTCAGGGATCTATTGGTCAGAAAATTATAGCTCGTGAGACAGTAAGAGCCTTGCGTAAGAATGTCACTGCAAAATGTTATGGCGGTGATATCACCCGTAAAAGAAAACTACTTGAAAAACAGAAGGCGGGTAAAAAACGAATGAAGCAGGTAGGTCGTGTTGAGGTTCCGCAAGATGCATTCCTGGCTGTGCTGAAGCTTAATGATTAGTCATATCCACTAGGATTTCTGAGAAGCACCAGAAGCGATTCATGGCAAAAAAAGTCTCTGCCCTTAGTCAATACCTAAATAGTTCCAAATCACTCCACTACAGTCTGATACTGACACTGCCTGCTGTGGCAATCTATGAAATTGGAATCCTTCTGCTTTTCAAAGACTCATTATTTGAGTTAAGAAACACCGGGGAAATACTACTTCGAAGTTTCTTTGAATATCTGGGAATGACCAACCCAGTCATTATTTCCACAATCCTGCTTGGCTTGTTTGTGATAGTTATGGTGCGTGGGTACAAAATTGAGAAAAAACCCGGAATTCATGCCAATTACATCATCTATATGCTTTTGGAGAGCATGCTCTGGGGGGTTCTTATTTTCATAAGCCTCCAGCTATTCACCCGGCTACCCCTGCAAATTGTTACCATGCAGGAAAAGCTATCCAATATCAATCTGGCAATTGGTGCAGGAATTTTTGAGGAACTCATATTCAGACTTGTATTGATTGGTTCTATCCTCATCATTCTCCAACGGGGGATGGCGCTGAAGGGAGGCGTTTCGGTTCCTGCTGCCATCCTGCTTTCAGCCGTCGTGTTTGCAGGTTTTCATTTATTTATGGAAGTTTATAGTTTTCCTGTATTTTCTCAACGTGTATTTGGAGGCATTCTCCTGGGAAGTCTTTTTTATAGTCGAGGATATGGGATTAGTGTTTATGCCCATATTGTCTACAACATTCTTATACTGGCTTATTCCTGGTAGATAAAATTTCGTCCTGGTGAATGGAACGAAGTTGCATATTGAATCGTTTACCTGAATGATCAGAAAAACCCATGCCTATTCTAACTAACAATATTATCAATAATTCAGGTAGAAACATCTACTGGCTAATCACATTTCTTTTCTTTTCCCTGGGATGTAGCTTCGGATCCACATTAGCACCAGAAGCCAGAACGGATTCAATTTTATACATATTTGGGTCAGATACTTTGAAGTTCAAAAGAGTTTTCTCTTTAAGCTATCCTGAATACACACCTGCTTTGGATACTTCCAAAAATGATGTGACTGCACCTCACGTACTTCAACCTGCTGAAAGTGGACTGGATGCAGTAGGAAGCATTACCAGAGGGATTCAGGTCTCCAGTAACTCGTCAGTTTCGCTACAGTCTAGTATGTATCTCAAGATCAAAGGCAATTTAAGTGAAGATTATACAGTTCAGGGTGTCCTGACTGACAAAACATCTCCGCTTCAACCCATCGGGAATACCAGACGTTTGAATGATTTTGAGAGAGTCATGATACAAATTAATGGTCCGGCACTGAGTGCTAGCATCGGAGACATCGATTTACGACTCAACAGTGGAAAATATGGAAAAGTGGATCGATACATTGAAGGGATCAGTGTACAGACCAAATCCCATCGTGGAGGTTTGCATGGTGCACTTGGGTTCAGTTATGGAAATTATCATCTGCTCCAAATCCAGGGCAAGAATGGGAAGCAAGGACCTTATAGGCTGTCTGGAAAAGATGGTGAGAAATTTATCATTGTTCTCGCAGGTTCAGAAAAGGTCAAGCTTAACGATGAACGTCTCATACGAGGTGAAAATGATGACTACATCATTGACTATAATGCAGCTGAAATACATTTTACCCAGAATCATATCCTTTCAGCCAATTCCAGGATAAGCGTTGAATTTGAATATGTCCCGGATATCTACCTCGCTTCCTATTCATTTGGGAAACAACTCATTAGTGGGGAAGTGTCTCTTGGTAGTCGTTCGGATTCACCCCTTTTTATATCTGCAGCCTGGCAGGATATTAGAGATGCTCAAAATAACCCTCTGGGAAATATCGAGGAGGCACAACTTCAGCAAATATTTGGGGATCTGGGGGCAAATACCAATACCACAGAGTTGAGCACCGTTGTGTTGGATACACTGAATGGAAGTTATGATCAGGATTCTTCAGGAATCTTGGTTTATAGAGGCGATCAACTTGGAGATTACACTGTAGATTTCAGCTTTGTCGGGCTGGAACGCGGGCAATATCGAAAAGAGCAGAATGCTGTGGCTCCTTTCTATGTATATGATCCTGAGCTTGGTGAATATTTACCTGCTCAACAATACATCGCCCCACAATCTCTATCCATATTTTCACTTTCTGGTCATGCGCATAAATCAGGTTTAGATGCAAATTTCGATGTGGGAATTTCGCAAAATACTAAAAATTTATACGCTTCTATGGCGAAGCAATCGCAACAAATTGCCTGGGATATAGATTTGGGTATCAATCGCCCTCATTTGGAGCTCCGGCTGGGTGACAAACAAATTGAAACTGGATATGTAAGTCATGATGCTATTGAATCACTGGAATACTACCGCAGATGGCATCTTAACGCCAGACTTGATGAGGCTGAACATCTCAGTTACGGTCATCTTCGATTAGGGCAGCGGAATACTCATTATTTAAAGACATCCGTTTCCCAGATGGAACGATCTGGCTTGCTGGTGGGACAACAGGTTCAGATCGAGAGTAAGTCTGATCCTAAAGCACCCCTGAGGGCTGAGTATTCAGCAGTACTCACGAATCTGGATAGTTCTCTTGGTCAAAACCATGCTTTCAAATCTAGATACGTCAGGGGCAAGTTCACATCAGGTGTATCCCTGAATCTGGAGGATGGTTCCTCATCACTACTCCATGCCAGCAACGACCATCTGGAATCTGGCATTAGTACTTCTTATGCATATTCAGTGCATCAACAATTAGGGCTTAGCTATAATCGCAGAATGGATTACCGATTCTCTGAATCAAATACAAGCTTTTTGACTCCAGAGAACATTGAAAATTGGGATGATCTGCGACAAGACTGGATTGCTGATTACAAGTTTGGCAATATTCTTGGTTCAAAAGGGTTATTAAACATGAAGTATCGGGAGCATAGCAGCGATAGTGGTGCTGTCAAACGCTACTATCTAGGCAAGTTTCAGATGAGCGGTAACGCGCTGGATAATCGGTTCAAGTTTCAAGAGAATTTTATTCTGGATGAAGAGCATATTCCAAAATATGACTATCACTATATCGAAGTCGATACAGGCTATGGTGATTTTAGTTTTGATCCGGCGATTCAGGACTATATCCCTCTGCACGGTGGACGTTTTGTACGACAGCGACTCTATTCGGATCGAGAAGAACAGGTTCGGAAGTATGATAATAAATCTAGAGTAGAATACACTTCTCCAGGTTTTGGAAAAATGGATCGTGTTGCTTTCAAAAGTAGACTTGGCTATGAAACTCGACTCAAGGAGGAAGTCCAAAGTCAGACAAGAATTCAAAGTCAAGAAATGCTCAGCATGAATCTTGATGTACAAACAGGCCAGTCGACAAAACTCACAAGTCTGGGTTATTCTGGAAAATCAAATCGGAATAATTCAACACTGTATAACTATGGTGCAGAGGAAAACAAATTTGTTTCACATGGCCTGGATGGTGATTTCGTATGGAATACCAGACATCATTCAAAGTTAGGTGTTATGTTTGAATCTCGAGAGCGGGATTTAGAATACAACGCCCTGGCCCAGGAACAATGGGTATCCACTCGACCATTTTTTAATCACCTCATCAAATTTTCAACTCAACAAAAACTTGAGATGGACATCAAATACTCAATGGTGACAGACAAGCATCTGGACAAAGCGTATTCGGAGGCATTGCTGCACCTTGGTCACAGCCTCAGGATCAAGCGAAGGGGTAGAGTAGATCAGCAACTGGCTCTCTCAAATATTCAGGCTGATGTTAACGCCATTCCCTATTCTGTTTTTTCAGGCAGACAACCAGGTGATAACTGGAAATACTCTGTAAATGGTCGTTATACATTTTCCAGCATGTTTCAAGTTTCAATGAATTATAGCATCCAAAAACGTGGGGATAATCATAACGAACAATACCTTCGCCTGGAAGGAAGAACGCACTTCTAATGCGATATCTGTTCTTAAAAATAAGCCTTTTAGCCCTTTTCAGTCTCTCTCTCCATGGACAGCAAGTTAAGCTTGTACTTAATACCAGCGATGACACTGATACCCTTCAGGTTCAGCAGACAGAAATTGATTCAATTCTCAATTCTCGATTGGTGTCAATCTCTTCAGCTGGGTATTGGGATTCAAGGATTGAATTGTCGCAGGATGTGGAACATCCAAATTTTATCATGGCAAATATCATCCCTGGTGATCCCTCGAAAGTGAGTTATGTCCATTTTTCAGGTTTATCAGATAGAGATTCAGGTTATCTGGAAAAAGAATTTAAAATGGGAGGCCCCAGTATAACCACCGACAATCTCCAGCAAGCGAAACGTCGATTAATCGGACTGGGCTATCAATTGGCAGATGATCCTCAGCTTTCAATTGACTGGAATGCAGAGTACCATTTGAATTACACTGTTAAAAGCCATCCTGAACTTAGAATACAGGGCTTAGCCAGTTTTAACAGAAGTGGAACCGCTGATACAGTCGCCTGGTATGGACAAGTAAATGTGAATATCCCAAATTTTGATGGCAAAGGAAAGTCATTTAACTTTGCCTGGGAACGTCTCACCTCCAATTCTGAATCATTCAACCTGGGATTCCACTATCCCTGGCTATTTCAATTACCCATAGAGGGAGTCTTTGAGTTTGGGAGAGATGTGATTGATGGGAACTACCAGATTGTCCAAAGTACGCTTGGGCTGGAATGGGATATAGACTGGGAACGATCCATTCATTTCAATTATGAGAAGAATGAGTCCATTATCACCCATGAGGGTGCGCTTCTTTTTCCAGATTGGGCAGCTGATAAAAAGCGTATGCTTGGTCTTGGTTATCGACAAACAAGTTTGAATACCCAAACACATCGTGGTGTGTCATTACGAACGACACTATACCAGGAAATGAATTTTGAACCACAATCTATTCGTAAACTCAAGCTACGCTCTGAAGCCGAGTTCCATCTTCTGGCCAATATTTATATTTCACAAAGGCTGGATGCCACCATACAGAATCATACGGTTTCTTTGACTGATCCTTCAATCCTCATGCCTTTGGGTGGTGTGAACAGTGTCAGGGGATATGAAGAAGCCTACGTCCGAGCACCAAATACTATAAGTATGCAGAACACGCTTCACTATACCATTGGAAATCAGTCGCAAATCCTTGCGTTTTATGATTTTGGCCTGCATAATACACAAAATTCAATTGAAAACATCCAGGGGTATGGTCTGGGCATTCAATTAAGAAGTGGAAGGGGACCCATTAGACTCATTTTGGCTTCTCATAAGGGGATAAAAATGAGTAATAGCTTTTTCCATCTTGAATATTCCGGAGGAATTCCATGGATCGATCGATAATCGAAAAGAAAATATTAGACACCTTTAAACGCAATCCTGGTCACTGGTATAAGCACCGTGCCATTATGAAAGCAGCACGTATCAAGGAGCGTGACTACCGTACGCTCAAGATTCTCTTGCTGGAAATGTATCGCAATGGTCTCATTGATCAGAAGGGTCGCAATCAATATGCATATAAACCTAAACAGGAACAAAAAACTGGAGTTTTAGCAGTTACCTCAAGGGGATTTGGATTTGTGGAGTTAAAGGATGGGAGCGAAGTCTTTATTCGTGCTCAACACATGCAGCATGCCTTCCATAAAGACCTGGTTCGGGTACAGATACTGGATAAACAAAAAGGTGATAAGCCAGAAGCTAAGATCATCGAGGTCATTCAAAGACACCTCACAGAATTTGTAGGAGTATACCAACAGGACCGCTTTGGTAAGTGGGTCATTCCCGAGGATAAACGCATCAGAGTACGGTTTGCAGTAGTAGAAGGGGAACAAAGCGCAGCCAGAGACGGCCAGATGGTCACTGTAGAGCTCATCCAGTGGGATGAAGGACATCCAGAGCCACTTGTCAGGATAAAAGACATTCTAGGCTATCCTGGAGATCCTGGGGTTGATATTGCCCTAATTGTGCAAAAACATGATCTGCCGACAACCTGGACATCTAAATCTTTAGATCAGGCCGAATCATTTTCTGAAGAGAGTGTTCAAAATGAAATCGAGAATCGGACAGATCTTAGAAAACTCATGTGTTTCACCATTGATCCAGAGACAGCACAAGATTTTGATGATGCCATTTCCATAGAGGAGACACCCAAGGGTTGGAATCTGGGAGTGCACATCGCTGACGTATCTCACTATGTCAGTCCAGGTAGTCCCATAGATAGAGGAGCCAGGAAACGTGGTTCAAGCGTCTATCTCGTTGGCACAGCTATTCACATGCTGCCGGAAAAACTGGCCTCCAACTTGTGTTCACTGAAGCCACAAATTGACAGACTCAGCATGACTTGCATGATGGAAATTGGACGGGATGGTCAGTTCGGCAAGGCCAAGATCATGAACTCAGTCATTCATTCGAATCAGCGCTTCACATACGAAGAAGTTGAAGAGATTATTCATGGTAAAAAACACACCTATTCAGACCAAATTCATGAAATGGAGAAATTGCGGAAAGTTCTGTTTCGAGACAGAAAATCCAGAGGAAGTATCGATCTGGATCTCCCTGAACCTATTGTCATGTTGGACGAAACCGGTTTCCCTCATGATATCAAACCGTCAAAACGATTAACTGCTCATCGTCTGGTAGAGGAATTTATGTTGGCGGCGAATCGGGTAACTGCTGAATATCTGGATAATAAATTTGTCAAGGCTAAGCTACCTGGAATATATCGCATCCATGAGACGCCTTCAACAGATGACGTGAGCAAGCTGCAGATGATCCTGGATAGGCTAAAAATACCCCAAAAGATCAAAACGCCAGTTAAACCAAAGGACTATCAGATTCTGGTGGAAGCGGTACGAGAGAGCCCCTATAGACACTTTATAGAAAAGGTAGCCCTTCGCTCCATGACCAAAGCCAAATATTCAGTGGAAAATCGAGGACATTTTGGATTGGCTTTCAAATCATACACCCATTTTACCTCACCAATCAGACGTTATCCTGATTTGACTGTCCATCGGCTCCTGAAACAGTATATCAAACAGGATGCTGCCAATCCGCCTTCACAGGCCTCATTGGAAAAATTAGCAGAGCACTGCTCACAGCGGGAGAGAGTTGCCATCGAAGCTGAGCGGGATCATATGAAAATGAAGCAGCTGCAGTATCTCAGCAAACGGGTCGGACAGGAATTTGATGGGGTTATCTCCGGGGTCTTGAATTTTGGCTTCTTTGTCGAACTGGCTGAAAGCTTTGTCGATGGGCTGGTGCACACTGGCAGCCTTAAGGATGACTATTATGAATATGAGGAAAATAATTTTTCTCTTACGGGTAGACGAACCCGTAAAATGTATCGATTGGGTGATCCCGTTAGAGTGAAGGTAACCTCAGTGTCTATCTCAGAAGGGCTGGCAGATTTTGAGGTCTTAAGCAATTAAAGGCTGTGAGAGATTCGTGCCTGTTCTAAATTTATGCTTGGTCATTTTTGTGAATGCAGGGGAGTGCATCAGATGAGAAAGTTTCAGGTTATCCGCTATTCAGTATTGACATTACTAATCATCCTAAACTTTGGTGCATGTGAAAGGCCCAAGGAAAAGGCTATCGGCTATGATCATGTCATTACCGTGGTATGCGATGAAAGAAATTGGGAAGCCTGTGAGCCCATATTAGCTCAAACCCTGGGGAAGGTATATCAAACTCCTCCCACAGAATCCTTATATGCATTCCAAAGAATCAGTCCAAATGATCTAAATACAAATATACTAAACAAAAACTTGATGATATTGACTCGTCTTGAAGAAAAGAGTGGTGTTACCCCCCAGGTACGCTCCATGCTTCCTGATTCTACCATCAGTAATATGCGTAAGAATCCCAAGGGTTATTATCAGCAGGGGGATGCCTATGCCACAGGTCAAGCTCTTGTAGTGGTTGTTGGCAAAACCCTAGCCGATCTACGAAATCGGCTTGAAATTAATCAGGATCAAATCTTCAATTTTATCGAGAAAAAGATGTACGAGCGGAATACTGCCTTCATCTACCGATCTGGTGAACAATTCGAACTTGCTGAGAAGTATTACGATCAATATGGTTTCTATCTCCGCATGATGCATGATTATGTGGAAATAGAAAATCGACCTAAGGATAAGCTAGTATGGTTGGGTCGTGATTTCCCATATAGATGGCTCACGGTTTCATGGGCGGTACCCACAGATTCCACTCTGGAGTATCAATTGAATGACTTGCTGACTGAGACATTTGGTAAAAAACTTAGAGATGTGAGGCTGAATCGGGATTATCTGACATCAGAGTCTATCTGGTTCAAGCAATTCTCGGCATATAAGTACTTTGGTTTATGGGAATCAAAATCAGAGGTAAAAGGTGGCCCTTTTATCGCTTATGGTTTTTACGAACCAGTGAAAGATCGCATATATCTTGTATCTGGAATTGTGCATGCACCTGAGAAGGCCAAAATGCCTTACATTAGACAGGCGGAAACCATCATTCGGACATTCGATACCGAAATATTTGAAGCTGATTAAGGATTTATAGCAAGTGAATAAACGTGTGATGGTAACAGGTATCAACGGTTTACTGGGGCAAAATATTGTGCAAGAGTTTTCCCGAGATCATGATATTTATGGCGTTGATTTAACTCCCGGTATTTTTGGTGCATCCAATAACATCCATGTAAAACAATTGGATTTAAATGACACAAAAGTTCTTGAGGAGCACATCAGGCAGGTTCGACCTGATAGCATTATTCATACTGCAGCCTATACCAACGTTGATAGGGCAGAAGAAGATCAGGACATCGCCTTCTCACTTAATGGTCAGGTTCCAGCATCAATTGCTCGAATGTGTATGGATATTGACATACCCTTGGTTCACATATCCACCGACTATGTGTTTAGTGGTGATTCAGGACCCTACAGGGAGACAGATGCTTGTGATGCGAGAGGTAAATATTCCCTCTCAAAACTGGCTGGAGAGAAAGCTGTTCTGGAATCAGGGGCTGAGGTGGCTGTGATTCGACCCAATGTTATGTACGGTCATGGTGAAAATCTGAGAAGTAGTTTTGTTGACTGGTTGCTGACTGAATTGCGGAATGAAAGATCCGTCAGGATTGTCGATGATCAGTACAATAACCCCACCTATGCCAGACGTTTAGCGTTTGTGATTAGAATGGTTATTGAACAAAAAGCATGGGATATCTGGCATTTTGGATCAAAAGAGATTGTTTCGCGTTATACTTTTGCATTGAAAATTGCAGATACTTTTGGGTTGTCCTCTGCTTTAATTAATGCAATTTCGACGGTTGACCTGAATCAGAAAGCTCCAAGACCCTTGCGCAGCGGTCTGATTTGTGAAAAATTGAAAAAAGAGCTGAATTTTCCCATCATGAGTATTGATGCAGAACTGGCTCTGCTTAAGGAAGAAATGAATGTCGCGTAATTTAACAATTATACCTACTTATAACGAAAAAGAGAACATACTCCTTGTTATAGATAAGGTGCTATCTCTTACTGTAAAAACAGACATTCTCATTGTGGATGATGGTTCACCAGATGGCACAGCGGATATTGTAAAAGACCGTCAGAAAGACACGCCTGAGTTGCATCTCATGGAGAGAGCGGGTAAACTCGGTCTTGGCACCGCGTACATCGCCGGTTTTAAATATGCCATAGAGCATGAGTATGATACAGTTGTGCAGATGGATGGTGACTTTTCCCATGATCCAGAAGTTATTGAAACCTTTCTCAAAGAAATTGAAACCAACGACCTGATTATTGGATCACGATATTTAAATGGTATTAGTGTGGTAAACTGGCCACTTCAACGATTGATGCTGAGCTATTTTGCAAGTAAATATATTCAAATGATTACCCGCATGCCTGTGAATGATGGCACCGGTGGTTTTAAATGCTGGCGGGTTGACTTTCTGAAGCAACTCAATCTTGATAAAGTGAGAAGTAATGGGTACTCATTCCAGGTTGAGATGAATTTCAGAGCCTGGAGAAAGTCTCCCGACAGAGTGAAAGAAGTGCCAATTTTATTTGTCGATCGCACGGTGGGCCAGAGCAAAATGTCCAAGGCCATTGTTAGAGAAGCTATTTGGCGTGTTTGGTGGTTGCGGTTGATGGCATTGTTGGGAAAAATTTAAGTCCTTTCTTCAAAACCTAATTTTATGAAGCTCTCCATTGTTATTGTCAATTACAATGTAAAAGCCTTTTTACAGCAGGCCCTAGAGAGTATCCTCAAAGCCACAGATTCAATTGAAACAGAAATGTTTGTTGTAGATAACCACTCTGTCGATGGCAGCATTGAGATGCTTCAGTCACAGTTCCCACAAATTCACCTGATCCAAAACCAGAATAACCGGGGATTTGCCAAGGCAAACAATCAGGCTATTAAAAAGGCTACAGGCGAATATATCTGGCTCCTCAACCCTGATACACTGGTTCAGGAAGACACCCCTCAAAAGCTGATTCAAGTTATGGAAGCTGATGAGAAAATTGGTTTACTGGGATGCAAAATCCTTAACGATGATGGCAGCCTCCAGTTGGCCTGCCGGAGAAGTTTCCCCACACCATGGGTAGCTTTCACCAAACTGCTAGGCCTGGCCAATATTTTTCCGAAATCAAAATGGTTTGGTCGCTACAATTTGACTCACCTCAATCCCGATGAAGCTTATGAGGTAGAGGCCATTAGTGGATCATGCATGTTTATTCGTCGGGAAGCATTGGAAGAGGTTGGTACGCTTGATGAAACCTTCTTTATGTATGGCGAGGACTTGGACTGGTGCTACAGGTTTGGACAGACCAGTTGGAAAGTTTATTACACTCCCGATACCAGCATTGTTCATTACAAAGGTGAATCTTCAAAAGTAGCACTATGGGATACCAACACTCACTTCTACCGAGCGATGGATATTTTTGCCAAAAAACATTTTAAGTCGTCAAGACGTTTTCCAATCCACTGGGTACTTCGTCTGGGTATTCTCGCAAGATATTTTCTATCAATTCTCAGTAAGATTAGTAAGAATGCTGCTGCCTATGTGCTTGATCTTTCAGGTCTTTTGATCCTGACCTTGATAGCTATTTATATCAAATTCAAGACTTTTGATGTTCTTGGTCAATACATGTACGTACTTCCCGTCTACCTGGGAAGCTGGTTGGCTGTTATCACAAGTCTTGGATTGTACAGAACTTACAAGTATTCAGTAAGTAGAGCTGTATTGGCTGCGACCCTGGGATTCTTGATAAACGTCACCTTGACATATTTTTTCAAGGATTATGCCTTCTCACGTGTTGTCATGCTGATTAGCTATCTGGGAGCTCTATTCTGGATTTCAGGCTGGAGAATAGTTGCTTCCTCACGACGAACAGAAAATTTCGTATTGGGAACACAGCGAACTCTGGTCATAGGCGATTTCCAAAGTGCCAGCGATATCTTTTCAAGGCTTATGACTAACCTTGGGCTTGGTTATACCCCTGTAGGGATCATCGCAACTGATGGATTAGAGCATGATGATGATAGAATTATTGGGCACCTCGACGATTTGATGGCTCTGGTTCAGTATCACCGCATAGATGATGTCATCTTTACCTCTGACAATATTGAGTTGAGTCAGGTGTTTGACTATTTACCGACTTTGAGTCAGCAGGGTGTCAAAATTAAACTGGTTCCTGGGAATCTTTCCTTTATCGTTGGAAAATCTGCAGTAGAAAATTTACAGACCGTTCAATTCGTAGATATGGATTTTAAATACTACCATACCGGGGCAAAAATTGTAAAACGGCTTGAAGATTTAATAATTTCACCCCTTCTTTACATCGTCTTGCGACCATTTCAAACGCTTATGGTGAATTCAAAGTCCATGACAGCTACCGATATTCAAATAGGTGGCAAGACATATTCCAGCTATAAAATGCCAGACGGACAGGTCTCATTTTGGAGTAATTTAAGCTTGCTTCCCCTTGTGATTCGGGGAAAGTTGAGCCTCGTCGGATCCCCAATTGATCTGGTGGACAAAGGATGGGATATTAAACGTGGCATTTTCAGTCTTGAATCCGTGCGAGGGGGATCTCAGCTCAGTGAAGATGAGAGGTATTCATTGTTGAACTACTATCTTCACAATCATTCAGTCCTCCTTGATTTTGAAATTATTATTAAAGCCTTCTTAGGAAAGTGATATGAGTAAAACAGTATTAGAATTCGAAAAACCAATTCATGATTTAGAACAAAAGATCATTGAAATGGAAATCATGTCCAGCGATTCAGATGTGGATATGAAAAAGGAGATTAAAAAACTCCGCAAAAAACTTATCGATCAATCTATTAAGATCACTAAAAATCTTTCTCGATGGCAGCGAGTGGAACTTGCTCGACATGCTGATCGTCCCCATGCTTTGGATCTCATTGATCTCATGTGTGATTCGTGGATAGAGCTCCACGGAGACCGCCTTTTCGGAGATGACAAGGCCATTGTAAGTGGTATTGCTCGTATTGACGAACAGCGAATGATCATAATAGGTCAGCAAAAGGGACGCTCCACCAAGGACAATCTCTACCGCAATTTTGGTATGCCATACCCTGAAGGATATCGCAAGGCTCTACGACATATGAAATTGGCTGAGAAATACGGATTGCCAGTTGTCACGCTTGTTGACACAATTGGTGCGTATCCAGGGCTGGAAGCAGAAGAACGCGGTCAAGCAGAAGCCATTGCAAGAAATCTTTTTGAAATGAGCCATTTATCAGTCCCAATCATCGTTATTGTTATTGGTGAGGGCGCCTCAGGTGGTGCTTTGGGAATCGGGGTTGGTGACAGACTCATCATGCTGGAGAATACATGGTATTCAGTTATCTCTCCTGAGGGTTGTGCATCCATTCTTTACAGGGATGCTACTCAAAAGAAAAAAGCCGCTGAGGCCATGCGTGTGACTGCAGAAGACCTTTTAGAGATGGGAATAGCTGATAGAATCATTCAGGAACCTCTGGGTGGCGCTCACCGGGACTATAAGGGTACGGCAAAGATACTAAAAGAAGTCATCCTGGAAGAACTGGATGCCATCATTGGAATCTCAGTTGATGAGATGATTGAAAAACGAATCCACAAAATTGAGAACATGGGTGCCTGGGAAGGTAATTGAGGCGTATGATCCGCTACGATTATCATTTTAAAGTCAGGTATAAAGATATCGACCAAATGGGAGTCATGTACTACTCCAGATACTATGAATATTTTGAAGCCGCTCGAACTGACATGATGAGAGAGCTGGGTCTCACATATAAAGCACTGGAAGCTGAAGGCATCATGATGCCCGTGGTACACAGTGAATCAGATTATTTCCATGGGCCAGGTTTCGATGACCACTTGACCTGCATTACTGAAGTTACTGAATGGCCAAAAGGGAAAATGGAAATTCTTTACACCTTGGTCAATGATAATGATCCTGAAAAAGTATTAAATCGTGGTAAAACAATACATGCATTTGTCAAAATGAATGGAAGACCTACTCGGATGCCAGATTCATTGAAGCAAGTCCTTGCAGAGAAATGGAAAACTAAACAATGAGCAACGAGTTAATATTTTTTATTCAGACAATTATTGGTCTGGCCATGGTTCTTTTTGCTTTCCGCATGGGAAAAAACTGGCTGTATGCACTTATTGCCATCAATTATGTCCTGGCAAATATTTTTGTTACAAAAACCATAACACTTTTCGGATTTGAAGCCACTGGTGGAAATGTTCTGTACGGAGCCATATTCCTCAGCACTGACATTCTTTCAGAATACTATGGTAAAGCCGCTGCTCGAAAGGGTGTATTTATTGGGCTAGGAGCAACCCTGTTTTACCTCGTCATGTCCCAATTTATGATTTCATATGATGCAAGTCCCAATGATTGGGGTGCATCAGCGGGGATGGATACCATATTCAGCTTTGCACCCGGTATCGTTCTGGCTAGTGTAATCGCATATCTGGTGTCTCAACTTCATGATGTCTGGGCATTCCATTTTTGGAAAGAAAAATTTGAAGGAAAATTACTCTGGGTAAGGAATAATTTATCCACAGCTTCCAGCCAATTAATTGATTCAATAACTTTTGCAATTCTAGCCTTTGCTGTTTTTCCCAGACTATTCCTTGATCCAGGTAGTGTGCTGCCCATGTCCGTCGTCTGGGAGATCGTTCTCACAACCTATATTTTGAAACTTATTGTCGCATTTATTGATACCCCATTTATCTATTTCAGTCAAAGATTTGGACCAATACACGAATTGAAATAGGGGAGTCTCACTTTTCATTTGTCCTCAGATTGGCATGGTTTATATTTGCGCGCTTTTTCAATACGGAGACGTGGCCGAGTGGCTTAAGGC
>JACKQG010001896.1_pt1 | contig 28214 bp, 23 predicted proteins | sample 8237621 | NCBI WGS metagenome assembly JACKQG01 (sample SAMN15677084, study PRJNA649215) | marine metagenome | biome: marine; feature: Black Sea; material: saline water; isolation source: suspended particulate matter (SPM) from the Black Sea western gyre | collected 2013-06-09/2013-06-10 | depth... | reverse complement strand
ACTAACTAGAACCGTACCATTCGCGTACCGGCGAAGTTTAAAAAAATAAATTTATATATAAAAAATCCCAACATGCTCTTTTTGCCAAGGTGATTGAGTGTTTTTTTCTATTTCTGGAGGAGTTATGACTGATAAAGATAATGGGCAGGCCTACTGGTCGGCTGTGTTAGGTTTGTTATCCAAGATCCTGGTGGTCTGGTTTCTGGTATCGTTTGGTGCCGGCATCCTGTTTGCACCAATGCTCAACAATTTTTCACTTGGTGGATATCCACTAGGTTTCTGGTTTGCTCAACAGGGCTCTATCTATGTGTTCGTCGCGCTGATTTTTATCTACGCGAAGTTAATGGGTAAGATCGATCGCAAATTTGACGTACACGAAGACTGAGGGCTGATTCATGGATTTACAAACAACTACGTATTTATGGGTCGGCGCTTCCTTCCTTCTGTATATTGGCATCGCAATCTGGGCACGTGCAGGTAGCACCAGTGAGTTTTATGTGGCTGGCGGAAGTGTTCCTCCGGTTTTGAATGGTATGGCAACGGCGGCTGACTGGATGTCTGCAGCATCCTTTATCTCTATGGCCGGTCTGATTTCCAACATGGGTTATGGTGGCGGTCTGTTCCTGATGGGCTGGACCGGTGGTTATGTTTTACTGGCCATGTTACTGGCACCTTATCTGCGTAAGTTCGGTAAATTCACCGTACCGCAATTTATCGGTGATCGCTTTTACTCCACCTCGGCATCGACCGTGGCTGTGGTATGTCTGCTGGCAGCATCACTTACCTATATCATCGGCCAGATGACCGGTGTTGGTGTGGCTTTCTCGCGTTTCCTGGGTGTTTCCAACGAACTGGGTATCTATATCGGTATGGGTATCGTATTTATGTATGCCGTATTCGGTGGTATGAAAGGCATTACCTACACGCAGGTTGCTCAGTATTGTGTATTGATCTCTGCTTATATGGTTCCTGCGTTTTTTATATCAATGAGTCTTACTGGCAATCCTATTCCTCAGCTCGGTCTGGGTTCAGACATGGTCGGTTCGGATGTCTCTCTACTGGCCAAGCTTGATCAGGTAGTTACTGATCTGGGCTTTGGAAAGTACACCACTTCGGTACCGGGTAGCACTCTGAATATGTTTGTTTATACCGTGTCACTGATGATCGGTACTGCGGGCCTGCCTCATGTAATCGTTCGTTTCTTCACTGTGCCGAAGGTTCGTGATGCACGTGCTTCAGCCGGTTGGGCACTCGTTTTCATCGCTATTCTGTACACCACTGCACCTGCAGTTGCTGCGATGGCTAAAATGAATCTGATTGGTACTGTTAACAGTGCCGCTATGTCAGGTGGGGATATGTTTGCAAAAGACGCCTCTCTGGTTTATGACTCTCGTCCTGCCTGGATGTCGCGTTGGGAAAAAACAGGTCTGCTGAAGTTTGATGATAAGAATGGTGATGGTCGTATTCAGTACTATAACGATAAGACCAAAGATGCTGCAGTGAAGAGTAAAGCAGACGCAGCGGGCTGGAAAGGTAACGAACTGACCGTTAATGCTGACATCATCGTACTTGCTAATCCTGAAATTGCACTACTCCCTAACTGGGTTATCGCGCTGGTTGCGGCTGGTGGTCTGGCTGCAGCGTTATCCACCGCTGCTGGTCTGTTGCTGGCGATTTCTTCTGCGGTTTCACATGATCTGATCAAGAACGTGTTTAATCCGGACATCAGTGAAAAAGGTGAATTGCTGGCAGGAAAGATTTCTATGGCCTGTGCTATTCTGGTGGCTGGTTATCTCGGTTTGAACCCGCCCGGATTCGCCGCGGGAACGGTGGCTATCGCATTTGGTCTTGCGGGAAGTTCTCTATTCCCTGCCATCATGATGGGTATCTTCTCCAAGAAGATGAATAAGGAAGGTGCTATTGCCGGTATGCTGGCAGGTTTGACCGTCACCATGCTTTACGTGTTTGCGCACAAAGGTATCTTCTTCATCAAGGGAACTGAATTCCTGGATCTGTTCGGTGGCAAGGCTGATTTCTTCTTCGGTATTTCTCCGAATGCTTTTGGTGCCATCGGTGCAATCGTTAACTTTGCAGTTGCCTTCGCAGTTTACAAGGTTACCAAAGCGGCACCAGATCATATCCAGCATATGGTTGAAAGTGTTCGTATTCCTCGTGGTTCAAAGGCTGTAGATGGAGCACACGCCCACTAATTAACGGGATTCGCGTCACAAAAACGCCCAGTTCATCGGGCGTTGCTATAAAATAAAAACCCCGCCAGCCATAAGCTGGCGGGGTTTTTTTTAAGTCAATCTCGGCAAAGCCGAAACGATGACTGGAGAGGATTATGATTTTTGATATCAGTACCGCATTAACCTGGATACTATTTCTGGCGCTATTTCCGATGAGCTTTATCTGGCTGAGACGAGCCTGGCGTATTCTTGCAAAACGTGATTACTCGGAAGTGGCACTGCGTCATGGAGAGTCTCCGCCTAATCCAGAACGCTATGCCATGAAGGCCTTCACGATTAATCTGCTCGGCGGGTTACTCGCCACGATGACTATCATCGGTGTTGTTACCGCTTATTTTGATTTTAAAACCTGGAATATGATTGCCGGTATGACCATCTGGTGCAAAATATTTGCCGATTTTGCGGTTAGCCGACATGCGCATTGGGGCCTCGGACGTGGCGGTAAAGCCTCCTAGACTGGAAAGTGAGTGAATTTTAAAGGGCAGGTGGTCTTCAAGGCTAGACAAAGTTTCTAGTTGAGCCCTGTTCCACAATCTAACATCGGCATTCTAGTCTGATCCGGAAAAGTGTTGGCCAAATAACGCTGATAGGATCAATGATCACGATTCTGCATAATGGGTTCCTGCGTTTCAGAGCCGATCAGGGTTATCGAGCAACAAATTTTCCGTTATCCTGTTAGCCTACGGACTGGTCGTCATCCATTATGGCGGCGTATTCCTGTACAGCCGACATCCCTGAATAAAGTAGAAATACCTTAAAAGTTGGAGCTACCTATGGAATATAGAGAAAAGACCTATTTAAGTTTTGGTGTGATGACACTCATAGTCGGTGGAATCGCTTTGTGCGGCCTGCTGTTGTATGGCTGGAAAAGTGGTCAGGAGTTACCATTCTGGCCGGCCCTGGCGGTTTCTATCGTCAACATTCTGGGGGCATTGAGGCTGGTTAAAGAACGTAAAAACCAGACCCACAAGAAGCCCAATGCTTCGGCCAATGTCAGCGAATCAGTAAAGCAGAAATGAGCCGGGTAGCGGTCTATATTTTCACGTTGATGATCAGCTCGATAACTTTGAGCTCCTGTTCGCATGAGGAGCGTCCTGACCCGTTTTATCTGATGGAAGGAGAGGCCATTTACAAGGTGGAATGTGCCTCCTGCCATGGTGCTCAACTGGAAGGGCAGGCCGGCTGGAAAACTCGTCGTGCCGACGGCAAATTAGCGGCGCCACCGCAGGATGCAAGCGGACAAAGCTGGAAGAAATCCAGAGAAACACTGGCTGCGATCATACACTCGGGCATGGTTGAGCCACATGCGCCCGCGGGCTATATCTCTGATATGCCGGCGTTCGCAAATAAGCTTAGCGAACACCAGATAAATAATGTCCTGCTCTATATCGAAAGCCATTGGACACCTGAAATCATCAGCTGGCGCGCTCAGCAGAACATGCAATGATGCAGCTTATTGCTTGTATTCTTTTAGACTCTACTCACTGTTAACTTAAGATTATACTCATGGAAATGGAAATAGAACTGTTAGAAATTCGAGATTTTATTGCACAAAACCACCCCTTTGATTTGCTCTCAAAAGAACTGCTCAACAATTTAACCCAGAATCTGGAAATTCGTTATATCCGCAGAGGCGAGTGCTTTCCACCAAAAGGTGCTACTGCCCCATTCATGTATATTATTCGTACCGGTGCCATCGAGTTGCGTGACTCGGAAAACAAGCTGGTGAACAAGATAGCGGAAGGTGATATCTATACTTCCTCCTGCCAGTTACTTAAATTTAATGAGTCCTCCTGTCACATGGCGTTGGAAGATTGTTTGATCTATCAGTTTCCGTGCAGCTATCTGAAAACCCTGTTTGAACAATCCGCTGAGTTCAAACACCAGTTTGAGGATGATCTTCGGCAACGTCTGCAGCGCGCAGCAAAGTATAGTAATGCCGAGGTCGATGTGGGCGTTGCCAGCATGACGGTAGAAGTCGGGGAACTGATTAAAAAGATTCCGGTCACGCTGGAGGTTAGTGCCAGTATCCAGCAGGCCGCACAGATCATGAGTGAGTTCAATGTCTCATCGATCATGCTGACGGAAAATGAAAAACTCAGTGGCATCCTGACCGATCGTGATTTACGCCGGCGTTGTGTAGCCAAGGCACTTGATGTTTCATTACCGGTATCGCAAATCATGTCGAGTAATATCATCAGTATGCGCAGCGATGATCTGGTTCTGCATGCACTGATGATGATGACCAAGACTAATATCAATCATTTACCGATTATCGATGACGGTAAAATTATCGGCATGTTAACCGCGACTGACCTCACCCGTCATAATAGCAGTAACCCCGTATTTATTACTTCTCAGATTCGGAAGTCCCATTCAGTCGATGAGTTGATTAAATACACCGAAAAATTGCCGGAGCTACAGCTATTACTGGCAAATTCCAATATTTCTGCACGTCATGTCGGTGAAACTATTTCCTGTATTACGGATGTTCTGACCATTCGACTGATTGAACTGGCTCAGGAAGAAATAGGGACAGAGCCAGTCCCGTTTGTGTGGGTGGCTGGTGGTTCGCAGGCTCGCCATGAACAAAGCTCTCACTCTGATCAGGACAATGCGCTGATTCTATCCGATGATGTGACACAGGAGCAGATGCCATACTTTCATGAACTGGCAAAGCGAGTTTGCGACGGACTGGATGCCTGTGGATTTATGTATTGCCCGGGTGATGCGATGGCAACCAATAAAAAATGGTGCCAGCCTTATGAAGTTTGGGCCGAGTACTTCACCGGATGGATTAATAAGCCAGAACCGATGGCATTGATGCTTTCGAGCATATTTTTTGATCTGCGAGCCGTTCATGGTGATTTTTCATTGCATAAAAAACTGCATAAAAAAATTCTCGGTATGACCGCCAATAACAGTCTATTTATTGCGCATATGGTTAGCAATGCGTTGAAACATAGACCCCCGGTCGGCTTTTTTCGAACCTTCGTTTTGATTCACGATGGTAAGCATGATAATACCTTTGATATTAAACATAGTGGCATCGTACCCATTACCGACGTGGCTCGTGTGCTCGCATTGGCCGAGGGCATCAACAAGGTTAATACGACAGAACGTCTGATCGCTCTCAGTAATACAAAATCGTTGAGCAGTGATATGGTGGATAATCTGAAGGATGCACTGGAGTTTATTGCTAATCTCCGCATCAGGCACCAGGCTAAACAGATTCGTGAAAACAAGCCGGCGGATAATTTTATGCCACCGGATTCGCTATCCTCTCTGGAAAGAAAACATTTGAAGGATTCATTTGCCATTATCAAGGATATTCAGGATACACTTGAACGGCGCTACAAGATGCCCTGAACGGCAGACAGGATCAATCAGTTACCATGTGGAATTATTTTCTTAATCGGGAGCAATTACGTAAACGTGCGCTAAAAAACGCAACTAGCGAAATAATGCGTGATTTTTTAGCGGCGCAAGTCCCGCCCGACACAGCGCGCTGGGATGATGTTGAAATTGTGGCGCTTGATTTTGAAACCACCGGTCTCAAGCCGCAGATAGATCAGATTTTAAGTTATGGCAAGGTACACATTAAAGACGGGGTTATTAAATTATCCAGCGCCAGACATGAATTGATTCGGCCTGACAAGCCGATTCCGGAAGCGTCTGCGATTATCCATCACATCACCGATGATCAGGCGATTAACGGTAGACCAATCGCACAGGTGTTACCTGAGCTGCTCGAGTATCTATCCGGCAAGGTGATGCTGGTACATTACAACAAGATAGAGCAGGGGTTTCTGAATGCCGCCTGCGAAAAGCACTATGGATCGCCTTTTATGATCCCGACAATTGATACTCTGGTGCTGGCGAGGCGCATACTCACACACAGGAATCATACTCTTCCTACCAACCGGTTACGGCTGTTCAATCTGCAGGCGGATTTTAAGTTGCCCCGTTATAAGGCACATAATGCGCTTAACGATGCAATATCCACGGCAGAGTTATTTTTAGCGCTGGAAGCCCTGATAACCCCTAAAGATTCCACGCTGTTAAAAGACTTGATACTATAGGACGATAGTCAGTGATACGCTCAGGCTCGTCTGGCAACAGAGCACCCCGATCTGGTCTGGCAATGTAAAGACAGCGAGTCGAGTTTTGCTATTCGGAACCGTTTTTCTGAAATTACCAGCAATTAAGGTGTGGCCTCCAGATACCCCAGCATATTCATTAAACCTCTGCATACCAGAGCGGTAAAACTGACTTACCGCTAGCAAAATCATAATTAAATCGGTGATGATCTGTTGCACCCGCTGGTACAACCGAAAAATGCGGTTAGTCCGGATGCAACTATGACCATGCAATATGACATCTCTCTGAAAAAACCGTGATGGATGGCTGTTACTTAACAGGCAGCTTCAGTGCGGAGAACATCCGGTGTTATTATAGCGGGCGAAAAATTCAGGATAAACAAAACTAGAGTGCTGGTGGAGATAATTAAATGATGGCTTTAAGTTACCGCTGGCTTCGGCGGATGAGTGTGCTGCTGGCGCTGCTGCCGGGTTCACCGCTGTTGGCTGAAGTCTGCACTGGAGTACCAACGGCTGTGCCTGTTACCTCACCACAGGTGAGTTTCCTGCGCTCCTATCCTTACCGTTTTGCCAGTCCACTCAGGCTTGCAGTGAACGCTGCCGGAGCTGTTTATGTGGCAGATCCCAAACGGGGCGAAGTGGTGGTTCGGGCAGCCGATGGTCGCGTGATTCAGCATCGACGCGGGCTCGGACGTCCGGGTGCGATTGCGCTGGATGATGCCAACCGCATCTATCTGGCCGATCTTGACAGCGGCATCATCTCGGTATTCGATGCCGAATGGCAGGCTTTGTATCAGTTCGCCGCCGGTGAGCTTGAGCAACCAGGTGATATTGCCATCGATAATGCGGCGGGGCGGGTCTATGTCAGCGATAGTGAAAACCATCGTGTCGTTGTGTTTAGCACTTCTGGAGAGCGTCTTTTTGATTTTGGTACGGCGGGCAACGGTGATGCGCAACTGCTGTATCCCTCTGGTGTTTTCTTCGATGCACTGCATAACGAAGTGCTGGTCTCCGATCAGCTGGGTTATCGTATCCAGGCCTTTTCAGCGACTGGCGACTGGCTCTATTGTTTTGGTGGAAGTTCGGCCAGCTCGGGCAGTTTTTTTCAGCGTGGACGTTTGCTCTCCGCCCCGCAGGGACTGTGGGCCGATGCATCCGGACGCATCTATATCGCCGACAGTTATGACGGTCAGATAAAAGTGGTCGATCGGAGCGGTCGCCCGCTGGGCAGCATCGGTTCCTTCGGCACGACGCCCGGAGAACTACGCATTCCATCCGATGTAGTGATCGATCCATTCGGACGTCTGTTCGTGGCTTCCACCAACAACGCGCGTCTGGAAGTGTTTGGCATCGACGGATTTAGCGATCCTGAACAGTTTGCGCCAGCGCTGCTAACGGGTTACCCGGCAACGTTAAGGGCGGATGCGGCTGGCACTCTGGCGATTCAGTTTAAGGTGCCAGGTTATCCGCTGCATACGATTCAGACCGATTCGATTCGTGCCAATCAGATTCCTGCGCTCAGTGTCGAAAGTAGGGATTTCGATGGTGATGCGATCGCCGAGCTTCGCGCCGTTTTTGATCAGGCGGCGTTACTCAAAACCCTGCCGAATAGCGGGCCGGGAGTGATCCAGCTACAGGGCAATCTAGCTTTACTGGCTTTTGAAGGCAGTGCTGAGGTAGAAGTCATCGCAGCCCTGACACCCGACAGCGATCACGATGGAATCGCTGATGATCTAGATGCATGCCCGTTGACGCTAGACGGTGCCATCGTTAATACGAGCGGTTGTGCGATCCAGCAACTGTGCCGCTGTGAGCCGAATACATTACACGGTGGCTACGTCAGTTGCGTGACTAAAACGAGCAGACAGTTTGTCAAAGCAGGGTTGATCGAACATAAGTTGCGCCGGCAGTTGATCAAACAGGCCGGGCAGAGTGACTGTGCCAAACGCGCCCGCTCCAGACAGGAAGGGCATGAGCAAGAACACGGTGAGCGGGATGACGCAGGTGAAACCAGTCGACGACATAAACGGGGTAATACCGATGGCAAGGATCAGCATTCGGACAGGGGTAAAAAACCGCAACAGCTGAAATCAACAAGAGAAGATAGATCATGAATGCTTTACGTATGTTTATTGTCAGTTTCCTGCTGTTGTTGACTGCACCGCAAGCCCTGGCCCTCGATCCGCCACATGATACTAGTCGGAATATCAATTGCATCAACTGCCATACCCCGCACGGCGCGGCCGGTGGTAGTATCACCCGCGTTGCCGGTAATCCAAACCTGTGCATGAGCTGCCACGTTCCGGCGGGTCTGGCGAGCAATCGTCCGTTTGCCGATAGTGATCAGGCTTTGCCGGGTATCAGCGGAACTTCACATCGCTGGGATTCCGGGCCGTCCGGGCACGTGAAGGCGAGTGATGGCAATCTTTCCAGCGGCACGTTGCGCTCTGGCGGTGCTTTCAGCGGTCGTATCGAGCGCGTTTATACGATCACCATCAGCAGTAGTGGTGATAGCGGAGTAGCCCTGTTCAACTGGAGTGATAATGCCGGCAACTCGGGCACTGGGGTCAGTGGAAGTGGCGTTACCCTCGATCAGGGTCTGCTATTGAATTTTATCGATGGTGTGAGTTCACCGGCGTTTCAGTTGAATGACAGCTGGATTCTCCGAGTGCGTACCGATTTACGTCTGCCGGATCTGGATAATCCTGCCGAACGCCAGATGGGTCTACGCATGGCCGAGATCACGCGTAACCCGGATCGCAGCTTTAATACCACCAATGCGAAAGTAGTGTGCTCGGTATGCCACGATCAGCATAGCCAGGAAAATGCAGCGTTTGATCCGCTGGCGCCTGCCTTTAGCGGTGCCGGCAGTGGTGAAGGTCGACATTTCCAGCGTGAACCGAATGAGCTTAACCAGATGTGCAGTAGCTGTCACAGCCCGCGTGATGTACAGAGCAGTGCCGCAGGCTCACATCCGGTACGGGTCGCGATTCCGCCAGGTGAGTTTCAATCCCCCCCACTGTTGCCACTGGATGGGAGTGGGCAGGTGGCCTGTATGAGTTGCCATATGCCGCACTTCAGCGATTCCGGTGGTGCCAACGGTGGCGCGGGTGATGGCTATCTGCTGCGCGAACATATCAATAGCATCTGTGTGCAATGCCACACCCTGGCGGATACTGTCGCGGGTTCGCATTTCAACCTGCAGACCGGTGTGCTGTGGCCGGGTGGTCAGTATGGCTCCAGTTTTCCTGCGCATACCCCAGAAAAGCGTGGTGCCTGCGTGAATTGTCACTGGCCGCACGGCTGGCCGGATGATGCAACACAGACCGTGGATTTTTCACGTCTATGGGTTGAGCGTTACGATACTTCGGATGCTGGAGACGATCCGGATGATGCGGAAGATCTGTGTTATACCTGTCATGATGGATCACCGGCGAGTACCAATATTCGTGCCGACTTTGCAAAAGGGACCAATGCAGCGAATATCTTCCATCATCCGGTGATGGACTCGGAACAAAGCGCTGGTCGTTCGGTGGAATGTGTCGATTGTCATAATCCGCATAAGGCACGCGCCGATAACCGCCTGGCAGGTGTCAGTGGCGTCGATCTGAATGGTAATGCCGCTGGACCCGGCACCACCAATAACCGTGAAATTGTGCAACAAGAACTGTGCTTCAAATGCCATGGCGACAGTTACAACAGTGCGCGTGCACGCACCTCTAACAAACGGCTGGATTTCGCGACTACTGATGCTAACTCCGGTTATCATCCGGTCACTCAGGCGGGGCGTGGGCAGTCGGCGAATCTTGCAGCGCAGTTGCGTGGCGGCCTTAATACCAGTTCGGTATTACGTTGTACCGACTGTCATAACAGTAATGCGACCGCAGCAACCGCAGGAGCCGTTATCGATAGTGCGGCTCTCACACAGGGGCCGCACGGTTCCACCAGTGCACCGATTCTGCGCGCAAACTTTAGCGCTAACTTTACCGGATCGGGCAACTGGAACGACAATAATGCCGCCATGTGTTTCCTCTGTCATGACCGTAATAGTTTACTGAATCGACGCGTCGCAGATGGAGCCAGAACCAATTTTTATCAGCAGAACGGGCGTGATAATCTGCATAACTATCACCTCACCGACAAGGCAACGACGCAATCCTGTATGAGCTGTCACTATGATATCCATAGCAATCGTAGTTCCAGCAATACGGAATACCGCTGGCGTGTAGGCGGGCAGTGGTTGACCAGTAACAGTCCTCCAGCGAATGTTAAATCGCATCTGGTCAATTTTGCACCGGACGTGCAGGCAAATAACTTTGCGCGGCCACGCTGGCAGATCAATACCGAGACGGGGCAGCGGCAGTGTGATGTGTCCTGTCATGGCAAAAGTATGGATGGAGAGTTTTATCAGCCTCCTTCGGGCGACGAGACCAGCCATACCTACTAGAGCTGCGGCAAGTTATCTATTGATGGCTATCGCAAGGCATCCCGCTTGGTAGATGCTAGCGGAAGTCCCTACCCGCTAACGCCGTTGTCGGCGAAACCGGGTGGGGCCGTAATAAATACCGGCGCTATGGGGACCAGGGCATGATGTCGCGCATGCCTTTCATGGTCGGCGAAACGTTATGGGTCAGGATGTTCAGATCCTGGCTCATCTGGCCGACATTACTGTTCAGGTTCAGCATACTGCTGTGCATCGAACTGGTATCCTGGCTCATTTCGCCAACACTGGTATTGAGCAGTAACAGAACACTACTCATGGAATGGGTATCCTGACTCATACCATCCATTTTTTGCGACATATTGCCCACCGCAAGCTGCATATGGCCCATGTCTGAAGACATGCTGGTCATCGCCTTTTCCATCACCGAAACGACATAAAACATATAGATGATAGCGATGATACCGAGAATCATGCCGGGAATCGCGATCCAACGATTACGCCCGGCGCGTTTCTCTTCCACCTGGCTTAAATGCTGAAACTTTTTCTCATGCAGTTTGTCCTGTTCCTGCACCTCTTTCAGGGTCAGTTCATGATCCTGCATGATGGATTCGCTGAGGGTCTTCAGAATCTGCAGGCTACGGTCTTCACCATCGGCTGAACTTTGCTTCACACTACTGAAAGCACCCTGTAAAGACTGGTATAGCTTAACCATCTCGCGGTCACGTTCTGCATTCGTTTGATCAGAGCGTTGTGACTGCGTATTAAAACCCTGTTGCATTTCCTGCACCAGTGTTGTGATCTGCTTGTCACGGTTCACCTGCTCCTGACGCATTTCTTCGACAATCGTCTGGATCGTCGTCAGCATGATGCTGTCATTCTGGATCTTTGCAGCCTGCGTTTTAGTGATTTCAGCATCAGTCGTAGCCTGTGGTGCCGGTTTCGCAGCAGTTGCCTTTTTGACAGGCGCTTTTTTTACCCTGGCTTTTTTAGCTGCGACGGGTTTGGGGTCTAACGCTTTATCTACTGTCGGGTCTGTTAGCGGTGTTTTTTTTGTGGCGGGTTTTTTTGCTGCCATTTGCCTGTGCCTGTGGATTAATTGGTTGATGAAATAAGTGCGATCAAGTCTAACGCATATAAGTAATTAGCAATATACTTAAACGGTAATATAGAAAGGTATTATTTATCTTTAAATGATCCCTCTGAGGCTAAAAATAGGCCCGCTAATCGCTCGACAGCCTCGAGCCGACAGGTTAGGATAAATCATGAAACGCTATAAAATTTTGCATCGAACCTATTATAATTTTTCCGCTGAAGTGGAGCTCAAACCGCATCAGCTACGGCTCCGTCCCAGAGAGGGGCATGAGCTGCGTATCGAGTCATCCAATCTGAAAATCACCCCGTCAGCGAGTCTGCGCTGGTTTCGTGATGTGGAAGATAATTCGGTCGCTATTGCCAGTTTTGACTCACCCGGCAGGCAATTACTGATTGAAAGCGAAATCATTATTCAGCATTTTGATCAGTCACCACTGGATTTTCTGGTGGCCGATTATGCAGTCGACTATCCTTTTTTCTACCAAACCGAAGACAGCATCGTGCTGATACCCTATATGCAGGTGGTCGAGCAGGGTGCGAGTAAGCAACTGGCCGAGTGGATCGCTAATTTCTGGAAGTCTGGTGAACAAATTCAGACCTACAGCCTGCTGCAACGCCTCGCTGAGCATATTGAGCAGACCCTGAGATACCAGTTACGTGAAGAGCCGGGTGTGCAGTCTGTTCAGCAAACCCTGAAACTGGGTAGCGGTTCCTGTCGAGATTCGGCCTACCTGTTTATGGAGGCGGCACGTCAGCTCGGTTTTGCGGCTCGCTTTGTCAGTGGTTACCTGAATACACCGCCCTCCAGCGTCAATTACGGGGCTACCCATGCCTGGGCGGAAGTGTTTCTGCCCGGTGCAGGCTGGAAAGGCTTTGATCCAACCATTGGTCAGGTCGTCGGTACCAATCATATCCCGATTGCTGTGGCACGTTTACCTGAATCCGTACCACCAGTCTCGGGTGCCTATCTGGGCTCTGCCAGTGCCACACTCGATGTCGGCGTCTGGGTCAATGAATTAGTTTAAAAACCGTTAGTAACAAAAGCAGTCTTGCAAGCTGCTCATCATGTATATAAATAACCACCCATAACCACCCATAACCACCCATAATCACCAATAGGATAATAAAATGAAAGTCGCTTATATTTTTTCCACACAGGGTCACTCTGTCTCCTTTAAACTCGGCAAGATGATCCTGCCGCAACTCGAAAACGATGCCCATGGGGTAGACGTGGTAGGTATGTTTTTCTTTGAAGACAATAACTATGTGCTGTTAAAAGGCAACCCTATCGGTGAACGTCTGGCCAGAATTGCAAAGCAGAAAGGTATCCTGCTGATGGGCTGTGATCAGTGCTGTGAAGAACGTGAAATTGAAGATGGACTGGTCGATGGCGCGGTAATAGGCTGTTTCCCCAATCTATACGGTGCGCTGGCGGGGAATATGCCTGATCAGATCATTACACTTTAACGATAAGTTCTGGAGATGCCCGTCTGGGTATCTCCAGATCGGCTTAACATTCTAAAAAAGCCGAACTAAAACCTATTCAAAAAACTCTTGAGCTTCTGCTACGACCCAGGCAGTTCCGTAAAGCTATTCTATTCCCCAATCAAAGCATCGATAAAGTGCACGCTTGTCTGTTGTTGGATCAACCCTGCATCCGGCTACGACGCATAAACAAGCGGTAAAGAATCGGGATAATAAAAAGGGTCAGTGTGGCGGAGAAGCCGAGGCCCCAGACGATAGCATTCGCGACCGGTTTCCAGATCAGTGAATCTCCACCGAGTCCCATCGCCAGCGAGAGCAGTCCGCCGATGGTGGTGAGGGTGGTGATGATGATCGGGATCACGCGTCTTCTGGCAGAGTAGACCGTGGAATGTAGCAATGACATACCGCTGGCGAGTTTGGCGTTTGCGGTGGAGATCAGCACGATGGCGGAGTTGACGGCAATACCGGCCAGAGCGACGATGCCATACAGTGCGTACAGGCTTAACGCCTGCTGGGTGATGAGGATACCGAGCACCACGCCGGTAAACGCCATCAGCACGGTAGACAGGATCATCAGCGGTTGAAAGTAACTCTTGAACTGGGTGCCCAGAATCAGGTACATCAGGCCGACGCCGAAAATAAACAATACCACTATCGAGTCCAGCGCTTCGTTGATGTCATCCAGTATGCCGGAAAAATCGAGATCGATATTCGGGTAGCGAGTCTTGATCTTGTCCCATTCCTGGCGGATAAAATTGTTTGCAGCCAGTTCATCGATACGAGTTTTGTCGATATCGGCTTCGATGGTGATGGTACGTTTAAAATTGTAATGGCGAATATTGCCTAGACTGGTGCGGGTTTCAGCGCTCAACAGTTCAGACAACGGTAGTCCCTGTCCAGTGGGTGTAAAAACGATCTGTTGTAACAGTGCGCCAATCTGCTGCAGATTGTCATCCGCACTCAGCAGCCGTACTTCGGTTTTATCGCCATTGATTTGCACACTGCTAAGTATCTCGCCATCGACCGAGAGTAGCAGGGTGCGTGAAAGCTGAGCCGGATTGATGCCAAGCTGCTGAATCATGGCGTGGCGTAGTCGATAGCTAACCTGGTTGGAACCGCGGTCCGCATCGTCGGTAATATCCGATACATCGGGGTGAGCCTCCAGTACCGCTTTCAGCTCGGCGCTGGCCCGGGCAATCTCATCATAGTCTTCACCACGCACCTTGACACTGATTGCCTTAGCGGTAGGCGGGCCTCCACTGAGTTTGAGAAAGGAAATATTCTCTGCTCCGGGCAGGGCGGTTACTTCAGCGCGCATATCCTGCATGATCTGTTCGACACTGCGCATGCCCGGCTGCAGTGGGTTGAGACCGATCAGGACCTGGCCATAGTGATTGCCAAAGCGTGGTTCGGTTTCGGTAAACAGCAGTCCAGAGTAACTCACCATCTCGCGAAACTCTTGCTTGCCCAGCAGGCGGCGTGCCATTTTTTCCACCTGTTCCACCTTGCGATGGGTGTTTTCCAGCACCGAAGCCGGTGGCATTTCAATACTGATATAAAACAGGCGCAGCGTATCGCTGGCAAAAAAATCCTTTTTGATCATTGGGCTGGCCATGATCGCGACCGCCGCAACAAATAGCAATAAGCTCAGTGCAAGCATTGTTCGCGGAATGCGTAATACCTTAATCAGCTGACGGGTGTAGAAAATGCGGATGTTACGCGTCATGCGCATACGCCATTGCTGGGTTCGACTGGGCTTCTGATGGATATCGAAGTTCATCACCAGTACATGGGCGGGTAGCATCCAGTAGGCTTCAACCAGACTGATGGTGAGTGCCACGGTCACTACCAGGGGTATCACGCGCATGAATTCGCCGAGGATACCGGGCAGTAACACCAGCGGTAAAAATGCCGCCATCGTAGTCAGCACCGCGGTGGTGACCGGTGCAAATACTTCCTTCAATGCACTGAGGACGGCGGAATCACGTGCCTCACCCAGAACGATGCGATGGTAGATCGATTCAGCCACCACCACTGCATCATCCACCAGCATACCGAGTGCGATAACGACCGCGAGCAGAACCGAGACATTCAGGGTGTGGCCCAGTCCACTCAGCACCCAGAAGGTACCGGCGAGAATAAAAGGGATGCCGATGGTGGTAATCAGGGCGATTCGGAAACCCAGAAACAGGAAGGTAATCAGTAGCACAAAAGACAAACCATACAGCGCATTGGTTTGCATGATATTGAGTGCGTTGCTGGTGATTTCGGACTGGTCATCCACTAGTACCAGTTCCACCCCGGTCGATTCGGTCAGCTGATTGCGCTGCTCGATATACTGCTGCACACGTTGTATCAGTTCTAGCGTATTGGCACCGGACTGCTTCAGCACCGCTGCCAGCACGGTCGGTGTGCCATTGCTGCTGACGATACGGCTCGCTTCCTGCTGCCCGCGCTCGATGCGAGCGAGAGAAGAAAGTGGTATATATCCCTGTTTACCCAGAATCGGAAAATCACCCAGATCGGCCGGATCTTCGCTTTTACCGGTCAGACGTACCAGCCACTTCTGGCCGGCGGCGGTCACACTTCCGGCGGATAAATCGTTAAACAGCAGTTTCACCGAATCGGCCAGATCGGTAGGGTTAAGACCGGCCTCGAGCAGTTTTTCCGGCTGGTAATAGATCTGCAGTTCAGGGTCGTTAAGACCATAGTTATCAACCCGATCGACCCCCTGCATGCGCTTTAATTCGTCGATCACGTGTTTCGCCTGACGCCGCAGATTTTCATCGTAGGCGATGCCCTTGATTAACACGGTAGCGGCAGGGAAGGCGTTGGCGGAAACAATTTCGAATACTTTCGGGGTGCTCGCGGCTACCGGAAAATCACTTTCGATATTCTGGATTTCGCGGCGTAAATCACTCAGGTGTTTATCGTAGGTGCGTTCATCGATCTGGTTAAAACGAAGCAGCAGACTGCTTACGCTTTCACGACTGTTACTGGAGATGAACTTAACGTCGGCGAGGGTTTTAAGCGCATCTTCGAGAGGATCGGTGATCAGTTTTTCGACATCCTGTGCAGAGGCACCGGGCAGCAGGGTATTGACGATGATCCAGTTAAAATTGATGTCAGGATCCTGCTGTCGTGGCAGGCCCAGATAGGAAATGATGCCAATCACCAGGATCAGCACAAAGGTCAGATTGGCGAGTACGTCATTCTTTAACAGTTTTAGCAGCATCAGACAGGGTCAGGGTCGCAGTGAGATGGTTTCCTGGTGCTGCAGCAGTTGCAGCTGGCTGCTGATGATCAGGGTCTCTGCTGGCAGCGATGTGGCGACAGCCTGAGCTTCTTCGGCACCGACTAAGCGGGTAAACACCGCTTTGCCGTTTTGCGCACTAAAAACGCCGAAATCACCATCACGTTTTTGCACATATGCAGCGGGCAGGTAAAGCTCCGGCGCGTCGAAACGAACCAGACCGAAACTGCCACCGGGCGGTAATGCAGGCGATTGAAGGCTCAGGCGCACTAACTGCTGCAGTGTGTTGCTGTTCACCAGTGGTATTATCGAGCGTATGTTTAGCGGGTATGTAGTCGCCTGGCTGTGAAAAACAATGCGTTTAGCTTGCTGCAAAGCCGCAATCTGGTTTGCCGGTATCTCCAGCTCGACTTCGACGGCATCGGTTTTCAGCAGTTTCAGGAGTACAACGCCGGGGCTTGCATAGGAACCGGTGGTCGATAGTTTTTCTACCAGCATGCCGCTGAACGGGGCTTTGATCTTACACTGATCCACACTCTGCTTCGCCGCTTCCAGATTCGCTTCCTGTTCTTCGATACTGGCGTTATCGGCATCCAGCTGGGTCTGACGCTGATCCAGCTCATCACGCGATATACTGCTGCTAGTGCTCAGGCGTCGGGCACGATCAAGTTGCTGTTCGGTCAGTTTACGCCGGGCCAGGAGCTGTTTGATGGCGGCACGGATACGGGTCTGGTTGATCTGTGGCGTTTTGCAGTCGAGCTCAACCAGCAGCTTGCCCTGTTCGATAACATCGCCCACCTGGAGCGGGAAAGCGGTTATTCTTGCGCTGGCTTCGGCAGCAATACTCGCCAGCTGTAGATTGATCACCCTGGCCGGAAACTGCAGCGTTCTGGTTTCGGCAATGTCAGCAAAACGGATCGTCTCAACCAGACGCTCTGCGAATGCCGCTGGAGTGAAACAAAATCCGATAATTCCAGTCAGGATGAAACTGTAAAATTTATGCATGAAGGTTATACTGCGACAGCCTGGTTAGCGTTGAAAATTCAATGAACAGATTAACAAAATTCAGTTTACTGATACTACTTTTTTTAGTGGCAAATATTGCCGTTGCCGAGCTGGTTTTTCCACGCCAGACACTGCAACTGAATAAGCGCGCTTTTCAGCTGGAGCTGGCGGATACCAATCAGCGCCGCAGCGAGGGCCTGATGCATCGTCGTTCGCTGGCAGACGAGGCGGGGATGCTGTTTCTCTATCAACGTCCGGGAGATTATCGTATCTGGATGAAAAATACCCTGATCCCGTTGCTGGTGATCTGGCTGGATGCCGAAGCCCGCATCATCGATCTGCAAATGCTGGAGCCCTGCCGGGTACAGAATTGCCCGGTGTATGGCCCTCAGCAGACTTCTCAGTTTATTCTTGAGCTGCATCCTGTACACAGAACTCATTTTTCGATCGGTGATAAACTGCCATCCATTTTAACCTTAAACCCAACCTTGCAATAAACCGACTTCAGAGGGAGAGCACTAACTTGAACCACACAACGATTTCAATCAGCCTGTTTTTACTATTCGCAAGTGTCAGCTTTTCTGCCCATAGTAGTGGGTTGAGTGCTGAAGCTCAGGCCGGGGAAACCCTCTTTCCTGCCTGCTTTGTGTGTCATAACCCCGAGATGGATCCGCCATTAGGGCCGCCGATGTGGAGTGTTCAGCGTGTTTACCAGAGAAACTCGATCGATGCGGCTGACTTTATTCAGGCGATGGTGAGCTTTGTAAAAGCACCGAGTCTGGATACGGCCATCCATAAAGAAGGGGTTCGCCAACTGGGCCTGATGCCAGCCCTGCCATTACCGGATGAGATGCTGGCAAAGATTGCTCGCTATATCTATGAAGAACAGTTTCAGCCTCCCTGTGCGCACTGGGAAATAGCGCTAAAACAGGCCGCCCAGAAAGGTGATGCGGAGCATGCTAAGAAGGATCAACGTATGCTGGATAAATATTGTCAATAACTCTCAACTTAGCGGTTTCAATTTCTACACATGAGTAAAACTAAAAAGGCCGTCGTACTGCTTAGCGGCGGACTCGATTCCAGCACCACTTTCGCGCTTGCTCGAAAGCAGGGTTTTGCTGTTTATGCGCTATCGTTTCGTTATGGTCAGCGGCATACGGTCGAACTCGAATTTGCGGCACGCGTTGCCGCGCAGATGGGCGCCGCCGATCATAAGATTGTCGACATCGATCTGCGCCTGTTCGGTGGTTCGGCACTCACGGCCGATATCGCCGTGCCCAAACAGCGTGATAACGCCACCATGAGCAGTGCAATACCGGTCACCTATGTGCCGGCACGGAATACTATTTTTCTGTCGTTCGCGCTGGCGTGGGCGGAAGTGCTGGAGGCCGAAGATATCTTTATCGGCGTGAATGCACTCGATTACAGCGGTTACCCGGACTGTCGGCCTGAGTTTATTCAGGCCTATCAAAAAATGGCGCTGCTCGCCACCAAGGCCGGTGTTGAAGGCCATCAACAGTTGAAGATTCATACGCCCCTGATCAGTCTTAGCAAGGCTCAGATTATCCAGCAGGGCGTAGCGCTCGGGGTGGATTATGGGCTGACCAGTAGTTGCTATGATCCGGGTCCGCAGGGTCAACCCTGTGGCGGCTGCGATTCCTGTCTGCTGCGTGCCCGAGGGTTTGCCGAAGCTGGCCTGGTGGATCCCTTATTCCAGAAAACCGGGCCAAAGGCATGAAGGAGCAATTGCTATACACAGCGGCCGCGAATTTTGAATCTGCCTGTGAGCTGCGTATCCTGGCCGCCGACCATCCCTCTTATCGCCTGCATGGACATAGCTTCATCGCGCGTCTGCGTGCCAGCCTGCCTGCCGGCTGGGGCGGGTTTCGTGGTGCAGAAGTCGATGCCTTACAGCAGAGATTACAAAGCTGCGTAGCGGTGCTGGATTATGACCTGCTGAATAATCACCTGGAGGTGCCGACCGATGAAAATCTGACGCGCTGGATACGTGAGCGAGTGGATGTGCCGGGTATTGAAATGATCGGTATCCAGAGTACCCGTCACGAAGGTGCCGATCTGGATAGTGCAGGCAATGCCCACATCTGGCGCCGTTATCGCTTCGAGTCGGCTCATCAGTTGCCGAATGTTCCGGCCGGTCATCAATGCGGGCGCATGCACGGGCACGGCTTTGAAGTGATCCTGCATGCCAACCAGAATCTGCAGCAGCAGGACATGGGCGTTGACTATGCGGTGCTGGATGAATGCTGGCAGCCGCTGCATGAGTTGCTTGATCACCGTTGCCTGAATGATATCGAGGGGCTGCAAAACCCGACCAGTGAAACCCTGTCGGCCTGGATCTGGCAGCGCCTGAAACGGCAGTTGCCACAGCTGTCGTGGGTAACGGTGTATGAAACGGTCACCGCCGGCTGTCATTTTGACGGGCAAAAATACCGTATCTGGAAAGAACAGCGTTTCGAAAGCGCATTGCGTCTGCAGCAGGCACCGCAAGGTGATCGTCGGCGTCAGTTGCATGGGCACAGTTATCTGTTGCGTCTGCACCTCACCGCCGAGCTGGATCCGGTGATGTGCTGGACCGTCGATTATGGTGATGTGAAAGAACTGTTCAAACCGGTGTATAAGGCGCTCGATCATCATCTGCTGGATGATCTGGACGGGCTTGAAGACAGTGATCCCGCCAGTATTTTGCGCTGGATTCGCGCCCAGGCCGCAGACCAATTATCGCAACTGGACCGCATCGATCTGTATCAGAGTCCAGGTTGCGGGGCGATACTGAGCTGGGGCGATGATGAACCGGCGCTTCCGGTTTAACGCTATCGGTTATTCACATGACGTACTCGGTTAAAGAAATGTTTTATACCCTGCAGGGCGAAGGCGCACACGCCGGACGCCCTGCGGTGTTTTGCCGTTTCACGGGCTGTAATCTGTGGAGCGGGCGTGAGCAGCATCGTGCGAGTGCCGTGTGCCAGTTCTGTGATACCGATTTCATCGGCACCGATGGTATCGGTGGCGGCAAGTTTAAAAATCCTGCTACGCTGGCCCGAGCAGTGAAGGCGCTATGGCCCGTTAACGCGACAGCCAGGGCTCGACCCTATGTGGTGTGTACCGGCGGTGAACCCCTGTTGCAACTGGATGAGCGTCTGCTGCAGGCATTCCATGCCGAGGGTCTGGAAGTCGCCATCGAAACCAATGGTACCGTTGCATTACCGCTGGGCGTCGACTGGGTCTGCGTCAGTCCCAAGCAGGGCAGTCAGCTGTTGCTGCGAGAGGGTGATGAGCTGAAGCTAGTTTATCCACAGGCGGGCTTTGATCCGGCACAGTTTGCAAACCTGAAGTTTGAGCACTTTTATCTGCAGCCGATGGATAATGACGAACGGGAACAGAATACTGTCGCTGCGATAAACTATTGTCTACAGCATCCGCAATGGCATCTGAGCCTGCAGACCCACAAGATTACTGGTATCGCCTGAGCCTTGCCGATTTAGTCACCCGGGAACTGCCAGGCTGTTAAATGGATACCCGCTAACAGCCTGCTGGTATGACGATTACTGAGTTAAGTTGTTGCTCAGTAATATCGTCATTTGCGGATAAAGGGGTGTCACGAAGAGTTGGAAGAGCGCGAAGACTAAATTGTTATCTTCGTGCCCATCGTGAGCTTCGTGGTAGAAAGGACTTTTTAAGTGTCACAATAATTCAGACTCAGTCTGAGTTGTTAACTAATTTTTTTAATGCACAACCTTTGAAGAGGAAAATGAATATGTATTATGTTGTCGATAGCACGAAAAATTTTGAACAGGCCGTGAGCGATCTGGAAATTTCGGTGAAAGATCTTGGCTTTGGGGTACTGCATGTACACAATCTGGGCGAAACCCTACGCAGTAAAGGGGTCGATTTCAAGGAAGACTGCAAGGTGCTGGAAGTGTGCAATCCGATGCAGGCTGCCAAAGTTCTGTCAGTGGATATGCGCCTGAACATGGCTCTTCCCTGTCGGATCTCGGTGTTTACCGAAAATGGTAAAACCAAATTAGGTTTGATCAAGCCGGAAAAAATGCTTGCTGCGCTGTCTGATGACCCGATCCTGATTCAGGTTGCGAAGGAAGTGGAAGCGAAGACGATCGATATGATCAATGCGGCAAAATAGCTGAGTTTAATCTATTTAAGCTGTGCTAACGATTAGCAGCAAATAGCGCTTGTGTAAAAGTATGCGCTGGTTAGAGTAATGATTTTAATATCACGAAAAGGCAATTTCCGTTGAACAGCAGAGTCCTCCCGTTCATTTTTTCCACACTGCTCTGGCTGAGCCTGAGCAGCTGCGATCAGTTAACCGAAAAAGCAGGCAAGCCGCAAGATGCAGGCAAAAAATCAAATGCCGAACGTCCCGATCATGCCGTGGAAATTATCACCGTCACGCGTCAGTCGGTGCGCATTAAACGCACCCTGACCGGCACGCTGGAAGCCCCTCGCACCGTACATGTTCATAGCGAACAGTCGGGGCGCATCATTGAATTACCTTTTTATGAAGGGGATGCTGTTAAAGCTGCGGGCGTGCTGGTACGACTGGATGATGCGCTGTTACGCGCAGCCTTTGCCAAGGTGGTGGCGACTCGTAAACAGGCCGGGGTTGATCTGACCCGCCTGCAGAATCTGGTGCCGCGCAAGCTCGCGACCGAGGATGAACTGGCGCGAGCCTCGACCGCACTGGAACTGGCCCAGGCCGAAGAGTCGCTGCAACAGATTCTGCTTTCGCGTGCAGTGATCAGGGCGCCGTTTGCTGCCATCGTCAGTGAACGTCTGAAAGAACCGAATGATATCGTCGCCATTAACGAGCATATACTGACCCTGTTCGACCCTGCTGTAATGACGGCACTGGTACAGGTGCCGGAGCAGTTACACAGCCGGGTAGCCGTAGGTGATGCGGTTGAGGTGCGGATCGATAGTCTGGGTGATCGTAGCTTTAGCGCCAGAATATTACGCATCCATCCGGTACTCAATGCACAAACCCGTCAGGGTGCGGTCGAGATTCAGCTGCAGTCGGTTCCGCAAGGAGCGCGTCCGGGCCAGCTGTGCCGGGTGACTCTGGAAACGGCCGAAACACTGCGCCGCCTGATCCCACTGAATGCGCTCCAGTTTGATACGCGCGGCAGTTTTGTCTACCGTCTGGATGCCGATTCAAAAGCCATGCGCGTAGCGGTTGTTACCGGCCTGCAGATGGGTGAGTCGATCGAGATTATCGAGGGTGTCAATGATGGCGATAAAATTGTGTCGCGCGGTTTTCTGGGACTAAAATCCGGAAAAACGGTACGCGTAGTGAATCCGCCAGCCAGCACTTCGTTACACGGTGGCGGTTGGTTACAGACTCCAGCTTAGGGGGGCTTAATGATGCAAAAGCGGTTTCGTAGTGGCGGTGTTGCCGCCTGTTCTATCCGCCATCCGATTGGCGTTTCCATGCTCGCACTGGCGATCGTGGTGCTCGGTCTCGGTTCGCTGCAACGGCTGGGAATCAATCTATTACCCGATTTGATCTATCCCGAAGTGCGGGTACGCATCAATGACCCCGGTGTGCCGGCGCGCATCATGGAAGATCGCATTACGCGTCAGCTGGAAGAGCAGCTGGCGATAACCGAAGGCGCGGTTCAGGTGCAGTCCAGTTCCACTGAAGGTCGCAGCTCGGTAGACCTTAGCTTTCCCTACGGTTCGGATATCGATCTGGCGCTGCGTGATGCCAGTACCCGGCTCGATCGTGCCAAGCGATTTCTGCCGGATAGTATTGAACCCCCGGTGATCTATAAGCGTGATCCGGCGCAGATTCCGGTGCTGGAGATGGTGGTCAGCTCGACCGATATGAGTCCGGTTGAGTTGCGTAGCTGGGTGGATTATACCTTTGCCAAATGGTTTCTGAATCTGCCGGGTGTAGCGGCAGCAGAGGTCGGTGGCGGGCTGACGCGAGAAATCCAGGTGGTGATGGATCAGGAGCGCCTGAGTGCGCTGGGTTTCACCATCGACGATATTTCTACCGTATTGCGCGATGAAAACCAGGATCGCCCCGGCGGTAACCTGCAGTCTGCCGGGCGCGAGATCAGTGCGCGTACCAGTGGGCGCTTTCAGACGGTAGCCGAGATGGCAGACCTGCCACTCTGGAAAGAAAATCAGAACGACACCTCGTTACGGCTGGAAGATGTTGCACAGGTGATGGATAGTCATAGCGATGAAAAGCTGCGCATCCGGTTGAACGGGATACCCGGCATCAAACTATCGATTCAGAAACAGCCTGCCGCAAACTCGGTGGAGGTAGTAGACGCCGTGCTTGAACGCCTGCAGTGGTTGCGTGGAAAAGACCTGATACCCGCCGATATTCATGTCGATCGGGTCAGCGATCAGTCCACCTATGTGCGCCATGCCTTGCGTAATGCCTCGATGGCAGCGCTGTCGGGTGCGGTGCTGGCGATGCTGGTGGTGTTCCTGTTCCTCGGCAGTGTGCGGCGTACCCTGATCATCGGCACCGCAATTCCGCTGGCCATTCTGGTGACCTTTGTGATCATGGATCTGGGTGGACTGACCCTGAATATTATGACTCTGGGCGGGCTTGCTCTGGGTATCGGGTTGCTGGTGGATAACACCATCGTGATGCTGGAAAACATTGCACGCCATCAGCGTCAGGGCGAAGGCGATCTGGAGGCTCCGGTGAATGCTGCGCGTGAAGTCAACAGCGCGATCGTGGCCTCAACCTCGACCAATCTTGCGGCGGTGCTGCCGTTTCTGTTTATCGGTGGGCTTGTTGGCCTGCTGTTCCGCGAACTCATCATCACTATTTCAGCGGCCATTGTTGCTTCTCTGGTCGTCGCATTGACGCTGGTGCCGGCGCTCGGTGCGCGCGTACACAGTCGCGGACGCAATCTGATGCAGCGCATGATGGATGGCCTGATGGCTTTGATGCAGCGTGGTTACAGTGCACTGACCCGAGTACTGCTGCGCTTTCCGTGGTTACCGTTGCTGATCCTGCTGCCCCTGATGGTGGTGTCGATACCGACCTTCTTTGAAGGCAAGCAAATCTTCCTGCCGGATATGGATGAAGGTGAAATTTCGGTCAATCTAACCGGTGAAGCGGGCATGCGGCTGGATGACACGGACGACATCATCATCCGTCTGGAAAACCTGTTTCTGCAACAGACGGATGTGCTCAGTGTATTTACCTCTTCCGGCGGGCGTGTATTCGGGCGTTCCGAGCAACAGTCGGGCAATACCGGTTCGCTGGATATCAAGCTGACGCCGTTGCATCAGCGTCTGCGCAGCAGCCAGCAATGGGTTAAGGAGATGCAGAAAGCGGTTGACGAACTAAGCCTGACCGGGATGCAGGTGCGCATGCGGGTCAAGGGAATACGCGGTGTGCGCATGAGTTCCGGGGATGATGATTTCAGTATTCGCGTACAGGGCTCCGATATCGATGTGCTGACGGCGCTGGGTGAAGAGATGGTCAGTCGACTGGAATCGGTCAAAGGCCTGAAGAACCTGCGCCATAGTTACGAAGAAACGCGTAACGAAGTATCGGTCAATATCGACCGCCAGCGTGCCGCTGATCTGGGTATCCGGGTGGATGATATCGGCCAGAGCCTGCGTGTTGCACTGGATGGACTGGTGGTATCGGATTTTATCGAGGGCGATCGTCAGTATGATGTGCGTCTGCGCCTGCCGCGTAGTGGATACCGCTCACCGGATGATCTGGGTAATATTCTGGTGGGGCTGCATCAGGGGCAACCGGTACGCTTGCGCAGCGTCGCCAATGTCGTGTTTAATCCGGCCCCGGCCAGTATTCAGCGCGATAATCAGCGCCGCATTGTCGAGGTAACCGCATCGCTGAGCGACGAGATGGGGCCTGAACAGGCTATGCAACTGGCGAAACAAAAACTGGAGGATCTGCCACTGGCCGATGGCTACAGCCTGTACGATGGCGGTGAGATTAAAACCCTGCAGGAAGGCCGCCGTATGGGTGCGGTGTTGCTGGGGCTGGCCCTGTTCCTGGTGTTTGTGGTGATGGCGGTACAGTACGAATCGCTGCGTAACCCTCTGGTGATCCTGCTTAGCGTGCCGTTTGCCGCTATCGGTGTCGCGGCTGGCATTCAGTGGACAGTGCTGCCGATATCGATGCCAATCTGGCTCGGCCTGATCATGCTGGCCGGGATCGTAGTGAATAATGCGATTGTTCTGGTCGAGCAGATTGAAGTAGAACGGGAGCGGGGGCTGGAGCTGGTCGAAGCCATTGTCGAAGGTGCGCGTCTGCGCCTGCGTCCAATCCTGATGACTTCGCTCACCACCGTGGTCGGCATGGTACCGCTGGCGATCGGCTTTGGAGAAGGCTCTGAAATGTTACAGCCGCTGGCCGTCGTCATCGTCTCGGGTCTGAGCTTTTCGATGCTGGTGAGTCTGGTAATGGTTCCTGCCATGTACCGGATGATGCATTACTTCAGTAACCGGCACAAAGAGCTGAGTTTATCGGTGCTCCCGTCTAATTGATTTAACGCGCAGCTGCGTCGCCGGACTTCAGTTTGGAGAGCTGAAGCGCAAAATTTTCAGCGCTTTGAAGGTTGCCAAGTTGCTGATTGATGCCGACGAGTTGCTCTAGAATCTGGATCGATTCATGCTGATTCAGGGTCCATAGATGAATCTGTAGCGCCCGTTGCAGATAGTGATCCGCCAGTTCCCAGTGCTGTTGCCGGGTTTCCAGATCCGCCAGCTGCTGCAGGGTGGCGGCTATTCCGCGCCGGTAGGCCTGCTGGTGATACAGACTCAGCGCCTGTTCGAGCCGGGAAGCACTATCTGCAAACTTGTTCTGCTGTTGCAGCCGCTGAGCCTGTAGGCGCAGTAACAACGCCTGATAGCGTGCACTGGCCGGTTGATCCGGTTGCAGCGCCTGTTGAAATCGTTGCAGCCATAAATCCGCATCGTCGCGGCCGGTGGTCACGCTGAGTCGAGCCATGCTGGAGATGATATTCAGGCTATTGCTATTACGGTTTTGCAGTTGCTGCTGCGCATTAAACTCGGGTAGCAATGGCTGCAGGGTAGTCAGAGCCTGCGCATAGTCGGCCTGGTTAAACATCAGCTTTACCTTTAACAGGCGTACTCTGGTTTGCCGGTTGCTATCGTGATTGTCGCTCATCAACTGTTCTATCTTTTCCAGCTGCTGATGGGCCAGCGCATAGTTGCCGATTGCGATGGTGGTTTCGATCAGATTACTGTAACTGTCGATCATGCCGGGGTAATGATCGATGCTCAGATAGGTTTTCAGAGCCTGGGAAAAACTGTCGGCGGCCTGCGCGTATTCATCGTCGTGATAAGCCTGGGTACCCTGTTGCAGATACTGTTCTGCATCGATCCAAGCTTTAGGCCGTTGTTGCGGTGCGCTGGCGCAGGACTGGATCAGAATAACCAGTCCGATCAGACTCAGGCGTAGCAATAACGCGCTGACTTTAGTTTCAGCACAGGCTGGCCAGCTCGACAGGTGAGCTATTCTAATCATCGAGTGGCTGATCCCTGATCACGCTGGCCTTGCTGGCTGGCGCAATCACAGTGGATAAGGGCCAGATCTGCTGGGTCGCATTGATGGTGCGGTTGGTGGAATCCAGCAGGCGCTGCATTTTATCGACCATTTCGGGTAACTGTCCGATTTCACGGTTAACCTGCTGCGTGGTAAATTGCAGCTCGCTGGCGATGCGGTTGGATTTGTCGGCAATGCCGGCAGCCGGCTCGAGCACCAGCGCAATCTCCTGTACCCGCTTTTCGGTTTCGAGCAGTATTTTTTCGACCAGTTGCATATCTTTCTTCGCCTGTCGGACGGTTTTAGCCACATCCTTCACGATCGGATTGACGCCCTGAATAGCCAGCGTGATCTCCTGCTCTAGCGCATCATCGTACAGAATTTTACCCACCAGACCTTTGCCGCCGGCGACCTGATCGCTGATTTCGCGCAAGTTTTTCATCAGCAGCGCCAGGTCTTCCGTTGCACTGCGCAGTTGGGCGGGTTCTACCGCTGCAATCAGTGCGGAAACATTCAATACAATTTCATTCAGGCTGGTAATGACCGGGGTTAATTTTCCGATTAAAACATCGATCGTGACCGGTTCTTCGATCGCAATCGTCGAGTTCGCCTCAAGGATCGGTAACTGATGTGAGCCAGCCTTGATAATGATCGCGGTATTGCCAATCACCGACAGTTTACTCAGCTCTCCAGTCGAGTCAGTACGCAGCAGACGCTGAAAACCTTCATAGACGAAAAATTTTACGTGGATTCGGTTGTCGGAAGTGATATCGATTGTCATCACGCGCCCGACCTCGATGCCGGATATATTAATCAGGGTTTCGGTGGAAATCCCCTGGGCATTAGTCAGGTAGGTGTCGTAGTAGATGCGGTCATCGAACAAATGGGAAGACTGGATCTGAATCAGGATCAGACCTGCGATTACCAGCAGTGCAATCAGGATGAAAATGCCGGCAATTCTTTCCTGCACCACTGAACTGAGGCGGTGAATGTAATGCACTTTTTTTCGATTGTTATTTTCAGCCATCTCTTGAGATAT
>JACKQG010001895.1_pt1 | contig 28215 bp, 28 predicted proteins | sample 8237621 | NCBI WGS metagenome assembly JACKQG01 (sample SAMN15677084, study PRJNA649215) | marine metagenome | biome: marine; feature: Black Sea; material: saline water; isolation source: suspended particulate matter (SPM) from the Black Sea western gyre | collected 2013-06-09/2013-06-10 | depth... | reverse complement strand
TTGAGGAGTCGGGAAGCGATATCCCTGGCACATTCCCCATGGTCAGTGGCTCTCTCTTTGAAAACAACGAAGCGTATCCCGTAGCGGGACACCCTTCTATGGGAGCAGAATGGCTCTGTCAGACAGTGAATCCTGCTGATATTCCCACCACGATGGGGAGGGGTCCTGACGGTGTCTTGGGAACCGGTGATGACTGTTTGGCGAATACTTTCATGGTGGATAGTGGGGCTGCTCTAGGCACACAGTTCCCAGTGATTGCTCTCCATGGACCATCCGTTCCCGAGCCAAATACGGGCTCTAATCTCTGTGGATTTGAATGTTCCATTACCGACCGAGTCGTTGGCGTGGATACGACATGGACACCCTTCTTTATTGACACAACAGGTGATGGCGCTCCCGACACACCCATGGCTTACTTCATTGAAGGGGATGTGCGTGTTGCTTCTGGCTCTAGGCTTGCTATCAATCAGGGGACGGTTATCAAGATGGGCGACCCCACACCCTTTGATGATGGACTGGGGAATATCGTTGTAGATAATACAGGCGTTGACCTTTTTGTGAGTGGTTTCTTGGAGGGTCGTGGAACAGATGCGAACCCTATTTCGTGGACGAGTGTCGCAGACGACTGCAACGGAGAGATTGATCAAATCCTCTTTACCTGCACGATTACACCCATTGATTCCAACCGAGACCTCTTTTCTAGGGGGCAGCAAACGGGTGGAGATTGGGGTAGTCTTCGGATTCAGACTCAGATTAGTGGGCTATTAGAAGATGTTCGTGTTCTCTTTGGTGGAGGTGGCGGACAGACTGATGCCGCCGCGATCTCTTTTACAGGTCCTTCTGATCCTGGAGCGGTTTTCCGTGTGGGAGATGCGGATGTCGGTTGGTCCCTAGGACACGGAATAGCGGCGACACAAGACTTTAACCTTGATGTGACCTTTGGTACGGAAATTCACCACAACGGACAACGAGGTATCCATGCCAGTGACAGCCCCTTCATTATTGAGGGTTCGTCTTTGCCCAATCTCACCACAAGCATTCACGACAACGGGAGTGATGGACTTTATATTGAGTTTACACAGGACCCCGTAGTGGATGGTGTCACCATTCAAGATAATGGGGGTTGGGGTATCTATATGTTAGGTGGTGATGCCGATTCGGGTGTAGGAGCTTGTGATTTGCGCCAGCCCGTCCCTGTCATTGTCAGTTCCAACGATATCAATCGGGTCCGAAGGAATGGACTGGGCGGCGTGCGCTTCGAAAACATCTTTGATTTCACGCTTGATGGGGCGATTATTAACGAGAATGGAGCGGATGGTGATGGTTATGACACGGGGCATGGTGTTGACTTCCTCCTTGACGATGGTTCATTAGGTGACTGTATCGGTTCCATTACTCCATCACGAGGGGAGATGCTCAACAACACGGTCAGTCAAAATAGTTGGAGAGGTTTGGCTGCACGGAATGAGTTTGTTGATCCGGGTGGCAATTTCCTTACCCCGCGGATTATCTCCAATACGTTCCAAGGGAATACGGGGGGGGGTATCTATATCAAACATACAGGTCCCACATTCATTGGGAATCAGATTTTGGATAACGATGCTACCGTTCTCCTCCCCGTAGGACAGGGAGGGGGTGGGAAACCCATTCCTCCAGGGTTTTCTCAGATTCAGATTGGACATGGGCTCTATGTCCATTTGGATCAACCAGATTGGGGATTCCCCATTACACCGGGCACCGACCCAGACCTCCTCGTTCTTGGAGGTGCTGATCAAAACAAACATGATGCAACAGAGCCCAGTATCTCTAGTTCGCTTTTCCGAGACAATAGCCCCTATCAAGCCCGGATTCCTGCGGGTGTTGAGTTGGGAGATGGGGCAAGCAACCAGCGACCGATGTCAAATATCTTTGATAAGACAGCAGCCGATACAGTGACCTGTAATTCGGGGGCTACACCCTGTGTTAGGAATGCTGTGCAGGTTTACGGTTGGGTGATTCGTGATGAAGACTCCAACGATGCTACCGCACCCGCTACCGATCCCGACACAGCTTTGAACTATCCAGCTAATGTGAACCCTGATACTGTTTGGGGAGCTTTGGACGGTTCAACTGGTGGCGTTCCTTTTTCGGGGAATGTTCCCTATTTGCTGACGAACGACTTGGTGGTGCTCCCTAGTGATGGTTTTGAAAGTTATAGCGCATTGGCGGGATCGCTCAGCCCTGTTTATCTCCAGGTTGATGGTGCTATCGTCAAAGTTTCTGACGAGCCAGAGAACCCTGAATGGAGTCAAAACGATGTGGACATACACAACCATAGTCTCTTGATTGCGGACGACTCTTTCTTTACGAGTATTCATGATCAAACCCGAGGTGGCAAGATCGATTTTCACTCCCCAGAGTTCGGCATCTTCGATTTGCCTGCCGCCCCCGGTGATTGGGGTGCAATCCTTTTCCATAGCCGTACTCTTGATTTCTGGGAAGGATTCCTAAACATTGATACGGTCTGTGAATCTGATATAGTCGCTCTCTTGAACTCGGAAGGTGGAACGACGGATTACACAGGAAGTCCGCCTGTCCCTAATTCGAACGAAAACCCTCAGGGTTGCAATAGTTGGACCGATCATCCCAATAGCCCCTATAACGGCACTCAAGCAGACGAAGACGAGGAGTGCGACCCTGCGTGCGATTGGAAGCCCAATACGCCCTACTCAGCCAGTGGGAACAACAGCCTTATTAGTCGCTTGGGAAGCACGGCGGTCATTTATGGGGGAGGTGCTTTAGAGGGAATGGTATGGATGCAACAGAGCAGCCCCCTGTTCGTTGATGTGGATATCAGCAATTCCTTGACACGAGGGATGTACATAGATGGGAATGGCGTCAACCCCGGTTTCCAACCCCTAACTTTCTGTGCAGGACCATTCTGCTCGGTACCTTATGGAGAAAATGGGAGGTATGAGGCAACGCACCCGCGAGCGATTGTCTCGACTAGTGGAGGCAACCTCCAAGGAGACTGCCTCTTTACATTTGGTGGTGGCATCGGTTTGGTTGCTGGTATCACCTGTACGCAGAACTAGATCATTGATGACCGTTCTTAGGGTTCCCTCATTGGGAAAAATAGAAGGAGATATTGTGCTGTCTCAATGGCTGGTTGATGAAGGAGCGGCTGTTCAAGAAGGGGATGAAGTCGTGGAACTTGAAACGTCAAAAGTGGTCTTTTCTGTTGAATCCCCCTTTGCGGGATTCCTGTCCCACGAAAAGACTGAAGGGTCCACCGTTCTTATAGGTGAGCGATTGGGGAGTTTTACTTAGTGTACGCACTCCAAGATGTTGAAGGATCTGCCCATGACTGGGTCGCTTCTCTTTCTCGACGGGGAGAAGTCGTTGATGGGGAGCACCTTGTCAGGTTGGATCAAGAGCGAAGATCCGCCCAAGAACGACATGACCAGATGGCTCATAGAGCGAAAGAGGCGGCAAAGAGGGTAGGGAAGGCAACCCCTGAGGAAAGAGAGCATTTGATTCTTAGAGCGAAAGAAGCGTCACAAGGGGTGGATAAAGCGAAGGGTGAGATGGATAGGAAGAAGGAGACCTTGAAGGATGCGCTCTTTCGGCTGCCCAACTTACCCCACCCCGATGTTCCCTTGGGGGGTCAGGATAAAGGGCGCGTTGTAAAAGAGTGGGGAAAGGCATCTCTAGAAGAGAGACCGCCCCATGACGAAATCGGCAAATCTCTAGGGATTTTGGACCCTGAAGGTGCAACCCATCTTTCGGGTTCAGGATGGCCTTGTCTTAGAGGGGATGGGGCCCTCTTGGCTCGCCACCTAGGGTCGTGGATGGTGGAGGAACATCTCCCCTTTGGGTTTGAAGAAGTAAGTCCACCATTCGTGGTCAGGACGAGTGCGATGGAGGGGAGTGGGCAGTTGCCTAAGTTTGCTAGCGAAAGCTATCAAACCGAAGACGGAGACTGGTTGATTCCTACTTCTGAAGTAGCTCTGGTCAATCTCTTGGGAACAGACCCCCTCCACGAAGAAGCTCTGCCCATTCGATTGACGGCACTTACCCCCAACTTTCGCCGTGAAGCAGGCACCCATGGAAAGAGAAACCGGGGGCTATTGCGCCAACATCAGTTCTCTAAAGTAGAGATGGTATCTGCGGTCAAGGAAGGGGATGGAGAAGAGGAACTCTTGTTCTTAGTAGAGCGTGCCGAAAGCATCTTAGAGAAACTAGAGCTTCCTTACCGCAGAGTGATGTTGGCTTCAGAGGATCTAGCGTTTGCCTCCATGAAGACCTTTGATCTAGAGGTCCCCTTCCCCAGTTGTGGATGGACCGAAATATCATCTGTAAGTCTCTGTGGAACGTTTCAGGCTCGGAGAGCAGGGATTAGAATAGAACGCTCCCGTGCTTTACCTGAGCTCCTCAATGGAACGGGTGTTGCGGTCGGTCGCTTGATCGCTTTTCTCTTGGAATGGGGTTGGCAAGAAAACGGATCGGTCGTCCTGCCCACACTCTTGGCTAAGAGGATGGGGAAGGAGGTCTTGGGGCTGTGAGTATGGTATTCCTGACAAGGACCGAGGTTCAGAGCCTCATCACGATGGAAGAGGCAGTGGATGCGGTCGAAGCCGCATTTGGGGCATGGGGCAGGAATGAAGTTCAAATGCCCCCCAAGTCTTACCTTATCTATGACGGACACGATGGAGATCTTCGTTCAATGCCCGCGTATATTCCCAGTTCAGGGGCCACGGGCGTCAAGATTGTAACGGTTCATCCCAACAACCCTGAGATTGACCTCCCCACGGTGATGGCATTGACCGTCTTGAACGACCCCAAAACGGGTCTCCCCGTGGCGGTAATGGATGCAACCCACTTGACCGCCGTCAGGACGGGGGCTGGTGGTGCCGTTGCGAGTGCATGGTTGGCGATTCCACAAGCCGAAGAGGTGGGGTTGGTTGGTGCGGGTGTCCAAGCTAGATACCAGATTGAAGCTCATTTCTGTGTACGGGATATCAAGCGGGTCGTTCTCTTTGATCCACGGCGTGAGGCTTGCGAATCGCTGGCGGAGTGGATTGCAGATATCAGACCTGGGGTAGATGTAGAAATCGGTAACCTCAAAGAGGCTTGCGATACCGATATCATCATTACAACGACCCCTGCCAGACAACCCGTCGTTTGGGATCAGGATATCGTTCGCCCCCACACACACCTCAATGGAATAGGTGCTGACGCGGAAGGGAAACAAGAGGTAGACCCCCTCTTCTTGATGCGAGCCCATCTAGTGGTGGATGATTGGACCCAAGCAAGCCACTCAGGCGAAATCAATCTCCCTCTTGCTCAGGAACTGATTTCACGAGAGGATATCATCGCCGAGTTGGGTGTACTTGTCGCCAATGAGGATAGGTCACTCCAAAAAGAGCTAACCCTATTTGACTCAACAGGGTTGGCGATTCAGGATATGGCTACAGCACAGATTGTAGCGATTCGCGCCAAGGAAAGAGGGATTGGTCTCCCTTTAGACCCGCTCTCCTAGTTGGGCTAAGGGCTGAGGCGATCAATCGTCCGTGGAAACGGAATCGTTTCTCGGACATGGTGTGTACCCGTTAGCCACCTTACCATCCGCTCAATACCCATCCCAAACCCCCCGGTTTGGACACCGCCATACTTGCGCAAATCGGTATACCAAGAAAAGTCATCCCTGTTGAGTCCTTCTTCGTCCATTCGCCTTGCCAATAGATTGGGGTCTTGGATACGAACCCCACCCCCTGTAATTTCACCCCCCCCATCTGGGGCTATCAAGTCCAAAGAGAGGGAAAGGGACGGGTCTAGGGGGTCGGGCGCCATATAGAACGCTTTGGCTGCCGCGGGAAAGTGATGAACGAAAAACGGTCTTCCTACATCTTTAGCCAACTCCTCTTCGTGTTGGGCTCCAAAATCACCTTCTTCATCAAGAGGAAACCCCAATGAGGACAATCGGGAAGACGCTTCGGCAAAGGTCATTCGGGGGAAAGGGCGCTGACAGATCTTGAGTGCTCTTAGGTCACGCTTGAAACGTCTTTCCAACTCTTCTTCATGCGCATCCAGAACACCATCAATCAAGGCGCAGAATAGAGATTCTTGTAAGGAGATATTCTCCTCCAACCCCAAACCGACTGCTTCAGGCTCTAACATCCAGAACTCGGTGAGATGTTTACGTGTCTTGCTCTTTTCAGCTCGGAAAGTAGGACCAAAGCAATAAACTCTATCCAAGGCGTGGGCAGTTGCCTCGTTGTAGAGCTGTCCGCTTTGGGTCAGGTATGCAGTTTTCTCAAAATAATCCAACTTGAAGAGGGTTGTCGTGCCCTCACAAGAAGTAGGGGTCAAGATGGGGGCATCAACTCTCACATACCCCAGACTGTCTAGGTGATTCTGAGCGGCAAGAATGACGGTGGAACGGATACGCAAAAGCGAAGCTTGAAGCGGACGCCGAATCCAAAGATGGCGTTGAGACATAAGGAAACCCGTGGAATGTTCTTTAGGCTGAATGGGGTAATCGGGAGCAGACGGAGCGATGATTGATAACTGGGTAGCTTTGATTTCAACGCCGCCCAGAGCACGCTCATCCTTCTTCAGAATCCCTCTCAGCGAAATCGCAGTTTCAAGCGATAACTCCTCTACCAAATCCCAACCGCTCGTGGTGGGCTTTGCGACCGCTTGGACCGTTCCAGTTCCATCCCTAATGGAAAGGAACGCAATCTTCCCCAATGCTCTTACGCCATCTACCCAACCACTAATCTGCACTTCGCTTCCTTCTTTGCAGGTGGGCAAATCAAGAATACGCGTTCTTTTCATGGCGTGAGATTGTAGAGGAGAGTTGATAAGAGTCCCCAAGGATCAGAATCGGTTGTCTTTAGGGACAAATCGGTTTTTGCTAGGTACGAAAAACCATCCCGGATAGAGTCCAAGCCAGCATGACGGGCACGCTTTTTTAGATGGGTTCCTTTCCACCCCATACGGGGACCTAGAGCATCGCGGAGGCCCCCTGCATCTAGGGGATCCAATGCGAGCGCAAGCCGACGCCACTCAGCCACGATCCACCCCAGTACCATCATCGGTTCGCTTCCTCCCTTCCTCAGTTTATTCAGAAGCAAGTGGCTCTCCCTAGGCGCTCCATCTAGAATAAAGTCCACGAGGCGAAAGACCGTTCCCGCTCCGGATTGCGGGAGGGAAGAGAGGTGGGTCGTTGAAAGCGTCTTTTGGGGCCAGACCAGGAGGGAGAGGGTTTTTGCACCCTGAACCAGAGAAGCTGTATCCGAACCCAGCCGTTCAACCCCTTGCTGGAGGAAGGAAGGGTCAAAGCTGAGTCCATGTTTTTTGAGTTCCTCCCCAAAAAAAGAAGGGTAATCAGGCTGCCCCCTCCTGTTTTTGGGAAGGTCAAATCGTTGTAGACTAAAAGAGGCATCACTCAAGAAGGTTGAGGTGGAACCCACCGCCTTCAAGAATGCAGTTTGCGTTCGGAAAGGTCCCCGTCTAGGGAGATGCACTTCTTGGGTCAAAATCCAAGTGCCTTCGGGGGGATCTTGGAGAAGGCGACTCAACCGATTCCGTCCCAAACGCCCCAAGTCGTCCTCTCTGGAAATCTCTGTTAGGAGTTGAGCAATTTCAGTCGTTTCCACCCAAGGAGGTGGGCCAAACATCGCTGTTTGGTTGAGACGAGTCTCTACCCCCAACAACGAATCACTCGCAATCTCTTGAGCAGAAAGGGTGGCAATGTCCGAGGGTTGAAGCCCCGACCTAGCTCGAAGGGAACGCCTCGCTTCTCCCACCAAGTAATGATCTCCTAATAAGAGATGAATCATGGCGAAAGTGCTAAGTTGTTCCAGAGAGGATGTTCATCAGTCTGAACAGAAAGTCCTTCGGAATCAAACCGATAGTGCAAGGTCCCCTCGTCGGCGGTACAAAACCAAGGAATCTGGCGCGCATCAAGGCGGTCAATCGTTTCTTGATGAGGGTGACCATACCGATTCTCATACCCCGCAGAACAGGCAACCGCGAGTGGCTGGAGAGCATCCAACCATCTTGAGGATGTGGAAGTGCGACTCCCATGGTGCCCCATCGCCAACAGTGAAAGTGAATCGCTCTCGGGCAAAAAGTGACGCAAGGTCTGATTCGCCAACAAGCGATGTTCTCGCTTTTCACCTGCGTCTCCCGGGAGAAGAACGCGCCATCCCCCCATACGAATACCGATGAGAATGCCATTTTCGTTCAGGCTCACTCCTAGGCTAGGTTTTGGGGGAGGGAATAGAGTAACTTGGGTGTTTCCAACCCAACGAGGCTGAGTGGAAGGTAGGCGGGTAGAAATCTCATGATTCCCTGTCGCCAAGAACCCCATCAAAGAGAGCCATTGCGAGGTGGTATGGCTCTTTCCTGGCTCAAAGAAAGTCGTCTTTGGGTGTTCGGAAAGGAATCCCTCCATCCCTCCAATATGGTCGCCATCTGCATGGGTGGCAACGACATAGTCCACTTGGGCGCCCCTCAAAAGAGCTCTCATTCTTGAAGGGACAGATGCGTTTTTTCGCCCAGCATCTACCACCAAGGCATGACCCTCCGAAAGAAGGAGAATCGCGTCTCCTTGCCCTACATCTAAGAAAGTGATCGAAAAAGAGGGATGGTCAGGCGCGGCAGTAGGAAGGGGAGCAAGAGCCCACCCAAGTGATAGAACCGAAAGGAGGAGGAGAAGAAACCTATTCATCTACGCTTTCTAGCTTCTTCTGCCAGCCGAAGAGCTTCGGCACGGCGACGCGCTTCCTCCTCCAAGTCCAAAGTTAAGTTGAGGCGTAGTACAGAACCTTCTTTCGTGCTAGGTGGGAGAGAAGAGAGGGGCCAATCGATGCGGTCTCCTTGTGGTAGTTCTAGAACAGCCCATGCCCCTTCAACTGTATCAACGACAACATAGGTATTCATCAGCCAATATCCTCCCGAAATCTCGTTCCTGAAACAGCCAAGGGGCGAATGGCATTGTAGGCTATTGATTTTGCGTCCGCAAGGGTTTTCCCCAAACCCGTTACAGCTAAGATGCGACCACCCGAAGAGAGAAGATCTTCACCGTCCCGCTTCGTTCCCGCTTGGAAGATGAGGGCTGATTTTCCGTCCGGTTCTCCGGGGCGAGGAAGGGGGGGGAGAGGAATGCCGCTCACGGGATGTTCCGGGTATCCGTTGGAAGCTAAGATGACAGTTAGGGCAGAGAGAGAAGAAAACTGGGGCTGGGCAAGACCACTTCCTGTAGCGGCCGCAACCATCCATTCGGCAGGGTCTCCCCGAAGCAAGGGGAAAAGCACCTCAGTTTCTGGGTCACCAAAACGCACATTAAACTCTAGGAGTTTAGGACCCTCCGGAGTCAGGATGAATCCAGGGAAGAGGACGCCTCGAAAATCGATCCCCTCTCTCTCTATCCCCGCTACGATTCTTGACATGATCGATTTGATTTCAGCTCCAATCTGTTCAGACTCTTTGGGGGGGAGGGGGGCGAAAGCCCCCATACCGCCAGTATTTGGTCCCCTATCGTCGTCATATGCCCTCTTATGGTCTCGGGCAAACGGAAAATGACCAGGCTCTCCTTCACCACCCAAAACCAAGTGGAGAGAGATCTCTGGTCCTTCTTCCCAACTTTCAATGACGACGACCTCCCCGGCATGCCCCAGACCTCCTTCCATGAGGTGGCGTAAATGTCCCTTTGCCGTGGGGACGTCAGGGGCAGGCAATGCCCCCTTCCCACCAGCAAGCCCCGAGGCTTTGATAAACCAAGGGCCAACCGTTGAATCGATATGTCTCAATGCTAGAGAGAGAGAATCGAAGGTCTCATTTTGGGGGGAAGGAATCTCATTCCGTCTGCAAAAATCTCGTGCAAATGCTTTGCTGGACTCAAGGAGAGCAGCCTTTTTTCCTGCCCCAAACACGGTCGTTCCTTGGGCACGCAAGTCATCGGCTAGACCATCCGCCAAGGGTTGCTCGGGACCGATTACGACCAAGTCGTAGTCAACCAAAGCCTCGCAAGTAGGGGGTATAGAGTTCCACGGACGAGAACCTCCATTTCCTGGGGCGATAGAGACTTGATGACCATGTCGGGCAAGTGCCCATCCCATCGCATCTTCACGCCCACCACTACCTACAACAGCAACCCTCATCTAATCGTTGGGCTTGAAACGTTGGTGGGGGCGATCAAAAGTGAGTTTGACACGCCCCGTTTTCCCGTGGCGATTCTTGAGCACCACCAACTCGATGTTTGAGGAATCGGGACGTTCCGTTGCTCGGTTGCCGTATGAGGGATCATGGAGAAAGATTACGCTATCGGCATCTTGTTCCAACGAACCACTCTCTCGCAAGTCAGAAAGGAGTGGGCGCTTATCTTCTCTCTTCTCGATTTCTCGTGAAAGCTGACAAATAGCTAGGACGGGACACTCAAGTTCCTTCGCCATCTTCTTCAAGCTACGAGATACCTCTCCCACTTCTTCATACCGTTTTCCTCCCCGCCGCAAGACTGAAGGGGCACGGACGAGCTGTAAGTAATCCACGACGACCATCCCCACCCTCCCCGACTTCTTCTTTAGCCTCCGAGCATGGATGTGCATTTCGGTGACATCAAGGTCGGGTTTGTCGATGATATGGAGAATATCAGAGCGGGATGCAACCCTATTGTTCATCAAGGCATCCAAATAGGCCTCTTGAACATCTGATTGGAACCCGTTGGCAATCAGCGCTTCATAAAGGGTGCTTAGGGGCATTGGTTGTGGTCTGATGGAGCCATCGGAAGGGGGGAAATCGACCAAACGAGTGCATTCGCTCGCTATCAACCGATTCATCAGTTCCGAATGGGTCATTTCTAGAGAACAGAAAAGGACGGGATGTTGAGAGCGATACCCCACTTGGAATGCCAGATTGATAGCTAGGGAGGTCTTTCCCTCTCCAGGTCTAGAGGCGAGAATGACGAGGTTAGATGGTCGGAATCCACCCAAGAGAGTATTCAGTTGACCGTAATCACATTCTCTACCTTCTAAGACCCCCGACAAGTCGGGTGTCCCAGATAAACTGTCGCTCTTCTCACCTAGAAGATCAATGACATCATGGGATTTTGTCCCCAGATTGGTATCCGAAACAGACATAATCTCTTCTTCGGCGTGCGAAAGAAGGTCCCGAATTGAAGATGAAGTTTTCTTAGCTTCTTCAGTAATGACCACACCTACTTTTAGGAGCCCACGGCGGGTGTGGTAATCCTTGAGAATCTTCAGGTGGCCACGGATCTGAGTTGCTGTAGGGAAAGCCTCTGTCAAGAGTGCAATCTTGTTCTCCCCTCCAGCACGCTTGAGAGAGTCGGTCTCTCTCAGTCTATGGGCGACCGTCACACCATCCGTTGAAGACCCGTGGTGATGGAGGTGGTGGATCGCCATGAAAATCTCCCGATGGGTAGATTCATAGAACCACTCTGGTTTTGGGTGGATGTCCGCATCCTCAATCAAGTCAGCACGACCCGTCAAATAGGCAGAAAGGACATACGCTTCCGCCTGAGGGTCGTGGGGAGGGGCTGAAGAGGAAGGGGGCTTAGTCAAAAACCTCAAGAACCAAAGAAATCTCGGGAAGGTCTGGCAAGACGAGGAGAACGGTGTGCTCTCCAGTCTCACGAGCAGGGTTCATCTTCAAAGCTCCCCTCTCCACATCCAAACCCGTAACACGTGAAAGGGCAGTGGCGACTTGACGCCGATTGACAGCACCGAATAGTCGCCCCGTAGGCCCCGCCTTGGCTTTAATTCGGATGTTGGCTGGCAAAGCCAACACAGCCTCATGTAAAGCGACTCTAGCAGCGACCACGAGATCTTCTTCTCGTTCCCGAGAAGCGATAAGATCCTTACGGGAAGCAATCAGTTCGGGCGTTGCCCGTAAAGCAAGTCCCTTAGGGAGAAGGTGGTTCTGAGCATATCCCGCCTTGGACTCCACAACGTCTCCTTGGTCGCCCAATCCCGGGACAGCAGTAAGAAGGATAAGTTTCATCGGCGCGGCAGGAAGTTCAGACCATAAGCTTCGTGGTGCTGGTGGTAGGGAAGCAAAGCCAACGAGCGTGCTCGTTTGACAGCGAGAACGACTTCTGCATGTTGGGACCGCGAAAGGCGTGTATGTCGCCTCGGTTTGAGTGCCCAGCGAAGATTGAGAAAAGTCCGTAGAAGCGCAATGTTCTTGTAATCAATAGGTTCTTCAATGAGACGAGGGCGTTGAGGTTTACGACCTCGTCGGCTCCGAAATCTCTGTGCCATCTTCTTCTTCCGAAGGGCACGCGTTGGGTGGGTGATTCTGGGCATCTAAGCCTCCTTCTCTTCTTCTGGCTCTTCAGGGGATGGTTCTGTATCCTCATCTAAAGACTCAGTATTTGGTGTGGTCTCTTCAGGACCTTCTGGAGAGTCCCCATTCTTGGGTTCAGGTTCAGAATCGTCCTCACCAGAACCCGTACTTTCGGGCTCTCCCTCGACCCTTTCTGGGGTATCCTCTCCTCCCTCTTCGGATTTGGGGGTTACCACTGGTGAGGGTCTGGGCCCCGCATCCTGTCTGGGCGTTGGGGGACCCTCGTCGGAGGGAATCACGAAAGTATCGTTCAGAAAGATGACAAATCGCAAGACCTCTTCATCTTCAGCCAAACTCTTTTCTAACCCTGGTACCGATGAAGGAACCAAAGAGACCTGATAAAAGAGGTAGTGCCCTTCATCTTCTCGTTGAACCGGATAGGCTAGGCGACGAGAACCCCAATCATGCTTCTCATGTATCTTCCCTTTGGCGGTGGAAAGGACGCCATCAATGCGTTCCTCTACGCTCTCCTTTCTCTTGGGGTCTGGTGTCAGAATAAGCGCCAACTCGTAGACGCGCGGCATCGCTACCGGATCTGGAAACTGATAAGACATCTAAACTAAACCTCCCTTTTTATGGTCTGTGGCATAGGTCCTAACCGTTCCTACGCAAAAAAGGCAACGCTATTATACTGTCTAAACGACTAAGTGAGGCGATCCATCAAGACTGCACCTGCTGCGGCAACGCCTAAACTTTCCACGCCGGTCAAGGTGAGTGTCAGAGAAACACCTCTACCCAAGAATAGGGGAGAGGTGCCTGTTGTCTCATGCCCCAAGACCAAGAGCCACTCTTGTGGCGGTGGAGAAGGAACGGGGTTTCCACCGTGGGCTTCGGCTACGAATAGGGTGCGGTCTTTTAGAAGACTCTCCGTCCACGCACCCACGGGATAACCAAAGAGGGTGCCCGCAGACGCTCTAAGGACACGGGGGTTATAGAGGTCAGGGCATCGTGGCAGAAGAGCAACCCCCTCTACGCCAAGCCCCCTTGCTGATCGGATGAGTGTGCCTAGGTTTCCGGGATCTTGGATATCCAAGACGAGCAATCGACCCTTGGGCAAAGGGGGTGGAACCGGGGCAGGTCCCCAAGCTACAACTGGCTCAAGACGAGGCTGAATCATCAAGCTTTGGAGGCGTTGGGAGGGAGCCGATAGATGAGGGGTGTTCAAGTGCAAAGAGGGGTCAGCAAGAACGGTATTGGGTATCCATCCAGAGGCGAGTGCGGCTTGAAAGAGTCGGAGTCCTTCAACCCGTAGGAGACCTTCTTTTTTTCTGGTCTGCTCCCGTTTTAGCCGTCTTAAAGCCTGAAAATGACGGCGCGTTGCAGGTGCTTGCTCCCCCTTCAGTGGTTAACCTGGCTGACTCCCTTTCGTGGAGAGAGTCCTAACTGATTGGCTCGATACAATCCAAGAGAAACGAGTCGGTCTCGGAGTCCTTGTTGGACACCTGCCATAATCTCCTCATCTTCTGGCGCAAGTCGTTGTGCCAACGAAAACTTTCCCTTTGACAACGCCCATAGGGCAGCCAAACGGGAGAAACGCTCTTGATAGGGCACTGGAATCCAAGGGGCTACTTTACGAACAAACTCTCCCGTTCTTGGATCATCTGTCGCCAAGAAATGGGACAACCTGTCCAAAGCTCTCGTTGTGGAATCCAGCGTTCTAGACTTCTTCCTCTACGGCTTGGCATTGGACTTCGGCATCAGAGAGATGTATTTGGAGATGTTCGGTAGTACTCTTGATCGTGTTAGGGTCGGTCTCAATCGCCCGTTGAACCTTAACAATCTGTCCACGGAGTGATTCAATCACTTCCTTAGGAAGAAACTTCTTTCGGTCTCTAAGGAAAGCCTCAGCTTCAAAGACGAGTGCCTCAGCATCAGAAACGGCTCCGACTTTTACCCTTTCTCCAGAGGTACGGACACCAATTTCTACTTGAGCTTCGCGTACCTCTTCACGGCTAAGCCGTTTTTCGGAAGCTTTGAAAACGACACTCCGCTCCGCTTTAGTAATGCGGTCTCTTGCGGTTACTTTCACCAGCCCATTGATGTCATAATCAAACTGGACATCCACGAGTGATTTCCCAGCCGGTTGTGGGTCAATACCTGAAAAGATAAACTCGCCCAACCTAGAGTTCTTACCAGCGATTTCATCCTCCCCTTGGAAGGTGGTTATCTGGGCTTCGGTTTGGTTATCCTCTGTGGTGACATAAGGCTTTTTCTTGGAGCAAGGGATCGCAGTATTCCGGGGGATAATCACCGAAAACCTTCCATCTCGAACTTCAATCCCCAAAGAGTGGGGTGCCACATCCACAATGACCATCTCTTCAAGCGAACCCTTCTTGATGCCTGCTTGAATCGCAGCACCCAAAGCAACCGCTTTATCGGGGTCAACGGTCTCTTTCGTGTCATGTTGCGTCAAATCATCAACGAAGTTCTTGACATAGGGAATACGGGTCGTTCCCCCCACAAGAATCACATTAGTGATATCAGAGAAGGAGAGACCCGCATCTTCTAGCGCAGAAAGGACGGGCTGTTTTGTCTTATCAACAAAGGGCGAAATAAGGTCTTCAAAGAGATCTCTACCCAAGGTCACTTTTAGGTGCTTGGGTTCATCGGATTCAGTGTAAATAAAGGGGAGGTTTATCGTGGTTTCCAAGTGTTCAGATAGGTCAATCTTTGCTCTCTCTGAGGCATCTTTTAGCCGTTGGAGAATGACACGCCTTTGAATCTCATCCACCTCGTCCCCTTGGAGGTCTAGGTTTTCCGTCTTCTTGAAAGACGCCATCAACCATTCACCAATCGCCCAGTCAAGTTCATCACCACCCAACGAGGAATCTCCTGATGTTGAAAGCACACGGAACGCTCCTTCCTTACTGCGGATAATAGAGACATCGAAGGTGCCACCACCAAAGTCGTAAACAAGGAGAGTATCTTCTCCATCTTGATCCAGACCATAAGCGAGAGCGGCAGCAGTAGGCTCGTTCAAAATCCGCTCCACCACAAAGCCGGAGATTTCTCCTGCATCCTTCACAGCTTGCCGTTGGGCATCAGAGAAATAGGCCGGAACGGTAATGACAGCCTCTTCCACGATTTCTCCCAGATGTTCTTCTGCATCTAGTTTGAGCCTCTTGATGATCGCTCCTGCTAGTTCTTGGGGTGAAAACTCATCCTTGCCCAGAAGAATAGGCTCCTTAGACCCCAAGAGGCGCTTGATTGAAGAGACGGTACGATTGGGAAAAGCAATCGCTTGGTTCTTAGCAGGCTCTCCCACTAGAAGGTCACCCGTTTCAGAGATACCCACCACACTGGGGGTAGTAAAGGTATCTCTGTGGTTGGGAATCAGTTCAGGCCCCGACTCTGTCATGACAGAGATAAGGCTATTCGTGGTCCCAAAATCAATCCCTACAATATTTCTAGACATAAATGAAACTCCTCAAAAACGCACAAAACCATGGACAAGTATAACGCAAGCCCACCATTATGATTCACCATTCCCGACGGTTACCTCGGCTGGTCGCATCAATTTACCCCCATGGTGCCATCCTCGTTGAAGAACCCGCACGACTTTCCCTTCCTTTCCTTTCTCCTTCCCCATTCCCAGGTGTACAGTCGGGTCAAAAGAAGAACCTGAAGAAGGTTCAATGGGTGAAAACCCATAGGGAGAAAGGAGTTGATCAAAGAGCGAAATCACTTCTCCTATGCCTGACAATGCATCCGAGCCTTCTTTTGTGGTCGCCAAAAAATCTCGAGCACGAACCAAAGCATCCACGCCAGCCAATAAGGGACGAACACTCTCTCTTTGGACCTTTTTCTGGGCGGTTTCAGCCAATTCACCCTTCCAATCCCCTAAGAAAGCCTCAAAATGGTTGACGCGCTGGGTAAGTGATTCAACCCCCCTTGCACCCTCAAACGCTTCAAAGCGAGCAATCTCTTCTTGCATGAGGGCGAGAGATGTGCGCAGGGAAGCGATTTCATCAAGAAGGGGTTGGACGAGGCTCCCAATCTCAAGAGGATCTTTTTCTTGGTCGGACCAATCAGCCAAGAGTGGAGCGTAATCGTTTTCGGACATCCTTACATTCTATCGAATTGCCTACGAGGTTCTTGGGGCTCCCACTCCCTCTCATTCCCGTAGTATTCATACACTCTTTTCTGGTATCATCCCTCCGGTGGAAAGAGAGCGGGAAAACCCAAGTAGACCTAGGGAGGGAATACCTCGGGGTCGATTCGTTATCTTGACGGGTCCCTCGGGGGTTGGAAAGGACACTTTAGCTAGGGGGTTGCTGGATGCTTTCCCCTTTCGCAAGGTCATTACGTGTACCACACGGAATCCTCGTGGAAATGAAGAGGACGGAAAGGCGTACCATTTTCTAGATACATCCTCGTTCAAGTCGGGCATCAATGAGGGAGAGTTTGTGGAATGGGCCCAAGTGTATGACCACTACTATGGTGTCAGACAACAAGATTTAGAGGAACCCCTCCAAGCAGGGGAGAATCTTCTTCTGTTGGTAGATGTGCAAGGTGCTAAGACATTACACCCCCTCTTTCCCCACGCATTGCTCCTCTTTATTGCTCCTCCAAACAAGGAGGTTCTTGAAGAACGAATAGGGGCACGGGGGACGGACAACGAAGAATCTAGAAAAAGAAGGCGTATCCAGGTTGATGAGGAACTGGCATGGTCTGTCCATGCGGACAGAGTTCTTGTCAATGATCTTATAGATGATGTCAAGGAAGAACTCCATCGTTGCATAGAGGTTTTCTTTGAGGGAAGGTAGAATCCCCTCCTTATGGAAAAAGAAATGGAGAACTATGACGACCTCGTGGGCGAAAAGGGGATTGATGGTGTACTTACTATAGAAGACCTCCTAAAGATCTACCCCAATCGCTATGTGGTAGCAGAGGTCGTTTCACAGCGAGCACACCACCTAAATGCAGGGGTGGACAAACCGAAGATTGATTTGGGTGTAAATCCCATTTCCAATGAGCCCCGAACATGTCAAGAAATCGGTTATGTCCAAGTCGCTATTGCCGAGTTGCTTTCAGGGGCAATCAAGCCAAAACTCGCTTCCGATATGGGGGGACCTGCCAAGAACATCTTTCCCAACGACTACGAACGAATCCCCGATTCGGATATTTAGAGCGATGACCCGAATCCTGTTGGGTATCACAGGGAGCATCGCTACAGGAAAGATCCCAGAGCTCGTCCGTTCTCTTCGGACAAAGGGTGTCTGCGTAGAGACGATTCTTACAAAGGGAGCTCAAGCGTTTGTTGGGACCTCACTCCTAGAGGGGCTGACGGGCAATCCCGTCCATACCAACCTCTGGAAAGAGGGCATGCCTCATATCCGACTAGAAAGGGAAAGTGACTTGCTTTTGGTGGCACCCGCAACGGCTCATTTCCTAGCGAAGTTGGCATGGGGGTTGGCAGATGATCTTCTTTCTACCCTTTCTTTGGCTTCAACCCACCCTCTGGTCGTTGCCCCTGCAATGAATGCTCAGATGTGGAAAAGTGCTGCTGTCCAGGCGAACATCAAGACGTTGACAGAAAGAGGGGTCGTCATCGTTCCTCCTGCAGAGGGGAAGTTAGCTTGTGGGGAAGAAGGGGTTGGTCGCTTGGCAGAGATTGATGAGATTCTTTCCTATGTGCAACGCGCTCTTACCTCTCAAGATTATGAGGGATTGCGTGTCTTGGTCACAGCGGGCCCCACGCGTGAGCCTTTAGATTCTGTTCGGTTTCTTTCCAATCCTTCAACAGGCACAATGGGGGCAGCGATAGCGACTGAAGCGTGGTTAAGAGGAGCTGAAGTGACAGTCGTAGCAGGTCCAGGAACCCCCCCCGTTCCTTTGGGCGTTCAACGCCTAGAGGTCGTTACGGCGGGGGAGATGGCTACATGTGCGGGCAAAGTACCTTTTGATATCGGTTTCTTTGCAGCAGCAGTCGGTGATTTGGTCTTCCCTCAACCTGTCAAAGGAAAGCCGCGGAAGAGAGATTGGTTAGAAAGTGGTCCACCACCTTGGTCGGAGGCTCCAGATGCTTTGGAGTCTGTAGCCCGAAGGGATGATGCGGGCTTCGTGCTGGGATTTGCTGCCCATGCAGGTGGAGCACCCCAAGAAGCGGCTAATAAGGTCTTTGAAAAAGGAGCAGATGGTGTCTTTGCCAATGATATTTCAGACAAGGATTCTGGATTTGGGACAGGCAAGAACAAAGGTATTCTGTTCTTGAAGGGGCGTGATCTGTTGATTCCTTTATCAAGCAAAAGAGAGATCGCCTCAAGATTGCTGGATGAGGTAATTCCGAAAAGGGTGGTGATTTCTTGAAACGTCTGTTCCTTCTTTCGCTCTTCGCACTAGGTGCATTAGGAGGAGCTGCCGGCGAAGGGGTTGTCATTGGACATGTGGGGGACGACCCCATAACCCTAGACGAGGTGGTGATTGCGATGTTTCAGTGGGGCGAAGATCCCCCTGGGGGGGCACAGTCTGCAGTCGCTGCAGTCGTTGAAGGGCACCTTCTCTTATTAGAAGCAAAGGCACGGGGTGTAGAGGTGACTTTAGCTGATGTAGAACGGTTCATTCAGCTGGAAGCAGAGCCCGCCATGCGCATCGCTTTCCTCCAATTTGAACAGCTCTTTGGGCATCAGGCGGTAATCAAGTTCCATCAAATGGTCCAAACGACAGAGTTGATGAAAGGAGAGATTCTCCCCCAAGAGATTCTCGGTTTGGTTGGGCTATTGCCTACAGATGACGATCTATTGGATTTCTATTTAGAGAATCGACAGGCATTCTTGGAGCCTCTCCGTATGAGGATTGGGATTATTCTCTTGGACAACGAAGAAGAGTCTGCTCGAGTCTTGGAGAGATTAGAGGGTGGGGACGACTTTAGTGTGGTCGCTAGAGAGCATAGTATGGACGAACTGACTGCCCGAGAAGGCGGACTCGTTTCTGACCCCCTAACGATAGGACAAATCAAGAGTACTTTCCCCCCCGAAGTCGCCGACACTTTGTCTTTGATGGAAGAAGGGTCCTGGAGTGGTCCTTTTCAGTATCCTGTAGGGATTGATATTGAGGCACACCTCTTTGTAACTATGGTGGGGCGCAAGGAAGAAGTGGAGCATTCTTTTGAAGAAGTGATAGAGACGGTTAGGAGCATTGTGACAGAGATGAGGTTTATGCCCCACTATCAAAGATGGATTGTCGAGAGGCTCAACGAACAGGGATTGGTTTTTGACTTTGACTTGTTTGGGACACTCCGTTTGGACCTTCTGGGAATGACAGAGGAGTTCCCCTCAAGCGAGAGCACCGATGAGACACCCTTAGAGGAGTTGGAATCCCCCCCTGTTGTCCCGTCTGATGAGACACCCTTAGAGGAGTTGGAATCCCCGCCTGTTGTCCCGTCTGAACCGAGCACGGAGGAGGGAAGTTAGCGCACACTCCAAAGTGGTTCTCGGGGTTTACCCCGTCCATGTGCCTGGGTTTACGCCTTGGTCTTACTTATCACCCCAACCTCTCCCTTTTGGCACTTGGGTCAAGGTCCCTTTTGGAAACCGCACCGTTTGGGGGATTGTGAGTCGGGAAGGTGCCCAGGACGACGGGCAAAAACTGAAAGAGATTCTTGAAGTCGGACCTCGTCTCTCCCCTGCCAGACGGCGCTTCCTCTCTCTCTCTGGCGAGGCACTCATTGAACCCGGGGATTTCTCCTCATTATTGCTCCCAAAAGAGGGTCCTATGGAGGGAGAAAAGGGGGAGGGGAACCAAGAAGTTTGGGTAGCGCCATCTGTGGGCGGTGTCAAGAGATGGGCTCCCAAAGGGGCATTCTTGGCAGGCAAGCAGAGTTGGAGGGCTGCTGCAGAAGGAAAAGGGGGGGTTTTTGTAGGAACGGACGCCATCTTAGGGCTCCCCTTTACCTCCCTCAAGAAAGTCGTTATTCTTGAGCCGGGGCATGGGGGGCACTGTCGCCTTTTCCGTGCCCCATTTCGAGATGGGAGACGATTAGGCGCAATGGCAGCAAGGGCGTATGGGGTTCCCCTAGAGAAAATGGGGCAGCCACTCCCCCTAGCCGACTTCTTGGAGAACGAGGGGGAGGGAACGGGCTCTTCTCCTTGGGTAAGAGGAGAGGCTGTTGAATTACCCGTGGGTCTAACGGGGAGAAGTAAGTGGTTGCGCAGGCTGATTCGCCAGGGCAAGAAGGTCGCCTTGTGGACCGCTTCAAGGGGCGTAGGACCGCTGTGGTGCACGAGGTGTGAAGATGTTGTCCGTTGTCAAAGGTGTGGTTCAGCCCTTCTAGAGAGAGCAGGATGGCGGGTGGGTTGTCTCCTTTGTCGACGAGATTGGCCCCCCCTTTCTCGATGTCCTCTAGATGGAACACGACTCCAGAAATCTAAAGGGGGGATAGATACAGTCAAGGCGTGGGCTGACAGGGTGCTACCCGCCAAGAGTGTCACAGTGATTGGACAGGATACGCTTGCCAAGAAGCGAGCGAGAAAGAGGGCATTTCTAGAGGGGGAGAAACCGTTCTTGATTACGACCGATTTTGAGACCATTCTCTCATTAGGGGCTGATGTGATTAGGTGGGTTCCCAATGCTCGGTCTCATTTGAGTGGAAGGGATGCGTTTGCTCTGGAGCAAGGGTGGTGGCGGTTGATGGCGTTGCGCCAATCCTGCACAGCAGAAGATACGGCACTCTATTTGGGCGTAGGAAAACGGATTCCCACCGCCATCCAATCCGTATTGGAAGGGGATGCAGGCATCCATTGGAGAGAGGAAAAAGAGATACGAAAACTGATGTCTCTGCCACCCTTTGGTGAGATGCTCGTGCTCTTCGTCTCAGAGCGGGCGGGAGAAGTTCCTGAAGTGATCCTGGAGAACCACCCTGATTGGTGGGACAAGAAGAAGGGGTGGATTACTGGTCCAAAGCGCCGTTTTGGAGCTGTCGTTCTGCGGGGGCATCCCCTCTTGCCCCAAAGTACGATAGAGAGTGCCAAAGCTTGGGTAGACCGTGTGAGGGGGGAAGTGCGTCTCTTCTATATCCCCAAAGGAATCTGTAGTGAATGAACAGCCGAATTAAGCTCGTCTATTTTCCGGCTCCAGTTCTCATGGAGCCTTGTCGCCCCGTAAAGGAAGGCGTAAGTCCTGAGATGGTGGCAGGGATGGAGAGAATCCTAGAAGAAAAGGAAGGTTTGGGTTTGGCTGCACCTCAAGTAGGGGTCTCTCTCCGGTTCGCTCTTTGCCGGGATGAGGAAGAGAGAGTTCACCCCCTAATCAACCCCATTATTCTGGAGCATTCCTCAGAGCGTGTCGTGGATTGGGAAGGATGTCTCTCAATGCCGGAACTCATTGCGAGAGTGCCACGGTCTCCCTATGTCGTCGTTGAAGCGACCCACTTGGATGGAGAGAGATTCAGGATGGAAGCGAGTGGTCTGTTTGCTCGTGTCATTCAACATGAACTGGACCACCTAGATGGTGTTCTGCTTTTTGACCGAGCACTGGAAGGGAGTTTAGAGTATAAAGAACGCCCCGTTGGTGTGGAGGAGGCAAAGCGTTGTTTCGAGTAGGTTTTGCTGGATCAGATGGATTGGCTTGCCATATTCTGTCCCTCCTTCCCCAGAGACCCGATTGGGTCTTGACCCGACCCCCTGCCAAAGCGGGTAGAGGGCTCGGGAGACGAGAAACCGAAGTCTCAAGATGGGCGACCGAGAAGGAAATCCCCATTCATACCTTTAGCCCCGCTACCCATCAGTGTCCTCCTTGCGACCTTCTCTTGGTCGTTTCCTATGGCAACTACCTTCCACCTTCTTGGCTGAACCGACCGTTGGGGACATTGAACTTTCACCCATCCGATTTGCCCCGATGGCGAGGAGCTGCCCCCATTCAGCGTGCCCTCATGGCTGGAGAGGAACGGTTGGGTGCGTGTTGGATAGAACTCGTTGAGGAGTGGGATGCTGGTCCGGTACTGATCCGCGGCTGGGTAAAAGCCCCCCCCCTTAGTACGGGAGGATGGGTGAAGGAAGAGATGGGAAAAGAGGGGGTAAGGCAACTGCGGGACATCTGGGATGCTTTGGGGGAAGGAACGGCTGTCCGTATGGAACAGGAGGGAGAACCGACTTGGGCTTCCCGCATTACAGCCGAAGATCGGGAGGTTGTTCCCACGATGTCTGCCCCAAAAATGCACCATCGCATTCGGGCCCTAGACCCCTCTCCAGGAGCGAGGATGCGTTGGAAGGGTTCTTGGTTGGGATTGAGAGGATCTAAGGGTGTTGTTGAGGGCACTTTGGGGGTGGGTGAATTGGCATCAAGAGGGACTAGCCTTCTCTTGGGGACTGGTGACGGGGTTCTCTCCATTGGGAGAGTCCATCCCGCGGGGAAACGAGAAATGGATGGGGCAGAGTTCTTGCGAGGTCAGGGCTAAAGTGCCACAAACCCTCCGCCTATTGAGACCGATTGGAAGACGCGGGATTTTCCGGATCCATCGTGCGATGTGGGGAGAAAGACCCTGTTTGGTGTGGTCTGCCCAACATCCCGATCTCAATTGGCGTCTTGAGGCTTCAAGAGTGGAGAGTCTTTTAGGACGGTCTTTTCCCGGAATCTTATCTTTGCGTGCAATCAAGGGGTTTCGAGGCGAAATGAGAGTTATTGTCGATTGTCCTGATACCGAAAGGTGGCTTCCCGATTGGCTAAAAAGCAATCCTCGTCGCTCCGATAGATTGGAAGTGATTCGCTCTCTTTCCTTATCTGTTTCTGCACTACAAACAGCTGGAATAAGCCACGGTTGGCTAAAGGGTGAGAGTTTTATTGTGGATAGCAAAGGGAAGGCTTGGTTGGCTGATTTCCCAGCGACGACGATTGTCGGAAGAGCGATGGAGGATCTTCCCCAGGCACCCCCGTTGGGATTGGGGGGAATTCAGGGGGATCGGTCCGCTGAAGAAAGAGATGGTCGCGCATTGGGGTTGTTGGTTATGCGTCTCTTGACGGGAGGTTATCCTGTAGCGGGCAATACACCCCAGAACTTCCCCAAGTCAATCCCCCCCTTGCTTGTGGAACCTCTACGAGACCTTCTTTCGGGGAAAAAGGAGAAGGTCAAAAGTGGGCTCTCTCGCCTGTCAGGGCGGGTGGAGGCCGTGATTGAAGACGAGAGAGAAGATCGAGGACTAGGGGGCGAACTAACCCGAATTGTGCGCCGTTGGCTAGACCCCCTATCTAGGCTTCTGTTGGCTTTGGCAGGGGGTTGGGCAGCGATTGAGGTCTTGCGTCTCTTAGCCTTCTTCCCGGGAAGTGGTCGACTTCCCGATCTGCGGGGAGAACCTCTCCACATGGCTCTTCCTCGGTTGCGGGCGATGGGCTATCAGGTAGAAAGGGTAGGTGAAGATGAAGCGGGAGGATTCCCAATGGGGGTCGTTTCACGAACCGAGCCGATCGCTGGTCGTTCCTTGAGAGAGGGTGCTACCATCAAGATTTGGACGAGTCCGGGTCCTAAAGAGAATCGTCTACCAGACTTGGTGGGTGAGATGGTGTCCGAAGCTACAAGAGAGCTCCTTGCTCGGGGGTTGTGGGTGGGGAGCATTCGTGTCAGTCAAAGTGCTCTTGAAGTCCCTGGACGCGTCGTAGGGATGGTGCCAGAACCAGGAGGTATATTGGGGCATGGCGAGGGGGTTGTTCTGGAAGTAAGTTTCCCTCTGGCAGAGGAACTCCATACTTTCCCATCACTTCACCAGAAGACGGTAATTGACGCGCTGACAAAACTTGAAAACGAGGGGATTGTGGTTGCTGGGGGCGTACGCATCTTTAGGCGCACGCGTCAAGGGTTAGAGAAGGAACGGGTTGTGGGTCAATCTCCGCAAGAGGGAGACTTCATTCCTTCTCTATGGGTGGGGGATATTCTCCTAAGTGTGGAGACTCCCCCAGAAACGACCGAAGGGTGGGTCTTTGATCGGCGTGAATTCCCCGATTGGATTCAACGGGGGGGAGTCAATGTGCTCCTTTCGGGGGGGGATGAGGAGATCTCTTGGAGAGAGCCGTGGTCATCACTCTTGAGCGAACCTGCATTTCTCCTCTCACTTAGGCGATTATTGAACGAAGGAATCCGCCCCGTTGTTCTTACAATAACCCAAGGTGGACGCGTGGCGTGGTCCACACGCTTTGAATGAAGATTGCACCCTCGATTCTCGCGGCAGATTACCTCGATTTGGGAGGGAGCGCAAGTGCTGTCCTTTCAGGAGGTGCCGATTGGCTCCATATTGATGTGATGGATGGACACTTCGTTCCCAATCTCAGCATGGGAATACCGATGGTCAAGGGGTTTTCAGTGATGGATGTATTTCAGGATGTTCACTTGATGATTCAAAACCCCCGGACCTACTTTTCCCCTTTTGCTCAAGCAGGTGCTTCAGCGATCTCTTTCCATATCGAAGCCGAGCCTGAACCCTTGGAAGCTCTTGGAGAAATCAAATCGCTGGGTTGTTTGTCGGGTATTGCGTTGAATCCCGATACATCACTGGACCAACTCTTTCCCCTCCTCCCTCATTTGGATATGGTGGTGGTTATGTCCGTCTTTCCTGGTTTTGGGGGGCAGGCATTTATTCCAGAGAGCATTGAGAGGGTTTCATCTCTTGCTCAGAGAAAGAGAAGTGAAGGACTGGACTTTGAGATTGAAGTGGATGGTGGAGTTGATATTACGAATGGAGCTGCCTTGTGTGAGGCAGGAGCAACCGTTCTCGTTTCGGGGTCGGGGATCTTTGGCTGTGGAGACCCAAGCGAAGGTGTTCGCCGGATTAGAGAGATCTGTCAATGAGTCAGTATTACTTTACGAGCGAATCGGTGACTGCGGGCCATCCTGATAAGTTGGCTGATGGTATTTCTGATAGTGTCTTAGATTCTGCATTGAGTTTACGGAAGGAGAGTGGGGCAGACGGGAGTGTCCGAACCGCCGTTGAGACTTTCTTGACAGGAAAGAGGGTCATCGTCTCTGGTGAGGTAGATGAAGATTTGGTAGAAGCATTAGCAAATCGAACACCTGCCTTGGCGCGAAATCTCTTGGTGGCGGCGGGGTACGACGAAGACTCCCTCCAATGTGACCCCACCACTGTTTCGGTCGATCTCACGGATCTGAAAGGGCAGTCTAGAGAGTTGAGCAAAGGGCAGGAAGCGGGCGAGGTGGCGGGGGACCAAGGGATGATGTGCGGGTATGCCACCCGCGAAACTCCTATGGGTTTACCCTCAGCAATCGCGTGGTCGCACGCTCTTGCCCAGCGCCTTGCCTATGTGAGAGAAAAGGGGATTCTCCCTTGGTTACGACCAGATGGCAAAACCCAAGTTACGGTCGTTTACCCAGAAGGAAAGACACCGATTGAGGCGTATGAAAGTGGGGTTCGTCCCCGACCACAAGTCCACGCTATCGTTATGAGCACACAACATGATGAGGCTATTGATGGTTTGGCAGCCACTTCAAAGGACCAAGAAGGGTCGACGGCTGGGTTGAAACGGTTGCGAGAGGCGTTGTGGGACGAGGTGGTCTTACCTGTGGTGGGTTCCCACTTGGCTGATGGGGTAGGCCCCGATACGATCCAACCTTCTCGTTGTTGGAATGAAGGGGGTCCCATGGTGGATACGGGGCTTACAGGACGGAAGATTACTGTGGATACATATGGGGGTTTTGTGCCGAATGGTGGTGGTGCATTTAGTGGAAAAGACCCTACAAAGGTAGATCGTTCAGGTGCCTATTTTGCACGGTGGGCAGCCGTTCATGTGCTTGAAAACCTTCCACAGGTGGAGTCGGTGGAAATCCAAGTAGCGTATGCCATCCATAAAACGGAACTCGTATCCGAACCCTACGTTGAGGTTTCGCCTCAATCTCAACAGAAGGAAGTTGAGGCGTTCTTGCGAGGGTTCAAGTGGGATGTGCGGACAATCATCAATAAACTGGGGTTGTGGGACCGTCAATACCTTCCCCTTTCAGCCTACGGTCACTTTGGGCGAACTGATTTAGACCTCCCTTGGGACCCATCACCTCCTTTCTGTTGAAAGGAAACCCCCAAAACCTAGATTGTTGGAACGGACGCCCTCTTCGGGGCGATGTCAAAGAGGCGATGGAGCGACATATTGGGATCCCTTTTCCCCACGGACAGGGACAACATCCAGGGGGGCAGAAGGCCTCTTCGCTCATTGAAAAGGGACGCGTAGAGATACTTTCCGCTCTGGGTGGTGGGTGGAGAGGTGGCGTCTTTACCTCTTCAGCCACCGAAGCACACCACTTAGCGACACATGCCTTGCAACCTTCTCAAGTTGTCCTACCCGTGGGCTCCCGATTGTCCTTTGTAGGGGCAGCGAACCGCTTGATACAGAAAGGGGCAAGTTTGGTGCAACACCCCCTATCTAGAACAGGCCACTTGGAAGGGATCAATCTAAGCCAATGTAAAGAGGGAGACTTGGTATTCGTTGAATCAGCTTCAGGCGAAACGGGAGCTGTTCAAGATATTCACCAGTTGGTAGAAGAAGGAAAGAAACGGGGAGTAAACCTGTTGGTGGATCTTTCGGTGGGGTGGAATGGCATACCCCCTAGGGGTATAGAGGGCGTCCGATGGGTCTCCCTCTCTTTTTATCGGTTTGGGGGTCCGGTGGGGATCGGGTTCCTCGCGTGGAGAGGAGCAGAGCCCCTCCCCATAATGGGTGGGGGCATAGGCGAAGGGGGTATTCGACCTGGACGGCTGGGGGTTCCCCTTGTGGTGGGTGCTGCAGAGAGCATTCTTGGCGGGGAATGTTCTCCTTCGTTTCTGGCGCTCATGGGCATCTTTCGTAAGGGTGTAGAGGAATGGGAAGGAGTCCATCTCTTTGAGGGTGGAGAACGTTTAGAGTCGGTCGTTGCTGGTTGGGGAGAAAACGTCGATATGGAGGCATTCCGGGCAGGGTGTGCTTTTGAGGGTATTTGGATGGGGTCAGAATCCGCTTGCCAATCAGGAGCGGGCTTGCCCAGCAAGGTCCTACAGTCCATGGGTGTCCCTCAGCCTAGGGCAGGTTTCCACTTCTCTCCCCCCTTTGATTGGACGAAAGAGGAGATGGAATGGACCCTAGATTCCTTAGAGAGGTGTTGGGTGCGTGCGCGTCGTTGAGGTAAATGCGTTGGGCTTACTTTGCCCCCTTCCTGTGATTCGTCTGGCGAAAGCGATCTTGGGATTAGAAGAGGGCGAAGTGGCAGAGGTCTTGTCGGACGACCCCATGGCATCTCTGGATATCGAAGCGTGGTGCCAAGGAGAGGGACATCTCTATCTGGGTTTGGTCGTTGAAAACCCTCCTCGATTCCGAATCAGGGTGGGAGGAGGCGAGAGAGAAGCATAGATCCAGCCTCTGTTTCACTTGGATCAGCAACCGGGAAACTTTCAGGACGGTAGGAGGTATACAGAATAGGAGACTTCCGCTTATGAGGGCTTTGCGGGGTTTTCAAACTCAGTAACCTGGGTGGGGCGGGGCTTCGGCTCCGCCCTTTTTCTTGCCAAGAAGACTTCCTCGCCCCTAACGATGGCTAGGGGAAAGTCCTATCCCGAATCATGAAGACCTCTCTTCTTCGTTGCCCACCACACAGCCCATACGCCCAATGGAAATCCAAACCATAGTGTGACCAACCGTGTCAAGAGGGTTGCTTGGTTGGCCAAAAGGGGTTCTTGCAACTTCCCCAATGACTGCAACAATGTAGATAAGCTCCACTCGGCGGCACCTAATCCTCCTGGCAACATGCTTGCAGCTCCAACCAACATGGACCCCCCATACGCCTGAATGGCTCAAAGGGTATCCCTAGTGTTTCCCATCACAGCAATTTCCTACCAACACGAAAAACCCCCCCACAACCCAGCAACCCCCCCCCCAACCCCCAGTACTGCTGTAACCCCC
>JACKQG010001894.1_pt1 | contig 28221 bp, 31 predicted proteins | sample 8237621 | NCBI WGS metagenome assembly JACKQG01 (sample SAMN15677084, study PRJNA649215) | marine metagenome | biome: marine; feature: Black Sea; material: saline water; isolation source: suspended particulate matter (SPM) from the Black Sea western gyre | collected 2013-06-09/2013-06-10 | depth... | reverse complement strand
AATATATACCCAGCTCCAGCTTCTTTCCGCCCAATTGGTAAAGGATATAAAATCCGATAATATTAAAATGCATGAAATGTTAATTCCTGTTTCAATGACCATAGTTACAGATTTTAATGAAGAATACCTTGGAGTTCGGAAAAATGAATAATTTTACCCCCGAACAAATTGAAGAAAGAAAAAAAGCTATTTTTAATGCCATGGGAAAAAGAGGCCAGAAGCAGATCCTTAAAAAAGGCTATGAAGACTGGGACCCTTTTCAGGAGCCCAAAGACCCCATTGATATCAGAAAAGATAAAACCAACCGCACAACCCAGGTCCTTATCCGGGAATTTTTAACCCAGACTGATCATTATGAATACTCCAATTCCTTTGCCCAGGGCGCCTTTGAAATGTGCCTTGGTATCATCAACAATGATGAAAAAATAAGAGGGATGTTTGAATTTGCCTGCTGGTATGAGGCACTTTTAAAAAAAGAAGGGCATGATTCCCTTTAATATTCCGGCCATTATTAATGAGAAGATATATATAGATCAATAAATTCACCAACTTTTGCACTGTGAGTTTCTTTATTGCTTTCCATCATTTCAAGGCTTGATAAAGGCATAATTTTTACCATTTTTTCCATTATATCAATGCCGTGAAGATTATCTGTTTTTGCACCGATAATCACAACAGGAGATTTGATATCCGATAATTTTTCCCACAAAGAATAATTTCTTATTGCATATGCATTTGCTTTTAACCTGACAGGCTCAGCAGCATCAATAGTTCCACAGTATTTTTTTACCTGATCAGGTTCATTTTTCTTGTCCAACCTGAAATAACTCAAATAAGTTTTTAATATAGGCCTTATTACAGTGTATAATATGGCCGGGATAAATTTTATTATAAACAAAAGCCAGCCTGGAAATGGAAAATCGCAAATAGGTGAAACCAGAAAAGAATTTACGGGCTGCCTCTTTTTTATAGCAAGATAATCAAGAATCACAGTAGCTCCCATTGAACTTCCGGCAAAGTAGAATGGTTGACCCTTGGGCACCATTTCACCAACTAATACATCTATATCACGGCTCATCTGCTCAATGGACAGATCAATTGTTTTCATATTTGGGAATTTTGCACTTCTTTTCTCCCGTGTTTCAACATAAAGAACTCTATATTTTGGCGCAAGGATACTCAATACATCTTTCCAGCCATTGATCAATGATATCCAGCCTGCAACAAAAACAATAATAGGTTTTTCAGGATCAGGATTATCAGGTTCAAAGTCAAATATTTTTATTTCAACTTTATCTGGCAGGCAAAGAGTTTTTTCTTTTACCCTGAAATTTTTGTTTAATAAAAAATCATCAAGCATAATTATTCTTTCATTAACGTAAAATTTAAATGATAATCCATATTTTCAAGATTTTTATCATATTTTGATTGTTTTGAGCAATAGCGTTCCTTGTTTGAATAATTGTGAAGCCGATCTTGGTATTCCAGGCAATAAACAGGGGAAAGCATTGAATAAAAATGCAAAAGAAAATATAAATACCCTAAATGATAGTAAAGAAATTGAAGACAAGGCAGTTATAATGGAGACAAAACAAATAAAAGACATTGAAATCAGATGGGCATTACAACTTTCCCAGGAACATAAAGCAATTTCCTGGCAATATGGAATAGACCTTACAACCCCAACAATTGAAATATCCTCTGGTGAAAAAAGACTTGGCTGGTGGAGTTCTAAAACAAAAACAATTTCGATCTCAAGTCATCTTATCAATACTGAAGTTTGGGATATTGTATTAGAAATTCTAAAACATGAAATGGCACACCAATATGTTTCCGAATTTTATGATAATGCAGACGTTCATGGAAAATATTTCAAGCTGGCCTGTAAAAAGTTAGGTGTGCATCCAGCTTTTGTTGCAGGCGGCAAAGGTTATCATGAAAGGCTGCAGAATTTCAAAGGAGAGTTACCGGCTGATGCTCAGAAAATGTTAAGGAAAGTCGAAAAGCTTATGGCCCTCGGGCAATCCAGTAACCAGGCAGAAGCCCAGGCAGCATCCAGAAAAGCCAATTATCTGCTCAATAAATATAATCTTCAGCGAATTAATACTTGTGATGATAATCCAGACATTAAATATCTTACAATCTGTCATAAGAAAAAGCGCATTGAAAGTATCCAAAGAGCCCTTTTATCTATTTTGAAAGACTATTATTATGTGAATTGTTTGACATCCCATACATACCATGCTCAAGATGATACAGTTTATAAAAGCATTGTCCTGGTTGGGAAAAAAGAGGCTTTAAAGGTCGCAGAATATGCCTATCACTTCCTTATTGATGCCGGTCAAACCCTTTGGCAGAATTTTAAAAGGCAAAACAACGGTAAAAGAGGTGATAAACTTTCTTTTGACATGGGTTTTATTGCCGGAATTAAGCATAATCACAAAATGATGTTTGAAAACTCAGAGATAAAAATTAATAGTGATATTTCCCTGCCTGTAAAAACGGTAAGGTCATTGATGGAACAAAACCAAAGAGAGAACCAAATAGAAGTATCCCGACTTTTTCCAAGATTAAGAACTATACGATACGGCAGGCACCAAGCTTCATCAGGCGCCTTCAAAGAAGGTTTTAAAAATGGAAAAAATACTCATATAAATAAAGGCATGACCAGTCGTGGGACAGGAGTTTCCGGTCTTTTGGTGGGTTGATCCTTGGGGCAAAGCCTGGCGTGTTGGGTTGGATATGATCGGTCCGTGGGAGAAGTCGGTCTTTTTTGTTAATGAGGAAGGACTATAGCCATTATTCCTCTTGGCTTTCCTCGTTATTCATTTCTATATACCAATCTTCATTTCCATAAAGTTTATCAGAACATTCAGGACATATACCGTGGCTGAATGCTATATCGGAGTGCTTGTGAATGTAGGATTCAATTTGATTCCAATATCCTTTATCATGCCGTTTTCATCACAAATAATTTCATGTAATGCAACAGCGCTGGTCATTTCTTCGAAAAGAGACTTGAATTTCTTTTCAGATTCATTAAGCTCTCTAAATAAGGTCTCATATGGTTTTTTAAGACTGGCCCGGACAAGTGCAAGATATATGAGAAAAAATGAGAGGATTTTAAAATAGTGCCCCACAAGATTGGAAATGCCGTAAACGCTAACATAAAATGTGAATGCCAGTTCCCCCAAAATAGTGAGAACAATTGAAAATGCCATAAACCGGTAAACGGTTTGATCTAAATGACCCTTTTTCCCTTTGAGTAAGCCCCAGGCTGCAAATAAAATTATGCATATAATATATTCGGCATATTTTTTGAAAAAAGTTAACCCAATCCCATCGACAAAGCAGTCCGGAAAAATTCATTATTGTTTGCATTTAAAACTTTTAGGAGGCATATTGATCCTTTGTTTATTGATATCAAGCATCTATTTCATAAAAGATTTGGTCTGATCCAAAACTCTGAGCAATCCCCATGTAATCTTCAGACATAATTTTTATCTTCCGCCAAATCTCTTCTTTATTGTCATAGGTTTTTTTAATTTTCCCAGGCAAACCAGTTACCAGTGAATATGGTGGGATAATTGTTTTTTCCAGCACAACAGTTCCAGCAGCAACAACAGAACCTTTTCCAATAACAGCTTTGTTCATAACAATTGCTCCCATCCCGATCAGGCAGCCATCTTCAATAGTACATCCATGAATAATGCTTCTATGACCTATGGTAACGCCGTTCCCTATTTTTAATGGGATATTTTCATCAGCGTGACACATACACAAATCCTGGATATTAGTTCTCTCTCCCACACTGATTTTATCAAAATCACCACGAATAACAGTTTGAAACCAGACAGAGGATTGTTGGCCGATATGAACATCTCCAATGATTTGTGCTGTCGATGCGATAAAAACTGATTTGTGAATCTTGGGGTTGAGATTTTTATATGAGTAGATGGTCATGGATTACCTGTTATTTTTTATTTTAAAAAACTGAATTCATTATCACAGGTTATGTATTAACAAAAAACATTGTTTATCACAATTCAAAAATCCATGAAATCTTCCTTCCCAAGTGCAATATACCAATAACAGATTCAGTTCCACATTCATAATGATTTTGGAAAGAGGCTTTGTAACCTTTGAGGGAATGTCGGCTGATAAAATCAGATCATGTATCAGAAAAGACTGCCATTTCAGTGTCTTAGGGAGGTTCATTGTCACTGCCAATCAAACATTTGCAGTTAGCTGTAATGTTATGATAATTACAAAGAAATGAAATACCATCGCCTGCGGTGTGAGATTCCGGAAATTGCACTAATAACGAATGCAAATACAAAGATTGACAATGTTTGTATTCATGCTATCATAGTCTGCAGGAGTATACATAACAAGAAAACAATTAAAGGTGTTTTCGAAGCAGTAAATAAATTTTATCTTAAAGGAGGTGCAAAATGCATATCTCATTGACACCCGAACTTGAAAGCAGGGTTAAACAAAAAGTAGAGTCGGGTTATTACAATAATGCCAGTGAAGTAATCAGAGACGCACTTCGGTTTTGGGAAAAAAACGAGGATTTGGTACAGCATATGAAACTTGAAATGTTAAAAAAACGTCTTGCTATTGGTTCGGAACAAGCTAAGCAGGGAAAATTTATAGAGCAATCCGTAAGTGATATTATTGCTGAGACCAGAAATGCATAAATATCGCCTCACTCCTTCAGCAAAATCTGATTTAATAGAAATTTGGAATTACACAGTTGAAACCTGGGGTGAGAAACAGGCAGAAAAATATCTTCAGGAAATTGAAGACAAACTTGATCAACTCGCTGACAACCCGGAACTTGGAAGGCAACGTCCTGAAATTCATCCCGGATATTGTTCCTCTCCTGTAAGGAAACACATCATCTTTTATCTTCAATCAGACAACCATATTGATGTCATTGGTGTTTTGCATGGGAAGATGGATATTGATAAAAATTTGATGTGATTTTTTCCATAGTAATGATCTTATTGATAATAATATTTGGCTCTCTGACTCTTTTGGCCGGAATAGTAATTGTAATAAATCCAGAAGCCATATTCGGATTCAGGATCTTGGGTCGAATATTACAATTATTGCCCCCCACGGAGGATTAATTGAACCCAGAACCTCATTGATTACAGAATTAATTGCAGGTGATATTTATAATTATTATAGTTTTGAAGGGATTAAAGAAAAAAGAAATAAAGGGGTTCAGCTGGAAATATCAAGGGGCCTAAGAGATGATCTTAAAAAACTTTCTTCCATTTCAACAGCAATCCAGAATGTATTAAATTCTGTTAAAGGCCATAATTAATTCAGGATGATAATATCATTTTTTTGAACTCAAGATTATCCGAAGGTAGAATATTCCGAGCCTGGAATAGTTTAGGGTGGCATTTATCCTACCTATGCAATCATAGACTAAAAAATATATCGATGGCAGAAATCTAATCATATTTGCAGATGTCCACCCATTCTTTACAGTTTGAATATTTTTCAAGTTCTTCTATGGTCAATCGTATTGAAGAATACCGGTCTCCGGCAGCTGGAATAACTTCCGAGTGTTTTTTCAGTGATACATCCAGGTAAACGTCAATTGTTTTCTTTAATCCAAAAGGACAAACTCCACCTATTGCATGTCCGGTATGCTCAAGGGCCTCATCTTTATTGAGCATCTTGGCTTTTTTGGAGAAATGGTTTTTATATTTTTTATTATCAATCTTGGCTTTGCCAGCAACGACAATTAAGATCGGTTCCTCGTCGAATTTAAACGATAGTGTCTTTCCTATCTGATCAGGATCTACTCCATGGGCCTGGGCAGCTTCTTCTACTGTTGCAGTGGAATTTTCTAAGACCATAACACGGTGATCCATATTGTATTCTGAAAAATATTCAATAACAGCTTCTAATGACATCTTGTAACCTCTATTCTTAAATACGATCCTACCCGCAAAGGTATAGTGAATATGAAATCCATATACAAGGATAAAGTGATCCTCTCTCAGGAAATTTAACAAAAAGTTAAACTAATTTTTAAGGAGTTTTTGAAAATCTAAGGAAGTGGGTTTAGAGGAGGCACCTGATCTCCAGTGGAAATTGGAATTTGTAATGTTGACCATTTAAAACAGCGTTAGAATTCTCCAGGATTCAGGAAATATCTACAACCGATATCATGCCGAAAATTTATTTCAGCACGTTGCAGGAAGTCTTGATTCTCAAAATTTTTACAAACCAAATACAACCTTGAGGACCCTATTAAAAGGTGCTGTCAAGAACTAAGCTTTGTATCTTCCTTATATTCTTTTACCTTTTTTCCCATAATTAAAGGCAATTTTTTATTTTCAAGGTTGGACTCAATCAATTGTTCAAAAGCACTGCCAATAACGATGCCGTCTGCAAATTTTGAAATAGCCTTAACTTCTTTGGAGGTAGATATACCAAAACCGACACTTATGGGTAGATTGGTAACAGACCTTAAATCATTAAACCGCTTTTCAATATTGGACGGATCAAGACCGCCTTTTCCTGTTACACCGGTTTTTGAGACAAGATATAAAAAACCTGAAGCAGAATCTGATATTTTTTTCATTCTTGATAAAGGAGTGGTTGGCGTAATCAGCCGAATAAGAGCAAGGTCATCCCCGGTCCATTTTGATGTCATTTCCCGGGACTCTTCAGGAGGTAAATCTACAATTAAAACACCATCCACTCCTGCCTTTAATGAATCATTGTAAAATTTTTCAGTCCCATAAGCATGAACTGGATTGTAGTAACTGAAAAGAATGATTGGAATTTGTGTAGTTTTTCGAATTTTAGTTGCCATTTCCAAAACTTTTTCAAGATTAACGCCATTTTCAATTGCTCTTGCTGAAGACCTTTGAATAACAGGGCCATCTGCTGTTGGGTCTGAAAAAGGGATTCCCAGTTCCAGAATATCAAGCCCTGAAGAACACATCTTTTTTATTAATTCCAGTGAGGTATCAATATCAGGGTCTCCTGCCGTTACAAAACCGATGAGTACTCTTTCATCTTTTTTTTTAACTTCTTCAAAAATGGTTTTTATTCTATTCATTTTTTTATTCCTCAGGGGCTGCAAAGTGTTTGAAATGCTTCTAATGACTGGTTGGTGGAATCCTGGCATGGATGATTTGCTGTCATTAAAAAATTCTCCTTAAATTTTTTTTCCCCTTTATTGAAGATTTTGAAACAGCTTTAATAAATGCTTTTATTTTTGATATATTTTTTCGCCCAGGCGCTTTTTCAACCCCTGAACTTATATCGACTGCATCTGGCAGGCTTTTATATATTGCCCTGGTAATATTTTCAGGACTAAGCCCGCCGGCAAGTATAAACGGATGCTTTATACCAAACTCTTTTGCCCTTGCCCAATCCCATGAAAGAGCGTTTCCTCCCGGTAAAATGCCTTTTGCACATTCAACGAGGTAGCCCGTGGCATTATATTTAAAAACCTCTTTAAGGAATGGCTCGCTGTCAAGGTAAAGGCATTTTATTACAATGAGACCCTGTTCTATAATCTGGTTTACAAGATCAGGCCCTTCCATGCCATGAAGCTGAACGGCGTTTAAAGAACATTTTTCCACCCGTTCCATGATATATTCCAATGGCTCATTTACAAAAACACCAATAGTTGAGATATTTTCTGGCAGGCTTAAACTGATTTCTTTTGCCTGTTTTATGGTGACGTTTCTTGCGCTTTTTTCAAAAAATACCAATCCAATGGCATCCGCCCCAAGTTCAGCACATTTTATAGCTTCATCAACCCTTGTAAGACCACAGATTTTAACCTGTGGTGTATGTGATGAATTTTTTATAATGGTTTTGTGCATAAAGTTTCCCCTTTATTTTAACTATAAAGAGCAGAGTGATTTTAAAAAATCGACGGTATTATCGGCTCTTACAAGGCTCTCTCCAATGAGGAAATTATAAATGCCAGATGCCTGATTTTTTATAATATCTTCCTTTTTTGTAATGCCGCTTGCAGCAACAGCAATCTGGTCTGCATCAAGAAGGGAAAAAAGGCGCATGGCAGTGTTGATATCAGTATCAAATGAATCCAGGTTTCTGTTATTAATCCCGATAAGTTTTGCATTGGCATCATTGGCAGATTTTAAGTCTTCTTCAGAGTTGATTTCAACCAGGGCATCTAATTTGAGTTCAAATGAAAGATCAAGATAATCCTTAAGCTGTGTTTTTGTTAGAATGCGGGCAATAAGAAGAACAGCATCAGCACCAAGAATACATGACTCATAGATTTGATATGATGATATCATGAAATCTTTTCTCAGCATGGGAAGGGATGAGGCGCTTCGTGCTTTCTTGAAATCATCAAAACTGCCTTTGAAATATTTTGTCTCTGTTAATACAGATAATGCACATGCGCCCCCTTTTTCATATTCCCGGGCAAGGATTTCAGGATTTAAGCCTATACTAATATCTCCTTTTGACGGGGATGCCCTTTTGATTTCTGCAATAATATTGACGGTATTTATACCATTATATCTTTTAAGGTTTTCAAGAAAAGGACGTTTAATGTCTCTTTGAGCCGCTCTTTTGATTAATTGATTCTCACTTATCCTTTTTTTTGCTGAAGCGACCTCTTGTTTTTTATGATCAACAATGGCTGATAAAAAATTTATTCCCATATGTCTTTGCTCCGGAATCATTTTAAGCGTACATTTATTTGGTGCCCGGTCGAAAATCGCTGAATTATCCATTTTCCTGAGTGAATTTAATGAGCCTATTAAGTTTATCCATTGCAGCACCACTATCTATAGATGTTTCAGCAAGTTTTATGCCTTCGTAAAAATCATTTGCCTGTCCTGCTGCAACAAGGGCAGCCGAAGAATTAAGCATTACAATATTTCGTTTAGGACCTTTTTCACCCGTCAATATATTTTGGATGATTTCAACATTTTTTTTTACATCCCCTCCACAAAGATCACCTGGATCAGCCAGTTCTTCAAAATATTTTTCAGGGTTTAAATCAAAGGTTTTGATTTGGCCGCAATCTAATTCTGATATTCTTGTTGGTGCACAGATTGAGATTTCATCCAGACCATCATGACCATGAACAACAAAGGCCTTTTTAACAGCGAGCATATTTAATGCATGGGCAAACATTTCTGTTAATTCGGGGGCATAAACACCAAGGAGCTGGCAATTTGCAGCAGCAGGATTGGATAAGGGACCCAGCATATTAAAAATACTTCTTATCCCCACCTGCTTTCTTGCGTTAATGGCATATTTCATGGCTCTGTGATATTGGGGCGCAAAAAGAAAACCAATACCCACTTCTTCAATGGCTTCCTCTACAATTTCAGGATCAAGGTCGAGTCGTACGCCTAATGCTTCAAGAACATCCGCACTTCCGCATTTGCTTGAAACGCTTCTGTTTCCATGTTTTGCAACGACAACCCCGCAGCCGGCCACGACAAACGCTGTTGTTGTTGAAATGTTAAATGTATTTGAACCATCTCCGCCCGTTCCACAGGTATCCACAACAATGGGAGAAGACACTTGTATTTTTACAGCTTTTTTCCTCATGGCTCGGGCAGCTCCAGCCAATTCTTCAAAAGTTTCACCCTTTGCAGCCAAGGCTGCCATAAACGCGCCAATCTGGGCATCTGTAATATCACCTGAAAAAATATCCAATATCATTTGAGACATTTCAGAGTCACTTAAGTTCTGACCCTTGATAATTTTAATTAAATTTTTACGAAACATTATATTTCTCCTGTACTTTTTAAAAAATTTCTAAGCAGTCTTTTTCCCACGGGTGTCATTATGGATTCCGGATGAAACTGCATCCCTTGTGTTGAATGGGTTTTGTGTCTTATCCCCATTATTTCCCCATCATCTGTCTGTGAGGTTATTTCAAAACAATCAGGAAGGGTGTTCCGGCAAACAGCTAAAGAATGGTAACGCATTGCCTGGAAGGGTTTTTTAATTCCCGTGTATATGTGCCTGCCGTCCGTATTCACCATGGATGTTTTTCCATGCATTATTTTTTTTGCCCCTATGATTTTTCCGCCAAATGCTGCTGCAATACTCTGATGGCCTAGACAGATGCCTAAAATCGGTTTTTCCCCTGAAAAGTTTTTAATTACAGCAAGTGTTAAGCCTGCACCCTCAGGCCGTCCCGGCCCTGGCGAAATAACTATGCCCGTTGGATTTTTTGAAGCAATATCATCTATTGTGAATTCATCGTTTCTGAATACCAGAACATCTGCTCCCAGCATTCTCAGATATTGGACCAAATTGTATGTAAACGAATCATAATTATCTATCATTACAATCATGGATTTTCTCCTTTTGAATTTTTATTTAAGAGGCTTAATGCTCTTTCGATTGCTTTTGCTTTATTCACCGTTTCAATCCGTTCTTTTTCAGGATCAGAATCAGCCACAATACCCGCTCCTGCTCTTATTGTAAGTTTATCCCTTTCAATAACTGCTGTTCGTATGGTTATGGCAAGATCCATATTCCCATTAAAGGAAATATAGCCGACTGCACCGCCATATGGACCTCTTGGCTCTTTTTCAAGTTCAGCGATTATTTCCATTGCCCGTACTTTTGGAGCCCCTGACAGCGTACCTGCGGGAAATGTCGCCCGGATAAGGTCCCATACGTCTTTCCCTTTTAAAAGGTCACAATTGATATTTGAAACAAGGTGCATGACATGGGAGTATCTTTCAACGATCATAAGGTCTGTCACCTGGACAGTTCCGGTTTCAGCAACTCTTCCCAGATCGTTACGGCCAAGATCAACAAGCATAAGATGCTCTGAGCGTTCTTTTTCATCCGACAAAAGCTCATCTGCAAGTATTCTGTCTTCCTGTTCATTTTTTCCCCTTGGTCTTGTTCCTGCGATCGGCCTGACGGTTGCCAGACCATTTTCCAACCGCACCATAACTTCAGGCGAAGATCCCACAAGGGCAACCTCATTATAATGCATGAAAAAAAGATAGGGCGACGGATTGATATATCTTTGTGCCCGGTAAAGCTGTGTAAGTTCCTTTGGGGCACTACATGTAAAAGGCTGGGATATAACTGCCTGGATTATGTCTCCCTCAAGAATATATTTTTTGGCTTTTTGTACATTTTCTCTATAGTCATTATCGTCATAAACAGGCCTTGGAGACATGCTGGTTTGAGAATTATCATCAATTTTTGGGATGACATCTTTTATTTTTTCAAGCATTAGATTGATTTTTGCCTGGGCATCTTCAAAGGCGAGGCTTTTATCTTCATAGTCATCTAAAAAAGCTATTATCACGCATAGCAGTGTGTTTCTGACATTATCAAAAATAATGATCTCATCCGGCAAAATAAAATGCGCCATAGGGGATGTTTCCGGTAAATTGTTCGGTATCTTTTCAAAAAAAGAAACCATTTCATAGGTTAAATATCCAACAAGCCCGCCCCAGAATCTTGGCAATTCAGGGATTTTGGCAGGAGAAAATTGAGCCATAAAATTCTTTAATATGTTTAATGGGTCACCATGATGGGGGATTGTTTTTGTTTTTCCATCTGCCTTTATTTCAACATGGTGTGAAAAAATTTGAACATGGGTTCTGGCAGAAGTCCCAAGAAAACTGTATCGCCCCCATCTTTCACCCCCTTCAACACTTTCAAAAAGAAAAACAGGGGCTTTGTTTTTATAGAACTTTTTAAGAAGGGAAACAGGGGTTTCCGTGTCGGCAAGTATCTCTGTGCAAACAGGAACAATATTGTACTTTTTTGTAAGGGTTAAAAATTTATCTTTTTTGGGGAAATTATTCAATAACATGGATTTGCCTTTTTATTTATTCCTACTTGTTTTTGTATAAAAAAAAAGATCGTGAGTTTTTCACGATCTTTTTTGGCAAAAAAAAACACCGTGAGCTTTTTGATCAGCCCACGGTGTTTGTATCAGTTTATTTTTTATATCATCATAAAGACAGCTCGCAGGTGATCCTCAGTATTTGACGCCACCACCAGCAGTTAAAGGTGTAATTTTTTATGTTCTTTGAATTTTTCATTTTATTATCCTGATTTTCAGTTTAGTTAACGACTTTTTTTTATGGGTGTCAAGAGATTTTTAGTAACTCTGTCATTATATCCTTTATATCCATAATTCTGAGACAATATATAAATAGCCATACTGTCCGAATAATTTATCAACTAAAAAAATGGGATAGCTTTGTACTGATAAAAAAAATATGATAAACCATTTCTTATGATAAAAACTTTCTTTCGTATTTTCCTTGTCCTTTTTTTATGCCTTTTTCTTTATGGAAATATTTATTTCTGGATTGATGAAAAAGGGACAAAACATTTTACCAATGTTTCTCCACCCAGAAATGAAGCAATTCAAGAACAAGAGGAAAGCAAGTCTGTTTTTAAAAAACTGTCTTCCCCAAAAAATAAAACCCTGTTATTCAAGGTGGTAAGGATTTTTGATGGAGACACCATCCAGGTCAAAGGGCTTGATCTGATATTCAAAATACGGCTTGTGGGAATTGACTGCCCTGAAATTGGATTTAACGGTCAAAAAGACCAGCCCTTCAGCCAAAAGGCAAAACAATATTTAATCAATTTGCTGGATGATAAAAAAATCGCGATTAAAACTTATGGGACAGACGCTTATAACAGACAATTGGCAGAAATCTTTGCCGGTGGCAAAAATATTAATCTGGAAATGATAAAAGCGGGACTGGCCGAGGTGTATACGGGACGGCGGCCAAAAAATCTTGACTCACAGACCTATTTAAAAGAGGAGGTAAGGGCCAGAAAAGCTGGTCAAGGTATGTGGAGACAGGGCCATTTTTACAAAACTCCCCGGCAATGGCGAAAAGAAAATCCAAGAGAATAATTTTGCCTTGCCAAGTTCTTTTAAAATGTTTATTCTCTAATCATGTAAGAAATATCACTTTTTAAGGCAGCTTAGAAAGTATATTTTGTAAAGATTTTTTTTAAACTATTATAAAGGAGCCTGCATTATGAAAGACAAAGCACTGAGACGGCACCAGGAGTTCAAAGCTAAAATAAAAAGCCAGAAAACTTATAATAGTTGCCTTTCAGATCTACCCGAATCAGAAAGGCAAGAACTTGAAAACAATATTGAAAAATTAAAAAAATTTTGTGTTTTAAGAAATTTGGACGAACACTCTATCCCTCTGCCCAAAAAAACGCTCCAGGAAATGAAACATGATATTTCCATGAGAGAACAGCTTAACTAACAGACTTAGTTTTTAAATAACCGCCTCATGGGAAGCAAGTTTACTGCCCATGAGGCGGTTTAATTTTTACACTAATTTTAAATAGTGTCTGAACGAAAACCGCCTGTTTTCCCAATTACTGCGTAGTACTCAAATATTAAAACGGGATATCGTCATCTGGAATGGGTCCCTGACCACCTGTCATACCGGGAGTTGTCTGGCCCTGGAACTGGTTTCCTGATCCGGAATCGGGTTTCTGGTAACCCCCGCCGCCACCCTGATATCCACCCCCACCACCGCCCTGGGAATCCTGTTTGCTGCCAAGGAATTGAAAATTTGATACTACGATTTTTGTCATATAATGGGTTTGGCCTTCTTTTTCATAATTGCTGGTTTGCAGTCGTCCTTCAACATAAATCGGGCTGCCCTTTGACAGATATTTTTCTAAAATTTCTGCTGGTTTACCAAATGCCACAATATTATGCCATTCTGTTTTTTCCTGACGGTCGCCCGTGTTTTTATCTGTCCAAGATTCACTGGTGGCAATGGAGAAATTCACCACTGCCAAACCCTGCTGGGAATACCTGATTTCAGGATCCCTGCCAAGATTACCAATAAGCATAACTTTATTTAGACCTGCCATTTTTTATCTCCTGTTTTGGGGTAAATTTAAAGATGTTCATTTTTTTAAATATTTACCTGATTCAAAACCTGGTGTCAAAGGGATATTTTTTTTAATTTTTTAAAAGGGCAACCAAGGGTTTTAATTATTGACAATCATTGGGCTTAGGTTTATGTTGCTATTAAGGTAGCAACGCTTTGGAGTAAAAAAATGGATACATATTCAAATTTAAAAAACCTTGGATTTTCACAGTATGAGGCAGCCTGTTATATGGCGCTTGTGAGCAGTCATCCCGTGAATGGTTCCCAGTTGAGTAAAATTTCAGGGATTGCCAGATCAAGAATTTATGATGTGCTGCGGAATCTTATTTCCAAAGGATATGTGATTGAAGTTAACGCTGGTCAGTATGCCCCGCTGCCCTCAGATGAACTTGTCAGAAGACTGAAAAGAATCTTTGGCAGCAATATAGAAGCTTTTGAAGATCAGATTACGGCTGCATCTCAAAAAGATGCTTTTGAATTTGTCTGGACAATTACAGGATATGAAAATGTAATGGAAAAAGCCATGGAAATGATAAAAAATGCTGAAAAAGAGATCTATGTCAGGCTGTTTCCAAAAGCATCCCAACATCTGGATGAACATTTAACACAGGCTGACAAAAGAGGGGTGAAAATCCGTTATATCGCCATGGGAGGGGTAGCCAAAAAATTTGATATCCAGGTCATTCACCCGGATCATGACCATTTGCAGCAGATCATCGGCGGAAGATCAATAGAAGTGATTACAGATAAAAGTGAGGCTCTTGTGGGAATCTTTGAAACAGGCAAAGAAGATATTTCTGCCATCAACTGGACAAGAAATCGATGGTTTATACTGGCTAACCGGGACAGTCTCCGTCATGATTTCTACCATTGTTTCCTGGAAAAAATATTGGATCAGCATCAAGAACTGACAGATGATGAAAAAAGAATTTATAAAATAATAAAAGAAGATAATTAAGAGAGGTGTAACATGACTGCCATGAGAAAAATTCATGATTTCAGAGGATTTTCCAATGAAAATGATAAAACCATTTTTAATTTGGAAAAAGACTATGGTGCCCACCATTATGACCGGATTAATCTTGTTGTCAGACATGCAAAAGGCTGCTGGCTGACAGATGAAAAAGGCAATAAATATCTGGATTGCCTTGCAGCTTACTCTGCTGCAAATTCAGGCCATCATCACCCCTTCATAACCAATGCGGTCTTGGATGCCCTGATCGGCAATTATGCTTCTGTATTGTCCAATGTTGTGTTCACAGATCCTTTGGGAATCTTTCTTGTCAAGGTGGCAAAATTTGCTCCACAGATGGCGCCCCGGTTTGGAAATCACGGCAATAAAGCGCTTCCCAAAAATGGCGGGGTGGAATCCGTTGAAACAGCCATAAAAACCATGCGGTATTTTGGATTCAAGCATAAAGGAATTGAGGATGGACACCAGGAAATTATTGTTTTTGATCAGAACTTTCATGGCAGAACCATCTCAATTGTCTCTTTTTCATCCAGCAAAAAATACAAAGAGGGTTTTGGTCCTTTGACTCCCGGATTTGTATCTGTTGAATTTGGCAACCTTGAACAGGTAAAAAAAGCCATCAATAAAAATACCTGCGGAATCCTTGTCGAACCCATGCAGGGAGAAGGCGGAATGAAAATACCTCCTGAAGGTTTTCTTAAGGGACTAAGAAATCTTGCAGATGAAAATGATCTGCTTCTGGTATGCGATGAAATCCAGGTTGGAATGGGAAGAACAGGCAAAAAATTCTGTTTTGAGCATGAAAATATTGTTCCTGATGGTGTGATTCTTGGAAAAGCTTTATCAGGCGGTCTTATTCCTTTGTCTGTTTTTATTACCAATGCAAAAATTATGGACATGGTATTTTCCAAAGGATCAGAGGGATCAACCTTTGGTGGTTATCCCCTTGCCTGCGTGGCAGGCACGGCTGCTTTAAAGGTGTTTGAAGAAGAAAAACTGGCAGAACAGTCAGAGCAAAAAGGTAGGATACTGAAAAAAAGGATTGAAGCCATTGCCAAAAAATCTGTTCACGTCAAGGAAGTGCGGGGAAAAGGGCTTTTCATCGGTATAGAAGTCAAAGACGGCAATGCCATGGATTTTTGCAGAAAACTGTTAAAACTCGGAGTGATCGTCAATGACAGCCACGGCCATACCATAAGAATTTCCCCTCCCTTGATTATCAATGATGAGGAAATGGATTTTATGGTTAAACAGCTTGAAAAGGTTCTGGTTGATTAAGAAACGATTACAAAAATATCAGGGTATGTATATAATTGATTTTTCACCATAAGTGATTTTTAATAAGATGTCATTTCCCAGTAAACCCTGGTGCCCGTTTTTCAAGAAAAGCTGCCTGGCCCTCTTTTAAATCATCACTTTGAAAACATTTTTGCAGCAATTGATCTGCTGTATCTAAATTTTCTTGATTCAAAGTCATGTTATTTTCAAACATGGTAATGATTTTTTTTATTCCCTTTAATGAAAGCGGTGCATTTTGGGTAATTTTTTGGGCATATGTATTGGTAAATTCTTCAAGGTCCTGTCTTGGAATCATATAATCCACCAGTCCTTTTTGGAGAAGCGCTTTGCCCTGAAAAGTATTGGCTGTATAAAAGATCTCCTTTGTCCTGGCTATCCCAAAGGCTTCAATAAACTGCTGTATGCCTTTCGGGTGATATGCCACGCCAAGCCTGGCTGGTGTCATCCCAAGTTTAATATCATCTGCTGCAATCCGGATATCACAGCATGCGCAAAGATTAAACCCGGCGCCGAATGCATGTCCGTTCAACATGGCTATGGTGGGATAAGGAAAGTTTTTTATGGTGTCTAAAGCCTGTAACAAAGTGTCTGGTGTTTTTTGTCTGGCACCAGCCAACGGGGCAATGGGGATGGCACTGATATCATAGCCCGAAGAAAATGCTTTGCTTCCCTGCCCCTTTATCACCACGCACCTGACATCATCATTTTTTGAAAATGCTTCCAGGTTTTTGTGAACATCCTTGAGCAGTTCCGGGGTGAGCGCATTTCGTTTTTCAGGATAATTAATTGTAAGAAAAGCAATAAAGCATTTTTTTTCAACCAAAAGCATTTTTTCAGCATTTTCCTTCATTTCAGATCTCCTTGTACTCTGATAGCAGTAAAGCTAATGCTTCCAAAATTTTCAGGTTTTAGTTCAAACACTATATAGTATAAGAAAAAGTCACAAGTCAGGGATAGCAGCTTTGAGATCATGGTTCATGGGCCTCCTTTAATATTTTCAACGGGTTGGAATACCATTTGTTTAGTAAATGAAATCCAAAAGGAAAGCAATGAAAAACCAGGCCGCCCGATTATGGTATTTAAATTCATCGTTCCCAAAAAAGAAAGGACTCATGGTAATGAAGAAAATGATTAATAAAATAACAAACTTCTGGTATAAAGAACTTTCAGGTTTGGTAAACCATATACAAGATAAATGGGAGCAGCAATTTTTATGTGTATAATAAATTTTATAAAAATCCAGGAGAACCTGATATGAAGGTGGATGGAAAAGATATGCGGCCGATCTGGTTTGATATGGCATCTGAAACGGTTCAAGTAATAGACCAGAGATTTCTCCCCCACAAATTAATCATAAAAAATTTATACACGGTGGATGATACGATTCACGCCATAAAAGAGATGGTTGTCAGAGGCGCCCCTTTGATCGGTGCAACTGGAGCCCTGGGTGTCTATATCAGTCTTGTGCAGGAGAATAACAAAGGCGCTGACAATGACTATCTTGTGTCTGAATGCCAAAGGCTCAAGGATGCCAGACCCACTGCCATGAATCTTTTCTGGGGGGTTGACCGTGTGCTTTCAGCAGCATTAAAAACCCAAAACTATAAAACAAGAGTAAAAGCCGCGCTGGATGAAGCCCTTGTAATTGTAGAGGAAGAAGCAGTCAATTGTGAAAAAATAGGGGCTTTCGGCATGCCTATTATTAAAGAAATCAGTAAACAAAAAAAAGGGGAGCCCGTCAATATCCTTACCCATTGTAATGCAGGCTGGCTTGCCTGCATTGAATATGGTACGGCCACAGCACCCGTCTATACTGCTTTTGACAATAATATTGATGTCCATGTCTGGGTGGATGAGACAAGGCCCTTAAACCAGGGATCTCGCCTTACTGCCTGGGAGTTGGGAAAACACGGGGTGAACCATACTATCATTACAGACAATGCCGGAGGACATCTCATGCAGCATGGCATGGTGGATCTTGTCATTGTGGGGACGGACAGAACCACCAGGGCCGGAGATGTGGCCAATAAAATAGGTACTTATTTAAAAGCCCTTGCAGCCAAAGATAATAATATCCCCTTTTATGTTGCATTGCCGTCAAGCACCTTTGACTGGGATATTACCGATGGGATTGCCGATATACCCATAGAAGAAAGAGATCCAGAGGAAATAAGATATGTGCAGGGCCTTTGCCAGGGAAAAATCCAAAAAGTGTTGATTCCTCCTGAAACAAGTAATGCTGCCAACCATGCCTTTGATGTGACACCGGCACGGCTGGTAACAGGTTTTATTACAGAGAGGGGTATTTGCAGGGCAACCCAGGAAGATATCATGTCCCTGTTCCCGGAGAAAAATAATGATAAAGAATGAAAATACAAAACCGCCTATGCTGACAGATTTAGAAAAAAAAATAATTGCACTGCTGCAAAAGGATATTCCCGTTGTCAAACGTCCATTCCTTGTAATGGCAGAACAAATTGGCATCACAGAAGATAAATTTTTAAAGGTATTAAAAAATCTTAATGACCAGGGGATAATCAGGCGGTTTGGTGCCACGCTGAAACATCAGAAATCCGGGTTTAAGGCCAATGCCATGGTCGCCTGGAAAGTTCCTGAAGACCGGGTGGAAAAAACCGGGAATATCATGGCCACCTTTCAGGAGATCACCCATTGTTACAGAAGAGATCCTGCCCCTGGCTGGAAATATAATCTGTATACCATGGTTCATGCGTCTGATGAAGATGAATGTTATGCCATCGTTAAAAAGATTTCTAAAGCTGTGGGAGAAGATGAGTATGAGCTTTTATTCAGCAGAAAAGAGCTTAAAAAAACATCCATGAGATATTTTGAAGACTGATTCTCCCCATATTCTCTGCATAAACCCCTGGATTCATGATTTTGCAGCCTTTGACTTCTGGGCAAAACCTCTGGGGCTTTTGTCCATTGCCGCCATTCTGCGTGAAAAAGGATTAATAGTCAGCTTTATTGACTGCATTGACCGGTTCCACCCGAAAGAAACCCAAACAGCAAAAGTGCTCTGGGATGGCCGGGGGCCACTTCGAAAAACAAAAATTCCACTCCCCTGCGGCCTTGAAAATATTGACAGACAATTTTCCCGCTATGGCTTAGAACCCCAATGGTTTGCTTCAGATTTAAAACAGATAAGAAAACCAGATCTTATTTTTGTAACCTCTTTGATGACTTACTGGGCGACGGGCGTCAAAGAGACCCTGGCAATGGTCAAAGAAATCTACCCCCATGTGCCCGTTGTTCTCGGGGGAATTTATGCAAGCCTCTGCTTTGAACATGCAAAACAAAATACCCGGGCTGATCTGGTAATAAAAGGCCCGGGAGAGCCTCATTTAAAAAAGATCTTAAAAGAATTTACAGGATTTGAACTGGATGACAGCGATTTGTCAGGAGACCTGGATGCCTTGCCTTATCCTGCCCTTGATCTTCAACACAAAATTGCCTATGCCCCTATTTTAACCTCAAGGGGGTGTCCTTTTTCATGCGAATATTGTGCTTCCTCATTTCTTGAGCCCGAACTTCGGCAAAGATCACCTGAAAATGTGTTCAAAGAAATAGAGCATTGGCATCAAGACCATGGTGTTAAAAATTTTGCCTTTTACGATGACGCACTGCTGATAAATGCCAAACAACTTGCCTTCCCCTTATTTGAAAAGATAATTGCTTCAAAAATAGACGTCTTTTTTCATACGCCCAATGCTCTCCATATCAAACCCATTACAGAGCAGGCTGCCCAATTGATGTTCAAGGCAGGATTTAAAACCATCAGACTGGGTCTTGAGACAACGGATTTTTCCAAAGACCGGAACCATGATGTAAAAGTTGGAAAAAATGATTTTTATACGGCAATCAACAATCTAAAAGCTGCCGGCTTTGAAAAAAACCAGGTGGGCGCATATTTATTATGCGGGTTGCCCGGACAAAATATTGATGAACTAGAACGCTCAATGCGGCTTGTAAAAGATACGGGGATACTGCCGGTTCTTGCCTATTATACACCGATTCCCCACACACCCATGTGGGAGACTGCGGTCGCACAATCAAAATTTGATCTTAGAAAACATCCTGTCTTTACAAATAATACACTTTTCCCCTGTGTAAATTCTCCCAGGGAAATAGATCGGATTTCGCAATTGAAAAATCTATAGATTTATTATATAAGTCTTTTGAATTGTCAGATTTTTATTAGAATTATGTTAGAAAAATAATAGCAACACCACTTATAAAAAGGGGAAATTTGAACATAACAGGCATAATATTTCAAACCCTTGGTGGCCTTGGCCTATTCATTCTTGGAATGAAAATGATGACGGACGGCCTTCAAGCCACGGCCGGACAAAAAATCAGACGGATTCTTGAAGCCATATCTTCCAACAGGGTAATGGGATGCGCCACAGGTGCCGGGGTTACTGCTATTGTTCAATCTTCATCTGCTACAACCGTCATGCTGATCGGGTTTGTGAGTGCCGGCATCATGACCTTTGAGCAGTCAGTTGGTGTTATAATCGGTGCAAATATAGGAACCACCATTACAGGTCAGATGATCGCATTTAACTTGTCAAAAATCGCTCTTCCGGCAATTACGCTGGGCGTTGGTTTGAAATATTTTTCAACAAAAAGAAGTTACAGATATATCGGTGATATTATTCTGGGGTTTGGCCTGCTTTTTTATGGTATGACAGTCATGAAAATGGGTCTTTCACCCATAAAATCTGATCCCCAGTTTATTGAATTTTTTACAACTTTCAATACAGAGACCATAGGTGGTATTCTTCTTTGTGTATTCATGGGAACGGTGCTGACTGTGGCAGTTCAGTCTTCTTCAGCTACGGTAGGTTTAACAATGACCCTGGCAGCCTCAGGACTTTTGACTTTTCCAACTGCCCTTGCCCTTGTTCTAGGGGAGAATATCGGTACAACAGTAACTGCTCAATTATCCACTCTTGGTTCAAATAATTCAGCCGCCCATAGAACGGCAAACGCCCATACAATTTTTAATGTCGCCGGGGTCGGTATAATCCTGGTGATTTTTCCATGGTTTGTTGATATTGTAGAGATCATCACCTTAAAATTAGGTGCCGGTGCCGTTACCCACACTGCAAACGGTGAATATGTCAATATTGCAAGGTATATTGCTAATGGCCATACACTTTTTAATGTTATTAATGCCATAGTGTTCCTGATTTTTATTCCCACGCTTGTTAAACTGACAATTTTAGTATCTCCTAAACCTTCCAAAAGAAAAGAAAGATACAAACTGCCCGTATTTGATTCAGGGTTTATCGATTCACCAATAGGTGCCCTTGCAATGGTTAAGGGTGAAATAATAAAGAACCTGGAATTTGTCCAAATGAACATGCAGAAGGTATCCACCTGTCTTGTGGTTCGGGACGATGACATCCTCGGGGAAAGAGATGCCGTAGAAGAACATCTGGATAATTGCCAGAAAATCATTATTCAGTATTTGACAACCATTTATCAAGGTGAAGTCAACGAACCCGAAGCCCTGGAAATATCTGAAATGATGCGAATAGCCAATAATATTGAACGCCTGGGCGATGCCATGGAAAATGTATCCAAAATAATGGAAAGAATCTATGACAACAAGTTTGTTTTCACTGATACGGCCAAAAAAGACCTTTTACTGATATCAGAACAGGTGAACCAGTTTCTAACTTTGATTGTCAGCGAATTTCACCATAAACAACCAGATTTTTACCAAAAAGCACTGGCCAATGAAGATCGGATTGACCAAATGCGGGAAGAGATGAGATTCCAGCATATAGAAAGATTAAGACAAGGACAATGCCAGGTTGATATCGGCGTTTTCTTTATTTCTCTTATTACAAATTATGAAAAGATGGGAGACTGCTGTTTTAACATCGCAACAGGTGTAGACAGAATTATTTAAAATGATAGTATTTGATCTTGAATGTTTAAATGGCCATATCTTTGAAGGCTGGTTCGAAGACAAGGACGATCTTGAAAAACAACAGGACCAGGGCATTTTATCATGTCCTGTCTGCGACACCACATCTGTAGTGCAGAAACAACACATGATTGCCATTAAAAAATCTTCCCATAATACAAGTCGGAACGCTTTGCAGGCAAGACAGGAAGCCATGGTTGAATTAAGTGAAAAAGTGGCTGAATACGTTGAAAAGAATTTTGAGGATGTGGGGTCTGGTTTCACAAAACAAGCCTTGAAAATGCATTATGGAGCAGAAGAGTACAGAAATATTAAAGGCACCACAACAAAAGAAGAAGATAAAATTCTTGCCAAAGAAGGGGTTCCAGTGTTCAAAGTTCCGGTCACTAAAAACCCCAAAGACGATTTGAATTAGGATCTGATTGAAAATCCGGGAGATTTGCCTCAGATTAATCTGAAATAATCTTTATGTTTACCTGCCGGTTCCTCGGTCCATCAAACTCACAAAAATATATGCCCTGCCAGGTGCCCAGAACAAGGGAGCCATTTTCCAGAGGAATAATTTCTGAAGGGCCGAAAAGGCTGACTTTTATGTGTGCGGCAGAATTACCTTCCATGTGTTTGAAATGATCATCCCATGGAACCATCTTGTTTATGGTGTTTAAGATATCTGCTTCAACAGCAGGATCTGCATTCTCGTTAATAGTGACAGCAGCTGTGGTATGCATGGAAAAGACATGGACAAGGCCGTTTTTAATTCCAGATTCTTTTACGCAGGTTTGAACCTGAGACGTAATATCGATCATCTGGGTTCTTGCGCTTGTTTTGACGCTGATCTGCATGGCCGGCCTCCCTTTTGATATTCCCTGATTTCTGCCTTTAAATTACCATGAAGAACATGAAGCCAATGAAGTTTTGTTTCTTGTACTTCATGGCCTTCGTGTCCTTCATGATGAAAAATTCTGCGGGTCTTAATTTATATTCTGTTAAGTCAATGACATTAAAACACATTTTGATACAAGTCGAAGCCTGTTATTTTAAAAGTTCGAGAGCATTCTTGACAATATTTTCCGGAGAAAATCCATATTCTTTGAGTACTCTTCCACCGGGAGCTGAAGCACCGAATTTATCAATTCCGATAATTTTACCTTCAGTACCTGTATATTTTTCCCATCCCATGGAAATGCCTGCTTCAACTGCCATTCTTTTTTTCATACTGGCCGGCAGAATTCTTTCTCTGTAAGGCGCAGGGGCTTTTTCAAACAATTCCCAGGAAGGCATGGATACCACGCTCGCTTTTATTTTATGATCCTTTTTAAGCATCCGGGCAGCTTCAACACAGATATGAACTTCAGAACCAGTACCAATGAAAATCATATCCGGGTCAATTTCCTTTTTCACTGCATAGGCCCCATAAGTAAACTCGCCGTCCCGCTGGGATACATCCAGAGTTGGCAGTTTTTGGCGGCTTAATATCAATGCAGTTGGTGAATCAACAGTTTTTAAAGCCTGTTTCCAGGCAAGAGCTGTTTCATTGGCATCGGCCGGCCTTACAACGTTAAGACCGGGAATGGCCCGCAATGATGCCAGGTGTTCAACTGGCTGATGGGTGGGCCCGTCTTCTCCCACGGCCACGCTGTCATGGGTAAATACATAAATCAGCGGCAGTTTCATCAAAGTGGCCATTCGGATGGCCGGGCGCATATAGTCGGCAAATACAAGGAAAGTTCCGCCATAAGGACGGATACCGGAATGAAGATACATTCCTGACATGATGGCACCCATGGCATGTTCACGAACACCAAACCTGATGTTTCGTCCTTCATAGGCATTTTTTTGAAAATCCGTTGAATTGTTGATATAGGTTTTGTTTGACGGAGCAAGGTCAGCAGAACCCCCCATTAATGTGGGCAGGTTGTCTGCAATGGCGTTCAAGACCTTACCCGAAGCAGACCTTGTGGCAACTGGCCCATCTTCAGGATTAAATTGAGGAATACTGGCATCCCAGCCCTGGGTCAGAAAGCCGCTGATGGCATCAACAAATTTAGCAGCAAGTTCCGGGTATTCAGTTTTATAAGCGTCAAAAATACTCTGCCAGCTTTGTTCAAATCCTGCTCCATATGTAAGGGCTTTTCCGCAGTTCTCAAGAACCTTTTCAGGCACAAAAAAATCTTTATCGTCGGCCACACCATAAAACTTTTTGGTCAGCCTGATCTCTTCCACACCAAGGGGGGCGCCATGGGCATCGGAACTGTCCTGTTTATTGGGGCTGCCATAGGCAATATGGGTTTTTATCTGAACAAGGGTGGGTCGTGCAACAGCATCTTTACCTGCCTGGATGGCTTTCTGGATCTCTTCCAGATCATTGCCATCTTTAACAGTGACCACATGCCAGTTCTGGCTTTCAAATTTTGCTCGCACATCTTCTGTAAATGAAATATTCGTTTTGCCTTCAATGGTAATGGAATTGTCATCATAAAGACAGATCAGCTTTCCTAAGCCCAGATGTCCTGCAAGGGAGATCGTCTCAAGGGCAACCCCTTCCATGAGATCACCATCACCGCACATCACATAGGTATGATGGTTGATGAGTTGTTTTTCTTTTCGGTTGAATATTGCCGCCAGATGACGTTCTGCAATTGCCATGCCCACGGCATTTGCAATGCCCTGCCCTAGCGGTCCTGTAGTAGTTTCAACACCCGGGGCATGCCCATATTCAGGGTGTCCTGGAGTCCTGGAGCCCCATTGCCTGAAATTTTTCAAGTCATCAAGTTCCAGACCATAACCAAACAGGTAAAGAAGGCTGTAAAGCAGGGAAGATGCATGCCCGCCGGAAAGAACAAACCGGTCCCTGTCAATCCATGCCGGATTTTTAGGGTTATGTTTTAAAAAACGTTTGAACAAAACATATGCTGCAGGAGCTAAGCCCATTGGTGCACCCGGATGCCCTGAGTTGGCTTTTTGAACTGCATCCATACAAAGGGTTCTGATTGTGCTTATAGTTAATTGATCAAGGTTTGTTTGGTCTTGGGCCATTGTTTGATTCTCCTGTGTCATTCAATTTAGTTTACAGGGCTCTCATATGTTCCGGTTTAAGGGCCATATTTCCTTTGAGTGCCTGGGATATCCTTTCAAGTGTTTTTTCTTTTTCTTCAGGCAATTTTGCCCTGATGGGAAGATAGTTTGAAGCATGATTTGCATGGAAAAGCCCATTGGAAAGATGGGTTGATGAAATCATCAACCCCAGTTCTTGAAGCATTTCTTCCGGATTCATGAGCTCAAAATCCCCTTTTTTGTGCTGGTCATAGAGTTCTGTACCCGGTACCAGCATCAGGGTTAAAGCCCCCACAAAATCCAGATCAATTGCTGATAGGACCCGTCCGGTTTCCATGGCGTGGCGTACGGAATTCTTCCTGCCGCCCAGACCGTTCAGCACGGTGATAGACAGCTGAATGCCGGCTTGTTTAACCCTTTTTCCCATTTTGATCATTTTTGCAGAATCAGCTCCTTTTTTAATCTGCTTTAAGATATGATCATCCCCGGATTCAAGGCCCATATAAGCAAGCTTTACCCCCAGGTCGTGCAACTCTTTGAGCTGATCATCGGTTTTCATGGCAATACTTTTGGTATTGGCGTAGAGTCCAACCCGTTCCACCCAGGGCAACCGCTCTTTGATCCTTTGCAGAATTTTTACAAGCCTTTTCTGGGGGACAATCATAGCATCGCCATCGCAGATAAACAGCCGGTTCTGCCTTTGGCAATGGCTTCTTGCAAATTCTATATCTTTAAAAATAATATCATCTTTTTTTATATTAAAACGCTTTCCCCTGAACGTACCGCAAAAGGTACATTTATTATGGGAACAGCCGAGAGTTACCTGTAGTAAAATACTATCGGCCTCACTTGGCGGTCTTATCATCATCCCTTCATAATGCATATCTATAAAATCCCTTAAAATTTAAAGCCATTTAATAACAGGTATTATCAAAAATTTCAATATGTTGATTTAACCCAAATCTCCTTTGGCAAAACATTTTAATGAATAAGAACCAGAAGATTTTTTTACCCCTATATTCGGGTGGCTAAAAATATTTATCTGGATTATAATTAAACCGGATCAGGCCTGGATGATAATCAATACCTGATCCCACTATTGCTATAAAAGGTTCTTGATTTTGAAAAGGAAAATACAGAATGAAACAATATGAATAATGTCATGGGGGCAAGGCTTTGGTGCCTCATAGTCATTCTCTCAATTATCTGGGGTGCATCTTTTTTCTTTGTAGAGATTGCTGTAGAAAAGATGACACCTTTGACCATTGTGTTATGCCGGGTGGGCTTTGCCGCTTTTCTTTTGATGGGCTTTGTTCGCTTGACCGGGCGGAAAATGCCGAAAAATTTTGGCATCTGGGGTGCATTCCTGGCTCTTGGCGCATTGAATAATGTGATTCCCTTCAGCCTCATAACATGGGGGCAAAATCATATTGACTCAAGTCTGGCAGCTATCTTAAATGCCACTGCTCCTGTTTTCAGTGTTATTCTTGCCCATTTTTTAACAAAAGACGAGCCTTTGACAAGAAACAGGCTGGCCGGCGTTTTATTTGGATGGGGTGGAGTGGCCCTCCTGATCGGTATTGATGCCTTAAATGGTGTGGGAATGAAGATTGCAGGACAGGTTGCTGTGCTGGGGGCAGCTCTCCTCTATGCATTTGCCGCCATTTTCGGTCGCAGGTTCAAGGATATTGATCCCGTGGTGGTTTCAGCAGGAATGCTGACTGGCTCCACCATGATTATGATTCCTCTATCATTTATCATTGAACAGCCTTTCAGCCTTAGCCCTACGGCCGTAACATGGGCTGCACTTTTCGGACTTTCCGCTATTTCAACCTCTCTTGCGTATATTATTTATTTTTATGTGCTGTCAAAAGCAGGTGCCACCAATATTTTGCTGGTAACCTTTTTAATTCCAGTGAGTGCCATATTCTTAGGAATGGTGGTGTTAGGAGAAACCCCAGGGTGGAATGCCTTTGCCGGCATGGGTTTGATTTTTATCGGCCTTGTCTTCATTGACGGGCGTCTGTTAAAACGATTTAAAAAATAATGGCAGTGCAAGCCCTTGGCCATAATCGAAATTCCCCTGCCATGCCTTGACATTTTGGTTTTTGCACCAATTATTATATAAAAAATTGGTTAAGAACACATAGTGCCTGACCGAAAAGCCCCGTATTTGGGCGAAAAATTGCCCATATACAAGGCGCAAGAAATCTTGAAACCGGAGTGTACTACTGTACATGAGGCCCGATTTATAATTTGGCAGGATTTTGCAGCAACGCAGTAAATGGGTGAGTTTTCGTTCAAACACTACTTAGAAAAACTGAAAACAGGAGTGAACATGGGAACAAAAAAAACACGCAAATTTAAAGCCGAGGTGCAGCAGCTTTTGCACCTGATCATCAATTCTTTATATTCCAACAGAGAAATTTTTGTACGGGAGCTGATTTCAAATGCCTCTGATGCCATTGACAGGGCTAGATTTGAAGAACAGACAAAACCAGACCTTTTTGCCGATGACAATGATTATCATATACGCATATCCCTGGATTCTGAAAATAAAACTTTCCAGATTTCCGACAATGGCATTGGAATGACCCTGGATGAGGTCAGTGACAATATCGGGACCATTGCCCAGTCAGGAACGGCTGCATTTATGAAAGCCCTTGAAAATTCCAAAAAGGAAAATACACTCTCACCTGAACTCATCGGTCAGTTTGGTGTGGGCTTTTATTCAGCCTTTATTGTTGCTGACAAGATCAGGCTGGACACAAAGGCTGCAGGAGAAAATTCAGGGGTCAGATGGGAATCTGACGGCAAAGGATCTTACACGATTCAGGAGGTTGAAAAAGACAACCGCGGCACAACCATTACTCTTTATTTAAAAGATCCTGAAGAAGGTGAACAGGATTTTACAGAAGAATACACAATCCAGCATATTGTGAAAAAACATTCTGATTTTGTTACCTATCCTGTAATCATGAATGTTGAAAAAAGTGAACCTATTCCTGAAAATGAAATCATTAAAGATT
>JACKQG010001893.1_pt1 | contig 28222 bp, 23 predicted proteins | sample 8237621 | NCBI WGS metagenome assembly JACKQG01 (sample SAMN15677084, study PRJNA649215) | marine metagenome | biome: marine; feature: Black Sea; material: saline water; isolation source: suspended particulate matter (SPM) from the Black Sea western gyre | collected 2013-06-09/2013-06-10 | depth... | reverse complement strand
GGGGCACGTGGCGTTGGGGTTGGGGGGGAGGGCGGCGATTGTGGCGTCCGCGGAGGGTCGGACGGGTCCGGGATTCGTGGTGCACGGCTTGGGCCGGCCCGTTGGGGGCACTGGGACTCCGCCTCGTTCGGGAAACCAATCGGGGTGTGCGGCGAAATGCGAAGCCGGAATCGTACGACGCCAATTATGCCCGTGGATCAGATAAAGGCTCCACCCAAGCCGCTGTCGTGCCCACCAGCGTTTCACCTCCCGACGTCGCTCTTGAGTGTACGGTACGCGACGGTTGAGAAAGAACGGCGCGTCGGTCACATCCGTTTCAGGGATGGTAACGCTCGCGGACTTTGGCACGTAATCACCATGTTCGCCAGGCATCAGCCATCGCACACCCAGAAACCGCTCGATAAACGCGTACACGCCATTCCGAGTTCCCGCCGACGTGCCCCCCTCCGGCGTGCGTTCGCCGTCCGCCGTGTCACGGCCAAGGATGAAAACGTTGTTTCCCTTGGTAGCAATCCGGAATCCTTCCCAAGGAATCGTCTCGGGCGAAAGACCCGCCGCGCGGGAAGCAGCGTTTTCACCGAGGCAGATCATCCGCTCACCAGGGCGTTGGACGAGTGCCAGCTTCGCGCCGCTTACTCTGTGTACATAATCCTGCAATTCCGATGCTGCCATGACGATCGATAATGGAGCATCCGCATCATGGTAGATGACATGCCCGCTGCCCTGGTTCCGAACCAACTCGACCGGAGCCGCAGATCCCTTAGCTGCGATGGAGGCGGCAAGGACGATGGTGAAAAGAATGGTACGCGTGTTCATCGTGGTCAGTCTCCTCTTTTGACCGCCAAGCTCAACGTAACGACGGCGATGCGCAAGTATCGTTTAACCCCGAGCCGAAGGCGACGGCTGTTATGAGCGGCACGACACGCCACGGCCGTCGCCTTCGGCTCGGGGTTAAACCAAAGCCGTCTCGTCCACGATCGTAACGCTCCTATCGCACTCCTGGCACGCCAATGCGTACGAGTAGCTCTCGCAGTTCGGAGCATTCCTCCTCGTTCAACGACCGCGTTGGAAGCCGGCTCGGCCCGCCCTGGCGGCCGCAGATTTCAAGGGCCGCTTTGACGACCGGGCTCTCCGCTCCCGTTCGCTTCCACATCTTCACGCGAAAGTCGATCCACGGCCAATTGGCCGCCGCGATCTTGGCCTGCGCCGCGTGGTAGTCGCCCGCCTCCAGCAGTCGCCACACCTCCAAATCGTGCTCCGGCCAAACAGTTGCCAGATGCGTGATATAGCCTGTGCCGCCCAACAAGCGGGTCATCACGTGGAGGCCCTGATTGTCCACGACAGCCAGACGGTCGGCGAACTGGGCGACACCGCGGAGATATGCCGCACTGCCTTCGGATGTGTGCCATTTCAACGCCACGCACCGCGGCAATTCGGCCAGTCGCTCGATTTGGCCGAGCGACATGTTGTAGCCCTCCCACGGCGTGTTGTAGATCATGATGGCGATGTTTTCGGTGGCATCGTGTACCGCTTGAAACAAACGCAGGCAGTCTTCGTCGGATGATGCGTAGTAGTAGCCTGCCGACATCTGAATTCCATAAGCGCCGATTCGATCGGCCCACTGGGCCATCTCGATCGAGACGGCCGGGTTGGTATCCTGCGCACCAACCAACACGGGAACACGACCCTCGGCAGCGCCCACGATCGTCTGTGCAACGTCTTTGCGTTCCGCCACGTTCAGCACGGGGAAATCGCCACCCGCCCCGCCCGCCAGCAACACGCCGTGTCCGTTGGCGATGCCTCGTTCGACCACATAACGAACGTTGTCTCGAATCGCCCCATGATCCACGGAAAGGTCGTCGTTCAAGTTCGTGATGACCGGGATCAGCGGTCCACGCAACACCTGTTTGACTTCTACTATGTCCATGATCGATAGGATGCTCCAGGTAGAGTACGGTGTCGAGTAGGTCCCGTCTGCCGGACGGGACCTCGTCTCTTCCGTTGGAGTTCACGCTTTAGCGTGCGGTGCCCTTTTCATATTCCGAAGACACGCTGAAGCGTGAACTCCAACAAGCCAAAGGTCCCGTCCGGCAGACGGGACCTACTGGGTCACCACTTCAGTATCGCACCGGTGCTGGCGCTGGTGGCCAATGCGGCGTATTTCGATAGATTGCCGGTTCTGTATCGCGGCTCGGGCGGCGTCCATTGCTTGCGTCGTTCGCCCAACTCTTCGTCTGACACATCCACGTTCAGTTTCCGGCCGGTAATGTCGACTTGGATAACGTCTCCGTTCTTCAACAATCCGATGACACCGTCCTCGTCGGCCGCCTCGGGGCTGACGTGACCGATGCACGCACCCGCCGTACCTCCGCTGAAACGGCCGTCGGTAATCAGGGCTACCGTATTGGCCAGTTCCGGAGTGCCCTTGATATAGCTGGTCGGCGCAAGCATCTCTTGCATGCCGGGTCCGCCCTTGGGCCCCTCGTAACGGATCACAACCACGTCGCCCGGTTTGACGTTGCCACTCAGAATCCCCGCACACGCCTCTTCCTGGCTCTCGAAGATCACGGCCGGGCCCGAATGCTGCAGCATCGTGGGATCGACGCCGGCCGTCTTCACGACCGCGCCGTCCCCGGCAAGATTGCCGTACAGAATGCTCAAGCCGCCTTCGGCCGAGTAGGCCGTTTCTACCGTGCGGATGCAGTCCATGGGATCGAACTCTTTGTTCTCGACTTCTGCCAGCACCAGAGCCCCGCCGGCGGCGGCGTTTTCGGTATAGACGCTCAGTTCACTTCTCTTGGCCGTGCTTATGCCGTCCAGCCGGATCGTCTCGCCCGCCACGCGGATATCGTGTTCTTGGACGTTTTCGGCGATCGTCTTGCCGGTCACCGTCAAGGCATCCTCCCGCACCAAGCCGGGCTTGCCGCGGATCAGCTCGCCCAGAATGGTCATGATTCCGCCGGCCGCGTGTACGTCCTCGACGTGATAGATCCGCCCGTCCTTGCCTGCCGATGGCGCGACCTTGCAGATGTTGGGCGTTTCGTTCGACAGATCGTCGATGTCCTTCAGCGTGAACTCGACACCCGCCTCGTGCGCGATCGCCAGAATGTGTAACACGGTGTTTGTGGACCCGCCCATGGCCATATCCAGGATCATCGAGTTGTCGAAGGCTTTGCGGGTCATCACGTCGCGCGGCTTCGGTCCGTCGGCCTTGGCCAGCTCGACGATGCGTTCGGCCGCCGTGGCATACAGTTTTTTGCGATCTTCGCTGGTGGCCAGCGTGGTGCCGTTGCCCGGCAACGCAATGCCCAACGCCTCGGCCAGACAGTTCATGCTGTTGGCAGTGAACATGCCCGAGCAGCTTCCGCACGTCGGGCACGCGTTGTTTTCGATATCGGCCAGCGTGGCGTCGTCCATGCGGCCGGCCGTGTGCTGGCTGACAGCGTAGAACGCGTCGACCAAATCGACGGTCTTGCCGTCCGATGTCTTGCCGGCCTCCATCGGTCCGCCGCTGACGAAAATCGTCGGGATGTTACATCGAGCGGCAGCCATCATCATGCCGGGGACGATCTTGTCGCAGTTCGGTATACAGATCATGGCATCGAACCGATGCGCCTCGATCATCGACTCGACACAGTCGGCGATCAACTCGCGGCTGGGCAACGAAAACTTCATCCCCGCGTGCCCCATGGCAATCCCATCGTCGATGCCAATGGTATTGAAGATAAACGGCACGCCGCCCGCGGCCCGCACCTGTTCCTTGATGAAGTATCCCACCTTATCCAGGTGCGCGTGTCCGGGGATGATCTCGACAAACGAGTTGACCACCGCGATAAGCGGTTTGTCGATATCCGCGTCGGTAAAGTTACCGGTGCCTTTCAGCAAACTACGATGCGGCGCCCGCTCGACGCCCTTCTTAATCAAGTCACTTCTCATCAACTGCCACCTTTCTCAAATCCGCAGAACACACGGAGACACTTCTAAACCGACCAGAGGCGACATTATACTGGACAAACACCCTCAAGCGAAACCACGCAGGAGACGTAGCGCCCACCTGTAAGTCTACGGTCCTGGCCGCTCGATGAAACCGTTTGCTGCCCGGTCAACACGAAGCAATTGCGCCGGTTTGGGTTGTCCGGGCATAGGCTACCTGTGAGAGGTGTCGATTATGCGATAGAATAGATGGTGAATTGTTGAAACTCGCATGCCGTACTACCTGATCAGTTGAGCTTTGCGATGCAGAACGAACCTTTCCTGCGACGGGTCAAGATTAGGAACTACAAAAGCATCGGGAGTTGCGATGTCGAGCTTGGCCGCTTGAACGTGTTGGTTGGCAGAAACGGGACGGGCAAAAGCAATTTCCTCGATGCGCTTCGCTTCATCGTCGATGGCCTCCAGACTTCATTGGACCACGCAATTAAGGCCAGGGGGGGCATCGACGAGGTTAGGCGCAGAAGTACCGGCCATCCGCACAACTTTGGCATTGAAGTGGACATGAACCTGCCGGACTGGCGTGTCGCAACCTACGGCTTTGAGATCAGTTCACAACCAAAGGGCGGATTCCTCGTGAAGAGTGAGAAACTGCTTGTGCATGAGCCGAATGGCAGGGCATGTGCCAGTTTCGAACTATCAAATGGGAGAATCGAAGAATCGTCCGTCGATAATATGCCGAAAGCCGCGAACGACCGGCTCTATCTCGTTACTGCATCCGGGTTGGCAGAATTTGAGGATGCCTATGACGCATTGCTGGCCATGGGATTCTACAATCTCAGCCCGGAACAGATGAAAGAAGTACAGAGTCCGGATGCTGGCGAACTCCTGCGACGTGACGGCAGCAACATAGCAAGCGTTGTGGCTAGACTCGCGGAAGATGAGCCTACGCTAAAGGAACGAGTCACGGACTACTTGGCCGCTATTGTGCCGGACGTTGCCGACTTTGACCGCGTTCCGCTTGGCCATCGTGAGACGCTTCAGTTTAGACAACAGGTCAAGGGTGCGAGACATCCCTGGCGATTCTACGCGGCAAATATGTCCGACGGTACGTTGCGCACCCTGGGAATTCTCGTCGCTGCAATGCAACTCGTGAATCGACGGAATCGCGTTCGACTGGTAGGCATCGAAGAGCCCGAAACAGCCCTTCACCCCGCTGCTGCCGGAGCGTTGATGGATTCGCTGCGCGAGGCCGCGACGAACACCCAGGTACTGCTGACTAGTCACAGCCCCGACTTGCTGGATCGCTTCGATCCCGACGCAGACACGTTGCTTGTCGTTCAGGCGAATCAAGGAGCAACGGAAATAGGACCGGCCGATCCGGCAAGCATCGAGTCCATCAGGACTCACCTTTACTCAGCCGGCGATTTGCTCCGGATGGATCAGTTACAGACTGACCGCGAAGCTCTCAGACAATTGGATCTTGATTTGGCGGTGGAGGAAGCGTGAGCCGTTTGCGCGTGGCATCGATCGTCGAAGGCCATGGCGAGGTCAGTTCCGTGCCGATTCTGCTCGATCGGATCTGGCGGGAAGTGATCCACGGTGAATATGTCGATATCCTGCGTCCGCCCATTCGCCAACCAAGGGATCGGCTAGCCCATAACAAGAACGACGCATTAGTCAAAGCCGTGGGGCTGGCTGCAGCAAAGCTGAACGCGGCCGCCGAGTCCGAGGATCCGGAAGTTATACTTGTCCTTATCGACGCCGACAAAGACCTTCCCTGTGTGCTTGGCCCGCAGTTGCTTCGAATTGCACAAGACGCTCGAAAGGACAAGGCCATCGCCTGCGTGACAGCAAACGTTGAATACGAGACCTGGTTTGCTGCGGCAGCCGGATCATTGACCGAATACCTAGACTTGAGCGAAGACGAGCAGTTGCCAACCGACCCCGAAGCGAGGCGTCTTGGCAAGGGCTGGATCGAAAGGCGATTCAAAGGTGTCAAGTACAGCGAGACGGTTGACCAACCCAGGCTAACGGCAAAGATGGATCTGCGCGACTGCCGCCAGCACTCACCTTCTTTCGACAAGCTTTGCCGCGAACTCGAGCGGTTTCGATGAAGCAGACAAACCGCGACGTGAATCTGGTGTAGGCGTTGTTTCCGACTCCGACACCACTGCGCGGTTCAGTTGGTGCACGCACCATCTACTTCCAACGCTTCACGTATTTGATTCCGTACTTGTCGGCCAAATGGGCTTCGACGCCGGTACGCTCGGCGTCTGTGAGTTTGCGGTCGAAGATGGCGATTTCGGCGATGTCGCCTGGGTAGTTCTTGTTGCCACTCCAGAAAGGCATGGTAAGGTTGCCTCCGCTGCCGAATTCTGTGACGACGTGCAGGCCCGGGACAGGTTCACTCAGGGTTCCGTTGGTGGCGGCGGTGATCGTTTGATCTCCGTCGTGCATGAAGACCGAGATGGTCGGGCCTTGGTCCTTGGGATGCAGGCTCACGGCTTTGGTCAACTCGTTGTAGTGGAACGCGCCACGCTGCAGGTACAGCCGTGGGATTCCGCCGGTGCCCCAAATGCCGTTACCGCAGATGCCGAAGCCATTGGTTTCGGATTGCGTGACCATGAAGATGGTGAAGGCCTTGCCCACCAGATACTGGTTGGAGAAGCCTCTCACGGCCAGCACGCGTCCACATGATTGATTCGGGCTGTACAGCCGCACAGGTATTCGTATAGACTTTACTTTGGTGTATCTGCTGGGCGCGTTGCGTCGGAGCGTGTCCTGGAATTCCCAGGGTCGTTTCATGAGCCGTATCATGGTAGCGGGATTCGCAAGAATTCCGACTCTTGTCCGTTGTGTCGGAAGTCTTGCAAGTTCCGCTGCGAATCTCAAAACATGTTCTCAGGAATTCCGCGGCAGAGGCTGCGCACACGGGGCTGGATTGACAAGGAACTGCGTGATGGATGCTTCGACGACTGCATTGGTAATGATCGGATATCAGAACGACTACTTCGCGCCAGATGGCGTTCTTCGGGAGGCCATTGAAGACGCCCAGCAGGTCGCGGCGATCCGGCAAAACACCGTCGAGCTGGTAGCGTGGCTGAGTTCGACGCCGACCTTGATGGTTACTACGCCCATTGTCTTTACGCCGGACTACAGCGAGCTCAAAGAACCGGTCGGAATACTCAAGGCGGTCAAAGAAGTTGGCGCCTTCAAGGCCGGGACCAGTGGCGCGGAAACGATACCCGAGTTGCGACGATTCGGCAAACGCATCCTTGAAGTACCCGGCAAGCGTGGACTCAACGCGTTTTCGAATACGGAGCTCGATGCGGTTCTTCAAGGCCGGGGGATCTCTGACGTTGTTTTGGCCGGCGCGGTCACGTCGATTTGTGTTGATTCCACCGGCCGTTCTGCTCATGAACGTGGCTTCCGGGTGAATATCCTCTCTGATTGCACCTGCGGTCGGACCAGCGACGAGCAGGAGTTCTATTGCGAGAACATATTTCCTTTATACGCCAGAGTTCTGGACCGACAAGAACTCCGCGACTCGCTACGAGCGTAACACTCATGTCTGCCCCGAACGACCGAGAAATCCAATCGCAGATCCAGTACAGATTGACGGAGGAGATGGTAGCAGCAAAGGCCCGCTACCGCGACTTCGCAAACAGGGTGCGCGACGTCGTTATCGAATGTGATGCGGCGGGCACACTGACCTATGTGAATCGTGCCTGGGAAGAGGTCCTGGGATACTCATCGAGCCAGTCGTTGGGGCGCTCACTCACCGAGTTTGTCGTCCCCGGCGGCTCCCCAGCCGCCTTTGAAGCGTATGTTGAGAGACATTCGGAGGTCTTAGTGAACCGTCCGGATGGCACCCAGCGTTGGCTTGAAATGTCCTTCTGGCCCAATACACCGGACGGCTTTGTGGGCTTTCTCCACCACGTCACGGAGCGCAAAGAAGCCCAGCGACTACAGGAAGCCCAACAGCGATGGCTTCAGCAGGAACGCGAGAATCTTCACGCCGTTTTGGACGGAGTGCCGGTGGCAATGCTGCTGGTCGACGAGCATCGTCAGGTGCTTCGCCACAACATGGCTGCGACCCGGTTGGTGGGGAAGGCGCCGGAAGCAATGGGCTGTCGCCTGGGCGATTTCTTGAGTTGTGCCAGATCGTTTGACATACCTCAATCGGAACGCGATGTCGCGTGTCACGAGTGCGTTGTGCGCGATGCGATCGAGCAGGTGCTCGCCGGAGACGTCGCTGTTCGAGATGTCGACGCGTCGATGAGTCTCTTGATCGACGGCAAAACGCGGGATTTCTACTTGAATGTCCACGTGTCAAGACTCGATCTGAACGGAATCAAGCACGCGTTGTTGTGTATGATCGACTTGACCGAGCGCAAGCAGGCCGAGGAGGCTTTGCGCCGCAGTGAACAACAATTCAGCAATCTGTTCAATCGCAGCCCGGACGCGATCTTCGTCGAGGATCCGAACGGAAACGTCCTGGATGCCAATCCCGCTGCGTGCCGCCTGCACGGAGTAGACCGGCAGACCCTGATTGGCAAACACGTGCTGGAGTTAGTGCCGCCGGACCGGCGGGAAGAAGTAACGCGCGATTTCTCGAAGCTGGTCAAGGGGGAATTGGATTGCGCCGATGGTTACAGTTGGACCAACGATCGCCGTGCGATTCCCGTCGAAATCAAGGTGAGCCATTTCGACTACGCAGGAACACCCTCTCTGTTGCTCCACGTGCGCGACGTCACCGAACGCAGGGAGGCGGAAAACGCATTGCAGCAGAGCGAGAAACGTTACCGCTTGCTCGCACAGAACACCAAGGATGTGATTTGGACGGCGGACCTGGACTTGCGCTGGACATACTTCAGTCCTTCCATCGAGCCGCTTCTCGGCTATACCCCAGAAGAAGCAATGGCTCTGAGCATAGACGAGATTCTGCCCCCCGCTTCCCTGCAGCTTGCACTGAACACCCTGGGGGAAGAACTGGCATTCGCAGAGCAAGACCCAGACGCTCCGCCTAGAACCAGGCGGCTGGAGCTTGAGCAGGTCCGCAAAGATGGTAGCACAGTCTGGGTAGAGGTGGTAACCAACTTCCTGTTGGGCGAAGACGGCAGACCCGCGGGCATTATTGGCGTCGCCCGCGACATCTCCGAGCGAAGGCGGATCGAGGCACGATTGCGCGAAAGTGAGGACAACTTCCGGAGTTTTTTCCAAACGATCGACGACCTGATCGTCGTCGCAGAATTCTCCGGTAAGATCGTCTGGGCCAATCCGGCAGTGACCCGCAAGCTTGGGTATTCGGCCGACGACCTCAAGAAGATGCACATTTTGGACATGCATCGGCCGGAGGATCGCAAGTCGGCTGAGAGCATCCTCGACGAAATGTTCCGGGGAGATCGGACCGAATGCCCCCTGCCTCTCGTGACCAAGGACGGCCGATTGTTACCCGTGGAAACACGAGCCTGGAAGGGGAAGTGGAGCGGGAACGACGTTCTGTTTGGCATCGCTAAGGACCTGTCCGCGCAGCAAGCGGCATTGGAGATGTTCGAGAAGGTATTCGCGGCCAACCCGGCGCCGATGGCGTTAAACGGGATTGAGGACCGAAGTTTCGTCGCGGTCAATCGCGCTTTTTGTGAAATGACCGGATATGACGGAAGCGAGGTGATTGGAAAGACCTCCGAGGAGCTGCAACTGTTTGCGGAGCCAGAAGAGCACAGCGAGACGGCCGCTCAACTCGACCATCAGGGAAGCATCCACAATGTCGCACTTGCTGTGCGCACAAAAAACGACGAGCTTCGAGACGCGCTGTTTTTCGGCCAAATCGTTGAAAGCCAAGGCGAGCGCCTTTTACTGACCGCCGCGTTCGACGTCACGGAGCAAAGACGCATCGAGCGCGAACTGCGCGAAACACAGCAAGCGTTGGAGCAACGCGTGGCGGCAAGGACGGCGGAGCTGCGATCGACAAATGAAGAGTTGGTCGCTGAAATCGGCGAAAGGCGCAAGACGGAGCGTTCTCTGCAAGAACAACGTCGACGTCTGCGAGAACTTGCCGTTCGGTTAGTCCTGGCCGAGGAAGAACAACGCCGCAAAGTTGCGGTCCGGCTTCACGATTCGATCGGACAGGAGTTGGCCATGGCCCGGCTGCGACTCCAACACCTTGGCAGTGACATGCTGCCCGACTCCCTAAGACCACATCTGACGCTCGTGACGAAACTGATTAGCGCCGCGTGTGAACAAGTCCATGAATTCACCGGTGAACTGGGCGCCAGCGTGCTTTACGAACTGGGATTTCCCGCAGCAGTGCGCTCGCTGGGCGCGAAGGTTTGCGACGGGCATGACATCGAGTTTACCTATCGCCAGGAAGGCGAAAATCGACGCCTCGACCAACCGTTGGAAGTCCAACTCTTCCGCGTGGTCAGGGAGTTAGTGTATAACGTGCTGAAACATGCCCGTGCCTCTCGGGTCGACGTCATTCTTGCCATACGTGTCGGCGAAGTCGCTGTGAGCGTCGCCGACGACGGGTGTGGATTCCTGCCGGAGGCGGAGAATGGCGGAGAGAGCCGTGGATTTGGCCTGTTCAGTGTTCGTGAGCAGCTTGCCATGCTGGGCGGACATCTGGATCTGGTTTCCAGTCCGGCACGAGGCACGAAGGCCACAGCCATCGTTCCAATCTCGCAGGCGAACAAGAGACAGAGTAACACTTCAGCCAAATAGTAGTAGCCGGATTCGCAAGAATTCGGTAGGTAGCCGGATTCGCAAGAATCCGGAACCTCGCAAGAATTCGGAATCTACCCAGTTCCCCGCCGAATTCTTGCGAATCCGGCTACCAGACAGTCGCTCCACCAGACGGCTGAATATGTACGAGGGAGACAGCAAACGCCATGAAGATTCTACTGGTTGACGACCATCAAATCGTGTGCGATGGGCTTCGAATGTGCCTCGATGCGGATAGCCGCCACGAGGTCGTGGGCGAGGCCGCTGACGGTCGTTCGGCGATTCAAATGGCCGGCGAACTGGAACCCGATGTCATCATTATGGATGTCGGGATGCCCAAAATGAACGGAATCGAAGCGGCCCGCCAAATCCTTCAGGACAGACCGGGCAAGGTCAAGATCATCTGCCTGTCGATGCACGCCGACCGAGAGTTCATCGCCGAGGCTTTTCGAGCGGGAGTGGCGGGCTACTTGCTCAAGTCCTCCGCGTTCGAGGAGTTGGATCAGGCCCTTGACCAAATCGCAGCAGGTCGCAAGTACATCAGCCCCGCCATCTCCGACATTGTCATCCAGGACTACGTGCAGCAAGGATCCGGAGCAGAGCCCTCCCCTTTCTCAACGCTCACCTCCCGCGAGCGGCAGATTCTGCAAATGCTTGCCGAGGGACACACCGCCAAGGCGATTGGCAGCGTCTTGGGCATCAGCCACAAGACCGTGCATGCCTTTCGTGGCCAGATCATGACCAAGCTGGACATCACCAGCCTGCCAGAGCTGACCAAGTACGCCATCCGCCACGGCCTGACGGTGGTGGAATAGCCTCAACGCCTTCTGGTAGCTGAATTCGCAAGAATTCAGACGGAAATCGCTATCCACTCCCACGCCGGCTGAATTCTTGCGAATCCAGCTACGCGATAGGATTGTCGGTGAACTCGCGTAGCTGGACTCGCAAGAGTTCAGAGGGATGCTACGCGCGAATCCAGCTACGCGCGAATCCAGCTACCACTTCAAGTGTTACCACTTTCTCTTCTTTTGCCGGGGGTGTGGGATATACCATTTCTCCCGACTGGCCGTGTCATACGTCTTCTCTGGATTCTCTGTGATGTAACGTCGGACTGCGGAAGTGTTCCAAGGATTATAGCGATGCTGCTGAACCGGTCGTGCCAGCAATACCGATGTTGCCAATGGTCAGGCACATGGCCGTTATGTGCAAAGTATCATCTCGAATTTCTGGAGCCGTTATCGTGAAAAAATCTGTACTCATGATTCTGCTAACTGCAGCACTGCTCACTCTCCAACTGGGCTGTCGCTGTTCTTTGTTACACTGGCCGGACGCTCTCTTCGGCTGCCCCAAAAGCAAACTCTGTGAGGAGCCGGCAGAGCCAGCTTGTTGTGACCGGGCAGAGCCGGCTTGTTGTGAAGATGACTTGGGTCCCGTGCCACCACCCCCGGAGCCCGAGTCGGCTGACGAAACAGAAGAGTGGGTTCCCGTACCGGCTCCTCCGGAACCGTAAGCGGATATTTCCCCCGCTTTTTCGCGAGCTACCCAAGTTCTCGTCAAACCTCGACTCGCGAGTAGCTGGATTCGCGTAGCTGAACTCGCAAGAGTTCAGAGGGAAATGACGCGGACTCCCGGATCGGCTGAATTCTTGCGAATCCAGCTACGCGTCTTGCGAATCCAGCTACCTCGTCGATTCAACATTGGCCGACCGTCAAACGTCAGGCGTTCGCGAAACTGGCCAAGGAACGGGCGGGCCTCTGCAGCTTGCGCACGGCGTTGGCTTCGATCTGTTGGACTCGCTGGCGAGTGATCGAAAAGACCTCTCCCACCTCCGCTAACTTGTACGAGCGGCCATCGGCGAACCCGAACCGCATCCGCAGAATCTCGCGCTCGCGGTCATTCAGCTCCTCCATCGCCTGGTCGACGTGCCACTTCAACGCGCTACGTTCCAGCTCGTGCAGCGGATCGTCCTTGCGCCGGTCTGCGATGTAGTCGCCCAAGCCGCATTCGTTCTGATCGCTGACCGGCTGGTCCAAGGAGAGGGGCTGTCGCAACATCTTCAACAGGCACGTCACGTCCTCAAGCGGCAGTCCGGCGCAAATCGCGATGTGTTCGGCAGACGGCTCACGTCCCAATTCGTGCAGCAGTTCGTCCCTCGCGCTGCGCACCTTGGTCATGGCGGGGATCATGCGCATGGGCACACGAATCGTGCGGCTGTGATTCATAATGGCGCGTGTAATCGCCTGGCGTATCCACCACGTGGCATACGTGGAGAATTGGTACCCTCGAGTGTAATCGAACTTGTCCACGGCCCGCATCAGACCGGCGCTGCCTTCCTGGATCAAGTCGGCGAATTCCAGCCCTCGATGGCGATACTTCCTGGCGATCGACACGACCAAACGGAGATTTCCGCTGGCCAGCTTTCGCTTCGCTTGCTCGTACTTCTCACCCCATTCGCTCGTTCGCCGGACGCGCCGCCGCAAAGTGGCCGGACTTTCGCAGGTGCTTCGCATCAGCAGGTGAAGCTCTTGGCGAAGTTTCGCTACCTCGCTTCCGCTCGGCGGGCCGTTTCCTTCGGCCTGGGCGATCTGTGTCTGCAGGGCATCCATTCGTTCGGAGATTTCCTTCAGCTTGCCAAACAGCTCCTGCAAACGGCTTGTCCTCAGGTTGATTTCCTTGATCAGCCGAAACGCTCGATTACGCCGCCGCACCAGCCGAGCCCAGGCGGCGCGCCGCAGGTCCATGGGCCGACTGAGGCTGATCGCGATACGGAAATCTCGCCGGTTCCGGCGGACCAGGTGCGATAGTGTTTTCAAGGTTGGCCCCCACTGTCGCAGGATCCGTTTCTTCTCCGCCATGTCGGTAAAGGACAGCCTGAACACGCGGTCCATCCTCAGGCGGCCATCCCGAACCCGCTCCAGCAAATGGATCGCCCCCTGCAGCGAGGAATCCGTGGCCAGCATACCGTGACGATACCGCGCCCGCGTATGTTCCACCTGCTTGGCTGCGGCGATCTGCTCGGCGCGGTTCAGCGTGGCGATTTGTCCCATGTCCCTCAGATACATCCCAACGGAATCGTCGGTGTCCAGGCCGCCACGACTGCGTCTTGTCCGTGTCCTCATATTTCTAACATTTCTAACTCAAGTGGTCGAAAAAAGGTGACAGAAATCCCCCGTAGCGGAATTCGCAAGAATTCAGACCGAAACCACGCGAACTCCCGCGCAGCCCCATGCCGTGCGAGAGGGCAAAGCGAATCACGTCGTACCCACCTTCGCTTGCTTGCGACGTATCTCTGATCGTTTTTGGTCGATCATTTGCACGGTCCGCAGCAATTCAATCCGCACCCATTTCAATTGGTCAGGCCCGAACCAGTCGTCGAGTATCGCGTCCTGGAGCATTTGCTTTACCGCAAACGCTTGCTGGACGAGTTGTTGTTTATCTTCCGGTCGCATTGTGTTATCCTCTGCTCGGTTGCCCGCTCAAACCGCGCCGGACGCGTAGCTGAATTCGCAAGAATTCAGAGTTGCGGATTTAGGGTAGCTCGCAAGAATTCAGCCGCGCCTGTGGAAGACTGAACTTTTGCAAGTTCAGCTACTTGGCAAGTTCAGCTACCCCAACTCCTTACAGAGTATCAGTCTGCCTCGGTCCGCGCCTGCTCGCCTCCGTTTGCCGTGCCGGCTTCCCCCCTGCCTGTGCTCTTCAGCCCGTCGAGCCAATCCAGCCACTCTTCAATCTTATTCAAAGGTTGCCCCAAATCGAGCGCCCTTTTGACGGCTTGCTGCCGGTTCGGAAACGTATCGCCTCTTTCCAGAAGCAGTTTGGTGATTTCGTCGTCCACGATCATCTCCTGTGGCACGGTACTTCGGGTCTGCGGGGTGCGGAGCCGTAACGGTGTTCACGTTCATCCCACCAAAGTCAGCGTACACTGCAAAAGTGCAACATGAGCCAGAAAACAGATGCGCAAGACAAATACTGGCACAATCTAAGAACATTTCTTATTGCCTCGTCGCACCCGGACTGGCCGGTAGCTGAATTCGCTGGCCCGTAGCTGAATTCGCAAGAATTCAGACGGCAACGACGCGAACTCCCACATCGGCTGAGTTTTTGCAAACTCGGCTACTTTGCAAACTCAGCTACGACGTGAGAAGGTTGGCCCACACCGCGGTGCGTTTGCCCGGCATGGTGCAGCGTTTGCCCGGCGCCGGGCGAACTTCGCCCCGTCTGGTGCAAAAGCTCCCCGGCACGGTGGAACCATTGCACGCCGTGGTGGAGCGGTTCCCCGGTGCCGTGCAAAAGTTCCCCGGCGTGGTGGAAATGTATCCCGGCGTGGGGCAACAGTTGCGCCGCACCCGCAACCAGCCGATTCGGACTGCAAAAATGCTTCTCAGCTACAGACCAACACGATATACTGAGTGCAGACTGAATCGTGGTCGCCGAATTCCATCGTGGTCGCTGAATTCGCAAGAATTCAGACTCACAAGAATTCAGACTTTCCTCCACGCTGTCGGAAGTCTTGCGACTTCCGCTACGAACTTCAAACACGAGCGAAGGAGCAGGCAAGATGGCTCGAAACGACTACATCCCCGACGCCCAGAACGACTTCTTGGCTTGGCACGACAACTTCAACGCGCAGGTGGCGGCCATGATGGCCACGTTCGGCTTGACGCAGGAGGAAGTGGACGCGGCGGCCGCCGATAATACGGTCGCTCACGACAAGGCGGCTGCGGCCGACGCGGCCAAGGCGGCCCAGCAGGCGGCCACCGCCGATCGGCGGACCGCGTTCAAGACGGTGGAATCGAACGCGCGTTCCCTGGCCAATCGCTTGAAGGCTCATGCCGCGTACACCGAAGCACTGGGCGAACAACTTGGCATTGTCGGGCCGGAAGATACCACCGATTTGACGAACGCCCAGCCCACGTTGACGGCCCAGTCGGTCAACCCCGGCAACGTGACGATCGGCTTCGACAAGACCATTTCCGACGGGGTGATGATCCATAGCAAGCGCGGCGCGGAGACGGTCTTTACGATGCTGGCTTGGGACACACGCAGCCCGTACCTCGACAACCGCCCCAACCTGGCCCCCGGCCCGGAAACCCGCGAGTACCGCGCTCAATACTTCAAAGACGACGAACCGATCGGCCAATTCAGCGACGTGCTGCAAGTGACCGTACCCGGCTAGCGTCTTGTCAGGTCGTAAGCGTCGCGTAGCTGAATCGCAAGAATTCAAATTCAGAGTAGCTGGATTCGCAAGAATTCAGCAGGGCTGAGTTCCAGGCTTCAGTGGGCTGAGTTTTTGCAAACTCAGCTACGATTGGCCTCTTCCTCGCGTCGCGAGCGCCAGCACAGTTCTTGTCTCCGACTAGAATTTTTCGCATCAGGCACATTCCTGCGAAGATATTCCATTTCCCAAACCGATGACGAATGTACCGACTGAAGCGAATGTAACTGTATCGCGGCCGGTTTGTCTGTCCCGTAGCTGAACTTGCAAAAGTTCAGATCCTTCGGGACCGGCTGAATTCTTGCGAATTCAGCTACGGACATTTCATAATGGCCGCCACATAGCTGAAACTCAGGCATCCCGCTGCACGGCTGAGTTTTTGCGAGTTGCGTCGTAGCAGGCATAGTCTAAGACGAAATAGGGGGGAGTAAATGAGCACGAATACTAAACGCTGGCCCAGCGCAAGGACTGTCGCCCTAGGAGCCATCACTGCCGCCTTGGCCGTGGTGGCGTTGCTGGCAATTCCAGGTTGCACGCCACCCTGGAGGCACTTCTATCGGCAACCCGTTGCCCAGGCGGTCGGAACGGATGGTGCCCCCGTTCCACAAGACCGGGAACTCCACGAGCAAAAGTTCCATTTTCTCGTGCGCACCCACGAATTCGAACGCGATTCGGCCACGCTGAATCCGGATGGCCAAGAGCATGTGAGGCAGATTGCAGCAAGATTGCTCGATGGGCAAGATGTCGTCGTGGTGGTCGAACGAAGCAAAGGCTCGGTTCAAGCCATCACGGATTGCGAATACCGCCTTCACGATGATTTGCCATTAGATCTACAGCGGGGAACGGTGGTCTTCCACGCGCTGGCCTCACTCGGAATTGTGGATGCCGAACGACGCGTCCTCGTGCGGCACTTCGATGAGAAACGGCCTGAACAGCAGCAGACGGAGGCGGCCTACCTGGCAAGGCCAAAGACACTTTTCTGAAGGACTCAGCGAGGCTGAGTTTTTGCAAACTCAGCTACCTTTTTGCAAACTCCGCTGTACCGCTGTCGGCCCGAGCCGACACAAGCCCGAAGCGCAAGCGAGGGACGTACCCCACTTCCTCGCTTGCGCTTCGGGCTTGTGTGCGATGTGCCAAACTTGACCGGGAGCGGTATAGATTCTCCTTCTCTGGCTGCCCGCCCCCTTCGGGTTGGATCTTCTGCCCGGTTCCCTTGCGGAATTCTTCCTGGTTGCGATCGGCATTTTTCTAAAACGCCACGCAACTGACGTACCCGTACTACACTAGAGATGAACCGGGGGCTTTCCGGTATTCGGGTGTAAATCCATTGGCTAGTGGTTTGTTGTCAACGCAAAAAGGCAGCGTAGCTGAACTTGCAAAAGTTCAGTCTTCGCCGGACAAAGGACAAAGCTGAATTCTTGCGAATCCAGCTACTTCTTGCGAATCCAGCTACCTTGTTACGACTTGACAAAGCACTAGCCGCCACGTAAATGTGGGGGTCGTCAAAATGTTTTTCGTGGGATTGATAACGGGAATCTTGATCGGGAACATTGCCGGGGTATTACTCGTTTCGCTACTGGCCGCAGCAAAGACCGCAGACCTGTACAGCGAAATCGCCCATCTACGAGAACTCTCGGCTCCGGCAGGAAAGCCCCAGAAATGACGTTCCAGTGGCCTGGCCGGGCTCCACGCGGCCAGTGCCGGCCGCGCCGAGCAATCGTCCTCCTTGCTCGGTGCGGCCTTTTTCTTAAAATGGCCCAGCCTTTTTCTATTGTCGGAATTCGTCTTCGTGTTGCGTGCCGGCGTTGCCGATATGATATCTACTTCACAAGGCATGCTACGTGCTTCATAAGGCATAGAAGGTATTTCCGTTGCGCCTCCGAGTGCGATCCGAGTGAGACCCACGCCAGCAACTGCGGGCGTGGGTTTTTCTTTTCCCCCACTCGTCAAAAAGCGAACAACAGAAATCTACCCGTAGCTGGATTCGCAAGAATTCAGAAGCCAAATCGCTGTCGACTCCCGCCCCGTCTGAATTCTTGCGAATTCAGCTACCAATGGAGGTTTGACGCGGGGTTGGTCTTCTCTCAAAATGTCCTCCTGACTTCTTGCGACGGGCGGGTATACTCACTTGCAGTTGTCACCCAGTGGAGCGAGTGATGGCGGTTACGCTGAAGAAACTCACCGAGGACCTGATTGCCAGCGGGTTGATCAGCGCCGAAGAGCTGCAGGAATTCCGCGCCCAACTTCCGCCGCAACTCAGCCACCCTTCGCCCGATGCCCTGGCCGGAGAATTGGTGCGACAGGGCAAACTGACGAACTATCAAGCCGAGCGGATTTGCGAAGGCCGGCCCGAAGGGCTGATCTTGGGCAACAACGTCATCGTGGACCGCATCGGGGCGGGCGGCATGGGTGAAGTGTTCAAGGCCCTGCACCGCCGAATGAAGCGGGTGGTGGTCGTCAAGGTGCTGCATGCCGAGCAGACGAAGTCCCAGGTGGCACGGAGACGATTTCAGCGCGAAGTCGAAGTCGTGGCCCGGCTTTCGCATCCCAATATCGTCGCGGCCTTCGATGCCGATGAACAGAACGGCCTCTATTTCCTGGTGATGGAATACATCGACGGCCACGATCTGGGCGCGATCATCACCCGCGACGGGCCGTCGGATATCGAAAAGGCCTTGGACTACACCATCCAAGCCGCTCGGGGACTCGCCTTTGCCCATTCGCAAGGCATCATCCATCGCGATATCAAGCCCAGCAACTTGCTGCTGGACCAGGCCGGAGTCCTCAAGGTGTTGGACATGGGCTTGGCCCGGTTTCACAGCCTGGCGCGCGAGGGGCCCCTGGCGGAGGCCGGCGCCAACGACATCACGCAGGCAAACCAGATCGTCGGTACGCTGGACTACATGTCGCCCGAGCAGGCGGACGATTCGGCGAGCGTCGATCACCGCGCCGACATCTACGGGCTGGGCTGCACGCTTTACCGGCTGATTACGGGCCGTGTTCCCTACCGGGGCGATTCTGCGGTCAAGAAACTGATGGCCCACCGTGCAGCCCCGATCCCGTCGATGCAGGCTGCGCGCCCGGAGACGCCCGAGCGGCTGGACCAAATCTACCAGCGAATGGTCCGCAAATCGCCCGACGACCGTTACGGCTCGATGGACGAGGTGATTCTCGATTTGCAGGCTTGCCTTGACAAATGGCAGGCACCGCGGGGGCCGGCGCCGGCCCAGCAGCCTGATCCCCTGCCGCATCCTGGCGATGGGGCGAAACTGCACGACGAGGCGACCGAAGCTTTCCAAGCCACCGAGGACACCGATACGACGGCAGGGAAGGCCGGTGCGCGCAGCCGGAAGCGGCGCACCGAGCCGGCGGTGGGCATTGACCTGGGGACGACCTACTCGGCAGTCGCCTACCTGGACGAATCCGGGCGGCCTCAAACGCTGAACAATGCCGAGGGCGACAAGACGACGCCCAGCGTGGTGCTTTTCGACGGCGACGACGTGGTGATCGGGAAAGAAGCCGTCAAGGCGATGGCTACCGACATGGAATACGTGGCCGAGTGCACGAAACGCGATCTGGGGCGTCGCGTGCTCCGCAAGGAATTCTCGGGCTGTGCTTACCCACCCGAAGCTTTGCAGGGGTGGATCCTGAACAAGCTTCGCAAGGATGCGTCGAAAACGATCGGCAGTTTCGCCAAAGCCGTGATTACGGTCCCGGCCTACTTTGACGAGGTGCGGCGAAAAGCCACGCAGGATGCGGGCTACCTAGCCGGCCTTGACGTGTTGGACATCATCAACGAGCCGACCGCGGCCGCCCTTGCTTACGGTTATCAGCGAGGCCACCTCCATCCGGAGAGCAACTGCGGCGAGCCGAAGAAGATCCTCGTGTACGATTTAGGAGGTGGTACGTTCGACGTCACGGTCATGGAAATCGGCGGCGTCAATTTCACAACGCTGGCCACCGACGGCGATGTGCGTTTAGGAGGCCGCGATTGGGACCAGCGGCTGGTGGACCACGTGGCCCAGGAGTGCCTTCGCACGCACGGCCTGGACCCGCGGGAAGATCCAAATACGTTCGGCCGTCTGTTGCGTGAATGCGAGGATGCAAAACGCACGCTATCGGCTCGCAGCCGAGCCCACATCGTGTGCGAATATGGAGGTCACGCCGCGCGCGTGGCGGTTACACGCCAGCAATTCGAGGAAATGACCCAAGACTTGCTCGATCGCACGACGTTTACGACCGAGCAGACGATTCGTGCCGCCGGTCTGGAATGGTCGCACCTGGATCGCGTCTTATTGGTGGGCGGGGCCACACGCATGCCCGCCGTTGTCCAGATGTTGAAGAGCCGCTTCGGACGGGATCCGGACTGCTCGGTCTCGCCGGACGAGGCGGTTGCCCACGGCGCTGCGATTCGCGCCGCATGGCTGCTGGACAAAGCCGCCGGAATCCCTCCGCGATTCAAGATCAAAAACGTCAGTTCGCACAGCCTGGGCATCGCGGCGGTCAATCCCAAAAGCAAACGAAAGCAGACTGCGGTCGTCATACCTCGCAACACGCCGCTGCCCACTTTGGCAAAGCGCCTGTTCCATACCAGCAAGGACGACCAGCGTTCCGTGTTGGTCCAGATCGTCGAGGGCGAAAGCGACTCGCCGGACGACTGCATCCAGATCGGCCGTTGTGCCGCGCATGACCTGCCACCGAACCTGTCGGCTCGCACGCCGGTGGAAGTCCGCTTCGAATATGAGGAAAACGGCCGCTTGACGGTGCGCGTCCGCGTGGTGGGCACCAGTACGGACCTGCAGCACGAGATCACGCGCGAAACCTCGCTGAGCAACGATCAGTTGGACGACTGGCGCGAACGTATTTCCGGCCTCCCAACCGCCAAACAGGATTCGTCCGACGAGTCCAAGTCCACCGAGTTGGTGTAGTCAACCGACCGCTAGTCCGCCTTCGACGCAAGCGCTAGCCGGATTCGCAAGGGGGTAGCTGGATTCGCAAGGGGGTAGCTGGATTCGCAAGGGGGTAGCTGGATTCGCAAGAATTCAGCGAGGCTCCGTAACCGACTCGACATATTGTCAAAACTTATGGCCTGAGTTTTTGCAAACTCAGCTACGAAATGCTGCGAAACGCATTTCGTCCGCTCGGCTCACTCCCTCAAAACGAGCAACGGGCTTGACGGCGCAGGCGGGGCGCGCTAACCAAACCAGCCCTTCTTCTGGAACGCAGTCAGTGCTTCGTCTTCGGACTCGTAAACGCCCTTGTTCAGCTTCGTAATCTTGAAAGCTACCATGAGAACCGGAGAGATGTTACAGAGCTTGATCGTCGTCTTAGTCGCCTTGCACTTCTCCTTCAGGAGCACAATCTTCCCGAGCATGGCCGAGGACATAAACGTCACGCCCTGGAAATTCAACAGCATCTTGCCGTCTGAGTCGTCCGCCAACTCGTCCGCCAACTCCATCAACTCCCGGGCAATCTGCGCAATGAGAAACTCGGAGAGGATTTTCGAAGTCTTAAACTGGACGACAACAACATCGTCCCTGTTTTGTACCAGCAACTCGGACATGCGCGAGACCTCCTCACGTCAAAAAAGGATCCATCGACCATCGTTGACAATCTGCGCCCGTTCCTCGAAGAGGATAATTCTACTCATGCGCCAGGATTACCCTCGCAACTCTGGCCTCCGGAACTCCCAATCGTTTCGGCCGAACCGTCTTTGGGCACGAGTCGTTTGACGAATTCGCACCCAATGCGCCAGCGGTCATCGGCTAGCGCTTCGGTGCGACGCAATTCACACAAGAGCAGAACCGGTTCAGACAAGCCTTCCAGTTTCATCAGCAAGGTGTCTTCCAGCGGTTTCGAGTCCAGCATGAAGGCGATTCCACTTGCCGAAATGTCCAGGCAAGACACATCCTGGAATTCTGGCCCACCGCGATTCGAACGATTGCAGAAGGCAACTTGCTCCGTCTGTCGGTATGGAAAACGAACCGCCCGGCGACGCTCCTCAGCACGGGGTGTCTGCGGATCGCTCACGTCTTTGGCCTCGCCCTTCCCGGCAGCGCACAAGGGAACCACACGTTCGCCGTTGTGAACATAAGCCCCATTGCGGCCGTTCTGTTTTGCCTCGTCCAGAGCCTGCTCCGCCCGCTTCAGAACCGCAAGAACAGGTTCTGCCGAGTTGTAGCGCGCTGCACCAATGCGGATCGAAACAGGGGAATCTGCCCGGGATCCCGCACGACCCGCGGGGCGAACGGCTGCGAGTACATCGTCCGCGATCGAAGCCAGGTGTTTGTCCGAATCCGTTCGGACGTACAGTCTCAATCGCTCGAACTGCTCCATCGCGACCAGCAAGACGCACAGGCAAGCCTTCTCTTGACGCTGCCTCGGATGCCCGCTCGCATCGCGCCCGCTTTTCGGCGACTCGACCTGAGCCCCCTGCCCGGTGCTTTCATCCGCCACCGGCTGCTGTTGCGAGAGCAAATCGAGCAGAGTGTCCGCTTCATCAACGACAGGCGTCGCGCCTGAAAGCGGACTCGGCGGATCGAACTTCGGGCGGAACAATCGGTTCACACGTCTGGTGAACATTCGGGAAAGCGAGCGTGCGGTATTCATTAGTATTGTATTTCCTGTGGCAAGACAACTCGGCCGGTCGTTTGCCCCCAAAACGAAGGCCGGAGGCCGATAGCGGTTTCCACTTCCATCTAATTGAAGCCTATCATTCGAGAGCTGCCATGCAGGCAAATAACGCCCGGACTAGAAAAATGCTCATCAAAAGCCAGAACGCACCCTACGCGTACGGCGTAAAGCGTAGCCGAACTTGGTAGCCCCGAGCGTAGCTGAACTTGCAAAAGTTCAGTCTTCTCAGTGTCACGTCTTCTCAAGACCCCGCTGAATTCTTGCGAATCCAGCTACCCCAGAAGCCGCGGGATCGTCGATCTTCGACGCGATGGCCCCTTCGTGTGCCCCATGCCGGACGGGCGGCGAGATCGAGGCAGAAAAATACTTGCTCGAAGCGCGGTATTTTCTGATTGATTCATCCCCTCAGGCCGGTGATTGTAGAGGTTTGAAATACCTTGCGGGATCCTTCACAGTTGCAACTGGTAAGTAGCGACAGAAAGAAAGCCACCGGTAGCTGAATTCGCAAGAATTCAGCAGGCGGAGTTTCGAATTGAACAAGCTGAGTTTTTGCAAACTCAGCTACGTACGAATCGCCGGTCTTTCTGTCCTTACTTTGCTTAACGACAGCCCATGACAAAGCGGGAGACGCCTTCATGGCAAGCTGGCTTCGCAGAGTGAGTGAGCGCGATCGCGTGTTGATCGCATGCGAGCTTCATGACGGCTTTCTGCAGAAAGCCATCGCCGCCAAGATGCATCTTGAGGCGTGCCAACGTCAAGTTGGTGCGTCAGTCGGCTCGACTTACGATAGAGGTCACGAGCTTCTGTCCAAAGGCATAAGACTCGTTGAGGAGAGCATTACGGAAGTCAACTCCTTAATGACGGATTTGTGCGGGCGCAACGCGAACGAAGGTCCGGACGGCGGACTGATCCCCGCCATCCAGCGGCTCGCATCGGAACTGCAGGATGCTTGGGGCCTTGAAATCACCGTTCACGTCGATGGGAATCTCCCGACGCTGGACGCGGAACTCGGGCACCACGCATATCACATCGTCCAGGAGTGCCTGCGAAACGCATGCCGTCACAGCAAGAGCCAAACGGCGGAAGTTACCGTTACCATGAATTCCAGGTTCCTGGGCCTGGCGATCAGGGATTCTGGTATCGGTTTCTGTCCGGACAGTATCCCTCCGGGCCATTTTGGTTTGCAGGGAATAAGCCATCGCGTCGAATCGCTGGGAGGCCGCCTGGAAATCGCAAGTGCGCCTGGTTCAGGGACCTACGTGTATGTCGTACTGCCAGTGGACTCGGCGCAAACGGCTTCAAAAGCAAAGGTAAGGTTCAGCCGTCTGGCGGAGTGACTGTTTTGGCAGCCGGATTCGTATTTTGTAGCTGGATTCGCAAGAATTCAGCCGCTTGCGGGAAAGGCTGAACTTTTTGCATGTTCAGCTACCGTAACTTTTACCTCTCACAAACCACGGAAAGGTTCTTTGACATGGCGTTCCGCTGTCTTTCGTCGGAGCCCATTTGGTGGTGCTCCTATTGCTTCTCGGACAATATCTGTAAAAGCCGCCGAGGCTTTCCGTTCTATCTGTTTTTTTTGCGACGGTTCTTTGATCGCATTCGTTGCCACGACTGCTCGCGCACGTTCGTTGTGTCGAAATGCGCCGGTCGGCCCGTTCCCGAGCCCGGAGAGGCACGCATCCCGCACAGACTGCCAGCCGACGACTCGACGACCGAAGAAGACGCGGTCGATGGCTTGGCCGATACGGTCGACGACCGAGACCAAACAGACCAAACAGACGAAACAGAGCACAGAGCACAGAGCACATCAAGAGGTGATCACAATTCGAACCTACTCCGGAGACGGAAGCTCGCCGTCTGAAGAGGCACGTGAAGCCGCGCGAGCCATTCTCGCGGAGGCCTTAGAGGCAAAAACCGACGAATCGCTACTGAATTTACGAAGCAGACGATCGGCAGCAGCACGCAACCGTAGCTGAATTCGCAAGAACGTAGCTGAATTCGCGAGAATTCAGAACGAACGGAATGCTGAGTTTTTGCAAACTCAGCTACGGGACTTGGCGGTCTTTTTCCGTGCGCCTGTCTAACCCCTTTCATTTCGAGGCAAGACGATGGCCCATTCATTGACCGACACGGTTGATCGCTGCCCGGTGTGTGGTGTTGAACTCGCTGCTCGTCCCTGTTGGCCGTTTTTCAATGGTTCCTGCCAACATTGTGGGTACTTGCTGTGGTGTTTCAGGGTAGGGGCCGACGATGTTGTTGTTCTTTCGGTCGTACCCGACGTGATGCCGGAGCACAAAGACATCGAGCGTCTGTGTGAGGCACTGATTCGTTCGGGCGAGGTTGCTCGCGTCGTGGTCGACTTGTCCGATATCGACTATCTGGACAGCCTGTTGACGGCCAGGTTTGTGGCTCTCCACAGGGGGATACGCGCAGCCGAGGGAAGATTCGTTCTCTGCGGTCTCAATCGGTTGGTGCGAGATACGTTGCATTACTACAAACTGGACGAGCACTTTGAACTGGCGGACCAATCGTCAGACGGCTCGACCGGCCTCGACGACGACTCCATCGAATCGACCGTTGCCGGAGATCCCTGAAGAGGTGCGTTTGGTCTTGAAGTGAAAACGGGCGTTTCGTGCGTCGTAACGTTTAATCATATCGCTACCGGAGCCCCGCATCGGGTCATCCGCGCAGAGGCGTTAGGCCAGCGGATAACCGTAGCTGAATTCGCAAGAATTCAGACTGCCTTATCGACGTTTGCGCAATGGGGCTCCGGTAGCATCCTTTCACACGGGTGAGATCAAATCGGATTGGTACCATCGGATGAACTTTCGGCCAAACAGCGCCAGGGCCTATCCAAGTGGTAAGGTGATCGTCGTAGATGATGACAAACATGCAGTCGACCAGTGTCGCCGCGTGTTGGAATCGGTGGGGTTCGCGGTCAGAGCATATGAATCCGCCGAGGAGTACCTTGACAGCAACAATTCAAGCCGAGCAGCCTGTCTGATCATTGAAGAGGATCTGCCCGGCGCGAGTGGCCTGGAATTGCAGAGAAGACTCTGTGCTCAGCCAATACACCCCCCAATTATCTTTGTCAGCCGTCATGGGCACATACCAACTGTTGTGAAAGCAATCAAGAGCGGTGCGGACGACTATCTGAAGAAGCCGATGCTGGACGGAACGCTGCGACAAGCCGTACACCGGGCCGTTCAGGGGGACAGGCAGCGACATCGCGCCGGTCGAGGGCATTCGCAATTGGAATCTCGGCTCGAACAACTTTCGCCCCGAGAGCGTGACGTCCTACCGCTGATCTGCCACGGCAAAACGAACAGGCAGATTGCAGCCGAATTCGGCATCTGTTACCAGACAGCGTGGCGGCACCGGCGTTGCGTGCTGCAGAAGCTCGGGGTGAAGGGCGAAGTCGAGCTAATGTGGCTCTTTCACCAGCATCCCACGCTGCTATCGTGGGTGGCACCGACTGAAGGATGAGCTGCGGGGGAGACTCGTTTCGTGCGCGCCGAATCGGACCCTCCGGCATACCGTCCATCGGTACAAACTCGAGCTGCCAGACGCCAGCCTCCAGCGCGTTTTCGGGCTCGATCACCAATATGCCCCAAGGGTTCAATGCCGGTACACTCACGGACGTGACGTATCCGGATTCCACCGGAATAGTCTTCGCTAATTCTGCGTACATCCGAGTCCGTTCGGCTTTTTTGTGCGCGGCCATGTCGTAGGGGGCCGGTACCAGCAGTTTCATCTTCAGAGCTTTGTCGCCAAACAAGGCCGTAGGATTCAGGCTCACTTGGAAAGATGTCGGATCATCGGACCAGTCGATCAGATGTACCACCACGGCACCGTCTGCCCGCTTGGGAATGGCCCGGACGACGGCGCACACGTTCCCATCGTCCGTCAAACGGATGGGTGGGGCATCGTCATAGAGATTGCATTCGATCCCCGCACCGAATGCGCCCGCGTACTCGTATCCGTCCAGATATTGGCTGCAAGAGCGGATGAATCCGTACAAGTCGGCGTACTGCTCGGGCGTGCCAAAGTAACGCGGCGCATCGCTGGGCATGTAGACGTCCCATGGCACCATGCACTGGCCGCCGCAGGCATAGGCCATGGCGATGGTGCGCCGCGTGCGACGATGCCATGCGTCGAGGCCCTCGCGGTCGCTCTTCTTGGGCATGGTGATGACCTGGCATCGGTCGAGTTCTCTGGCATCCTGCATGGCATTGTGGATGAAACCGGGCGTGGCGTGGCGGTAGGAAAGTTCACCGAAGCACCAATCGAACTCCAACTCCGTAGGTGTCCATCGGCGGCAACCGTTGTTGCAGGAGATTGCTACGCGCCGGCCCACGTGTTCGTTCAGCATTTGACGGGTGCGCCTGTGGAAGGCCACCGTCGCCTCGGTTTGGAACTCGAAAAAAAGCTGATTGAGTTCGCCACCGTCCCATCGTCTGAATTCGTCCCCCACGGGCGCGCCTTTGCGTTTGAGCAGGTCGCGGTAATCGAAGGTTTCGATGTCGTCGATGCCCAGTTGCTTCTGCTTGTCGGCAGCCATGCTCTTGGCCAGGTGATTGCGGAACGCTTGCATGCAGTGATCGCAGAAACATCCGCCCCAGGAGAGGGCATTCTCGTTGCCGCCCGGTTCGTCGCGCTGCATGACTTGGGACCCGGCGTCCATGCACGACTTCAGGTACTCGACATAGCAGCGTTCCACGGCCGGATTGTTCACGCACATCCACAGATTACCCGGCGGACGCCATGCCCGCTTCCAGGTGGGAATCACCGGGACACCATCCAAGTTGACGCAAGCAAGATCCGCGTAGTCCAGACCTTCGGTTGTCTTCGCAACGTGCGACAAGGCCGAAGATGCCGCCCCGCCAAACAGTCTTCCCGACGCCTGAACTTTGGCGATGAAGTCCGGATTCTTGATGTAAGCCCACTCCAACCGAGTTACGTGAAAGTCGGCCAGGGCCCGGAACGTATCATATGGATCGTTCCCTTTGGCCACGCGCAACGTCAAAGAACGCATAATAACGTCACTTGCCTTAGGCGCGCCGTCGGGCAGGGTTCTTGCCTTCGCCACCTCACACACGCGTTTTGCCGTGCCCACATCCGCGGCGCGTGAAACGACTGGCGCCAGAAGGACGATGGTCAACGCTACGATTCGGGGCAATCTGTGCGGCTTCATGCGATTTCCTCCTGCTGGTGTGCTCGTTCTCGGACATTTATCATTATGACAGTACTCTGGCAGTGGTGGATTTGTCCAGCAGGTATCGAAAGTCATAATGATGAAACACATCTTTCACACGCTCATACTGATTGCTGTCTTCAGCGGAGCGAGGCTCGAAGCGGCGGAGAATTTGCTCTGCAACCCTGGGTTCGAAGACACGTTAGAACCGGCTTGGGAGAAGCGGACGCCGGAGGACGCTAGCCGCAAACTGTATCGCGCGGAAGGCGTGGGCCGATCCGGCGATTGGGCAGCCGTCCTTGAAAATATCCAGCCAGCCTATACGCGGCTGCGCCAGGGGGACGATCGGTCGATCGCGGTCGAACCAGGGAGTTTGCTGGAGTTGTCGGCGTGGGTCAAGTCGGAATTGGCCGATGGCGGGGCGGTTATGCTGCAGCTCTACTGCATGAACCAGGAGGAGCATATTCGGGCACAGCCGACGTCGCGATTAGTTCGCGGCCCATTCGATTGGACGAAGATGTACG
>JACKQG010001892.1_pt1 | contig 28225 bp, 28 predicted proteins | sample 8237621 | NCBI WGS metagenome assembly JACKQG01 (sample SAMN15677084, study PRJNA649215) | marine metagenome | biome: marine; feature: Black Sea; material: saline water; isolation source: suspended particulate matter (SPM) from the Black Sea western gyre | collected 2013-06-09/2013-06-10 | depth... | reverse complement strand
TAGACTTCTTAAATATCTTTACTGCTTTATTGCAACTATTTGGTATTTTTGGAAATAATGACGACTAGTCAACTTTCACCCGAACTTTTTCGGGTGATTGACGCAAATCTTAACCGCCTTAAAGAAGGTATACGTGTTGTAGAAGATATCATGAGATATCGGGATAACAACAAAGAACTTTCAACTTCACTTAAAACTCTAAGACACAAAGCTAAAATAGATGAGATAGACGCTTTACTGCTTCACAGAGACAGTATCAATGATGTGCTTCGTCCTACAATAAAAAGTGAACTCAACCGCAGTGATATAAAAAGTATTATTATTGCCAACTTTAAAAGAGCTCAAGAATCTTCTCGAGTGCTAGAAGAACTTTTCAAGCTACACAAGCCTGCTTACAGTGAAAACTTTAAACACATACGATATGAACTTTATAATTTAGAAAAAGAGATTGTTCTTAATGAGAGATAATTAAGAGTATCTCAAACTCTAAATAATTCAAGGGGTACTCTTGCATTAGTTTTTTTGTTTGCCTATATGTAAGCACATTTCTTGATCCACTCACTCCGCTTTTTTTAATATACCGAAACATATCTCTAGTTGACTCAAACTCCAGCTTATACTTTAAAACTTCAAACTCTGCTTTAAAATATTTCTCTGATAACTTTTTAATTGCACCAGCACTTCGAAGTAAAGGATTTAGCTTAGCTGTTTTGTTCAAAGTCTCAAATGTTCCCGATGTGAATATTGCTAAAGATATTGGTCTGTTAAGTGACTTTATATTTTTAAACACACTCTCTAAGTCTTGGGCCCATTGAAGTGATGATGCAGAAAAAATATGCTCATATTCATATCTTGCTAAGTTTTCAAAAAGACTTGCATCATTAAAGTCACCATATATGCATTTAATATTTTTAGATTTTGGGTGAAGATCCAACATCCCTTGTGCAAAGTCAACACCAAGAAAAGAATCATACTTCCAGTCTATTGCCCTGCAAAGAGCTCCGCTTCCGCAACCTAAATCTAAAATACTTTTTGGTTTATAATTTAATTTAGAAAGTAACTTCTTCACCACTTTTTTTTGAATGATGTTGTAAGTATTATATTCTAAAGCGTATTTTGAAAACTCTGAACTTATCTTCATTTTATTTTTTATTTATAAGAAGTGAAAGGACAAAAATACTTAAAACACAAAGGACTATTGTTGCCCCTGAGGGGAGAGAAAAGTAAAAAGAAAGAGTCATACCGACAATAACGCTGAGAACTGCAAATATCACGGACAATAAAGAAGTACGTAAGAATCCCACTTGATACTGAAGGGCAGCTATTGTAGGAATCACCATGAGTGCACCGATAAGCAATGTACCGATAATTCTTATAGACAGCGCAACAATAATAGCAACAATAGTCACAAGAAGATAATTTAAAAGCTTCACTCTGATACCGCTTGTTTTAGCAACTTCTTCATCATATGCTATAAAATAGAACTCTTTTGAAAAAAGCAATAAAAGAAACAAAGCGATAAAACCAAAAATAAATATCGTCGCTATATCTTCACCGCTCACAGAAAGAATAGACCCAAAAAGATATGCAAATAAAGAGTTGTTGAATTCGCCGCCAATAGATACAATGATGACAGCAACAGCAAGTGAACCCGATAAAAGAATAGATAAAATCGCATCTGAATATAGGGCAAAAGCACTTCTCAGGTATTCAATAAGCCAAGCTGAAAGAATAGATACAACAACAGCCACCCATAAAGGATTGTACCCGGCAACTAAAGCCACAGCAACTCCAACCAAAGCTGAATGCGCCAGTGTCTCACTGATCATCGAATATCTTTTAAGCACAACAAAGGTTCCGCTCACAGAAGCAAGTATTGCGATAAGCATACCCGCTAAAAAAGCTCTTTGCATAAATTCATAAGATAACATTTCAATCATAATCAATGCTCGTGCTTGTGATTATGCACTAAATGTGCTGATATACCGTAAAGATCACTCATATCTTCACAACTCAGTGCTGCTTTAGGGTCATTGCAGATAATGGCTTTTTGGTTGATTGTGAAAAGCCGGCCGATATCATCAGCTATAACACCGATATCATGCGTTATAAAAACTATAGTTATGTTTTCTTCTTTGTTGAGTTTTGAAAGAAGCTTATAAAAATTTTGCTGAGATACTATATCCACCCCCGTGTTTGGTTCATCTAAAATTAATATTTCCGGATTTGAAGCTAATGCACGGGCTATCATCACTCTTTGTCTTTGTCCTCCAGAGAGCGTGCCAACCATTTTATCTTTTAAGTTCAATATATCCATTTTAGCCATTGCATCATCAACTGCCTGGATATCTTCTTCACTCTCTCTTGAAAACAGTTTTCTCTTAGAAGTTCTTCCCATTCTCACTATATCTAAAGCAGTGGCAGGGAAATTTTGGTCCACTTGCGCTGCACGCTGCGGCACAAAACCTATCTTATTCCACTCTTTAAAATGTTTCAAGTCTTTGCCAAATATTTTTATATTTCCAGTAGTCGGTTTTTCAAGTCCCAGTAAAAGGCGGATAAGTGTTGTTTTCCCGCCACCATTGGGTCCAATAATAGCAATATATTCACCATGAAAAATTTCCAATGATATATGCGCCAAGATATCTTGTCCACTAGCACTGAAGTTTAAGTTTTTAACATCAAATATAGGAGATTTAAAGGCTATTGACAATGAAGCGCCCCAGAAATTTTTTCTAAATTTTTAAGCATAATATCTTCATATGTATAGTTTTTCTCAACATCATCTTTGGTGATATTCCCTAAAGGGTGAAGTGAGTCAACTTTCACATTCACCTGCTCAGCTAAACTTTTCATCGCCTTATCGCTTCCAAAATCTTCAAAAAATACAACAGCAACATTATTTGTTTGTATATCTTTCATGGTTCTAATCACATCTTTTGGCGAAACCTCTGCTTCTGGAGAAAGTCCAGAGAGCGTTTTTATATTAAAGCCATATTTACTGGAAAGGTATGAGAATGCATTATGATTTGTAATTATTGTGTCCAAACTGCATGATTGCAATGCATTTTTATATGAACGGTCCAATCTATCGAGCATTTCTATGTATTTGTCTCTGTTGTCCAAGTAGAGCATCTTATTTGATGGATCCAGGCTTATAAATTCATAAGTGATAATCTGGGTGATTTGTTTCATATTGTCTATATCAAACCATATATGCGAATCTAGAGTGCTATGTGAACAATTGCTGTGATCATCATGGCTATGTTCTTCTTGAGTTAGATTTTTTAAACGAATATAATCTCCAACTCCAACAGCTTTATTTTTAAAAGTGAAAGAATCCAGCCATGGTTCCAGTCCGGCACCATTATAAAGCACTAAGTCGCTTGTTTCAATATTTGCTATAGTTTGCGGGGTGGGTTCAAATGAATGTATCTCCACTCCTGCTGGAATAATTCTGATTAACTCAATTTTATCTTCTGCAATATGACTTGCAATATCATATAAAACAAAAGTGCTCAACGCCACTCTTGGTTTAGATTTTTCTATTGCCTTTTCTTTCGAACAGGCGAGAAAAACAAATGGGATTAAAAAAATACTTATTATTACAATTGCTCTGTTGATTCTCTTTATTTCCATATCTAAATCCAAATTTTTTATAAATTATATCTTAATCTAACTTTTTTTTAGATACAATTCGCCACTTTAATCATTCAGGAATTTATAAATGACAGCTAGTTTTTTAGTTATTGTTCAAATAGTATTAGTTATTATCTTGGTTATAGCTGTACTTTTACAAAAAAGTTCAAGCATCGGTCTTGGCGCATACAGTGGCTCAAACGAGTCTGTTTTTGGAGCAAAAGGTCCAAGCGGTTTTTTAGCAAAAGCCACATTTGCAATTGGTTTTTTCTTTGTTGTAAATACAATCACTCTGGGATATATGTATTCAACAGCAAATCAAGCATCAGTCGTTGATGAATTAGTTGAAACAACAAACATTGTTGCTCCAAGCGCAAGTGTCGAGACAGTGCCTGCCGTGGAAACTGTTCCTACCGTGGAAACTATTCCTGCTGCAGAAACAACTCCTGCTCCATCAGAAGATACAACAAAATAATCATACTTTATTTCATATAGCTTCATTTAATTGAAGCTATATCTACATTTTTACTCCCTCTTAAATATATCTTGCTACAATATCGTACTAATTTTTATACCTTAAGGAACTTTAATGCTAAACGAAATATATAGCGAATGTGAAACAAAAATGCAACACAGCATAGAACATATGCAAAGAGACTTTAAAACACTCAGAACAGGGAAAGTATTGGTTTCTGTTTTAGACAATGTTAAAATAGATTACTATGGAACTCCCACTCCATTGGATCAGGTTGGTTCTGTTATAGCGACAGATGCAACAACTATTGTTGTAAACCCTTGGGAAAAGAACCTTTTAGCTGACATTGAAAGTGCTATTGCTGCTGCAAATATCGGAGTTAATCCAAATAACGATGGAGATCAGATTAAACTGTTTTTCCCGCCTATGACAGTGGAACAAAGACAAGAATCTGTAAAAAAGATGAAAACTATGGGTGAAAATGCCAAAGTTTCTGTAAGAAACGATAGAAAACACTCAAACGACCAAATCAAAAAACTCGAAAAAGAAAAAGAAATCACCGCAGATGAGTCTAAAGCCGGACAAGATGCGATTCAAAAAATCACAGATAAGTATTCAGTAAAAATTGATCAAATTTTAAAAGACAAAGAAGCAGAAATATTAAAGGTTTAAGCATGAACGTAAAACAAATATACATGGATGCTGATGCACTTTTAGAAGGGCATTTTAAACTTAGCAGTGGTAACCATTCACAGTTTTATCTTCAATCTGCAAAAGTTTTAGAAGATCCAAAGACTGCAAAACTGCTTGCTGAAGCCTTAGCTGTTCAAATCAGAGAAAGCGGCTTGGAGATAGATACCGTTTGTGCTCCGGCTCTTGGCGGTCTCATCGCCGGTTTTGCTCTTGCAACTGCGCTCGATGTTCGTTTTATATTTGCAGAAAGGGTGGATGGAGTTATGAATATCCGTCGCGGTTTTGAAGTTTCCAAGGGCGAGAGAGTTTTAATGTGTGAAGATATCATTACAACCGGCGGGTCTGCTATGGAAGCTGCAAGCGTTGTAAAAGAACTTGGTGGTGAAATCGTAGGAGCTGCAGCTCTTGCAAACCGTGGTTTTTGTAAACGTGAAAACAGCGATATTAAAACGAAAGAAAACTGTAAGTTACCCCAAGATATCCCATTTTTTGCATTGGCAGACTTTACATTTGAGATGTATTCACCAAATGAATGTCCACTTTGTAAAGATGGGAGTGAAGCTATTAAACCAGGTTCACGAGGGAACTAATATCACACACTACAGGGACTCTTCGTCCCTGATCTGCTGCACTACTGAGTTTAGAATAGGATACAAATCCTAATTACTTATACTTGAGTTGGCAACTTAACATTCTCTCCACCAATACTCTTGCCACCTCAACTTTGCCATCAACTATAACGGTGATATTAAGACCTTTTAACATTTCTTTTTCTTCTAGAGAGATAACTTTTACAACCAAATTAGCATTTCCTGTATGTTTTGAAATTGCTTCACAAACAAGTTTTTTCTTCTCTGGGTTATCTAATGTAACAACTACCGAAGATGCTGTTTCAATATGAATAGCATCCAATGTGGATTGTTTTGAAGCATCACCTAAGTACGCTTCATGTCCATCATTTAATGCTTCTTTAACATGTTTATGTGAATTATCAATGACTACATATGCTGCACCCAAGTCATCTAAATAATGAGTTACATACTTACCAACCACACCATATCCACAAATAATTACATGATTTTTTCTAGTCGAAAGAGCCGACATGTCTTCAACCTCATCTATCTTTCCACTAAAAAATTCAACTATGGGGCCTATTTTAGTAATAAAAAATGGAGTTACAATCATAGAGAAAATCACAACTAAAACTAAGAGTTGCGCTAAGTCATTATTTATCAATCCGCCGACACTGGCAAGTGCAAAAATCACAAAAGAAAATTCACCGACTTGAGATAAAGCAAGAGCTGCTTTAAGAGATCTTCTATGTCGTGATGTAAAACGCAACATTGCATATGTCACAATACTTTTTAGAATAAAAACAGCTAAAAATATCCCTACAATCAAGCCGACATTATCTATAAAATATACAATATCAATCTTCATACCTACAACAACAAAGAAAGTTCCAAGAAGCAAATCTTTAAAAGGTGCTATATCTGATTCAACTTTATGATGGTACTTTGTCTCTGCGATAATCATACCTGCGACAAATGCTCCAAGTGAATATGTAAAGCCCATATAATGAGCAAAAAGTGAAGCGGCAACAACAATAAAAAGAACCGATCCCATAAAAAGTTCTTCAACTTCTGAAGAAGCAGAAAAATGTAACAACCACGACATGACTCTCTTTCCAACTATAAAAAGAAGCAACAAGACCACAACAACACTGATTAATGTGTCCGTTATAATGGTGAATACACTTTCCCCTGCTTCAGTTGTCATAAACCCTATAAGAATTAAAAGAGGGATAACTGCCAAATCTTGAAATATCAAAATCCCTGTAGAGATCTGACCGTAGGGTTTATATATCTCTTTTGAATTTTTAAGATAACTTAAAACGACTGCAGTGGAAGAAAGAGCAAATGCTGTAGAGATGATGATTGATGCCTGAAATGATAGAGAAAAACCCAGGTATGCAATCGCAAAGAACAAGAGTGCTGTGGATGTGGCTTGTAAAAAACCGTTAACAAAAATCTCCTTTTTCATCGAACCCATTTTTGCCAAGGAGATTTCAAGCCCTATGGTGAACATCAAAAATACAATGCCGAATTCACCAACCATGCCCAATGTATGAGAATTACTTGCTTCTTTTAAGTCAAAAGCATAGACAATGATTGTACCGGTCATTATGTAGCCGATTATCTGAGACACACCGATACGCTTCAAAAAAAGATTGATTATTATTGATATTCCTAAAGCTGTTATAACATAAAGAATTGTATTTTCCATTGTTCTCTTCTATTGATTTTTGCAGGTATTATAGCAGTATTTTTAAGCTCCCCACCATGGCTATACAGATTTTAAGTGACTCTGTATTATAATCGCGTAATTATTAAATATTTTGGAGCTATACATGACTAAATACATTTTTGTCACCGGTGGAGTTTTAAGTTCTCTTGGAAAAGGGATTACAGCTGCCAGTGTTGGTACTTTACTCAAACACTCTGGTAAAAAAGTGGGAATGTTAAAAATCGATCCATATATCAACGTCGACCCTGGAACAATGTCTCCTCTTGAACACGGTGAAGTCTTTGTCACCAAAGATGGGGCTGAAACGGACCTTGATATTGGAAACTATGAAAGATTTCTTGATAGCTCATACTTAAAATCTTCTAACTTCACCACTGGACAAGTGTACTCTTCTGTAATCGAACGTGAACGTGCCGGTGGTTATCTTGGTCAAACTATACAAGTTATTCCTCATATTGTCGGTGAAATTGTAAACCGTATAAAACTCGCAGGTGAAGGCCATGAAATCTTAGTGGTTGAGCTTGGCGGGACTGTTGGAGACATAGAAGGACTTCCTTTTATGGAAGCAATCCGTCAAATGAAACATGATGATGAAGTGGCAGGAACTTTCTTTATCCATGTGACGCTTATCCCTTATATCAAAGCAGCAGGCGAGTTAAAATCTAAACCTACACAACACTCTGTGCAAGAACTTCGCCGTATCGGTATCACCCCTCAGATGATTATTGCCAGAAGTGAAAATGCACTTCCAAAAACTTTTAAGAAAAAACTTGCGATGAGTTGTGATGTGCCAAATGACAGTGTTATCGAAGCACTTGATGCTGCCACTATTTATGATATTCCTGTGACTTTTTTACGTCAGCATATCTTAAAGCCTATCGCGAAAGAGCTAGAACTAGGTGATCTTGAACCGGATATGGAAGCATGGGACACTTTGGTGAAGAAGATTGTGCAACCAAAATTTAAAACAGTGGTTGGATTTGTCGGTAAATATCTTGAACTTAAAGAAGCATATAAATCCCTTACAGAATCACTTATCCACTGCGGCGCTCACTTAGACACCAGAGTTGAAATCAGCTGGGTCGATTCAGAAGAGATTGAAGAGCGTGGCGCAGAAGCCTTACTAAGCGACTGTGACTCTGTTCTTGTAGCCGGTGGATTTGGGAACCGTGGTGTGGAGGGCAAAATAAAAGCTATACAATACGCAAGAGAAAACAAAGTCCCTTATCTTGGAATATGTCTTGGAATGCAACTGACACTTGTGGAATACGCTAGAAATGTACTTGGATTAGAGGATGCAAACTCCATAGAATTTGATGAAAACACACCGCATCCAATGGTTTATCTTATAGATAACTTTTTAGATCAAAGCGGTGGAACACAACTTCGCACACACCAATCCCCAATGGGTGGGACCTTACGTCTTGGTGAATACCCTTGTGACACGAAAGAGGGTTCTCTTTTACGTGAAGCTTATAACGGGGAAGCAACAATCCACGAAAGACACCGTCATCGTTACGAAGCAAATCCGGCATATAGAAAACAACTTGAAGATGCAGGGATGATTGTAACAGGCGAATCAAACGGTCTTATCGAAACTGTCGAGATAAAAGGTCACCCATGGTTCTTAGGTGTGCAGTTCCACCCAGAATTCACATCACGTCTTCAAACCCCCAATCCTGCTATCTTAGCCTTCGTCAAAGCAAGCTTAAGTGCTGAGTAGGCTAGCTAGATACTCCTAGCTTTGTAATGTTGAACCTAAGTGATACCGATAGTCGCTAAGACTATAAATACAAAATATTTGCATTTATAATAATTATTCTAATATTATTTCCCGCACAATTAAGCTAAGAAGTGTAAAGCAATAAGCATCAATCCAATAAAACCCTCCGATTACACTATTGAGAAATCAGTTTTTGCCACACTCTCTAGCGAGTTTGGCACTTTTAAAATCAAAGCCTATAAAGATGAGTGTCAAAACCTTTTTAATATTTGCAAAAAAGAGCAAATTGGCTATATGCTTTAGAAACTATTAAATGCAAATCATTTGCATTTAATAGTTTTTTTGGATACCATTACACTTCATTATTTACTCCTGCGGGGTTTTACTTTATAAAAACCCCGCTTTAAACACAACTTCAAACCAAAAGGACTCAAATGAAAAAAGTATCTCTAGTGCTTCTTACACTCTTTAGTGCCGGTTCACTTTTTGCACAAGTCAATGTTATTGTGAGTGTTGCTCCTCAACAAACATTTGTTAAAAAGATTGGGGGCGAAAAAGTCAATGTAACCACTATGGTGAAACCGGGAAGTGATCCACACTCCTATGAGCCAAAGCCATCACAGATGATTGCCGTCTCCAAAGCAGATATATATTTTCCAATAAAAATAGAGTTTGAAAATGCTTGGCTTGATAGATTCAAAGAGCAGAACAAGAAGATGCAATTCATCGAGATGACAAAGGGTGTTTCATTCATAGATATGCCTAAACATGAAAGCCTTCATGGTGAAGAGGATAAAGAGCACCACCATCATGAGAGTTTTGATCCACACACTTGGGTTTCACCTTCAAATGTGAAGATTATGGCGAAAAACATTTTTACCGCCCTAAGTCAAAAAGATCCTAAAAACACTGCATACTATCGCTTAAACTATAAAAAATTTATTGATCAGATCAATGCAACTGATATACAGATAAAAAAGATTTTATCACACACTCCAAAGGGTTCAAAGTTCATGGTCTTTCACCCATCTTGGGCTTACTTCGCCAAAGAGTACGATTTAGTGCAGTTTGCTATTGAGTTTGAGGGCAAAGAGCCAAAGCCAAGAATGCTTGCAAAGATTATAGACAAAGCCAAAGAGGAAAACATAAAAGCGATATTTGCACAAAAAGAGTTTTCCGATAAAAGTGCAAAAGCGATTGCTCGTGAACTTGGTATTAAAGTTATTAAAGAAACACCTCTAGCTGAAAATTGGTCTGAGAACCTACTCAAAATGGCAAACGCAATTGCAAACAACTAACGTTATAGAGATTCAAGGACTCAGTTTCTCTTACGATAAGCAAAAAGTTCTTGAGGACATAAACCTTGTCATTGAAAAAAATGACTTCACCACTTTCATAGGGCCAAACGGTGGAGGAAAATCCACCCTGCTTAAGCTGATTCTTGGAATTATCCCTCTACAGGAGGGAAACATCTCCATCTTCAACAAGCCCTATCTGTCGCAAATTCCCAAACTGGGTTATGTCCCGCAAAACACAAATATAAACCTCAACTTCCCCATAACAGTTTTAGAGGTTGTTATGATGGGGCAGAACTCACTCAAAACAAGACTCTTTGGTTATAAAAAAGAAGAAAAAGAGCGCGCACTTGAAGTCCTTGAAAATGTATCAATGCAAGACTTTGCACACAAAAACATCTCTAAGCTTTCAGGTGGTCAAAAACAACGTGTGCTAATTGCAAGAGCCTTGTTCTCAAGACCTGAGATTCTTCTTTTGGATGAACCCACATCAAACATAGATGTGAATGGAAGTGAGCAGATCTATGCAAGCTTAGAGGAGCTAAACAAAGATATAAGCATTGTAGTGGTGAGCCATGATATCTCAGTGATACTCAAATATGCCTCAAAAGCAATATACATCAACAAAACACTCACACATCATGATCTAACACACATGAAAGAGGATTTTAAAAACTCAGATGAGCATGTGTGTGAGATTGAGCTTTTAGAGATGCTTGGGAAATGTAAATGTTAGAGATATTTACCTACACTTTCATACAAAACGCTCTTATCGCAGGTCTTATAGTGAGCATCATCACAGCTATCATCGGCTCTTTGGTGGTTGTGAATAAGATGGTGTTTTTATCAGGCGGTATCGCTCATAGTGCTTATGGCGGTATCGGGCTTGCCATCTTTTTTGGGCTCCCGATGCTTTTGTCCACATCTCTTTTTTGTGTCCTTATCGCTATGCTTATAGCACGGGCAAGCTATGACAACAGAGAAAACCTTGATATGCTTATAGGGCTTACCTGGGCTGTGGGGATGTCTCTTGGAATCATTCTTGTTGATTTGACGCCAGGATACCAAGCCGATCTTATGAGCTACCTTTTTGGCTCACTCCTGGCAGTCACATCTACAGATATCTACTATATGGCTCTCTTACTGCTGGTGGTGCTTGGAACTCTTGTGGTTTTTTACAGGGATATCTTGGCGGTTTCTTATGACAGCGAGTATGCACGGCTCAGAGGGGTGAACACAAAATTCTTTTACACACTTATATTAGTTTTGTCGAGTTTAACTATCGTGATATCTATCAAAGTTGTGGGCTTGATTTTGGTTATTGCACTGCTGACTATACCGATATACATCGCAGGATATTTTGCAAAAAATCTTTTGTCTATGATGCTTATGTCGGCGGGACTCTCAATAGTTTTCACACTTATAGGGTTGACACTCTCTTACAGTTTCGATCTAAGCTCTGGACCGTCCATCATTATAGTGAGTTCACTCTGTGCATTTTGTGTGTATATTTTGAAGGGATTGAGCAAGCACTGAGCAGAACTTAACTCTCCCACTTCATATGCACACCTTGCTTAATGCTCGTGGTCCATGTTAAGAATCTCTTGAGCCGCTTCATCGCAAAGATTTTCTAACTCTAGCACTTCTCCCGAGACCACCAAAGTTATTCCTGCGAATTCATGGTTTGCATTAAGGGTGGCATATCCATCTTCGATTTTTTCGACAAACCATACACTCCCTTCCTCTTCACCTTCTAAGTCCATTCCAAGTTCAATCTCATCAGGAAGGTCTTCAAGTGCTTCTTCTACGACTAAAGATGCATCGTATTCACCAAATGCATCTTCAGGCTTAAGAGTGATGTTAAAAGTATCGCCAACTTTTTTCGCTTCTAAATAAGCTTCAAGTTTTTGAAATATTTGACTATAACCACCATGAAGATACATGAGCTTTTCACTCTCATCGAGAAGGTCTCCATGTTCAGACTCAACTCTCAAAGAGATACTCACAAGTGTGTTTTTCGTAATTGTATTCATATTGCTTCTTTAGTAAAAATATAATTGTCATTTTATCATATAATGCTTTTTTCTACATGCTATCCGCATTGGTTTTGCAAGTCTCATGGTCGTGATGATGGTCGTGATGATGGTCATGGTCATGATGCTCCTCTTTCACATCTAAAAACGTAAATCTCTCAGAGAGTGCATCCAAATCTTTATCGATATCATCCCCGATAAATACCAAAATAGAATCCCCCTCATACTCATGCAACTCATCAAAAGAGACATTTCCAAAGGAGTGATTCACTATAAGGGGTTCGGCAACATCGTTTAACTTCACCATCCCTTTGACTCTATAAATATTTTTTGGCAAAGCTTTTAAAAGTTGATCTAAGTCATTGAAGCTTATCTTTTGACTAAACTTTGAAGATCTTCTGCCTATAAGATCATGTGTATGTTCATGCTCAGCATGTGTATTTGCAATATCTATTATCTCATCAATCTCATAAGAGCCCTCAAACACCTCTTTGGCAACTATCCCCTGCTCAGCTGTATGCACAAAGTAGTTGTTGAACACTTTTTTCTTTGTGAGCGTGTTTTTGATATCATGCTTTTCTTTAAGCGCGATGATATTCTTTCTTGCAATATCGAGTTCTTCCTCATTCACCAAGTCTGTTTTGTTTAATACCAGTATATTGGAACCGCCCACTTGATACTTTGCAGTAGGGTTATCCATATAAGAAGCGTAGTTTTTCACATCCACCACGCAGATAACTCCATCGACAGCAATTCCAAGGTTTTGTAAAGACATAAACACAGGAAAAGGCTCAGCCGCACCTGAAGTCTCCACAAAAATTATTTCGGGCTTATACTTGTTTATAATCTCAATAACACCGGTCTCAAATTCCTGTGCCATCGTACAACAAATGCATCCCTCAGAGATTTCTATAACATCACTGTGGACATTTTTTAAAATGTTTTGATCCACTCCTATTTCACCAAACTCATTCACAATAAGTGCAATTTGCTTCTCTTGAAAATGGTTTTTTATAGTATTTGTCAACATACTGCTTTTGCCAACACCTAAAAACCCTGTAATAATATATGAATGGATCATAACTTTCCTTTTTCTTTCATGTAAAATATCTCTCTTAATGCAATAGCATTGCATATATAAAAATAAATATAACTATAGTAAAAATATATATCCCTATGTATAAAGGGATAAAGCCTAATTTAAAAGTTCGATATTCTATCATAAATGCGATTAATTTGCATTTACTATTTTAACTGATATACTTCCAATTACGATTGAAAAAGATTTTTAAGTTGAGGAATGTATATAATGGGTCTAATAAGTAAACTAGTGAGCTTGGTGAATGAGAAAAGTCAGATTAAACATACAGGTATAAGTGAGGTGTTTACAAAGCACGGTATGTTTCAAGCTAAAATGTATAATCACAATAATCAAGAGTATCTTATAATCATGAGTCAAAACTTTTTTGAGACAAAAGCACCGATATTTTATATCCACACAGATGAGCATGCCTGTGATTCTCTCGAAGAGTTTTGCGGTTGTGCGTATCCGATAAGTGTTGCTTTAAAGATGATCCATAAAGATGGCGGTCTCGTTCTTTACTCGAGTCGTGATCATGAAGAAATAGATGCTTTACTAGCCAAGATACATGTTAAAAAGTTATCCGCTGATAATAAAATCACAACTTCTACAAATCTAAAGTCTGCTCTTAAAGGCTACCGTGGTGAATACCTCACTATTGACTTTATACTTAAAGACCTCAAAATATCAAATGTGCAATTGGTTTCAGACAATCCAAACATCTTATTTATTATGCAACAGCAAAAGATACATATACTAAAGCAGGTTCCATCTATCTCTTTTGAATACGGTGAAACAAAAAATCCGACTCTTTAAAGATATTGGTTATAATACTTGAATGAATAACGATGCCATAAAAGAAGAGCTCCGAGCAAAGGGGATTAAGAACACCCGTGCAAAAAGCACCTTACTTCACATACTTCAAAACAACAAAGCGCCTATGGATGTCAACACGCTGCATCAAGAGTGTGAAAAAATCACTTCGGTCAATCTTGCGACAGTCTACAGAACTTTGCAACAGTTTCATGAAAAACAACTCGTGCAAGAGTTTCTTGGAAAAGACAGTGTCACGCAATATGAGTATATCAATCAAAATGCAAAAGCACACCCCCATTTTCAATGTGAAAAATGCGACAAGGTGTTTTGTTTAGGTGAACTTAATTTTGATGATGCGCTCTACTTTTCCAATATGGTGAATAATCATAAAATCCGCTCTATCAATATCACCCTCAATGGCGTTTGTGAAAAGTGCTTGCTTAGTAACTCATAGATCCAGCATTTAAAAGCCCTATGGCAATCGATAAAAATGCCATCAAAGCTCCAACAGAAACATCACCGTTTGAAATTTTAGCTTTAAAAGAGTATTTCCCATCCACTCTTGTCACAATAAATGCAAAAAGCAGCTGAATCACTATAGCAATAACTCCCCATATCGCAAAATCTACATAAGATACAGAGTGCACCAATGCACTATATAAAGGGATAGAAACCCCAATGACAGCGCCACCAAAACCAAGACTTGCCGCTAGACTGTTTTCTTCAAAAATAAGCTTATAATCATCATAAGGGGTGACGATTGCGTACAAATAAAGAAAAACGATGACTAAAACTGTAGCTGTAAGAAAGAAGCTGATAAAGCCTGTAAATAACCCTATTTCCATTGTTAGAATCCTTTTTTCGCCATTGTATCATACAATGGCAACAAGAGAGCGTGCTTACAAATAAGTTGGCACTGTCTAGGTGAAGTCTAAAACTTTAATTGGCTTCTCTTCTTTAGACTCCAACATTCTTAAAGATACTTGCAATCAAGAACTTCGATGGCTTAACTCTTTACTTAAAGTTTGGGCATTCTTTAATATTACATAATGTCAACTTTATCGCTTTTATAGCATCATCCCACTATAATTACTTTATGAATCACTCCGAATTAAAAACCCTTGACAAACACTCACTCTACACACTTCTCTCCTCAAGAGAGAGCGCGCAAGAGAAAAAACTCTCAGAAATCCCGAGTCCTGAACTCTTGCAAAATGCTCCCGAGGCTGCCAAACGTATAGCTGATGCGATTCGCAACAAAGAAAAAATCACTTTAGTTGGCGATTATGACGTCGACGGGGTGAGTTCCACTGCCATCATGGTTGATTTTTTCAGACAGATCCCCTACCCTCTTGAAGCTATAATCCCCAATCGTTTTCGCGATGGCTATGGAGTTTCACCGAATGTTTTAAAGAGAATTGAGGCTGATTTAGTCATTACTGTGGATAATGGGATAACGGCTGTCGGGGCGGCTGAGATTTGTAAAGAAAAAGGTATTGACCTCATCATAACAGACCATCACACTCCATCAGACATTCTGCCGAATGCTTTGTTTATCGTTGATCCCAAGTTAGACACTTGCACCTACCCTTTTAAAGAGATTTGCGGTGCGCAGGTTGCCTGGCTTTTACTTGCCTTGGTGAAGAAAGAACTTGGCTTATTAATTAATATGAAACAGTTCTTAGATATCTTGGCAATAGCCATAATTGCAGATATTATGCCTCTAATAGATATAAACAGAACCTTAGTTCGAGAAGGACTAAAGGTTTTAATGACTTCAAACCGTCCATCTTCTATAGTTATACGTGACTTTCTTAATAAATCTGTTATCAGCTCAGAAGATATAGCATTTGCTATAGCTCCACGTATAAACTCTGCAGGAAGACTGGAGGATGCCAGTATTGCTCTTGAGTTTTATACAGCCAAAGACACGCATACTGCTTATAAACAGTTTGAATTACTTGGACAATTAAATAATTTGCGTAAAGAAACAGAAGCAGAGTGTACAAAAGAAGCTATAAGAAAGGCTGACCCAAATGCAGATGTGATTGTAGTTGCTCATGAAAATTGGCATGAGGGTGTTGTTGGAATTGTTGCTGCAAGATTGGTCGATACATTTGCAAAGCCTGCTATCGTTTTAAGCCTTGAAAACGGAATTGCCAAAGGAAGTGCAAGAAGCATCGGTGAAGTGAGCATATATGAGCTTATAAAGTCATGTGAACACTTGTTAACTAAGTTTGGCGGACACACAATGGCCGCTGGTTTAGGCTTGTTGGAAGAAAATATAGAAGACTTCACCAAAACTATAAATACAAGTGCTTCAAAACTAAATAGAGATGATTTTCTGCCAAAAGAGTCTATTTCGGGTATCTTGCAAACTGAAGAAATCGACTTAGAACTGCTTAATTTATTAGAGCAGTTTGAGCCTTTTGGTGAAGCCAACCATCGCCCTTCTTTTTTAATCAAAGAGGCAGAGGTGCTTAGTATAAAACTAATGGGTCAAGATAAATCACATTCAAGAATTGAAATCCGGCAAAATCCGCATGAGAGAAAAACTCTAGAACTTATAGCTTTTCGAACAGTTTATGAAATGCCTCCCTCAAGAAAAATCACTTGCAGCTACACTGTCGCAAAAAATGAATTCAACAAAAAAATCTCTGCCCAGCTTTTGGTGAATAAAATATACGTTTAAGATGCATAAGAGTAAGATGTAAGGGTGTAATTCAGATGCATGATGCAGTCGCTGTTTTTATTTGTCTAGATAATTATGCGTAGAAATTATAAAGGAAATATGGAGGGGGATTCTTCATAGTTTCTTCATAATATTCATATAGAATACTTATAAAATATGAAGGGGAAAGCTTATGAAACAGAATAAATTAGTCGAAGATATATTTGGTGATATTGACACATATCCCGAAGTTATGTCTCGTCGTGAGGCATTGAAATATTTAACACTTTCTCCTGTTGCAGCCTCTGTTATCGCCAGTTCCACTCTCGCTTCCTCAGACTTAGAAGCGGCAGATGTGAAAGGGAAAATTCTAATTGTAGGTGGAGGTTCTGGTGCCATCATGGCTTTGTCCCGTCTTTGCAGAGCTATAAAAAATCCCGATATCACCATCATCGCGCCCAATGATGTGCATCTTTACCAACCTGGTCAAGTTTTTGTAGGTGCCGGAGTCATGGATGTAGAAGATCTTTATCTAGACAATAAAAACTATATTGATACAGATGAAGTGACTTGGATTAAAGATGAAGTGGCTCACTTTGATGCAGACAATAATCAAGTCACAACCCGTAAGGGTGAAAAAATAGCCTATGATTATCTTGTTGTTGCAACAGGCGTGCAATACAATTATGAACAAATAAAAGGTCTTACAAAAGAAGATATAGGTACAAACGGTATTTCCAGCGTTTATCTAAGCGACCTTGAAAAAGGCACCTCAAAAGGTGCCACAGGCACTTGGGATTGGTTTCAAGATCTAAAAGCATCAGCAAAAGAAAAGAAACCAAAGGTGATCTTCACACATCCAAACACACCCATCAAGTGTGGAGGCACACCTCAAAAAATGCTTCTTCTTGCTGCTGATTATCTAAAACAAGATGGACTGAATGCTGATTTTCAGTTTGTAGCAAGCCTTAGTGAGCTTTTCTTTTTACCCAAAATAGATGCGGCCCTTCATAAAGCACAAGATCGTTATGGTTTCATAGAAAACAAACTGCAGCATCATCTAAAATCAATAGATGTGAAAAATAAAAAAGCTGTTTTCATTCATGCATGGGTTGAATCAGTCTATGATGAAGATTTTGATGTGACGGAAAATCTAAGTAAATCTGAACAGATTGAACTTGACTATGACTTTATACATATTGTTCCTCCAATGAGCCCCGTCAAAGCTTTAATGGAATCCACACTTCTTGGTGATACCGGCTGGTTGGATGTGGATAAGTATAGTCTCCAGCATAAAAAATATAAAAATGTATTTGGAATCGGTGACATCTGTGGAATTCCTATGGGTAAAACAGGAGGTTCAGCAAGACATCATGGACCGATTTTAACACAGAATCTCATTGATGTTATGCAAGCTAAAGAACCTAGTGAAGTGTTTGATGGCTACACTGTTTGCCCTATTAAAACGCAGTATGGGAAAATTATGATGGCAGAATTCAACTACGAAGGCCCATCAACAACACTTCCCCTTAATTTTGAAGAGCCAAGATGGATGTGGTGGGCATTTGATTTATATATGTTAAAGCCAATGTATCAATATCTCATGCTCACAGGTAGATTTTAATTACACCTATGTGATAAATTAAGCACCATTGTATTTAACCGCTTTATTGAAAGTAACATTTGTGATAAATAATATATATTTATGTTCCTATTACACAGTTATTTCACAATTATAGGGTAGAATGCTATAATTAACTTAAGGAGAATACATGAAAAACATCGCAAAAATTGCACTTGCTGCAACATTACTTTTAGCTCTGGGCTCTACAACTGTCAGTGCAGATGCTGATAAAGGTCAAAAATACTTCACTAAGAAGTTAAAAAGTCCTTGTGGAATCAGTGGGGCGGCATTAGCTGGTAAACACACTCAAGCTGAGTGGCAGGCAATTGGAAAAGACGGCATTGCTGCTGAGCTTCAAAAAATTTGTCCTAAAGCACCTGCAGGAGCTTTTAAAGAGAAATATCTTGAGCATTATTATGACTTTTGTTTCACTTACGGAAGTGATAGCGGTAACATCCCGGCTTGTTAATTTAATCACATCTTTTGATGTGATTATTCATCCTCTTTCTTAGAACTTTCAGCACTTCGACCACTTTTTTTTCATATAATCAAAACAACAAAACAAACTAGGTATATCATGCTTGAAACATCTCACTGCTTACGGACACGCTCTTTTATACAAGAGCTTAAGAAATTAGATAACAATCTTATTGCCATTGCCACTGTGCAACATGGGGTGAGACTCTTTTCTTGCCAAGACTGTGAAAATAAAGCAAGTATTTCTCATGAACATCTCAACTCGAACACCACGGCAGTTTCTTTTAGCCCAAATGCAGAGTTTATGGCTTTTGCTAAAGATTCATTTATCTTCATCCTTCATATGCCAAGTAAAATCGTTTTAAAAACTATAAAAGCAGATACTGAAATAATTCAAAAACTAAAGTTTGATTTAGAGTCAAAATACATCATCGCAGCCACTCAAAGCGGGAGAGTTCTTCAGTATAGATACGATGGGTCTTCATTGTTGGGACGTCTTTATTCTTTTGAACAAGTCCACTCAAAGAGAAAAACTAAAGCTTCTGCAGTCAGTTCATTTGCATTTTATAAAAACATCATGGCCTGCGGAGGGAACAATGGTGCAATATTTATGATAAACCTTCATTCACGTGCCAATAAAATGATTATTAAAAATAATGGGGCTTCACGTATCACTTCACTATGTTTTTTAGATGACGCGCGCTTGCTAAGCACCGATTCTCTAGGAAAGATATATCTAAACTCCACAAAAAATGCTGCATTGATTAAACAAGCCGACACCGGTTTTATAAAAATAACACAAGCGCTTCTTATGCCTAATCCTAAATATCTTATGATTATCGGCGGGACAAAAAATATAGCTGTTTATGACACAGTCTCTCTTAAGCTTTTGCATAATAAATATGTGGAATTTGAAGATATAGTGACAAGTTTGGAGATTGTGGATGAGAACACCCTCATCGCCACACTCAAACACAGTTCTGTAGAAAAAATAGAGCTCCCCACAACTGAAAAACTAAAATCATTTATAATCTCAAACCAACTCTCCAAGGCTTATGATTTAGTTAAAAAAGACCCTTTGCTTCTAAGCACAAAAGAGTTTAAAGTCCTAGAGATTGCCTATAAGAAAGTTTATTCACAAGCTTTAGATGCTCTTATCAAAGGAAATAAAGATGTTGCTCTCAAGATCACCCGAAGTTTTAAATATGTTGATGCAAAAAAAGATGATATAGACCTTCTTTATAAAGCATTTGATAATTATCCAAGGTTTAAATCTCTTTATATTGAAAAAAAATACGCTCTAGCCTATGCCATGGCGGCTAAGTTGCCACCACTGAAGCGAACTTTTCAATACGCAAAAATGCAAGAGCTTTGGAGAGACACCTGCGACAACGCACAAAGGCAAATCGCACATGGGCATCATGAAAATGCTCTGACACTTTTAAGCAGCTTTGCAAGCATCTTAGAAAAAAGACCCTATATCAAACTTATTTTAAAACATAATGATGAGCTCATCCAATTCAACCAAGCGCTTCAAAGCAAAGACTATAAGACAATTCATAATCTTGCCGATGCAAACCCTATTTTCACGCTCATCACTGAGTATCGCACTGTCGAAGAGGATATGAATAAAGAACTTATGCAGGTGCAAAAATATATTGATAAATGTGATGTGAACACAGCTGTGACAAAGCTCTCAAAACTGCAAAACATCCACTCAATACAAGAACGTGTCAATCAGCAAAAAGAAGAATGCCGTGCTGTAAAAAAACTCCAAGATATGTACGAGCTCAATGACTTTATCAAATGTTATGAAATCATTGATAACAATCCATTTTTAAACACTGCACAACTCGGTGAACTCTTACAAAAACATTGGTTGAAAATCATTCACGCTTGCGAAGGTTTTGCACTCAAAGGGAATGTCAAAAATATAAAAGAAACACTCGGTGAACTTATTCACTTAGAAACGCGAAGAGACAAAATCGGAGATCTTTTTCGACTGGCCTTTCATACTAAGATAAAAGCTTATATAGCCAAGAAAAGTTACAAAAAAGCAGAGCTGATTCTTTACTCTTACATAGATATTTTCGGTCTGGATAATGAAATAAAGTCTATCATGAAAATATATGAAAATAAGTCAAAAGTGAAGTTGGCACTCACACACAATCTAAGCAGCAGAGAAGAACGGGATAAATGGATAGATTCACAAGAGATTATGGGGAAATAGTTTTACTTAGCTCCCATTAATGCGATAAGAGCTGTGATTGTTTCATCATGCACACTCTGAAGTTCAGAATTTTGCGACATAAATTTATACATAGCCTCTTTTTTGTCAATAGCTTCATCCAACTCAGGATCACTCCCCTTTGTATAAGCGCCGATTCTGATTAAAACCTCATTTTCTTTTAAAAGTGTGTAAAATCTTCTAAATTTCATAACAGCTTGCATATGTTCATCGTTTATAATGTCATTCATGACCCTGGAAGCTGAATTTAAGACATGGATAGGAGGATAGACTCCAAAATCTGTAAGTTCACGTGAGAGCACTATATGACCGTCTAAAATAGAGCGTGATTGATCTGCGATTGGATCACTCATATCATCCCCTTCTATTAAAACGGTGAAGAATGCCGTGATAGAACCCTTCCCTTCTTCTTTTCCTGCACGCTCCATCAGTTGTGGCAGCAGAGTGAGTGAAGATGGCGGATACCCTTTTGATGTTGGAGGTTCACCCAAAGCGAGACCGATTTCACGTTGCGCCATGGCAAAACGTGTTACAGAATCCATAATGAAAAGAACATCAAGACCCTTATCTTTAAAGTGTTCTGCAACGCTCATAGCGGCAAAGGCGCCATATTTTCTCATAAGAGGTGAATCATCCGAGGTTGCAACAATGATAACAGTGTTTTCAAGATTTCCTCCAAGGTTTTTCTCAATAAACTCAGGAACCTCCCTACCCCGCTCGCCAATAAGTGCCACCACTTTTATAGGTGCCTCAGATCCACGGACAATCATCCCCATTAACGTTGATTTACCAACTCCGCTCCCTGCAAAAATTCCAAGTTTTTGTCCTTTTCCACAGGTTAACAGTGCGTCAATAGTTTTCACACCTACACTGAAAACCTCATTGATCATTCCCCTCTTCATTGCGGCTATCGGTGCTTTAATGATGGGGGCGAGTTTAGAGTCGTTAATATTCCCTTTGCCGTCTATCGGGTTCATAAATGGATCCACCACACGGCCAAGCAAGGATGCGCCCACGGGAATATTCATACCCGTTGAGTCAAGAAAAACCTTATCTCCAGAGCAAAAACCCTCCACAAAACTAAAAGGGCTTATGAAAAATATCCGTCCATCAATCCCTGTCACCATCCCCATGCTTTCTTGGGCAGTCTCATCAGAAATCATCTTCACCATATCTCCAATACTGACCTTAAGTCCGCTTGCAGTGATGACAGTGGCATTTATTTTGATGATTTCACCAAAAGAGATAGAATAGTTTTGTGAAGAGAGTTTTTCTTTGAGTGATTTAAAAGGCATAGTGTTTATGCCTTAGTAGCGTGAGCCGGTCGGTGAATTGATTAAAGAGAAGAATTCACTTCTTGTTTTTTCATCTTTTTTAAAAAGACCCCGAAGTGCCGAGGATGTTGTCGTGGAATTTATCTTTTGAACTCCGCGCATCTCCATACACATATGCCGTGCTTGGATCACAACTGCCACACCCTTTGGTTGGATAGTGCCCATAATAGCATCTGCAATCTGCTCTGTGAGTTGTTCTTGAATCTGCATACGGCGTGCAAAAACATTCACCACACGAGGAATTTTTGAAAGCCCGACCACTTTTCCATCTGGAATATACGCAACATGCACACGCCCTATAATAGGAAGAAGATGATGCTCACAAGTGGAATAAAACTCTATATCTTTTACAAGCACCATCTCATCATTTGTAGTGGTGAAAAGTGCTTTTTCAAGAATCTCTTTAGGGTTTTCTTTATACCCGCCATAAATAAATTCATAGGCTTTTCTAACGCGCTTTGGAGTGTCTTGTAAACCTTCACGCTCTGGATTCTCCCCAACATGAAGCATCATACTTTTCACTGCGTTTTCAAATTCAATATCTTTATCCACAATAAGCTCTTTTTGTTCCCTAAGACACTAAAACGTGAGGAACGATAAGCGGGTATTTTTTCATTTTTCTATAGATATGCTTTCTGACAATCTGACGAAGATCATTTTCCAATGCTCTTGTGTTTTCAATCATTCCATCTTTTAGGTGAAGTAAGAAATGCTCAACAACATCTTCCATCTCTTTAGCAAAAGCTTTGTCTTGTTTGTCTGGGACTATACCGAATGTCGTTATTTTTGGCTTGGATAGCATCTTAGAATGTTTCCCATCAACCTCTACAACCATCATAACAATACCGTCAGTCGCTAATTTTTGACGATCAAGAACGATATCATCATCAATTTTATGGTTATTTTGATTGTCAATATACGTTTTACCGGTTTTAACAGTTTTCACTTTTCTCATATATTTCGGTGCAATTTCAATTTGTTCACCATCTGTCATAAGAAGAATATTTCTCTCAGGAACTCCACACATCATACCTGTTTCACGATGCTTCATAACATGGTTGTATTCACCATGGATCGGTAAGAAAAACTTAGGATTCACTAAACGCAACATAAGCTTTTGCTCTTCCATAGATGCATGACCTGATACGTGAATATCTTTATCGTGTGACACACTTGCCCCGGCACGTTGAAGATGATTCAACATTCCAGAAATACTTCCCTCGTTACCAGGAATAGCACGGGAAGATAAAACGATTAAATCTGTCGGCTTAATCTTAACATGTCTGTGTTCACCGATACTCATTCTAAATAAAGCAGAGTTTGCTTCACCTTGAGAACCGGTTGTAACAATAAGAACCTCTTTATCATTCAGACGAGACACTTCATCTGCATCAATGAAAATATTTTTATTAAATCTTACATAGTCATACTGCATAGCGATTTCTATATTTCTCTCCATAGAACGGCCGATAACACAGATTTTACGTCCATATTTTATTCCGTACTGAATTGCTTGTTGCACACGGTGAATATTTGAACTGAATGTTGAAAGTAAAATACGCCCTTCTGCTTTAGCAAATATACGATCTAAGGCTGGAGCTACGCTTAACTCAGAACCTGTCGGCACCGTATTGTACGAATTTGTAGAATCACTTAAAAGACAAAGCACCCCTTTATCCCCATAGTGTGCTAAACGGTGAAGGTCAGCTGTATATCCATCCACTGGAGTATAATCTATCTTAAAGTCACCTGTGTGAATAATTGTCCCGGCATCTGTGGTGATTGCAACCGATGAAGAATCAATAATAGAGTGAGTCATATGCATCCACTCCACTTCAAAATCATTACCGATTTTAACTATTTCTCTTTTTACAATTGGATTGAAAAATTTTCTATGCTCTTTAATGTGGTGTTCATCAAATTTATTGCCAATCATCGCCAGAGGAAGTGATGTACCATAAATAGGAAATTGCATTTCTTTATACAGGTAAGGCATCGCACCTATATGATCTTCATGAGCATGCGTTATCACAACACCGACGATTTTATTTTTAATCTCACGCAAGTAAGTGAAATCAGGCACTAAAATATCAACACCATGCATATCAGAATCAGGGAAACTCATACCGACATCAATAAGAATCGCTTCTTTTTCTGTCTCAATAATCATGATATTACCACCGATTTCACCAAGTCCGCCCAGTGGTGTGACACGTATCTTAGCAGTGGAGTTTAAATCTAATTTATAATGAGGGTTAAGTCTTTGCTTATGTGCTTCTTGATTTTTAGTGACAAAAGATTTTAAGTTTTCATCAATCGGAGTGGGTTGTCTACGGTGACGATTACGATTTTTATTTTTATTTGGGTTAGCTTTATTCCCGGCAGGTTTGTTACCTTGTGGTCTATTTTGATTAGGATTAGGCTTTTTATTTCCGTTTACATTATCACTTTGAGGTTTTTTATTCCCATCTACATTTTTTTCTTTTGGTATTACATTTCCATTGTCGGGTCTGCTCTCGCTAGCCCCTTTGTTTTCTTCTTCCATCCAAACTCCTTTACAGAACAAGCCCTTTGCATCGGGTTTAACTCTGTTTTCCTTATATTTTTATTTTTTTATAGAGTTGGTGATAGTCATCAGTCGAAACTTGATGAGGACGTAACGTTTGCATAAGCTCAAGAGAGTCAAAAGCTATAAGAAGTTCACTTTTTTCATACTTAGAAGATAGATTTTTTATAAGTGTTTTTCGAGGTTGGCTAAATGCAACTCTTAGCATATCTTCGAAATCTTTATCTGTTCTATCTTTGTTCTTTGTAATTAAAAACACTGCAGAGTCAATCTTTGGAGGCGGTTCAAAAGCAGTTGGAGGAACTTTCACAACTATGTGAGCATTTCCTACGCTTTGAGTTATTATTCCCAAAGACCCAAACACCTTTTGACCTGCATCCGCACAAAATTTTTCTGCGACTTCTAGCTGTACCATTACAAGTATATTTTTACACATTGGATCTGCGAGCGCTTTTAGGATTATATTTGTAGCGATATAGTAAGGCAAGTTCGCCACTAAATCGTACGCTTCGTCAACTAAAGCACTCTTCCAAGCTTGGAGAACATCTCCACAATTAATATGAAGTCGCTTGGTAGCAATCTCTTCTTTAAATTCTTCTTGTAACAGTTTACACAAATCGGTATCGACCTCAAAAGCTTCTACACTTTTGACATCTACTAAATATTTAGTTAAATCACCTAAGCCAGGCCCAATTTCTACGATTTTATTATCATTTTTGGGCATCGCTTGGACGATTTTTTGTAAAACAGTTTGATCTTTTAGAAAGTTTTGTCCAAACTTTTTCTTTGCTACAACGCTTTCTTTTTTCATAAAGGATAGTGTATAGTAATTTTGCTTATATTTAGACAATAAGAAAAAGAAATTTTATATTTAGTTCTCTAAGGTATACTTTCATCTATAATAGTGCAAGGGTTTTCATATGAAAAACATATTCTTTTTTATCCTATTCACTTTGCTTATTATTATTTCTGCGCTTATTTACACCGATTCTTATAAGTTTTTATCTTTTTACCCTCAGCTTACTCAAAATAGGGTGGGAACAGAGCTTGATTTACAGCAAGAAGCACAAAAAAAAGCACATTTTGCAGGTTCATCTAAATGTATTGAGTGTCATAAAGACAAGCATGAATCGTGGTCGCATTCACGCCATTCTAAAATGATTCAAAACCCGCTTACGAATCCTGAAGCTGTTGTTGCAGATTTCACATCACTCCCGGACGATGCTGATTTTTCACTCAAAGATGCTGTCTATACAGTCGGTGGAAAGTTTAAACAACGCTTTATGCTACGAAAAGACAGAGATGGTGAAGAAGATTATGTTCTTGGAAATTACCAATGGAATGTGCAAACAAATAAATGGCAAGAGTTTAAGGCTTGGAAATACTGGTACAAAGATGCCTATCCGCATGACAATAATGACTTACCGACTTCTCGAGCTTGCGATGGCTGTCACTTCACCGGATTTATGTCACAAGAAAAAAGAATTGAGCGAGGTATCGCCTGCGAATCATGCCATGGACCGGCATCTGAACATATAAAAAATCCAGAATCCCAAATCTATATGGCATCACTTTCCGATGCGCTAAGACAAAATGAAGTCTGCCTGCAGTGCCACATGAGAAACCGTGACTACCGTCTTAAGGATCACAACATAAGTGAAATTTATGGTGATGCCCGCGATTATCCATTTGGATACGAAGCAGGTGAAGCACTCTCAAAATACAAAATGCTCGCTCCTTTTGTAATGGGTCATGAAACTAATGAGTTTTATGCAAATGGTATGGCTAAGAAAAACCGTATGCAGGGAAATGAGTTTGTTCACTCCATGAAAGCAAAACATGGGATCACCTGTATTAACTGTCACAATCCTCATACACTTGAACCGATTGCAGAAAAAAACACCGGGAATGATTTGTGTATGAGTTGTCACAGTTTTGCTTCACCTATTGGACCGCATCAAGATTCACTTGAAGCACATACAAAACACAAGACAGATTCTAAAGGGTCCTTATGTGTTGCATGTCATATGCCTCGTGTTGGTAAACACACCGGTGAATCACCATTAACTGTAAGAAGTCATATGTTTGGATTCACCACTCCAAATGAAACTCTTGCTTATAAAATGCCAAATGAAACGAATGCCTGTTTTGCCTGTCACAAAAAGGATCGCAGTATGAAAACATTACAAAATGATTTAGAAAAATGGGGAATGGTAGGGTGGAATAAAAGGTGATTTAGGCCCCAACAGCCCAACACAGCTTATCTGTAAGAAATAGGATTTCTCTCAAGTCTTGCATACAAGGCTTCTACTTTTTGATTACGTAAATCAGATCTGCTATCACGCAGTTCTTGATTGATATTTCTTTGTTGGAGCAGTGTGTTTCTATATTTTTGGATTTTTATTATATTGGATTGATTCCTCAACTCTGTGTATTTTTCTATAACAGTTTCCCCGGCATTAAGTGTTGCAGCCAATGATAAGCTGAAAAATACACTATATAATTTCATTTTTTATTTCCCATTTATTTAATTTTTCGGGATTCTATCAAAAAAAAATTACATTTTAATTACTTATATGTGTTTATATTAATAATTTATATACAGTTAAGTAAAAATGATCTATTTAATGCCAAGTTATCATATTTATGTGACTATATTTCATAACTATGATAACTAGATATAGTATGTATTTGAATAGCTTATGATGCCAGCTCTATTTTTTCAACTGCAGCATCAAATGTGTTTCGGTCTAATTCAAATTCCTCAAGTAAATCATAAGCAGCTTCAAGATTCTCTTTTGTTAATTCACCGTTAAAATCAACTGCTGTTTTTGCAACTTTTAAATATTTTGCTAAATTTTTAGTCTCTTCATCCAAAGCATCTTCGGGATCATTACAGTAGCGCACCAAATGAACAAGATCTGAGGCAAAATTCCAGTTATGAAAAATTGTAGCTGCCACATCATAAGATTGACTCCCGCAAACACTTTTCTCACATTCTTCAAAACTTGCAGTATTAGCCAATGCCGTTTTAAAATCTTCATCTCGCTTATGGTTCATCAGATACTGAGAGATAAGAACTTTTCCAATATCAAGAAGAAAAGAAGCCGGAGCCAAGAGACCTAAAGCAGACCTGTCAACTTTACTGACCCAATTGATGATTAAAGCATTTTGAGTGCTCGCTTTTTTAATGTAACCGCCCGTTGTTATTTGATAAGGGGCTACATTTATAGGTACACATTC
>JACKQG010001890.1_pt1 | contig 28229 bp, 28 predicted proteins | sample 8237621 | NCBI WGS metagenome assembly JACKQG01 (sample SAMN15677084, study PRJNA649215) | marine metagenome | biome: marine; feature: Black Sea; material: saline water; isolation source: suspended particulate matter (SPM) from the Black Sea western gyre | collected 2013-06-09/2013-06-10 | depth... | reverse complement strand
TACTGTTACTCCGTCCGACGATACTCGACCTGCAAGGGCTATGTATGGAACGGCTCGTTCCATCATTTCGAATATGGTTGATGGAGTCGTTAAGTCTTATTCTAAGGATTTACTTATTGAAGGCGTGGGCTTTAGGGCCACCGTTAAAGGCAACCTTGTTGACCTTGAGTTAGGCTATTCCCATCCAATCGAATATTCGATACCTGAAGGTGTCACCGTTACCGTTTCTGACAATGTGAAGATACACGTCGAAGGCCCCGACAAGCAAAAGGTGGGACAGGTGACTGCCGATATCAAGAGTTACTACCCAGTTGAACCTTACAAAGGCAAGGGAGTTCGAATTGTGGGTGAGTTCGTTCGACGCAAGGAAGGCAAAAAATCAGCTTAGGTCAAAAAGAGCCACTTGATACATGAAACTATCTAAAAAAAAGGAATTGAGACAAAAGCGTCGCTGGCGAATTCGAAAGAAGGTTCGCGGCACTGCCGAAAGACCCCGATTGACCATATGTTTTACTAATAAAAACATTCATGTTCAGTGCATCGATGATTCTGTCGCTAGAACATTGGTCGCCTCCTCGACGAATGCTAATGATTTGATTGGCGTTTTGCCTAATCTTGACGGATCCGTTAAATTGGGCAAAGTTTTTGCCGAAAGGGCTAAGGTTGCAGGTGTCACGACTGTAGTATTTGACCGAGCCGGTCGCAAGTATCATGGTTGTGTCAAGGCTTTTGCGGAAGTTGTCCGAGCCTCCGGAATTGTATTTTAACCCATTATTGCAAACGCCTGAAATGAGTGTCCAACCAAGATTTTCTCAACGTCGAAGAAAACCTGTTCCTGAAGAGGAAGAATCTGAATTCTTTGAAAAAGTAGTGCACATTAACCGTTGCTCCAAGGTAGTGAAGGGTGGACGCCGTTTCAGCTTTGCTGCCCTTGTTGTCGTCGGTGATCAAAACGGCCGAGTTGGCTATGGTTATGGCAAAGCCCAGATGGTTCCCGATGCGATACGCAAAGGAACTGAGCAAGCTCGTAAAGCCATGAAACTGTATTTATTGTGCGGGGATACTATTCCTCACCAAGTTCACGGGAAAGCCGATGGAGGAAGAGTGTTTTTACGACCGGCAAGACCTGGAACGGGTATTATTGCAGGAGGTGGAGTTCGAGCTGTGCTTGAAGCGGTCGGAATTAAAAATATTCTTTCCAAATCGATGGGTTCCAGCAACCACTTAGCTGTCGTTACAGCTACAATTCAAGGTCTTCAACAGTTGCGCACTGCGGAAGTGATTTCTGCCATTCGGGGCGAGGAAGTTAAAGGAATGTCTATGGTTTCATCTACAGTCCTTCCCTCCCCTTCTGAGCCCGTCGATAATTCCAGCGGTTCAACTGTAACTAGTCCCTCGGACATCAAAAAGTAATTCAAATGAAGGAACATGCTATACCATCGGGTGCTACCCATGCGCGAAAACGTGTCGGTCGTGGCGAAGGAAACGGACGAGGTAAAACATGCGGCAGAGGTGAGAACGGAGCAAAATCTCGCTCGGGTTATTCTCTTAGACCTGGATTTGAAGGTGGGCAGATGCCCCTCTTCAGGAAACTTCCTCGCCGAGGTTTCAACAACGCTCGGTTTCGAAAAGAGTACGCTCTTGTGAATATCAGCGAATTGGAGAAGATTGAAGGAGATGTAGTCGATCTTGTTTCCGCTAAAGCGGCAGGCATCATCCGTTCAAACGCAATTTCCATAAAGCTGCTGGGCCAAGGCGAAGTAAAAAAATCTTACATAGTCAAGGTTTGCAAATGCTCTTCATCCGCCGAAGAAAAAATTAAGGCTGCAGGGGGATCCGTCGAAACTAGTTCATAGTAGTTTGGATTTCACTCACTGGCTAAATTTCTATAGGCTTCCTCTTCTATTTAATGTTATCGGCGTTCACAAATTCGCTCAAGATACCTGAGCTTCGTCAGCGTATATTTTTTACGCTGGCTTTGTTATTTATTGCTCGAGTCGGTGCAAATGTACCGCTGCCTGGAGTTGATCCCACTCCAATACGCGACTTCTTTGAATGGCGAGCCACGCAAGGTCAGGATGACGGAAATGATATTCTGGGCTTTTACAATATGTTCACAGGTGGTGCATTGCTTAATGGTGCTCTCTTTGCCTTAGGTATAATGCCATATATCAGTGCCTCAATTATAATGCAGTTAATGGGTGCGGTCTTTCCCCAGCTTGCCCGTTTGCAGCAGGAGGGTGAACCTGGGCGTCAAAAAATTTCACAATATACTCGCTACTTGACAATTGTAATTTGTTTAGTGCAGGGCGGACTGCTAGCATTGGCATTGCGAGACAGCCCTGGCTCTCTGATTCAGGGTTTTAATCCCAATAGCCTTGGGATGAGCGGTCAACCTTTCGGTGCAATAGTCGTTTCTCAATCCTCGATGTTTTTCGCCAACACCGTAGTCTTTCTTACCACTGGGACGATAATTTTGATGTGGCTTGGTGAGCAAATCACACAAAGGGGAATCGGGAACGGAATCTCTCTTCTTATAACAGTAGGTATTTTGTCTGATCTTCCGAAGGCACTTGCGGATGCCTACGCTTTGGTCTTCCAGGCTCCAGCCGGAGATAATTTAGTTTGGGTCAAAGCGCTCCTGATGGTAGGCCTTTTTCTCTTGGTTGTTGCTGGTGTAATTGCAGTAACGCAAGCTCAACGTAAGATTCCGGTACAGTATGCAAAGCGTGTCGTAGGGCGCAAGGTGTTCGGTGGCCAAAGCTCTTTTTTGCCTCTTAAGGTGAATTATGCTGGGGTAATGCCTGTGATTTTCGCAAGTGCGATTCTGATGTTTCCTGCCCAGTTGCTCAGAACACTTGGTGCTGCAATGGCAGACAGTCCTGCTGACTCAAACTGGGCGTTAGATTTAGCATCTATGTTCGCGGGCAGAGGCTTCCTGTATTACTCTGTGTATGCGGGGCTCATACTTGTATTCAGCTACTTTTGGGTTTCGATTATGTTCAAACCCGTACAAATTGCCGATGATTTGAAGAAAAACGGCGGTTATGTTCCCGGTGTCCGACCTGGTGAGCCAACTGCCCGATTTCTTGACTTTGTAATGACTAGGCTTACCCTCGCAGGATCTATTTTTTTAACCCTTATCGCAGTCTTTCCTGACATTATTTTTAATTTTGCCGGTGTTTCATATAATGTCGCGACCTTCTTCGGTGGTACTGGTCTTCTCATTATTGTTGGTGTAGTGCTCGATACCATGCGACAAATTGAGACTTTCCTTCTGCAGCGTCACTACGATGGTTTTTTGCGAAAAGGTCGCTTGCGTGGCCGTAGCGCTTCAGTTCAAGGGCAGGGGATAGAGTCGCTCGAACTGAAAGAGTTTGAAGCTCAATGGCGTCCTTTGATTTGGATATCCGCCGCTCTTCTCATTCTTGGCTTAGCTGCTCACTTTCTTACTCCATAACATTTTAAATTTCATTTTAACCATATAATTATCATGGCTCGCTTGCTCGGAGTAGACATCCCAAACCGTAAAAAAATAGAGTATTCGTTACGATACGTATATGGCATTGGCCCTACACGTTCGAGAAGTGTGCTCGAAGAAGCCCAAATTGATCCGAATCTTCGTACTCAGGATTTAAGTGAGCAAGATTTAAGTAAAATAATGAATGTCATTCTTGAGCGGAAGTATTTAGTCGAGGGTGATCTTCGTCGAGATGTCACCGCTAACCTTAAAAGACTTCAGAGTATACGTTCTTACCGTGGACTGCGCCATCAGCGCGGTTTGCCTGTACGTGGCCAACGTACAATCACTAATGCCCGAACTAGAAAAGGTGGTCGCAAGACTGTGGGTGTCGTTCGCAATAAATAATACCCTTATACAACACCATTCCCATTAAGAATGTTTTCTCATGAGTAAAGACGAATTAAAAGAAACTGTAAGCGACAAGGATAAGGAAAAGTCTTCAGAACCTCCTTCCAAGGCTTTGCCCGAAATTGTTGAGGAAGTATCGAAGATAGTTCCGGCAAGCGAAACTCCTGTTTCTGAAACTGGAGGCAAAGATGTTGATGCGGGCGAAAACTCTGCGACAAAAGAAAAAAAGGAAGAGACCGCAAAAGACTTGCTCGGAACAGATATCGAGGAGGTGAAGGTTCGAAAAGCTAAGGGAAGTAAAAATGTTACTTCCGGCATTTGCCATGTAATAGCTACGTTTAATAATACCAAAGTCTCCTTTTCTGATCTCAAGGGTAATGTCATATCATGGTCGAGCTCTGGGAAATGTAACTTCAGAGGGTCTCGAAAATCTACTGCTTATGCCGCTCAGGTTGTCACTCAAGATGCAGGTCGGGTCGCTATGTCTCACGGCATGAAGGAACTAATCGTAAAGATAAAAGGCCCGGGTATGGGTCGCGATTCTGCAGTGCGTTCCCTGCAGAGTCTTGGATTCAAGGTGTCGTCCATTATAGATGTGACTCCTGTTCCCCACAACGGATGCCGTGCCCCTAAGCGTCGTCGGGTTTAACTAATTTTCTTTCACACTTTATTTAAGTCATGTCTCGTTATACTGGACCCACTACTCGCATTAATCGTCGCTTTGGTATGGCCTTGTTCCCTGCGAACAAGGCATTCGAACGCAGAGCCTACCCACCTGGTCAGCACGGCAGGAACATTCGCAGAAAGCTAAAGGACTACGGTCTCGGCTTAAACGAGAAACAGAAATTGCGCTACTCCTTTGGTCTAACAGAAAAGCAGTTTCGCAACACTTTTGAAAAGGCGAAGGCCAAACCCGGAGTAACCGGAGAAGTTTTTCTCACCATGCTTGAGACACGTTTGGACAATGTGGTATACCGCATGGGATTGGCGAGAACTCGTCAAGCAGCTCGTCAATTCGTCAACCATGGCCACATGCTCGTTAATGGGAAAAAAGTAGATGTTCCAAATTTTCATGTTTCGGCTGGAGATGTAGTTGGTGTGCGTGAAAAAACATCTTCACGGCAACTCGCAACTCGCAACCTCGAAGATGCTCAATATCGCCCCACTCCTGCTTGGGTGACTGTAAATGTAGATTCGCTTCAAGGAACCGTGGATCGCCTCCCGGATCCGGAGGAACTCGATCAGAGCATTAACGTGCAACTGGTCGTTGAATTTTACAGTCGCTAAATCTTACCGACTTCAAACAGATCATATTTTTAACAACTCATACTTATTATGGCCAAGCGACTTGGAAAGTTCGAACTCCCAAACCGTCTCATCAAGGAGGAGGAATCCTCAACCGACATTTACGCGAAATTCATAGCCGAACCATTTGAGTCCGGCTATGGGCACACCATCGGCAACGCCATTCGTCGCGTATTGCTGAGCTCCATCGAAGGAGCAGCTATTTCTACGTTGAAGCTTCATCAAGCTCAGCATGAATTTCAGAGCTTAGATGGCGTTTGCGAGGATGTTTGCGACATTGTACTTAACCTGAAAAAAGTCCTTCTGGTTTGCCATAAAACAGAACCTTTTGAGCTCACTCTTGACATAGAAAAAGAAGGTGAGATTACAGCTGCTGACATTACTCCTGTTGATGGCGTTGAAGTTATAAACCCTAAGCAAGTAATCCTCACGACGGACCGCAAGTTGCGAGTGCAGGCGGAGATGACTGTTACGATAGGTCGCGGGTTTTGCCTCGGGGAGGACAATAAGAGTGAAGACCAGCCTCTCGGGGTAATCAACGTCGATGCGTTATATAGTCCGGTCACGCTCGTCAAATATGAGGTACAGAATACCCGAGTCGGCCAAATGACCGATTATGATAAGCTTATTTTGGAAGTGCATACGGACGGTCGCATTACACCTGACGATGCACTCAAGCAATCTGCGGCAATACTTCGTCATCACCTTGATGTTTTCGAGGAAATCAGTGACGATGATATTCAGTTTGAAAGTCAAACCAAGGAAGTTAGCGAAGAACAAAATCGCTTGCGCAATTTACTCAGTATGAGCGTGAATGAAATCGAACTTTCCGTTCGTGCTGCGAATTGTCTTAACAATGCCAATATTACAACTGTTGGCGAGTTAGCCACCAAGGCTGAGCCCGAAATGCTTAAATACCGCAACTTCGGCAAAAAATCTCTGAATGAAATCAAACAGACACTGGAGCAACTCGGATTGTCCTTGGGCATGAAGTTTGAAAATCGCTTGCTTGAACCTTCTGCCAACTAATATCTTTTACATCCTTTCCCATGCGCCACTCAAAGCATAAGCATCTTCTCGGGGTAAAGTCCGCCCATCGACTCTCATTGATGGCGAACATGTGTTGTGCCCTTATTGAAAATGGGCGTATCCGTACAACTTTGGCAAAAGCCAAAGCCTTGAGGCCTTCGATCGAGAAAATTATTACCTTGGCAAAAAAAGCTCATCTTTTAGATGATGCAGCCAAGAAAATTCATTATCGGCGATTGGCCATCGCTCGTCTTAGAAATAAGAAATCCGTTCAAAAGCTCTTTGATGAACTTGCTGAGGATTTTGTAAATCGGACAGGTGGTTACACCCGTATCTATAAACTCGCAATCCCTCGTCTTGGAGATGCAGCCGACATGGCTATTATCGAATTCGTCAAAGCTTCGGATAAAGGTTATGGCAAAAGAAAAGGAAGCGGCAAAAAGACTGACAAGAAATCCAAATCTTTGAAGTCTAAGCAAAAGAAAACTGAACAAGAGGAAGCTGATGATGTAGAGGAGGCAGTTGTTGAAGATACTGGAGAGTTTACGGAATCTGTCGCTCCAGTCGCTGCCGAAGATAATATTACTGATTTAGATGATGATCAAGAGTCGGAATTAGAAACAACTTCTGATGTGGACGACACAACTGAAGAAACGTTATCCGAAAATTCTGCTGACGAACCAGTCGAAAAAAAATCTACCGATAATACTGCTGATGATTCCAAAGGTGATACCAAAAACGATTAACATGGTCTGTTCGGTGCGATCAATCTTGCGGTTACGTCGATGAATTCGTTGTTTCACTTCCCGTTTATCTGGATGAACCTCCTTTGCGTTGCAGGTTTTATTACCGGAACTTTTTATCTTTGGATTCATTACGAAAATCGGGATGATCAAAAATACCGAAAAATGGCTGCGCAATCGCTTTTCCACTGCGTGAAATGTGACCAATTGTTCGAAACTCGAGGCCATCTGGAAACTGCAGATTGTCCGGCTTGCAATAAGAATAACTTGCGTCTGCGTTTCTGATTAGTCAGCAACGGTTCCCCATGCCGCAAACCATTATTGTTCTCGATTTCGGATCGCAATACACACAGGTCATTGCCCGTCGCATTCGCGAGTCGAATGTTTTTTCTAAAGTCCTCCCTTTTGACACTCCCGTTAAACAACTAGAGAGGCTTTCCCCGTCTGGCATTATTCTTTCCGGTGGTCCAGCCAGTGTTCTTGCGAAGGATGCCCCCAAGCCCGACCCTGCCTTGTTTCGTATGGGATTACCTGTTCTCGGAATATGTTATGGCTTGCAACTCATGGGCAACATGCTCGGGGGAAAAGCTGAATCCAGCGATCTTAGAGAATACGGTCGAGGGGAACTTAAAACGATCAGAAAGGGGGGGCTGTTTGAGGGACTTCCACCGAAATTTATTGTTTGGAATTCTCACGGAGATCGTCTCTCGAAACTTCCGAAAGGTTTTAGGGCGGTGGCTTCCTCCGAAAACTCCGAGTTTGCCGCGATTGAAGATCCCAAACGACGCTTTTATGGCCTCCAATTTCATCCCGAGGTTGAGCATACGGATGGAGGGAGGGAACTGATCCACAATTTCCTTCGAAATATTTGTGAATGTAAGGCCGATTGGCGTCTCGATGACTTTACCAAGAAAACGATCTTGGACATTCGCGATGTCGTAGGCGACAAGCGAGTTCTTCTTGGTCTCAGTGGCGGAGTGGATTCCTCGGTGGCGGCAGGTCTTCTTCATCGGGCGATAGGCGAGAATCTCACTTGTGTCTTTGTCGATAACGGTCTGCTGCGTCTCAATGAGCGAAGTGAAGTTGAACAACTGTTTAGTGATAACTTTCCCTCGCGTCTTAAGGTGATTAACGCTTCATCTCTTTTCCTGAAGAGACTGAAGGGGGTTTCTGACCCCGAACGCAAAAGGAAAATCATCGGAAAAACCTTTATTGAAGTTTTTGATGATGCCGTCAAAAGCATTGGATGTGTCGAATTTTTGGCTCAAGGAACTCTCTATCCAGATGTCATTGAAAGCATTCCTATTGCCGGTAATCCGGCCGCTGTCATCAAAAGTCATCACAATGTGGGTGGACTGCCCAAGAAAATGAAGCTCAAATTAATCGAGCCTCTTCGTGAGCTTTTCAAAGACGAAGTCCGGGAAGTTGGTCTTGGCTTGGGGTTACCGAAGGATGTCCTTTACCGGCATCCTTTTCCTGGGCCAGGATTGGCCGTACGCATCATTGGTGAAGTTACTCGAGCCCGTTTGCGCGTTCTCCGTGAAGCAGATGCGATTTTTCAGGAAGAGCTGTTTAACTCTCGTCAATACTATAAACTTTGGCAGGCATTTTGCGTGTTCCTTCCAGTCCGGAGCGTTGGGGTTATGGGGGACGAACGAACCTACGATAACGTCATTGCAATTCGTGCCGTAACTAGTAGCGATGCGATGACTGCCGATTGGGCAAAGTTGCCCGACAAGCTATTGCGCACGGTCTCAAATCGAATAATCAATGAAGTTAAGGGAGCAAATCGTGTTGTCTACGATGTGAGTTCTAAGCCACCAAGCACTATAGAATGGGAGTAAGCTATCTTCCCAGTATAAGCCTTTTCTAAATGCAGCATATAGACGGGGAAGATTCAGAATTGTTTGAGAAACTCGCGTCCATCTCGAGTTCTTCTCGAAATCCTGAAGTAGAAAGTGCAGTGACCTCTATTTTGAAAAAGGTTCGTGAGGACGGTGACGACGGATTGTTGTCTTTTACCTCTCAGTTTGACCGAGCTTCCTTGACTTCCGCCGAGCAGTGCGTAAGTGCATCCGAATTCAATCAGGCCGAAGAAGCCCTCGAGGCGCGGGATCGATCAGCAATCGAGGAAGCCATCGAAAATGTTCGTGCATTTCATTCTCATTGTCAAAGCGAAGACTGGATGTCTACTAATTCCCATGGCGGTGCCGTTGGCGAGCGATACTATCCTCTGCGGCGAGTTGGAATTTATGTACCCGGCGGTCAAGTGCCTTTAGTTTCTACTGTTATAATGACGACAGTCTTAGCTAAAGCGGCAGGTGTTCCTGAGATAGCCCTTACCACACCACCGAGACCTGACGGGACGATTGCACCGCCTTTGCTCGCCGCCCTTTCTCTTTGTGGTGTGGATGAGGTTTACAAGGCGGGAGGTGCACAAGCTGTGGCTGCACTTGCCTATGGGACAGAAACGATTGCTCCCGTTGATAAAATTTTCGGCCCAGGCAATGTCTATGTGAATGAGGCGAAGCGGCAGGTTTTCGGTACGGTCGGCATAGACCTTTTGCCCGGACCGAGCGAGGTAATGGTCGTCGCCGATGAGACTGCCCGCCCCGCTTATGTCGCTGCCGCGCTTTTGGCTCAAGCTGAACATGGTTCTGGCAAGGAAAACGTGTTTCTCCTTTGTTTGGACGAAAAGATTCTTCAATTATCCCTTGTCGAGACAGAAAAACAACTGGCAACCCTTTCTCATCGAGATGCCATTCGTAACGTTCTCAAAACCGGGTTATTCACTATTCGGGTTAGCTCCGAAAAACGAGCGTTTGAAGTGGCTAACTTCGTAGCTCCGGAACATTTGGAACTGCAGATAGACGATTCAAAGGTTGAACGTTTTACTTCCTCAATTACTACCGCAGGTTCTATTCTTCAAGGGCATTACACCCCAACGGTGTTAGGTGATTTTGCGGCAGGGCCTAGTCATGTTCTGCCTACGGGCCGAACCTCTCGTTTTTCTGCAGGTTTACGTCTTAGCGATTTCCTTCGTCGCTCCAGTATCGTACGCTACGATCTTGAGGCTCTTCGTAAGGCCGATGAAGTGATCTCTCGTTTTTCCGCTATGGAAGAGTTGGATGCTCACGGTCGCTCTCTTGCGATCCGCTTCGAAAACTTTCACTAAAGGTGTCTTCTCCCGTTTCGCGCGTGCTGCCCCATATGCAGGTGCATTCCGGCTACGTTCCCGGCGAGCAATCTTTGGGAAGGCAAGAGGTAATCAAGCTTAATACCAACGAAAACCCCTACCCGCCCTCACCACATGTTGTTGCCGCAATAAACGATGAAATTTCTAAACTTCGTTTATATCCGAACCCAACTTCTTTCCCGCTCCGAGAAGCAATCGCTGATCTGCATGATCTTGAACCGAATCAAGTATTAGTGGGAAATGGATCCGATGATATCTTGAACCTTTGTGCCCGTTGTTTTACGGATCACGATCATCCCGCGGGCATGACTTCTCCCAGTTATTCTCTGTATTCAGTTCTTGCCTCACTTCAACATGCTCCACTTGTTGAAGTTCCTTTTAAGGAGGGGTTTGGGCTGGATTTGTCCGACCTCCTTGCTTGTAGAGCCAATTTATTTTATCTTACAACCCCTAACGCGCCTTCGGGGACGGCTTTTACCAACGATTTTCTATGTGCTTTTCATAATGGTTTCCCTGGGATTCTCGTTGCCGACGAAGCCTATGCTGACTTTGCGCCACACAATGCCGTGGGGTTGCTCGCCGATTGTCCTCGTCTGATCATTACGCGAACTCTTTCGAAGTCTTACGGGTTAGCCGGGCTACGGGTCGGGTATGCTCTCGGAGATTCTGGGCTTATCGAGGTTCTTAACAAGGCTCGCGAAGTCTACAATGTCGATAGGCTTGCCCAAGCTGCGGCAATTGCTTCAATTCGAGACCAATCTTACTTCCGAGAGACAACGAGAAAAATCAAAGCTACTCGCAAAAATACGCTGGATGACTTTCGCTCCAGCAACTGGAAAACCTACGAGAGTGCCGCCAACTTTCTTTTTACTGAGCCAAGGACTATTAACGGTGAGGTCGGTCTTGAAGTAGCGCAGAGTCTTTTCTCCCATCTCAAGCAAAATGGTATCCTTGTTCGCCACTTTCCCAATCATTCTTTGACTTCTTCGTTCTTACGCATCAGTATTGGACGGGAGGACGAAATGATCATGCTGAAGGAGACTCTAAGGAAATGGAAAACACACGAATAGGTGAAGTTTCGCGGGAGACTAATGAAACCTGCGTTAATCTCTCTTTGAATCTCGACGGAGAGGGCAAAGGGGAAATCAATACAGGTGCTCCCTTCTTTGACCATATGCTTGAGCTTTTTGCCCGTCATGGTTTCTTCGACCTCTCGGTGGATGCCCGAGGCGATATTGAAGTGGACTACCATCATCTTGTGGAGGATACGGGTTTGGCCCTAGGTCAGGCGGTGCGTAAGGCATTGGGCAACCGTGCTGGCATTACTCGCTACGGCTTCTTTGTCTTACCCATGGACGAAACCCTCGTAACCGTCTCCTTGGATCTGAGCAATCGTCCATACCTAGTTTATAATGCCGAGCCCCCCGTCACTTTTGTCCGCGACTTCAATGTGAATTTGTTCAAGGAATTTTTTCAGGCTTTTGCCAATGAAGCTGGAGCCAACCTTCATGTTCGCCTCGAGTATGGTGAAGAACCGCACCATGTGGTGGAAGCCGTGTTCAAGGGATTTGCCCGTGCTCTAGACGCGGCCACCCGTTACGAACCTCGTCTCGGGGGAGCGATACCCTCAACCAAGGGTACGCTTTCCGAGTGAAGTTCTATTGCGACTTACCATAGCACCTGTGATGATGAGACAGAAGTTGGCTGTAATCGATTACGGCACAGGCAATATTCGAAGCGTTGTGAAGGCTTTCGAGAACCTAGGTTCCGAGGTGATTTTGGCAACCAAGCCTTCAGCTGCAGAAAATGCATCAGCTCTAGTATTTCCCGGGCAAGGTTGTTTCCCAGATTGCATGGGCACCTTAAAGAGAAGTGGATTCGATGTCCTCTTGAAGGAATGGATTACTGCCGATAGGCCCTATTTCGGAATTTGCCTAGGTCTACAAGTCCTTTTTGAATGGTCGGAAGAGGGCAATGCCCCGGGCCTTTCCGTTTTTCCGGGAAAGGTGTCTAGATTTTGTCTACCTGCAGAATTCAAGGTGCCTCACATGGGCTGGAATAGCCTAGTGTTTTCGGAAACTGCTCCCAGGTGGTTACGTGCCGGATTGGTTGATGGGGACCAGTTTTACTTCGTTCACAGTTACCGAGTGGAACCTGAGAACGATGATATCGTTTTCTCACGAACTGATTATGGCGGAGAGTTCGTCAGCGGTATTACTTCGAGAAATTGTCATGCTACGCAGTTTCATCCTGAAAAAAGTCAGGCAAAAGGATTGCAAATCTACCGAAATTTTCTTGATAATGTAAACCAACCCTAATCTTACGCAGGCTACTCTGTGGTTCTGCTTTTTGTTTTTCTACTCATCCTTTTTTTTCCTCATGGAAGATTCGGCTACTATTCGTATCGGCAACGATAATTACGACCTATCAATTATTACTGGAACGGAGGACGAGAGTGCCATAGACATGCGGTCTTTTCGACAGCAGAGCGGTCTCATTACTTTTGACGATGGTTACGGCAATACCGGTTCTTGCGAAAGCAAGGTTACGTTTATTGACGGCGACAAGGGGATTCTTCGCTACAGAGGTTATCCCATCGAAGAATTAGCCAAAAAATCAACTTTTCTCGAATCTGCCTATCTCGTTATCTATGGGGAGCTTCCAAACCACGACCAATTGACGGCTTTTCGCCAACGTGTTTCAGCAGCTGGTGTTCTTCCCGAATCGGTGGCTAACGTCATTGAGGCCTTTCCTCAGGATGCTCACCCTATGGCGGTTCTTTCGGCCGGTATTCATGCGCTCGGCACCTGCCATCCCGACAAGATTTCGAATGACCGAGTCAAGGACTTGGCAGTCTTCGACGAATCTGCAGCAATCATTATTTCGGCGATTCGGCAGATTGCTGCCCGGCACCACCGATCCCGCATGGGGCTTGCGCCGATCAAAAGCAATCCTGAGAATACTTACTGCGAGAATTTTCTCTCCATGATGTTTTCCAAGACCGACAACGGTGAAGCGATCCCTCCCGCAGTAAGTAAAGCCTTGGATCTCATTTTCCTTCTGCATGCCGATCATGAGCAAAATTGTTCCACTTCCACCGGTCGAATGATCGCATCAGGCGGGGCGAACCCGTTCGCTTCTCTTGCTGGTGCGGTATGTGCTCTTTGGGGTCCTCTTCATGGGGGGGCAAACATGGCTGTCATCAAAATGCTCGACGAGATTCATGAGTCCGGAGATGACGGTTCGCGTTTCATTCTTGCTGCCAAGGAAGGCAAAACTCGCCTTATGGGTTTTGGGCATCGAGTCTACCGAAATTACGATCCTCGAGCAAAAATCCTGAAAGGCGCCTGCGATAGCGCTCTCGAAGCTTTAGGCGTTTCTTCCCCCATTTTGGATATCGCTCGCCATCTTGAAGAGGTGGCATTGCAGGACGAGTACTTCATTAAGCGAAAGCTATATCCAAACGTCGATTTTTACAGCGGTATTATCCTCCAAGCTTTAGGATTTCCCACAGATATGTTTACGGTCCTTTTTGCTATCGGTCGGGCTCCTGGATGGCTTGCTCACTGGAAAGAAATTGCTGAGAGTGGCGGCAAAATCCATCGCCCACGCCAAATTTACCAAGGTGCCCCTGAGCGCTTGTACATTCCACTTGAAGAACGCTAAATCCCTTTTACTTATTTTTCGATACCTGTTCTGCGCCAACAAGAACTTCTTCAATGGCTAGTCCTGCGTGGGACTTGATGCCTTGTATCAATTTCCAAAAGGCAAAAGCGGTAACGATCATGCAAGGTATGCTGATAATCGGGAAACTCCATACCATCATAGAACCAACCTCATCGTTGAAAGCGATTTTGTTTATATGCGGTTCCGTCTTAACGATGATTCTCGCAAGAGCATAGTTGAGAATGGCGCTTAGAATGAAGGTTGAGGCAATGTACCAAGTGCACATGGCCAACAGCCTGTCGAACTTGGCTTTTGCGGAGCGTTCTTCCAACGCGGCTTCCACCCGATCCACGTTAATTACGTCGGGATTGTATAAAAACAACTTTACGAGAGGCTTTTTCGTATTGAGCGTTGCCACGGTCAATATGGCAAAAATGGCCGGAAGGGCTGCTTCTTTTATCGCGAACATCGCGACCGTGGCACCTGGAACTAGTCCTATGCCGCCGGTAAGGAATGCACTCACTGCACCCAAAATGGAAATGATGTTCCAGCGCTTGCGACGGAGCAGATCCCATATGCCGTATCCTATGGGGAATAAGACCGCCAAGACTAGAATGACGGAACCCACCAGTGGTCCATCGCTGGGAGCGTCAAGCAAACCCGCAAGGGGATCTCCTAGCCAATCATCTCCTTTTCGGAGGATTAAGATAGGCAGAATTAGATTGAATCCGAAATTCAGCCAAATGTTTTCCCGTTTTGGGTTTTGCATCTGATGTTGGTTTCTATGAAATATTGTGTTTGTCGGCAAAATTCGATATCATCGCGAGCCTTTCTTTCAATGTGACAAAAGCAAGCTCAATTCGTTGTTTGGTTACGGCGGGACCCACTAGAGAATGGTTGGATCCCGTCCGTTTCCTCTCGAACCCGTCAACGGGCAAGATGGGTTTTGCCGTAGTCGATGCAGCTCGTGAACGTGGCTGGGAAGTAGATTTGATTAGCGGACCGGTTACTCTTGACGTAAAGTCCAGCGTGAGACGGACTTTTGTAGAAACCGCTGATGAGATGCTTGCCGCTTGCCTTGACATCTTTTCATCATGCGACTTCATGATAATGGCTGCCGCCGTCTGCGACCACAAACCGGCTTTCGTTGCTAAAAGCAAACTAAAGAAAGGTGAAATGAGCACGATTTTGGAACTGGAGCAGACTCCCGATATTTTGGCGGAACTTGGTCGCCGCAAAGTTTCTGGTCAAAACCTCGTCGGCTTTGCCGCTGAGACAAACGATTGCTTGAGCAATGGAGAGCGAAAGCTTCGTGAAAAGAATCTTGATTGGATCGTAGTGAACGATGTGTCATTGCCTGAGCGTGGATTCGCATCCGATTTTAACGAGGTTACTTTGCTTGGGAGAAATGGGGAGGTCGTCCCTATCGATCTCGCCCCGAAGCTTGAAGTAGCCCGTATTCTTTTGGAAAGGATAGATTCGTGAAACCTCGCCGAAGTCCACTTGATCGTGTCCTTGGACGCATTGAAGACCTAGACGAGGTAAATCTTGGCATTCTGGTGCAAAAGTTGGCCAAGGAGCGGCGGTTATTGGAAACCATCTTCGATGTTATACGTGATGGAATTTTGGTTCTCGATGGTGCGGGCTCTATTCAGTACGCGAACCTGCAAGGTCGACGTCTAATTGGATTGAAGGAAAGTGCAGTCGGAAAAGTAAAGGTGGCTCGAGCCGCACCCGAGATTGCACGAGCATTGGGGCTTGATCGTAAGACCGGATTTCCTGAAGCCGATGTAATTAAACGAGAGTTAAGCATTTCTTATCCCGAATATCGCTATGTTCGGCTCTATGCCGTCCCCATCGACAGCGAGGACAATCTCGAAGCAACCAAACATTCTCGCAGTCTTGCAGTTGTGTTGTCTGATGTTACGGAGGACAAGGTGTCCACCGAGGAGTTGATCGAGAGCGAAAAGATAGCGAGTGTAATGAACTTGGCTGCTGGAGTTGCTCACGAACTCGGAAACCCTCTCAACTCGATTAATATTCATCTGCAGCTAATGATGCGCCGTCTTGATGAAATAGCCGAAAACGAAAAACTTGAAAAGTCCCTCGGCGCCTGCGTGAAAGAGGTGGAGCGCCTAGATGGCATCATTGCCCATTTTCTTGAGGCGATTCGACCTTCGAAACCTGATTTTCGTGATACCAACCTACTTGAGTTGCTGGAAGAATCCTTGCGAGGTCGGGAAGAGGAATTTAAAGCCCGGAAGGTAAGCATTCAAGTGGAGGAGGGCGCGAAAACACCTTTCGTTTTTGCAGACCCAGACCAATTGAAACAGGTTTTTTTCAATGTGATTGGCAACGCTATCGACGCTATGGGGAAGGATCCAAAGTTAAGCATCGTTACTCGCGGAGACGACGAAAACGTCTATGTACAGTTTGTCGACTCGGGGGTCGGCATTGCGAAGGAAGATATTCCAAAGGTGTTCGAGCCCTATTACACCACGAAAAAAAATGGTCATGGCATAGGGATGATGATCGTCTATCGTATTATGCGAGATCATGGAGGTGACGTAGGCATCGACAGCAAGCCAGGTGCGGGCACTATTGTGACCCTCCGTTTTCCAAGAAAAGATCGACGAATGAAGCTACTTGAGGAGCAGTGAAATATACTTATATCAATCCGACTGAATTATTTAGAAATGCCAGCAACAATCCTCATCGTTGACGACGAGCAACACACTCGCGAAGGCCTGGAGTTAGCTCTTGAAGAGAAATACGACATATACTTGGCTTCGGATCCCGAGGAAGCGTTCAACCTACTTGATGCCGAGAAATTCGATATCGTCCTGACTGATCTTCGCATGTCGGGATCTTCCGGAATGAGCGTTATTGATCATGCCATTCGGATGCCGAACAGGCCTGTTTGCATAATGATGACGGCCTATGGAGACGTAGATGTTGCCGTGGAAGCCATGAAACGGGGAGCTTTTGATTTTCTCTCTAAGCCCTTGAACCTGGAGAAATTGGAAATCCTCATTCGCCGTGGTCTTGATTCACGGAATTTAACTGAGGAAAATGCAGCTCTTCATCGTCGCCTAGATAAGAAATACAGTTTTGATGGCATCTTGGGTGAGTCTTCGGCTCTTGAGGAGGTGTTGGAGAAGGTGAGGCTGGTTGCACCTTCCAAAGCTTCCGTTTTACTGCAGGGTGAGACCGGTACGGGCAAAGAACTGATTGCTCAAGCCATTCATCAAAACAGCGACCGCGCTCGGGGCCCATACGTACCTGTCCACTGCGCTGCTCTTCCTGCAAATCTTTTGGAAAGTGAATTGTTCGGACATGAGAAAGGTGCTTTCACAGGTGCTGCCGAACGGCGTATCGGTCGTTTTGAGGCGGCGGACAATGGAACTCTCTTTTTAGATGAAATTGGAGAAATCGATCCTTCAACTCAAGTGAAGCTACTTCGTTTTTTAGAATCCAAAACAATTGAGCGTCTTGGCAGTATGAAGCCGATTGTCGTAAATGCGCGACTTGTTTGTGCCACGAATCGGAATCTCGAAAATATGCTCAAGAAAGGCGAGTTTCGGGACGACTTGTTTTACCGGCTCAACGTTATTCGTATCCAACTTCCCTCGCTTCGAGAACGTGCAGACGACGTTCCAATCCTCCTTAACCATTTTTTGGAAGAGTTTGCCGAGGAGAACGGTTTGACTACCCCGATTCCCAGTGCTCAGGCATTATCCATCCTTCGCTCGTATTCCTGGCCGGGCAATGTCCGGGAGTTGCGAAACTTTTGTGAGAATATGGTTGTTCTCAAGAGAGGAAGCGAAATTACCGAGTATGATCTTGATCCCCGCTTCTCCGCACCTACTGATCTCCTCGTAGACGAACGCTCCCCCGGTGAGAATCTTTCGGTGGAGGAAAATGAAAAACGTCTCCTCCGCAACGCCTTGGTTCGGGCGGGGGGCAATCGTACGAAGGCCGCGGAGCTAATGGGAGTAAGCCGTCGAACGCTTCACCGAAAATTAGACCGTTGGCCTGAATTGGATGTACGAGAACCGTAGCCAGCCTTAGCAAAAAGAGGGGCTGCGCATGCTGGATTCGAATCAGTCTACCATTGATTAACAGTCACTCGCTCAAGGGTTGAGCTGCACGGCCGAGGGCCACCTGGAAATAGGCTACAAAACTAGTATCTATAGGGGTCGGCAGTTTTCATGCCTGCTCCAGTCGAGACATGCGGCTACACTTTGCTAGGCTGGAAAGTGTAGCTAATCAGTGTAGCAAAAATGAGGAAACGAATTTAACAAGTCGTCGCCGAGGGCAAGCGGCCAATCTCAAATGGGTTTCAAGTTGTTCTTGACGATGCATTGATAAATAAGGATAAGAAGGCTTTTATTCTCCGGTAGCTCAGTTGGCAGAGCAATTGACTGTTAATCAATGGGTCGCTGGTTCGAGCCCAGCCCGGAGAGCCATCTTACGCCCTACCGATCAAATGCGAACATTTTAGTTTTCGCGTTTTCGGGGAATGATCTTTTGTTGTGGATTAGCATAAGATCTAGTGGGAAACGGTGAGGGAATACTGAAATTTCAAAATGTGGTTGAATCGATTGGTCCTCGCGAGAGCCTTGGCGGTGGTCAAAATTGGCCCGATCCGGTCGGACATCGGGTATTGGTGAAATCTGTTTTAAGTCCTAGCCCGCTCTCGTCCTGCGTGGTCGATGCCACTGGCGATTGGGTCGCTTTGTGCGGTGTTGCGCTGCACGATAAAACCCTTGGGTGGGTTCCTTAACAAAATGTGAAGGTTCTTTGCGACTTTGGCAATTTGAGAGCGGCTTTATAGCGTAGTTAAAAGAGCAGCATTTTTTGAATGTCCCATGCTTACTGGCCTTCCTTCTGGACTTTAAAGTGATCAACAGTCACCTGCTCTGCCACTGAGCGACCAGGCATCAAATAATAATAACATGCTACTCTCTCTTGGCGTGAATGCGGTGCTGCGACTCCATTTCTTCTCTAATGGTCGTCAGGCCTATTGACAATGAGTCTTCCTCTGCAGTTGGATGCAGTTGCTATCAAGGTCAATAATTAGCCATATTGTTTAAGCAAGTGTTCAAGATGTTCTCCATTACATGACAACGAGCCGCCAATTCGCAGTTGATCGTCGGACCTTTCTTGCCGCAAGTGGTTTGGGTATTGGTTCTCTTATGCCAGGGTGTGTGCGGCAGTGGCCTGAAACCCAACCGCAAAAGGCTCGAAGCTCGAAGGCGCGAGTTTCACGCTTTGTCGACGCTCACATTCATTGTTACGATCCTGGTCGCAAAGGCGGAGTGGTTTGGCCCGAGCAGAAGGACAAACTTCTTTATCGTACTGTTCTGCCTAAGGATTTCTTAAAAACAGCTGAATCTCATGCCGTACGAGAATCAATCTTGGTTGAAGCTTCACATCGAATAGAGGATAATCAATGGCTTCTCGATCTCGCGGATGAAAATCCATCTATCCTTGGCGTTGTGGGCAATTTGCCGGTAGGCGACCTCGAGTTCCAGGGGCATCTGGAACTATTCGCGAAAAACCCTCTCTTTCGAGGAATTCGTATCCGAGAAAAGGAGTTGGCTGACTTTTCGGGTGTTTCTTATGTCGATGATTTGCGGTATATCGCGGCTCAGGGGCTCAGCGTGGATGTCTTGGGTGGACCCGCCATGTTGCCGAATATTGTGAATTTGGCTGAAATAGTGCCTACTTTGCGGATCATCATCAACCATTTCCCGTTTGATATCTCAACGGATTCATTTGTGCGAGATGCTGCCGAACGGGCTATGGAAAATCTGGCGACAAGACCAAATGTTTTTGCAAAGGTTTCAAACATCGTAAGAAAACTTGCTCCGGAATTTCAACACGCGGCTACTTATCGGTCAGGATTGGATCATCTCTGGAAGATCTTCGGGGAGAATCGCCTCCTTTACGGGAGCAATTGGCCTGTCAGCGATCATACCGCTCCCTACTCTATGGCAATCGATATTTTGAAGGAATATCTTGCCGAAATGCCCGTCGAGCAGTCGGAAAAGTTTTTCTGGAGAAATTCTCGGGTAGCCTACGACTGGAAAGAGCGTTCTTGATTGTTGAATTTCGTCAAAATCTTTCCTGGGAATTTGCTTCCTGCAAAGGTTTGGATTCTTGACGAAGCAGGTGTTTTAATGAAATATATTGTTTGATGAAGCATGGAGAATTAAATGGTTTGTGTCCGGGACCTATGCCGCGGCGCAGTTTTCTCCAAATCGGTGGGGCTGCCGCCGGAGGTTTGGGTTTAAGCAGTCTCCTAAAGGCTCGTGACCTGTCTGCTTCTGCTGGAAGCATGGCGCAGGACACATCGGTAATCTTTGTCTGGCTCCCTGGTGGCGCACCACACATGGAGACCTACGACATGAAACCCGATGCTCCCGATACGCATCGAGGTGAGTTCAATCCCATTCGTACGAATGTGCCGGGCATCGAGGTTTGCGAACTTTTGCCGATGCATGCCAAGTGTGCGGACAAGTACAACCTGATTCGCTCTGTCCACCACACCTTTTCCGACCATGGCGGCGGCCATAAGCGTTTTCTGACTGGTCGTGACCCAAATGAGCCGACTGGTTTCGTAAATGACTATCCCTGCGTGGGCTCTATGGCCTTCAAGGCGCTCGAGGGCAAGCGGGATACCCGAGGGATGCCTGGATATATGGCTCTCGGTAATGGTAGGGTCAACGGGATCGACACTTTTAGTTTTGGATCTGCCTATTTGGGTGCGGAGACCCATCCTTTTGCCATTTCGGCCGATCCAAGTAAAAAGGACTTCAAGGTCGAGAACATCGATATCGATAAAAGTCTGTCCGACCGGCTTAACGACCGAACCTCACTCCTTCATAATTTCGACCGGATGCGTCGGGACGTTGACAACAGCGGTGTTTTTAACTCGATGGATCTTTTTAACCAGCGCGCATTGAGTATGATGACTTCCGAAAATGTGCGCGATGCCTTTGATTTGAGTAAGGAATCTCAGCGCACTCGAGATCGATTCAGCAACCATAACTGGGGGACTCGAGCGTTGCTGGCTCGTCGGTTGGTGGAAGCGGGAGCAAATTGGGTGACGGTAGTAATGGAAAATCCTTACGGCGATACTGGTGTGCCTTGGATCGATGAAGGTGCCTACAATTGGGACAGTCATGCCGTGAACGCCCACATTTTCAAGGATTCAAAGGTGCGCCTTCCGATCTACGACAAGGTTATCACCGCGATGGTGGAGGACCTTTATGAAAGAGGTTTAAACAAGAAGGTCATGCTTGTCGTTACGGGCGAGTTCGGCCGCACTCCCCGCATTTCGATAGGCAAGGGCACGAAGACAAAGGTGAATCAACCTGGCCGGGACCATTGGCCGCGGGCAATGAGCATGCTCGTTTCCGGTGGTGGTATGCGCACGGGTCAGGTGATTGGGGCAACCGATTCGAAGGGCGAGGAACCTGTCGAGCGGCCCTTGTCTCCCAACGACCTTTGGGCCACCGTTTACCGACATTTGGGCATAGATTATAATATTGCGTTTCCCGACCGTGCCGGTCGCCCTATGCCTATCCTGCCATATGGCTCCCCGATTCAAGAACTTTTGCCTACTGCTTGAAGTTGCTTTTTTGTTGCCGACCCATTGAGTTGTGAACGTTGGTTTGACCTAGGCCTCCGGTATGATTGTGATGACGGCATGAGGTTTTTTCGGCTGCTTGTCCTCCTGTTGTTATCGCTCTGTTGTACCCTTGGGGAAGATGCGACGATAGCGTTTGTTTTAGCTGAACGGGAATATAATACGCTCAAGACAGTCCCGACATTCTACGAATCGGAATTGAAGCCATTAGGGTTTCGTGCGATATATGTTATTGCCCCAGACGATGGAGATGGACGAAACGATTTAAAGGGAACGGAACGGGCTTTAGAGGGGGCTGATTTGCTGTTTGTGAGCGTTCGTCGTCGCGGCCCGAAGATTTCTCAGATGAATTCGATTCGTTCTTGGGTTAAAGCGGGAAAGCCCGTAGTCGGGATTCGCACAGCGAGTCACGCATTCCATTTGAGGGGAAAGGCTGTTCCGGCGGGACATGCGTTGTGGGAGGGCTGGGATGCCGAGGTGCTTGGTGGCAACTATTCCAATCATTATGGTTCCGACAAAAAGACATGGTTTAGGATTGAGCCTACCGCAAAAGGGCATCCCATACTCGACGGCTTGCAATCGGCCAAAGAAGTGCCATCGGGCGGGTCGCTTTACCAAGTTTCACCGCTAGCCTCAACGACTCAAATTCTGGTTTCAGGCAGGGCGGAAGGTGTCGATGCAGCGGAACCCGTGGCATGGACCAACAAACCAATATGGGGGAATAGGGTTTTCAACACGTCCCTCGGGCACCCAAATGATTTTGAAACAGTTGCTTTTCGCCACTTATTGATTAATGCGATTCATTGGTGTTTGAGTCGGAAATTGCCCGGCAAATTCCGAAAGCCTGTTCCCTTTGAAGAAGCCCGCCTTCCTGAACTAATAACGCCGGACGATTTGGAAATCGAACTCGTGCTGCGTGAACCGGATGTAGCCAACCCGCTTTACGTCAACTTTGACGAACGAGGCCGTATGTGGGTGGTTGAGTACAGGCAGTACCCTTGGCCTGCTGGATTGAGGATGATCTCTCACGACAAAGTCTTTCGAAACGTCTACGACCCACCCCACCCTCCGCCTCCACCCCACGCGTCCAATTCTCCTTTTCGAGGGAAGGATCGAATATCCATCCACGAGGATACCGATGGCGACGGTACTTTTGATTCCCACAAGGTTTTTCTGGATGGACTCAACCTTGCAACTGCCGCCTTGAAGGGTCGTGACGGAGTCTTCGTTCTCAATCCTCCTTATCTGCTGTTTTATGCCGACAAGGACGGGGACGACCGTCCCGACTCCCCCACCCCGAGCATCCTCCTCTCAGGTTTCGGCTTGGAGGATTCCCATTCTATTGCCAACAACCTGCGTTGGGGGCCGGATGGTTGGATTTACGCCACCCACGGGAGCACTGTAACGGCTAACGTCGTTCTGCATGGCCCCGATAACAAGCCCATACCTGGATTCAAGCCGATTCACCGCATGGGCCAATTTGCTTGGCGTTATCAGCCCGAGACTCATCGCTTCGAGGTCTTCGCGGAGGGTGGCGGTAATGCCTTTGGGGTAGAGATCGATTCGAAGGGACGAGTCTATTCCGGTCACAATGGCGGTGATACGCGCGGGTTCCACTATGTGCAAGGAGGCTACTACCGCAAAACCTTCGGCAAGCATGGCAACTTGTCCAATCCTTACGCGTTCGGTCACTTCCCGTCTATGGCTCATCCGAAGGTGAAACGATTCACCCACACCTTCGAGATTTATGAAGGGACGGCCCTGCCGAAACGCTATCACGGAAAACTATTTGGAGTCGCACCCACCCTCCGTTACGTTGTGGCCAGTGATCTCAGATCACATGGATCCACCTTTCGCACGGAAGACATGGACAAGCCTATCACCATTGGAGCAGATCCTGATGATCGTTGGTTCTCGCCCGTGGAAATCCAGACCGGTCCCGACGGCAACTTGTACGTGGCCGACTTCCATGCCAGACAGGTCGCTCATTACATCGCTTACTCCAAGGGTCTTACCGATGCCGATCTCGGTCGAATCTATCGGCTCAAGGCCAAGGGAGCGAAGCATGTTCGGCTTGGTGACCCTTTCTCTCCCGCCAACCTGTTGCAGACGGCCCTGCGACACCAGAATCGCTGGCATCGTGAAACCGCACTGCGGATATTGGGCGACCATCCGGACTCGGCGCATGTCCCAAAGCTCCGTGCAATTCTTCAAGAGGAATTCGGGCAACCCGCCCTGCAGGCTTTATGGGCATTGAACTTGTGCGGTGGATTCGGCAAGGAGGTTGCGCTGGAGACTCTCGGGCACAAGAATCCTCATGTGCGTCGATGGACGGTACGCTTACTGGGTGATCAGAGAGAGGTTTCTCCAGAGGTTGCCAAAAGATTGGCTGAAATGGCGGGATACGAAACCGATGCCGAAGTTCGTTCACAGCTAGCCGCCAGTGCCCGCCGTCTTCCTGCCCGCGAAGGCTTGCCTCTTCTTGCGCGTCTTGCACGGCTCAAGGAAGACGCGGGAGACCCTCACCTTCCGCTCCTTGTCTGGTGGGGATTCGAAACTCATGCCTCAGAACTCGACTCGACGTTAGTGCATTTCAAAGACCCTGCAAATTGGAATAGTCACTTACAGGCAGACGGTGCGCTTCCTCAGCAAAACCTCATGCGGAGATGGGCCTTGTCCGGTGGGCAAGCCGAATTGGAAGCCTGTGCCCACTTGCTGGCACTGGCACCCGATGCCGCAAATACTGCCCTACTTTTGGAAGGATTTGAAAAAGCCTTTGAGGGACGGACCTTGCCACCTTTGCCCGAGAGCCTTTCCCGTGCATTGTCCAAGGCACGCGGGCAAGAAAACCTCTCACTCATTCTCCGTCGAGGCGACAAGGAGGCGACAATCAAGGCTATCGACCGACTGAAGGACAGTAAGGCCCCCCTCGACCTCCGCATCCAATTTACTAGGATCTTGGGTGACGTGAAAGAGTTTCGAGCGGTTCCTGTCTTACTGGGTCTTGTTTCGGCGGGAAAGGAAATGCCCCTCCGGCGCGAAGCCTTGCTGAGCTTACAGAAGTTCGACCGACCCGAAATTGGAAAAACCATAACTATCGCTTTCCCCAATTTGCCCGAAGAACTTCGTACAGGTGCCGTACATTTGTTGGCGAGCCGCGCAGGCTGGGCTTTGGGGTTGGTCGAAGCATGCGTTTCCGAAAGGATCTCTCGCGAAACCCTCACTCGGGAAATTCTCGCCAAACTAAGGCTGCACGATTTGCCTCAGCTGCAAAAACTGCTCATCGCTGAATTCAGTTCCATCGAATTGCAAACGGAAATCGAACTCGATCGAGAAATGACCCGCTATCGTTCCCTTGCCTCTTTGGGCGGCGGAAATCCCAAGATGGGAGAAAGCCTTTTCTTTGGTCGGGCAGGTTGCGCCGCTTGCCATGTTTTGTTTGGCAAGGGGGGGCGCATCGGTCCCGACCTCACATCCTACGATAGGTCGGACCTAAACGCCATGCTCCTCGCTATTGTTCGTCCAAGCGCCGAGATTCGCGAAGGCTACGAACACAACATCCTTAGCACCAAGGATGGTCGGATACTGAGTGGCTTCAAGGTTGAGGAAAACCCCAAGGTACTTATTCTTCGCGGTCTCGATGGGCAAGATCACGTGGTTCCCCGTAACCAAATCGCCAACCTCGCTCCCGCCAGACGCTCACTCATGCCCTCAGGTCTGCTCGAATCTCTGACCGCGGAGGAGTTTCGTCACTTTTTCGCCTACCTCTCTTCAACTACGCCTCCCAAATAGCCTAGCCCACTTTCGGATTCAAGCTGCCGAACGAAATTTCTAAATGCCGTTAAACTGCGAGTTTACTTGCACTTCTTTGGATAACTAGCTATTTTTTTCACTTTCCCCCAAAAAAAGGAGCCCATCAACGATGTCCAAATTAAACGATCTAACCCTCAATGTCGCCTTACGTGAGCAAAGCGGTAGGTATGCTTGTAAAAAGCTGCGTTCCTCTGGTCGAATCCCCATAATCTATTATGGCAAAGACCTGAACAAATCTTATTCACTTGATGAACGGGAGTTTCGCCAGTTGATGCGAAATTCTGCTGGTGCCGCGTCTCTTTTTCGTCTCCAGTCGGGTGACGGGGAAGATGAGTTGGCATTGATTAAGGAAATGCAGCGTCATCCTCTGACGGATGCCATCTTGCATATCGATTTTATTCAGGTGACCCGTGGTCAGGAACTCCAGACCAAGGTCCCGTTGGAAATCGTAGGAGAGGCTGTGGGCGTGAAGATGACCGGCGGTATTCTTGAAGTTAATACGAACGAGGTTGAGATACGTTGCCGTCCAAGTGCCTTGCCTTCCTCGATCGAGGTTGACGTTACCGAATTGGATCTAGGAGACTATTTGCAAGTCAAGGATCTTCCTAAAATTGATGGCGTTTCTTTTCCTGGCGATCCTTTGCAAGTTCTTGTCGCTTGCGTAGCAAGTGCCAGTGGTCGTGCTTCTGCTACCGATGGGGACGAAGAGGCTCTCGGAGACGGGGCCGGAATTGCCGAAGGCGACGAATCGAATGCTTCTTCCAAAGAAGGCGATTCGGAGAAAAACTGATGAGTCCGAAGATTGAAATCCCCCCTTCTCCGGTCTCGGGTTTGCGTCTTCTCTTACATTCAGCATGACTCGTGTGTCCGATAGCAATCGTTGGTCTTGGAAATCCTGGTCCGGAATATTCAGGAACTCGTCACAATGCAGGGTATTGGTTGGTGGACGAGTTTGCCCGAAAACTAGATGTTCCGTGGAAAGACAAACCATGTTTCCATTCCAAGATGGCCATAGCATCCAGTTTCGGAAAATCATTAATCCTCGTCAAACCAGGCAATTTCATGAATTGCAGCGGCGAGTATTTGAAACCTCTTCTCGATTACCACAAATGCGTTCACTCCGAAACGATCGTGATTCACGACGACACTGCTTTTCCGACAGGCCAAATAAGGTTGTCATGCAATCGTGGTCCTGGTGGTCACAATGGGGTCAAGGACATAATACGTGCCATCGGTTCCGACTTTATTCGGTTTCGACTCGGGGTGGGCATGAAGAAAGATTCCCGGATGGATTTGGCCGATCACGTATTAAGCCGATTGACGATTCAAGAAGCCCAACTATTTACTGAAAGAACGGACTTTTTTTTGTGCACATTGCGTGAGGTTCTTGACAAGGGTTGCGCACATGCCATGAATTCTGTAAATCAAACAACATAAGAACGAATTAAATTAGATGAGCAAACGAAATTATAAAGCTACGATGGTTCTTGATCCTCGGGGCAACGAAGGTGGTTCCGATGAATTTATCTCTCAGATGAGCGATGTTATACGTTCAGTTGAGGGAGAAGTAAAAAAAGTTGAAAATCTCGGACCTCGCGACTTTGCCCGCAATTCGAGTAGCAATCTCTCCAATGGCGTATACTTTCAATTTGATATAGAAGCTGAGCCCGAACTTCCCTCTCGCTTGCTCAAAAAACTTTCCTTGGAAAAAAATGTCGATCGGATAGTTGTCGAACGCCTTTGATTTCTTATTCGTATTAGACTCCCTAACGATCTCGCGCCATGGCCTCCCTCAATAAAGTGCTTCTCATCGGCAACCTGACTCGTGACCCGGAGGTGCGAATGCTTCCGAGCGGTCGATCCGTCTGCAATTTTGGTTTAGCTATTAACCGAAACTTCAAGGATGCGGAGGGGAACAGGCGTGAAGAGACCACGTTTGTCGATGTGGAATCTTTTGGGCCACGAGGTGAAGCACTTGCCAGATTTTTTTCAAAGGGTAAGCCAATTTTCGTTGAAGGTCGCCTCAAGCTGAAACAGTGGGAATCACAAACAGGTGAAAAACGTAGCAAGTTGCTCGTAGATTTGGAAAACTGGGAATTCATGGGAGCAAAGCAAGATGGTTACGAAGGTCAGTCCCGCGAACCGGATTCTGGCGCCTCACAAGCTCAAGCTGCTCGAGTCGCCCCAGATAGTGCAAATGCCGTACCGGATAGTTCGTCTCCATCTGCTGGCGACCCCGACTTGAACGAAGATGTTCCTTTCTAAAACTAATTCAATAAACATCTATCTTTAATTTCTTTAACTTTACTATTATGGCCACAACAGAAATACTTTTAGTCGAAAAAGTCGACAACCTCGGAGCGGAGGGAGACATCGTTAAAGTTAGAGCAGGCTACGCCCGCAACTGGTTGCTTCCCAGAAAGAAAGGCGTTTCTCTTAATCATTCCAACAAGAAACGTATGGAGTCTCTCATGCGAGCTCGTGCCCACAGGGAGTCCGATGAGCAGAGCCAAGCCGAAGAAATTGCCGTCAAATTACGAAATACTCGTGTCGCGATCGCCGTCAAGACTGGTGCGGGTGGGAAATTGTTCGGTTCGGTAACCTCCGCGCAGTTGCTTGCCAAGCTTGAAGAGCAGGGCTTTCACTTGGATAAACGCCACCTTGCTCCCTTTCGGCCCGTTAAGGAATTGGGTAAACTCACCGCAACGTTTCAACTGCACCCGGAGGTAACAGCCGACGTCGAATTTGAAATTGTGTCGGAAAACCCCATCGAGACAGAAGAAGACTGAGATGCTTGGAGGCGATACTCCATCCGCTGGCGCAGCAAACTTTTTGCCAGGACCTTCTCTTCCGAGTAACGGTGACGCCGAGCAAGGATTGCTCGCCGCATGTATTCTTGACCAAACTGGTGAAACTACCTCCTTGTGTGCTGAGTCCGGTCTCCTTCCT
>JACKQG010001889.1_pt1 | contig 28244 bp, 28 predicted proteins | sample 8237621 | NCBI WGS metagenome assembly JACKQG01 (sample SAMN15677084, study PRJNA649215) | marine metagenome | biome: marine; feature: Black Sea; material: saline water; isolation source: suspended particulate matter (SPM) from the Black Sea western gyre | collected 2013-06-09/2013-06-10 | depth... | reverse complement strand
GGTCAATCGCTGGGTAAATACCTTTTTCAGCTATTTTTCGTTCAAGAACAACAAATGCATCTAAGTGAGCAAACGTTGTTGCTGGAGCAGGGTCAGTCAAGTCATCCGCAGGAACGTAAATCGCCTGCACTGATGTAATCGCACCCTTGCTAGTTGAAGTGATTCGTTCTTGAAGCTCGCCCATTTCGGTTGAAAGGGTTGGTTGATACCCCACAGCAGATGGCATACGACCAAGAAGCGCTGAAACTTCAGAACCAGCTTGTGTGAAACGGAAAACATTGTCAACAAAAAGAAGTGTTTCTTTGCCGGATTCATCACGGAAATTTTCTGCCATTGTGAGTGCTGAAAGAGCAACACGAAGTCGAGCACCCGGTGGCTCATTCATTTGACCGAAGACCATCGCAACTTTATCAAGAACAGAAACAGTTTCACCCTGATCGTTTGTAAATTGGGCTTCTTGCATTTCAAGCCAGAGGTCGTTTCCTTCGCGAGTTCGTTCGCCAACGCCAGCAAATACTGAGTATCCATCAAAGTCGCGTGCAACACGAGCAATCATTTCTTGAATAATGACTGTTTTACCAACTCCCGCACCACCGAACAGACCAATCTTACCACCACGAACAAATGGGCAAAGAAGGTCAACAACCTTGATACCTGTCTCGAGGATTTCAGAGTTTGGGTTGAGATCAGCAATAAGTGGTGGTGTGGCGTGAATTGGCATACGTTTTTCGTGAGGAACATCTCCGCGTTCGTCAACTGGATCGCCAAACAAGTTAAAGACTCTGCCAAGAACGCCCTCGCCGACAGGAACTGTAACTGGCAAACCAGTATTTGAACACTCTTGCCCGCGACGAAGACCATCTGTACTACCAAGTGAGACGCAGCGAACCTTTCCGCCTCCTAAGTGCTTGCTTACTTCACCAACGAGTTTAATTTTTTCACCAGCGTTATCGATTTCGACCTCGAGTGCGTTGTAGATTTCTGGCAGTTCGTCTGCTGGAAACTGAGCATCAAAAGTTGAACCGATAACTTGAATTATTGTGCCATTTGTGGACATTATTGAATCCGAGAATTAGATGTTTACGGTTGAAAAATGCATCCCTACAAACGGGACTTCAGAACGCCACAGGATACCTAAATTTCAACCATTTGCCAAGCCCTTTTGGGGACTGTCCCCAGGGGACTGTCCCCATAAAAAACGAAAGAAATGTGATGTTACATATGCGTTTAGTAAGTTTTCGGTTGATTTTTGGGGGACTGTCCCCTGGGGACAGTCCCCAGTATAATTCCCGCGGAATGAAGTTTAATTTTATAGATCAGGTCCTCGAGCAATCAGATGACCGAATTGTGACAATAAAGCAAATCAACGAGGACGATGGGTACCTTCGGGATCATTTTCCTACGTTTCCAATCATGCCAGGAGTTCTAATGCTTGAGTCAATGGTTCAGGCGGCCTCAAAACTCTGTTCAGGAGATGGGCAACGACTCGTCCTTGGAGAGGTTAAGGCGATTAAATACGGTGCAATGGTCAAGCCAAATGATCAATTAAGGGTGGAAATTACGATTGTAAAAACAAATGAAGATGGCTCATTCGCCTGCAGGGGCAGGGGAGCTGTTTTAAAAAATGATTCTGAAGAAACTGAGACAGCCGTTGCTGGGCGGTTTACCATACGCCCCGTTCGTATGTCCTAAAGATTTTATTACAGGAGACGGTCATGAGCCGCGATGATATTTTTGAAAAAATCCAAGAGGTTCTCGATGACGCCCTTGGTGTAGATGAAGATGAAGTAACACCTGATGCAAGCCTGACCGCTGACCTTGGTGCTGAATCCATTGATTTTCTTGACATTGTGTTTAGGTTAGAAAAAACATTCGACTTCAAAATTTCGCAAGGTGAACTCTTTCCAGAAAACCTCACCGAAAATGAAGAGTGGGTTGCCGATGGAAAACTTACTGATAATGGGCTAGAAATGTTACGTGGCAGAATGACGCACGTGGATTTTGGTGCTTATGGTGAAGGTGATCTGGAAGTTTCAAAAATTGGGGATTTGATTACTGTTAATTCCCTTGTTAATTTTGTTGAAATTAAACTCGCTGGATAACACATGCGTTGGCTTTGGATTGATTGCATTATTAAGTACGATGCCGACAAACAACTTGTTGCTATCAAGAATGTTTCTCTCTCAGAATATTACCTGCACGACCACATCATTGGTGGAAAACCAATTATGCCGTTTTCTCTCATGATTGAAGGAATGGCACAAACTGCTGGTATTCTTGTGGGAAGCGTGAACAAATTCAAGGAAAAGGTCATTCTCGCAAAAATCGCAAAAGCAACTTTAGATTCTGATGTAACCGCTGGTGATACCGTTCGGTTTGAAGCATCAATAGACAACATAGATGAATCTGGGGCAGCAACTTGTGGGTTCATTGACCGAAGGGTTGCCGGCGGTGATGCTTGGGAGCGAGTGGGGAGGGTTGACTTGCTCTTTAGCCATATCGATAAAAACATGGCTGGAACAGAATTCCCCGAACACAACTTTGTTTTTTCTGACAATTTCAAGATGATTTTAGATACTGCTGGTCTTGCATCGCTTGCAGAATAAAGAAGGTGTGTTATAATTAGACATATCGGAACATTTCTATATATTTATCGCAACAAAGGAGGCACACATGCCACGACTAAAAAATATTGACCCAACAACTGATACAGGCGCTGGAGCAGATTTGCTCAACGGACCACTTAAAGCGAAACAAATTAACATTTACAAGGGTCTTGCTGCACACCCAGCCCTTTTTGAAGCATTCATGGCATGGGGCAAGGGATCCAAGGGTGGCGGACTCACACCGCAAGAAGGCGAAGTAGTACAACTTCTCGCTGCCGAAAAAATGCATTGCGAATACTGCACAGCTGCACACACAATGGTTTCGTCTGGCCTGGGCATTTCAGAAGAAGATTGTTTAAACATTCGCCGCCGTCACAGTGATGACCCAAAAACCCAAGCACTTATAAACTTCACTGCCGAAACCCTCGACACATATGGAAACGTGGGTGACGAAACACTAGAGGCGTTTATGGACGCTGGTTTTAGTACAGAAGCTGCAATTGAAGTAGTTGCAGGAATTTCAATCATGACGTTTACCAGTTTGTACAATCACATCAACGATACTGTTGTTGATTTCCCACAAGTCGCAACCGTATAACCAGTTTTTGGAACAAAAACGGGTCCCCGCCTAATAGGTGGGGACCCTGTTTTTTGGTCGATTAGAGTTTCGACCGAAGGGGAGAATGTGGTCCACCGCGTGGGGTGGACCATTGCAATGGAGGAGAAAAGAAAACTATTTGCCACCTACTATCGAATACGATGTTTGCTAATGCAAGTGTAGATTTCAAATTCCTGATCGGGTTGTGACGGTTATGCCGGTTGCCCGTACAATTACGGCAATGGAAGAACATATCGCCATCTATGCAGGTTCATTCGACCCAATTACGAGTGGTCATCTTGATGTAATAGCACGTGCAAGAGGAATGTTTGACCAAATTATTGTTGGTATAGGGCACAATCCCGAGAAACAATCACTTTTCCCGTTTGACGAGCGGGTTGAAATAGCGACAACTCTGATTAAGGAGTTGGTTCAAGACAATCCTGATCTTGCTCCTGTAACTGTTAAACAATATGGTGGTCTTACTGTTGATTTTGCGAAAAATTCTGGTGCCTCCGCACTGCTGCGAGGGATTCGAAATGTAACCGATCTTGCCATGGAAACCCAACTTGCAATAACAAATCGTCAAGTTGCCAATATGGAAACTGTTTTTATTGTTACTGGTGAAGCGTATGCATTTACTTCTTCTAGTTTAATTCGGCAAATTGCTGCTCTTGGCGGTGATGTTGAACGGCTTAGAAGTATTATTCCGCCACTAGTCATCAATAAAATTAAGGCACTTCAATCAGACCCAACAAGTTCACTGCACACGCTTGGACAAGACGCTCATATTGAGTAATCGATGGAGTGGAGAATAGCTTCCATTGGCACGCTTGCTTCAAACCCTCTTTGGAAAGAGAGTGGACCGCTGCGAACTGGTCACGCAACAACAACCGTCATCAAAAGTGGGGATGCGATACTTCTTGTTGACCCATCACTGCCACCACTCATGCTCGATGCAAGATTACACGAACGCTGGGGCTTAGGGCTATCAGAAATCACCCACGTTTTTTTAACCAGTTTTGATCCCGACAGAAGAAGAACCCTTGTTGATCTTCAACATGCTAAGTGGTTCATGCACGAGCCAGAAATCCTCTGTGCGGCTGAAACCATTCAGGATGATTTGTTGCGTGCAGATGGAGATGATGAACTTGCCAATCTCTTAGAAAGCCACAGAGGTTTACTCTCCTCTTTTGAAGTCCCAAATGACAATATGTTCTCAGGTGTAGATTTGTTCCCAGTTCCCGGATACACACATGGAAGTTGTGGGTTATTGCTACCAACCCCAAGTCGAACAATACTTATCTGTGGTGATACGGTTCCGACACGCGAACATGTTATCAAAGGAAGCGTACTATCTAACGCTGCAAACATCGAACTCGCCCAAGAATCGTTTAGAGAGTGTGTTGAAATTGCAGATGTCATCGTGCCTGGTAGAGATAATGTTATTTTGAACCCACATCGATTGTAATGCTAACTTTTTTTATTGCCATCACGCTGTGCCAGAACCCCACTGCCCAAACCTTTGAGCTTCAGACCGCAAAAAAACTTGGAGCGAAAGTCGCGGCTGTACAAAAAAAATTACCAGTTGTTAACCAAGTCGTTCTAGTTCCTGACGAAGCCACATACTTAGATGAAATTTCACGTTGGTCACCAACGCGGCGTTGGCCAGTTTTATTCAACCAAGAAACGAGAGTGTCGCAATTCGTTCGTCGATTTTCGCCAGAAAAAGTTTGGATCAGGGATTCTGTTGGGAAAGTAGGAGACGTGGGAAGCGCAATGCAACAAACAGTTGCTGCCGCGTGGGGTGGCGAAGGCACGGTTAAACAGGCACTTGATGAAATTAAATTGCCTCCACTTGGGGTTGTAATTACATCGACAACTGATTCCGCGCGAACTGCTGCGGTTGCACTTGCAGCAGGCAGGGGTCAACTTCTTGCTTTCATGCCAAGCAACTGGGAAGCGGATAAGAATATTTTAATCGAATCCAAAACAACTTCGTTGGTGAGAGAAGTGCACAAAACACTTTCAAAGACCGGTCTTGCTTTTGATGTGATTGGTGATGAGGTAGATGCGCTGACGGTTTGTATGTCTTTGCCAGCAAGGGTTAATTATTCTGCAGCAACAGAAAACCCCGTTGCAGTTAGTGATGTCATCGGGCGTAATGAAATTGGCGAGAGATTTGCATGGACTGGTTGGATTTTTGGATCCAAAGCAAATGCTGCGTACATGGCTATGTGCAGTTTGTTTTTAGATCGAACTAGGTATTGGTTCTGCAACACATATCCAAACAAAGGGGGTTGGGAGAAATATGGCACTGGAAATATATTAGAAATTCTTCCAAAATTCGGCATTGATGCAACCAAAACCAATGGCACCCTGCAATCACTACAAGAAGCCGAAGCGGGTGGCATTCGTGCTGATGTAATTTACTTTACGTCAAAAGGCAATCAAGATTTTTTTGACATGGCCGACGAGCGAACAGCACCAACATGGATTCCATTGTTAGATATGCCTTCGGCTCTTTATTTTTTACATAGTTGGTCACTCAAAAACCCGTCTGGTCGAACGACTGTCGGTGGAACTTGGTTGTCTCGTGGAGTCTATGCATATGTTGGTTCCTCACACGAGCCAATGTTGCAGGCGTTTGTTCCCCAAACTGAAATCATGAGAAGAACTATGAGTTTGGTTCCATTTCTTCTTGCATCAAGATGGTGCGCTGGTGATTTTGTTTACTCAAAACCGTGGCGAATAAACACTATTGGTGACCCGTTAATGTTGTGTCCACCAAAAAACTCGGTGACAAGGATAGTGAACCCAGCAATTCAGCGGTCCGACTATCAAGATGTAGCAGCACTTGCAAAAAACGCAATGCAAACAGCAAACGACAATCCAAGCGATGAATCGTTTGCCGCTGCAATACATACCATTGCTCTTCTGGGTCAAGATTCAATGATTACTAACCTTTGGCAACTTGCCACAAATATGGGTGTTGCTGGACCCAAGACCGCAAGAGCGGCGATGCCCGCTTTATTCCGCCAACAAAACACTGATAATTTCATGTGGGCATTTTTAAAAACCAAAAACCCAACCCGACTTGAGCAAGACATGTTATGGCAACTTGCTGGGATATCCCCAACAACATCGATCCAATTGCTTATTGACAATTTACGAAGTCCTTATCAGGTCGACGATCTAAAAGTTATTGCAGATAGGCTCGTTTCAAAGAGAGGTACCAACGCAATCCTAGATATCATTGATAATTTACTTCCGAACGCTAAAGGGCGAAACGAACGCGAATTGAAACGAATGAAGAAAAAATATGACAAGTAAACCTCAGCCAGTTGTGCTTATCGTTCGAGATGGGTGGGGCAAAAACCCTCATCCGTCTATGGATGAATATAACGCAATAGTCCAAGCAAACACACCGGTTGCAGACAGGCTGTGGGAAACATGCCCAACTACTCTAATCGGAACATGTGGAGAACATGTCGGATTACCGGAAGGGGTCATGGGAAACAGTGAGGTTGGACACCAAAACATTGGTGCTGGTCGAATAGTCCCGCAGGAACTGATGCGATTAAATATTGCAGCAGAAAGCGGAGAGTTTAGAACAAACCCTGTTATCACAGATTTATTTTCTATTGGAACTGGTAAACACGCTGTGCACATTGTTGGTCTTGTGAGTGATGGCAGAGTGCATAGTGATCTTGCGCATCTGTTTGCGTTGCTTGATGCAGCACCAACAAATACAAATATTTTTATTCATGTTATTACGGATGGTCGTGATTGTTCACCAAGCGCGGGATTAGGTTTTGTAGAACAACTTGAAAACCACATCCGAGGGACAAGCGCGTGCATAGCATCTGTGATGGGACGGTTTTGGGCAATGGATCGTGATAATCGGTGGGAGCGCGTTTCCCTTGCTTTTGAAGCAATGACAGGGCGACATACAACGCATCCGTTACGTGATGGTTTGCCCCAAACTCGAACAGCATTTCGTGCGTCTGATGCTGTTTCCCAATATTACGAACACCCAAGCAATCAAAATCAAATTGGTGACGAGTTTATTGTTCCTACTCAAATTGTTGATGATAAGAATGAGCCCATCGGTGTTGTGCAAAATGGCGACGGGGTGTTTTTCTTCAATTATCGAGGCGACAGACCACGTGAATTAAGCAGGGCTTTTGTGCTTAATGATGAGGAGTGGTCTTGTGTTCCAAGGGGTTCTTTTTCTAGGGGTGATGAGTTTAAGGATTTGTTTTTTGCCACAATGACAAACTACGAATCAGATTTACCTGTAACAGCTGTTGCATTCAACAAACCAGAACCAATGAAAAATATTCTTGGGGACGTATTATCTTCTTCTGGGTTAACGCAATTGAGATGCGCCGAAACAGAAAAATTCCCACACGTCACTTTCTTTTTTAATGATTACCGAGAAAATCCATTTGATGGAGAAGTGAGGGTTTTAGTTCCTAGCCCAACGGATGTTTCAACATACGACCAAAAGCCAGAAATGTCAGCGCACCAGGTTTGCCAAATAGTTGTCGATGCATTATCCAGAGACCAGAGCCCATCAGTCATTATTGTTAATTTTGCAAACGGCGACATGGTCGGGCACACTGGCAATTTGCCTGCAATAATAAATGCTGTCGAGGTTGTTGATGAGTGTTGCGGGAAAATCATCGATGCAACTTGCAATCAAGGCGGAACCCTCATTATTACCGCCGATCACGGAAATGCTGAACGAACATGGAACTCGGAGACTAACAGCCCAGATACCGCGCACACAACGTATGACGTTCCGTTACATCTTGTTGGTGAACAGTGGAACTCTGCTCAACTAAGAAGTGGCGGCATACTCGCCGATATCGCACCGACCATGCTCCACATCATTGGTATCCAAAAACCGTTGGAAATGACTGGCTGTTCTCTAATTACATAGTTATCGAATTCCACGACAAACACGAAGTGAAAGCGCTTCAAGCCCACGCCTTCCATCAAGTGTGCCACTTCTTGTGCGTGCATCTACTGCGACGGCTTCGGTGAACAACTCTGCAAGTTGCTTTGATGTTTTTTGTTTTGCCACAGAAAGCATACGGTTTCCGCCATCACCGAAAAGTTTTAGTGTTTTGCGAATGTCTCCACTCGATTGTCCGTTGTCAAACATCGTTGAAGCAGCACTGAGTCGCCTTGTTAAATCAACAACTGACCACATTAATAATTCTCTAGGTTGTTTTGAAATATCTAGTAATTCGCCAAGTTTTGTTAACGATGCTTTTTCGTTCCCCGTTAACAAAATGGACTGTATTTCCCATGCCTGCTCTTCACGGCTTAGACCAACCATTTCAACCACGTCACTTTTTTCTATCGTTGTTTCTGGTGCCACTTTCGCGGATAACTTTCCAAGTTCGGAATCAAGCCGCGTGAGGGATAATCCTATTCTCTGTACAAGAAGTTGTGCGCCTTGGGAATGCAACACGCAGCCATATTCTTTTTCGCACCGAGCGACACACCAACGCATCGTGTCGGTTTCGTTGTAGTTTTGCAATTTATACACAAGCCCAATTTTTGCTACCGCCTTATCTAATTTTCCGGGGCGCCAAGTTGTGGCTCTGAGCAATAGTGTTGCTGACGAAACTGGGGACTCTGCATATCGCTCCATTGCTTTTCTAGTTTGTTTCGTATCCGAACCCTTAGATGCCAAAAATGCGTCTGCATGATCAACAATGACAAGTTTGTGTCGCATTAATAAATCAAAGGTACGGACCTCATCAAGAACAGACGCCAAATCTATTGATTCCCCATCAAAACAAACCTGATCAATTTCACCGAACTCTGCTTCAAGCGCCTTTTCAAGGTCGCAGGTGTATCTCGACATCAAAAAAGGTTCTTTACCATGCAAAATTATCATTCGCATTGATGATGTAAATTTTGGCTGCTTTGCCATGGGTGCCATCTTAACAAGACCGTGTCTTGTACGATGTGCAAATGTTGGTTCTTGAGGTAATCGAAGGTCCAGATTTAGGAGGTGTATTTCCGCTCCCAACAGATGAACCACAACTAATCGGGCGATCTTCTGAAGCACTGCCATTGAGCGACAGAACAATAAGCCGTAGACATGCCGAACTCACTCCAGATAGTGGGAAATGGTATTTACGAGACTTATCTTCAGCAAACGGCACGTTTTTAAACGGTCGTCTGCTTAGCCAACGTGTTGCCTTGAGAATAGGTGATGAGGTTGGATGCGGCGCAACTTTGTTTAGAATTACCGAGAAGGCATCTGTTTTTGATGACTCTTTTTCGGGAGACGTTAACCTAGATACAAGTGCAGAATCGATTGTTGTTACGTCACCGCACTCACTTGAAGCTGCAAGGAATCACCTTCGAATGGTGCACCGACTTACCGCTGCAACAGCTGGTTCCTTCGACATCACTGCAATCCTTCGCCACCTGGTTGCAATTCTGGTTGATGAGCTAAAGCCAGACAGATGTGTTGGTGTCTTGTTTGATGATGATAATAAAATCGGAACTACAATCGACGCAAACTCTAAGCGAATCAAAAATTATGCCGACACCTTTTCTGAAGCAATAATTTTGCATGCTTGTACTGAAAAAACCGTAATCAAAATTCCAAGTGTAATTAAAGATATTCGATTTACACACGACGAGGGTGTTATCAAGAGTGGTGTTCAATCTGCGCTGTGTGCTCCGTTAAGTGCTCATGGAAATGTACTTGGTGCAATTCTTCTTGAAATAACCTCGGAAAACCGTCGCTGGTCAGAAAACGAATCGGAACTCCTCTCAACAGCGTGTTCTCATTGTGGTCTAGCGTTGCTCACTGCTTTCCTTGCACACAACCGCCTTCAACACGAGCGTTTGGCCGCAATGGGTGAAACGGTTGCTTCAATTAGCCACAGCGTTAAAAATATGTTGCAAGGGTTGCGAAGCGGCGCGGGGGCCATTGATCTCGCACTTGGCAGAGGAGATCTTGAACTTGCCCGAGAAGGGTGGCCGATTTTGGCACGCAACCTTGATCGAGTATATGCATTAACCTTCAACATGCTCGCTTGGTCACGATCAAACACGACAGAACTTTCTCTTGTTCAATTTGACCCCATCGTGCAAGACGCCGTAGAACTTGTCCGTGGTGCGTGTGAGCGAAGAAATGTGGCCCTGAACATCTCTGTTCTTCCAGATATGCCACCTGTTCCAATCGACTCGACAGCTATCTTGCAGGTGTTATTAAATGTATTAAATAACGCAATTGATGCATCTCCATCAAAAACGGGAGTCGTAACCATACAAATTACTATCGATGACCCTTGCGAACATGTCCGGATTGCTATTACTGATAATGGTTGTGGAGTTGAACAGGACAGCAAAGATCATGTTTTCCGCGCCTTCCATTCTACAAAAGGACAACGGGGAACAGGTCTTGGGCTTGCCGTTGCACGAAAAGTGGTTCATGAGCATATGGGAACAATCGAATTGTTTGAAGTTCCAAGCGGCGGTACCCAGTGCGTCATTTTACTTCCGCTCAATAGGGATGACGATCCCGAAGACACGCAAGGTCCTCCAACTGTTGGGCAAAGCGACCGCTTTTAGGATTCCGCAATCTGGGCCGTCCTGCTATGATGCCAACTCGGAAGAAAACCAACTCTATGATGACAGAACAAACTATCGAAACTACTACTGGCGTTGACCTCGTACGAGCTATCAACGGTTCACCCACACCACCCATCGTGGCTTCTAGTTACCAGAGAACTCGCGAGATGACGCTCGATGAGTTGATGTTAGAAAACCGCGTTATTTTCTTGATTGGTGAGATTAATCAAGCATCAGCCGCACGCGTCATGATGCAAATGCTGTACCTTGAAGATCAAAAGCGTGGACAGCAGATAAATCTTTATATCAACAGCCCTGGCGGTGCAGTCGATGACACACTCGCAATGTATGACACAATGCAGTTCATTTCATCTGATGTTGCAACCTATTGTATTGGTCGCGCATATAGCGGAGCAGCTGTTCTGCTTTGTGCTGGCGAAGCTGGAAAACGTCACATTTTGCCACATGCAAAAGTTATGATTCACCAACCTTATGGCGGAATAACTGGTCAAACAACCGACATTCAAATCCAAGCTGAGCAAATAATCGGTGCCAAAGCAACTCTAAACAGTATTATTTCTTCCCATACGGGTCAAACAACTAAAACAGTTGCTGCAGATGGTGAACGTGACAAGTACTTCTCAGCAGCAGAAGCAAAAGAGTACGGCCTCGTTGATGAGGTTTTTGAACACCACGAAGACAAGAAGAAAGCATAAACACGATGTCCACACTTGTACCAATCGTCATAGAAAAAACTGGACGGGGTGAACGCTCCTACGACATTTTCTCTCGTCTACTCAACGATCGAATTATCTTTATGGGTGGTCCGGTTATGGATGAATCTGCCAACCTTGTTGTTGCACAACTGTTGTATCTTGCTAACGAAGATTCAAAAGCTGATATCAGTTTATATATCAATTCCCCGGGCGGTTCTGTTACTGCTGGGCTTGGGATTGTCGACACGATGCACTTCATCCAATGCAACATTGCAACATATATCGTTGGACAGGCCGCATCAATGGGTTCGGTCATTGCTTCGAGTGGAACAAAGGGGAAACGATTTTCTTTGCCTCATTCTAAGAACCTGATGCACCAACCACTTCTTAGTGGTGTTCTAGAGGGCCAAGCAACTGATCTTGAAATTGAAGCACGCGAAATGCTTCGACTCCGAGACATTTTGTTTGAAATCTACGCAGATGCTACTGGTAAAAAACAGAAAACTATTCATGACGACTGTGAACGTAATAAATGGCTCGATCCAAAAGGGATGCTTGAGTACGGTCTCATTGATGAAATACTTTCGAGTCTTCCAACAGATGAGTAGGAATTTGAAAACGCCAAGCAGAAGGATTAACGTAATTCTTCTAGTTGTGGTTTCTGTTTCGGTGTGTGGCTGTCGTCGAGAATCTCTGTTCAAAAAAAATATGCCACGAACTCAATTCGAAGCATATAACACGATGCGATATGGTCCGCAAATTACTGAACAATCTGATCCGTTTGGTCTTCCAGAGCCAGCACTTCGTGCACGTCTTGGACACAAAGATTAAGCAAAAGAGATTCAACTGATTTATTCGGGTCAGAGCCAACTTACTTTTCCGTCCGATATGGGGCTTTGTAAAGTCCACAGTGGGTGTCTGTCCGATAGAATAATAGCGGTGACGACATCATGTCACTGGCGAAGGAATTGCCCCGAATGACCATGAATTCAGCACGGATGCTATCTAAGAGAACCCAGATTGTTTGGGTCGCCTTTTTCTTTGCCATCCCTTGTGCCTTGTTTGTGCTCCAGCTTGGTAGCAATGATATTCAAAATGGTATTCTTCTAACAAAACTTTCTCCAGTAAACGAGCGGCCTGAACAAGATATAGTTGCTGTGGTTGGTGAGGATGCGAACCGTTGGAACACCATCGTTATTCATCATCTAGGACAACCAGGTGGTAGCCCTGAATTTCTAGACCGGTCTCATCGAAATTCCGGACTCAGCGGACTTGGATATCACTTTCTCATTGGAAACGGGAACGGTTTTGGCGATGGCACGGTTCATGTGGGATATCGATGGCTTGATCAAGTGGCAGGTGCTAAACCAATAGGTGTAGATACTTCTAAGTGGATTGATGGCACAATCAGCATTTGTTTGGTTGGAAACGGTAATCGTAGGCCATTTACCGACCAACAACTCGTTAACCTGTCACACCTAGTTCAAAGGCTCCAAGTGGACCTCTCAATCCCTCCAAGTAGGGTTCTGCTTGCTCATGAAATGGGTGGTAACACTGCTTCTCCAGGTAAATATTTTGCAGAAGCACAGTTTAGAAGCCAATTACTCGACATTTCTCCGACTACAAATCGTTGACTTTTTGTGAAAAACATTGATTTAGACACTTTATCAGTGTAGGCTACACATCACATCTTCATGCTCCGGTCGGAATGGGTATTGGGGTAGATTGATACAATATGACTACAGTGACAACATCTCAACCTAAAAAAATAGGTCAATACAACGTTCTTGCTCGACTCGGCGAGGGTGCTGCTTCGGTGTTGTACGCTGTTCAAAACCCCAAGGATAAGCAGGTTTCAGCGTTAAAGCACGTTGAAAAGACAGATGAGAAATCTCAGCGGTTTTTGGATCAGGTTGAGAAAGAGTACGTTATTTGCTCTAAATTAGATCATGAGACAATTCGTCGGGTTCGAAAACTTGTTAAACACCGAAAAATGTTAAAGGTCACTGCGATTTCCCTCATAATGGAGTTGGTTGACGCTGACACTCTCGAGGAGAAACTTCCAAGGAACCATAAACACGCTGTACATGTGTTCTTGCAGGTCGCAAGAGGTCTTGCACATATGCATGGTCGTGGTTACGTGCACGCTGATATTAAACCAAACAACGTTCTTGTTGAAGATGGTTCAACTGTTAAAATTATTGACTTCGGGCAAGCTTGTGCCATTGGAACGATTAAGAAACGAATACAGGGAACACCAGGATATATGGCTCCCGAACAAGCACATAGAAAAGAAATTACTCAAAAGACAGATATTTACAATCTTGGAGCAACCATGTATTGGGTTCTTGTTGGAGACATTATTCCTACAGCTATGCCACCAAAGGACACAAACAACAGTCTTGTCGGTGGAGCTGTCGATACCGACAAGGTTAAGCTTCCTAGCCCACCACACGAACGAAACCCACGCATTCACGCCCTTCTATCAAAACAAATTATGGATTGCGTCCAACCAAGAGTCGAAGACCGTCCAGAGTCGATGGCGATTGTAATCAATCGGCTTGAGCAAATTCTTGGCGAACTGGGTAACTAACTCAACCCACCAATCGACAACAAACGAACAATGATTATTCGCTGGTTGATTGAAGTTGTGCAACCATTACATTTTGTTGTTTAAGAGTTGCGCTTGTTCTGTTGGTAAGCTACACGGCGCTCAACATATTTTTTGTGATTAATTGTGAGGTCCATGGGTTCTCCAAGAACGTGTTGTTTGTGTAGTTTTTCTAAAAACGGGATGCACCAGCCACAAGATGTTCCAGCATCAAGGCATTCTGATAACTGCGAGGCCACCTTAGGTTTTTCTCGCTGGAGATACGATTGAAGTTTAGACAGAGAAACCCTGTGACAAACACATACATGCTCTTCTTTTTTCATTGTCTAGAATTACACCCAGACTTGGCAAATTAGGTGAGGCTCTTTTATTTTTCCGGTAAACGTTCCTATTGTGGTTGTTACTAATTTGACTTCAAATTCTGGGTTTTCATCAAGCCATGCATTAATAAGCGTATCAACATACGTCAGTGCGTCGTCAGTTAGTTTGCTGTGAAACGTTTTCACATGTGTTGCACCGGTACCATTTGTGTTTGGAACCCTAGACCAATTGTTTTCTTTCTTTTTGGTATTTCCAAACGCTGTTATTTTCCGAGTCAGACCCATGTGTTCTTCTGTTGACTCTATTGGAACGTCAACTACCGCTTTGGGTAGTGGTGGTGGTGGATCTTGTGATTGGTCTTCAAATATTCTTCTAAATGCCAAAATGCCTTCGCCAGAAATAATCTCATATTCTGTAAGTTCCCCATCAGCCCATTTCACCATCATGTTCCAACCGGATTGAATTTCTTTCCACATGAACACTTTTCCACGTGCCATTCTTTTCACTGTTCCACGATCTCCCTCAAGTCTTCCCTCGTTGGTGAGATACTCTGATCGGTGATCTGGTCGTGCATCTAGGTCTATCCAGCGACTTTCGCTCACCAAGTCTGGTCGTTCTTCTAACCTAAAACTGATAAGCGGTTTTTCGCCTTTTGCATCCACTGCCAGAAGCCAATCGAAGTGCGATGTTCCATCTGGCAACTCGTGGTTAAGAACTACAGTGGGGAATGGTGATTCTTTCGTGGGGGATGACATGACAAACTCCTGGTTATTGTTTACATAATAGAGTATCACACGGGGGGTACACGGTCCCATTGAATCGAAATCTGTACTCAAGAACGAACATTTCACCCCCTTTACGGCGAGATTGTATGCAATAAGTGAATTGCTACCGTATCATGTTGGAACAACAAAATCGATGCCACATTAGATAAAAGAGAAAGACTTGCCATGAAACATCACACTACTTCCGCTCCAAAATCATTCGTTTGGGTATTACTCTGCACATCGTTTCTCACAATTGTCGGCTGCGGGCAACCAAGCAACACAGCGCTGCTTGAACAGGGAAACTATGCAATGTGGCAGAACCGTTGGTCAGATGCGGCTAGCGCGTTTACCAAGGCGACCTCTCAACATCCTGGTGATTGGGAAGCGCAATACAAACTTGGAAAGTGCTATTTAGAAATGGGCGAACCCCAAAAGGCAACGCAATCGCTAGCTGTTGCAGAATCACTTCGTCCTAACGATACCGAGATTTCAGATATGTATGCTGAATCACTTCTTCTAAGTGGAGAGCGAGATTTGTTGTTTACGTATTTGTTGGAACGAGCCAGAAGAGTAGAAAGTGTACGAGCGTGGACAGTGTTTGCAGAATACACAATGGAAATCGATGATCCTGATTCAGCAGTAACTGCGATTAACACAGCAATAAACCTAAGCGATGGTACTGATGCAAAACCGCACGTGATTGCTGCAACATTCGCTGAGCGACTCGGTGATGACGCCGTTGCAGTAACACACTGGAAAGAGGCGTGGATTATCGAGCCAACAAACGAAGACATTTCAAACGCCCTTCGGGCACATGGCATTGTGCCTGGCCCAACCATGACGGGCGTCGATGATGCTGTTGAATGACCACCATCGGCTCAACGTTTTTTCTTGACTCACTCTCAGCGCTCAATGATTGCGCTCGTTTGAGAATACTTCGGATTCTCAGCACACAAGAATTAAGTGTTGGTGAGGTTGCTGACGTTGTACAACTCCCACAATCAACCGTTTCTAGACACCTTAAACTTTTACTTGGGGCTGGGTTTGTTGCAAGAAGGACCGTTGGTACTACGGGTCTTTACCGTGTTGCATCAACCATGACTGCAGAAGCAACAGAATTGTGGAAGATTGCCATCGCAAATTCAAACCACCTTCCTGGAGCAAACGATGATGAGGAACGCCTTGTAGCAGTACTCGCACAACGACATTCTGATAGTAGAACTTTTTTTAAAAATGTTGGGAGCGATTGGGAAGCGGTTCGCAGAGATCTTTTTGGTGACCGATTTACTTCAACAGCACTTCTTTCATTACTCGACCCATCCCTTCGTGTTGTAGATATTGGTTGTGGTATTGGAAACGCTGCATCGCTTGTCGCACCATATGTCCATAGTGTTGTTGGTGTCGACCGAGAGCAATCAATGCTCACGCAAGCAAAACAGCGACCCGACCTTGCTTCGAATATTGAGTTTATCGAAGGAGATGCAAACGACCTACCGCTGAAGAGTGGGTCGCTCGATGTTGCTTTGTTTTGTTTAGTCCTACACCACATAGAACCAGCACAAGAAGCTATCCAGGAGGCTTGCCGAGTAGTAAGAAATTGCGGCCGAATATTAATAATAGACATGCAACGGCATTCCCATGATGAGTATCAACAAACTATGGGTCATGTTCACAAGGGTTTTTCAAAAGCGAACATTGAAAAACTTGCAACAGATTCTGGGTGCAAACTTCGGCGATATCACCGTTTGACACCCGAGACTGATGCTCGTGGACCATCATTGTTTGCGGCAATACTCAGTGTTCATCACTGATCGACTCGTGGGAACAGTGCGACTTTAGTAATAGTTGTTCCCTCTTGAATTCCACCCCACGACAACAGTTCTTCGAAGGAACCTTGGTTTGAATCTACCCCAATGGCATGGTGGAACTCGTTCATTTTGTTTGGTAGAAGTGGAGTAAGCATCATTGAAGCTATTCTCAATGATTCAATGCATTGGTACAAAATAGCTGCTACTTGCGGTTGATTTGTTTCTTCTTTTGCAAGTTTAAACGGAGCGGTATCGTTAATAAACAAATCGATGTCGCGAATTAAAGCCATTGGTGCTTCAAACGCTGCCACAAGTGAAAACGATTCCATCCCGGCCACCCATCCTTCGGTTGCATTTTTGCATTTTTCTGGCCAATCAAATCCATCAAAAACTAATCGTTCACCATCTTGGGATTCGCTTGGAACAACACCACCGAAATATTTTCCAATCATTGCAGTCACCCTGCTTGTACAGTTGCCAACCGTGTTCACAAGATGGGAGGTGTAAATATCTTGAAATTTATCAGAAACAAAATCTGCATCGGAAGCACCAAGTGGTCCTTGGGTGACAAGATAATATCGCCAAGCATCCAAACAATATTTGTTCACATATGACTCTATTGTCTCAAGGTCAATAAAGTTGCCCATTGACTTGGACATCTTGCGACCCTCTCTTATCCAGAAACTGTGAGCATATATACAGTGTGGTAACGGCAGGTCTAAAGCGGTTAAAACCGCTGGCCAGATAACGGAATGAAACCACAAAATTTCTTTTCCAATTATGTGGTACGACGCTGGCCAGAAGTCACTCCGCTCTGCAAACTCTGTGCTTTCAGGATCACCAAGTCCAAGAGCAGTAATATAATTGAAGAGGGCATCAATCCAAACATAGATAACGTGCTCTGAATCATCGGGCATTGGAATACCCCACGAAAAATTAGTCCGGCTGATTGGAACATCTTGCAGACCTTCGCGCAACCTTCCAAGCACTTCGTTTTTTCGGCTTTGGGGCAGAACAAACTTAGGGTTAGATTCGAAAAGTTTTTCTAAACAGTCTTGATACGCACTGAGTTTAAAGTAATAGTTTTTTTCTGTGGCCCGAACCAACGGCTTACCGCTGATTGAAGATGTGTAGTCAAGGTCTCTTGCGCTTGTTTCCGTGTGATATTCTTCTTGCCCCTCGTCATACCACCCCTCAAATGTTCCAAGATATATATCCCCTTTTTCAAGCAACTTTGTTACAAATGCCTGCACCTGTTTTTTATGCCTAGGGTCAGTGGTACGAAGAAAATCATCGTTCGTCATCTCAAACGTGCTCATAATTGTTTGAAATTCTTCAGAATTTCGATCAGCTAATTCTTGGGGTGTCAAACCTTGCTCAGTAGCTGATTGTTCCACTTTTAGGCCATGCTCGTCGGTTCCCGTGAGAAAAAACGTGTCGTGGCCAATGGCTCTCATTGATCTTGCATATACATCACAGAGTGTTGTTGTATACACATGTCCGATATGAGGTCTATCATTCGCATAGTAAATTGGTGTCGACACGTAGCGTCTCTGTTTTGGCATATTGCACAGTGTAGGTACGATGCCTCAAAAAAGGAACCTCAGTATGAATCTCTATCGAATCCTAGCACTCCTCCTTGTAGTACAGTGTGTCCCAGCATTTGCTCAAAACTCGCTTGGTGACGGAACTGGACTTGATGCGAGCACTTCGCCATATGGCAAGACCAACCAACGAGAGCACCTGCCAGCTGGGGTTCGCAATAGTGATATTCGAAGCAGTAGCGTGATGCAGGGTAAGAATTTCAACCAGGGAATTGGTCGTAATAGTGGGGATGCTGCAGGAATGCAATTGTTAGCAGATGCTGCAAACGAAGGTGGGACCCAATACCTCGACGCACTCTATAACTCACCTTGGTACTGGAATAACTGGAGTTCACAATCTGCTCAGTTTCTTTCTCAGGGAGAACTAAGTTATTTCAATCCAAATTTTATCGACAACTGGGCAACTGCACCCAAGCAAATGTCAATTGGTCGTAATATCCTGTCCTACTCCCATGAATGGAACGAGAAAGACGCACAGCGGTTTGGTGGAAAGGGTGAGGTTAAGAACTCCGAGACATGGTTACAAAGACATGAAGATCAACACAAGCTAGGACAGGTGCTTGGCAGTGGAGAACAGCCGGAATCGCTTGATACTACACCTATTCCTGTTGGTATTTATCAGGGAGATGGTTCAGTCGGTTATCTCGCGGCTTCACCAATGGGTGGTGTTTCCGCAGAAAAAACAGATCAGCCAACATCTGCTCTTGGGTTTTCTGCTTGGGATGAAGCTAGGGTAGCTGAAGATTCCGCAAGGGGAATCGGTTCTGACAGCCTTGTTCAGGTGTGGCGTTCTGAAGAAAACCGTCTTGACCAATCATCCGTGAACAATCAGATTGATGTGTCTGACCAATACAACCAAGTCCTACAAAGTGTTGCCAATCGTGCACAAGATGAGGTTGATAGTGGAGAAACTGATGATGAAAAGTCCATGGAATGGTTGGATAATCAATATTTTCAATTGCAAAACGATCTTGCTGGAATCCCATTTGAGGGAGATGAATCTGATGATTTCACTTCAATTGAACCAACAGGGAATACTGAAGATTTGCAGGATGATTCCATAGAAATAATTGCAGCAGCGCTCCGTCATGGAGAACAACTCACGTCACTTTCGGGGGATGCTGGAAAATATCGAACTCGGTTTGACGAATTGGTGCAACTTGGAGAGTTAGCGCTGGAACAGGGTAAATATTTCGATGCTCAACGACGTTTTAACCAAGCTCTTCAGTTTATTCCTGGGCACCCTTTAGCGACAGCGGGTCTTGGTCATGCAAAAATTGGGGCCGGCCTGTATTTGTCTGCTGGATATATTTTGCAGTCTCTCCTCTCTTTCCAACCAGAAATGATTGATGTCGAATATGACCCAATCTTATTGCCGCCACGGCTTGAACTTGTTCGTGCTGCAGTCACCATTAGTAATCGTCTCGATATTGAGCGGGACGCTGGGACGTACGCGTTTCTTCTTGCGTATATCGGTCACCAACTTCATGATGAAGAAATGGTTACAAAGGGACTTAACACGCTTGCAATTTATACGGGTGCCAACGACCCTCTAGTCCCACTTTTGAAATCAATCTGGCTTAAACAAAAGCCAGCACCTATTCTTTTGCCAATGGAGCCAGAGTTGCAAGAGGAGTAAGGCCTGCTCTAACAGAGTCCCCTTTGCTTACATGGATTGTCACATCAATTGGTCTTGGAAGAATAAGCTCGGTTGTTGAACCAAATTTAATCATTCCAAATTGTTGACCCTGTGAAAAGGAGTCTCCTTCTTGAATGGGGCACACAATGTTTCTCGCAATTTTTCCTGATACCTGCCTTATCCCAAACGATTCGTTGAGGTGAGTAAAGAACAGTGTGTTTGATTCGTTTACCTTTGCCGATTCTTCGCTACGAGCATCAAGGAACTTGCCCTTACGATAGATTGCTTTTGAGAGAACACTTGTGCACGGGGTTCTGTTGATGTGCACATTTAACACGCTTAAAAAAATCCGAATAATGACTGCGGGACCATCCACTGTCTCGTGCGCATCAACATGCTCAATCGCTGAAATTACACCATCTGCAGGGCTCAGCATTGTGCCATCCGGGAGATTTTGGGGAATTTGGCGCCATGGATTTCTAAAAAAAGAAACCAGAGCGACCCAAAGTATTGCAACCACAGCCACGCCAATCCACCACCCAAACCAAATCATGTAGCCAAATGGAATTGCTAGGATGACAGTGATTGTGCACCACTGCTTAAAACCATACCGAGTTAGAGTCACGTGGTTTTACTCGCTTGCTTTGCCGATAAACATACCGACAATACCCGCAACAATTGCAAAAGCTGCAAAACCGCCACCCCAAATCATCAGGTCGCCCGTAATCATTGCGGCAAGTTTTGGTGAAACGCCCATGCTGCTTGTAAGAAGCATCACTAGAACAGCAACCAGTGAAATCAACGCTCCAAGTAGAAAGCCGACCCCTGCTCCTGACCATTTTCCGTCGTACGCTTCGGCAACAGTTACTGCCAAACCCATAGGAGCGCTTGATGTTTCAACGGCACGTTCTGGTTCTGCCGATTCAAATAAACCAGACGCAGATGCACCAAACTCTCCGCTTTCTTCGCTATCCCAAACTTCATCAAGAAGTTCAGCCCCAAGTGAAGTGTCGTCAGATTCTTGAGTAAGGTCAAGCAACCCACTGCCACTGCCAACAGCCTCTAGACTAAGTTCTTCGTCAAAGGCATCTGATACTCTGGTTTCTGCAGAATCGTCATCATCACCACCATCAAACGCGTCATCCAAATCTTCGCCTGAGTTTGATTCCCCGCCAAGATTAAGGCCTGCGGTACTTCCACTACCGCCAAGGTCAAAGCCAAAACCACTTCCTCCTAGATCAAGACCCGCGCCACTCCCTCCGAGCCCGCCGATCCCCATACCGGTGCCACTATCGCTTAAACCGTATCCGCTACTTTGTGCTGGTGCTTCGGTTTCACTGATTGAACCAATATCTACAGCACTTTCTTCATTTTTTGGAGCGTTGCTTGCATCGTTCGTATCAACACCTTCTTGAATTGAGGAGCCAAAACCCGAACCAAATCCAGAAGAAAATCCGGAGCCGAATCCAGAGCCAAAACCCGAACCATCACCATCTTCTTGATCCATTGGTGGAACACCGCCACTTTGGGCTGATGAATCTGATGCAGAGTCAGAATGACCAATAGCAAAAGATGAGCCGCCACCTGACAAATCAAAATCTAAGTCCTCATTGAGATCTCCGTCCCCAGCTAGAAGATCTATCTGGTTACGTTTAAACATAACCTGATCACCATCTCGCATCTCTTCTATGAGACCAGATTTGCCCATATCGCGAACCTCATCTTCGGTTTTACCAAGACGTTCGCAAGTTTCAGCCAATGTGTAGAACAGTTTTGCCATAGGTGTTTATTTTACTCTGATACCTAAGTGTATGTCGTAACACACACAGAGACAACTTGATTATTTACCGCTATTTGTGATAGGCGGCACGCCAATTCATACCCATCCAGCCATTACTTCAAGGAGATCTACAACGTTTACTAAACCATCGCCGTTGAGGTCAGCAGAACACCCGCTACAGGGACCCCAATCATCCATTACAGCGAGAAGGTCGGTCACATCAACCGTGCCGTCGCCGTTGACGTCACCGGGAACAGTTGGGTCGCCACAATCGCTGGACTCAGATAAATCGCTTTCTTCAAAGCCCTGTGGTGTCTCTCCACCAGCAGATAGACCAACGATATTATCGTTCGAATCAACGCCAAGCCAACTCTGGCGAATGACACCATCAAAGAACAACTCGCACTGGAAGGTGTTGCTGCCGGTGCTTGAATATTCTGGCACGTTATTAAATGTAACAACAACGCGGTCGGCGTATTCTGTATACCGAATCGTTCCGCCATTAGCAGGATTTAAATCGTCCCACAACATTGAAATACCGGGTATTTCAAAATGCTCACCAATGCTTTCGGTGTAATCTGTAGAACCACTACCAAACGTGACTCTACCGTTACTACAGATATAAAGTGTTGAGTAGGAAGTACCGTAAAGCAATACTGGTTGTGTGGTACTTCTTGATTCATAATCATCATCACTAAGCGAAACGCTCGACCCGCCGTTTGGATCAGAAGGCAACGAAGTAATCAATTCTGCACATGCTCGATATTGATCCACGTTTTCGTATGGCGTAAATGTCACAGACATTCCATCCAAATCAAAACCGCCGTCTTGTTCTGTGAAGTACGACGGTACATCAGCAGTTACGAAGGTATAACAAATCCCATTGTTGTCATCCACAACTGTGTTTCCTGCGCCATCTGAAGCGTGCACTTCAAATCGATATGCCGTGTTGTCATCAAGCCCAGAGAGTTGAATCTCATGCGAAATCCCCATTTGATTGCTGGTTGCTACGCCATCTAAATTTGCACACGACTCACCGAAATACACACGTATAGATGTGTCTTCGTTTGTTGTCACCGAAATAGTTGCCTCATGTGTCATAACGTTAGAAATGTCGACGTTTGTAATCGACGGCAGTGAACAATCGACATTGGCAATGTCAGTAACCTCAACGTTTGAACCGCCCTGTCCATCATCAACGTCAATGTATGTTACGGTCAGGGTATCGCCCTCTTCTGCAAGGATATCTGTTCCGATGATGACAGACGCAGCGAACGAAGACGTTGCTTCGCCCGTCTCGGTAAGCACAACATCAACAGTGTCGCCAGAAGTTGAAGAGACTGTAACGGTTGTTATGTCAATCACACCATCGTCGGTGTTCAAATCGCAATCCACAACTTGCAAACCAATCGTTGCACCGCACGCGTAACTCGATCGGTCAAGTGCTGCCATTCCACTTGATGAACATTGAATCAACATAGGTGATGCCATCAAACCAAGGGTCTGTGGACCTTGGGCTATGTTGTATCCCGTAATAATGATTCGATAGACACCCGATTGCCCTGCATCAATTTGTACTTGCTCGATGTTGTTCAAGTGGTCGGCTTGGGTGCGTACTGCTGGATTGCTGGGATTGTTTGGATCAATGGTCCATGGATAGTGTGTTGTGCCATTTGGATCAATGACAACGATGTCGATGTCGTTCACTAAACTTGGAATGACAAGTGGCGTTGCTGGCACATCGTCCCAAGCAATAGTTGCTTTAATAGTTCCTGCTTGTTCCGCAAAAATCATCATCTCAACTGTCTCGCCTTGCGATATTGAAAGTTCTGCATGATTACCCGCTCGAACGTGTTCAATTGCATCGACAACTCGAACGCTACCGTATCCATATTGGCAATCTGGTCCAGCATTAAATTTATCTTCTGCGGTATGTGCCAAAAGTGCCTTTAGCGTTGAATTCATGGGGTCGGGTTCGCCTGGATATAAGTTTCGCCAATCCTGCATAATGAGCGCCGAAAGCCCTGTCACTGTAGGACACGCCATTGAAGTTCCACACATGTTGGTGTAACCACCGCTAGAAGAACAACTTGTCACGCCTCCATCATCATTGCCTTGGCAGCCGGGTGCTGATATATCCGGTTTGATTCTTCCATCATCTGTTGGTCCCCAACTGGAAAAGTAAGTCATCGATTCGTCTTCAGAGTTAAACGCACCAACTGTAATATGGTTTTTTGCGCACGCCGGAGGGGCGGTGGTGTTGTAGTTTGAACCACAATTACTTGTTTGTCGCTCATTGCCGTTTGCCCACACAATTCGAATGTCGCCACCGAGATCGCCGCGAACAACGCTATCAATCAAGTTGCTTGTGATGCCGTAATTGCCCGTCCATTCACATGGGAATCCGTTTGAGGCGGTGTTGGTTCCGATTGAGTTGTTTGCTAGAACAGCACCGTAAGTATTGATGGCTTGGCTGTAATCTTGCTCCAAGTCGCCTGGATCAGTGTACAAAAAACCCTCCTGAAGACCACCTTCTTGTTCAAAACCATAACTTTCAATTGTAACTGCAGGTGCCATTCCACGATATTGACCACCGCTACCACTACCGTCGCCACCAATCGTTCCTGCAACATGCGTTGCGTGGTTGCTCGTGCCTGCGCTATCGCGTGCTGTGTGGCGACCACCAAAATCGCCATGCCCAGAATACCCATAGCCACCATCGTAGACCATAACTACCACACCTTCGCCATCCAAGCTGTACGGGAAGGACTGTGCGGAATCCGCTTGGGTCACAACGCGGTTAGAGTTGTTCAGTTCACTGAATTTTGGAAGGGCTGGTTCTACATACAGCACTCGCTCGTCTTCGATAAGAAAATCAATTTCGGAATACGGTAACTCAACAACGATGGTATTGTTTGTTTCGAGTGTTGAGCGCACCTTTGCGCCGAAGATCTGTTCCATATCTTGCTTAGATGTTTGGAGGTTTGCATCTTTATGAAGCATGACGTAGAGCGCAACGATGGGGTCTGCTTGTGCCACCCTTGATAATGGGGCTGGCATAGTCCACGTTGGAATTCTGCCGTCTGCGAGAAAACTGTGGAGTTTCCAAACGGGTTCAAAGGGTCGAATTTCGCGAAGAGCCGCCATCGTAAAAACTTCACGTGGGTTTAGTGTTAGTGGATTAATCGCCGCGACGTACCCAGAACCACCAAGAGAGTGCTGAACCACCAGACCATTATTAAACAACTGCTCTCTTGTTTCGGTGTCGATTGGTTTATCAAAACGAACAATCACGTGGATCACCTCGCCACCAGATGAAGCAAGTTGCATCAACTCAGAAACCATGACTCCCTTATTCATATCTTGGTACGGAATAGTTTCTGATTGAAACTCGAATGAGTTTTGGCCAAATAGACCAATAGATGCGGCTGCGATGAAGATGGGTATAAGCATTTCTTCTCCTTGAATAAGCAAATATACCCAAATAACAAGGCAGATGCCAACAAAAAAAACCCAAAAAAACTATCCCACGGGTCGTTTTTATACGAAAACAAGCCGCCAGTGTAGAAACGAGCCGCAGGAGAGTTTTTGAGAAAATTGTGGTTTTGAGGAGGATAGTGACGAAGAGAATATGCTGGGCAGCGATTGTCGCAGAGCCCGTACATCGCAACATTTTTCAGGGACGAAACCTAATGGTCAGTCATCCAAAGTCGGATGGTGGCGTTTTTTTGCCACCATGTAACAAAACAACAGAAAACGAGACAACCAAAGCAGACGCTGCGGTAGAAGCAATGTTGTATTACAAACAGACTGGGTGCAAGAAAACTCGTGATTGGCTATTTGAATATTACACCTGTACTTTCGTCCGTAAAACTGCTCGCAGAATTGCGTATGGTATCCCTAGATGTATTGATGAGGATGATCTTGTGCAGGTTGGGTTCTTTGGGCTTGTTGATTGCATTGAGAAGTACAACCCCGATCTTAATTACAAGTTTGAAACCTATGCCAGGCAGAGGGTTGAGGGTTCGATGAGGGATTATCTTCGACGAGAGGATCCAGCTTCTCGATTGTCTCGATCACGTTCAAAAATGATTTCTCGAGGTGTCGAAGAATTTAAAGCAGAACATGGTCGGCGCCCCACTGATGAAGAACTTCAACTTATCCTCCAGCTCGATGACAATGAATTCGCCAGGGTGATGCGAGACAGCCATGTACCAAACACCCTTCCGTTTCACCCAACCGATGATGAAAGCGGTAGCGAGGGATTGGCATCGTTATCAATTGAATTGAAAGATAGTGTATGTGCTTGTGTGGACAGAAAAGATTTAAACACTTGGTTGTGTGCACAACTAAGTACGTATGACAAACTTATTGTTGTGCTTACGTACTCTGAAGGACTCACGATGCTTGAAATCGGGCACACACTCGGGTACAGCGAATCTCGTGTCAGCCAACGCCTAAAACACATTCACTTAATACTGAAGAACAAGATTTCGGAGGAGCCAGAAGGTATGTTTCTTTGCGCTAGTTAAGAAGAGGGATAACAAGTTGCACAAAAACACCAATTGCAACAGCAATCGCAGCGATTCCAAGTACTATTTGTGTTGTCATCAATGCGACTGAGCGCCAATATGTTGTGTACGTAGATTCTCGCAACGATCTGTATACAACAGAAATCCCAAGTGACATTGGAATAATAAAAATGTACCAAATCGATTGCATGGCATTCATGGGTTCTAAAAATGGAATCCATGCAAGCATTATGAATCTGCTCCAGTGTTATCTGCACAGCGTCTCTCAAGGTCGTGGTTTTGTTTTGCCTGAAGTGCATCAAGGAGTACTACAAAATTCATTAGCCCAGCCATCGCTATAAAGAGCGTTCCTATTTCGTTCGCGTGGCTCAAGCCAACAAGGGTCGCTCGCTGAGAAACAGGTAGTGGGACAATCAGTTTTTGATTCAACAAATCGATAGCAATAACAACGGGCCCACACCAAACCTGGGCAATAAACCAAAGTCCATCGTGTTTGTGATCAACCGCATCAATCCCACCAACGAGAACTCCAAAAAACACAAGAAACAAAATGCCAAACATAACAAGAAATCCGCGACGCTTTTGACCAAGAGCAATGTGACCTAATCCTGGAAACAACCACCCAAGAACGAACGCTGAAACATGAAATTCGATGTGTGATTTATTGGTGTGTGGCATTGTTGGTTGAATAGGACAGGGTGGCAGTTGATTTTTTACTAATTATATGGTTCTGGTAGTTGGTGGGTTGGGTATGCTACCAGTGTGAGCGAGAAACAGCACCATCATAACGACCCCGGTATGCCTGAAGATTGTGGAGAGGTGGTCGATCGCAGAAGTGGAATTGACCGGCGGGATCTACGAAGCACGTCTGAAGACTTAAACCGTAGACGTGGACCTGGCCGACGTCGTTCTGACTTTCTTAGAGCAGCAGAAGATGGTGAAATGAACCAAGAACAATTCTTGTTTTTGCTTGCAATCAACGCCTTTAAAGAAGCAAATGGACGAACATTCCCAACATGGACCGATGTCCTTGAGGTTGTACGAAAACTTGGATACCGAAAAACGTTGCCAAGTGATCTTGATTTGGGAAACCGTGCGGCTGACTGGACTGAAGAGCCAGACGCGCAGAGTGGTGTGTGATTACCGCTACGCGAAATAATCAATGTTAATTTGAATATATTTGTGCCATTCTTCTGGCAAATCTTCCTCAGGAAAAATTGCTTGCACGGGGCATTCGTCAATACACAGTCCGCAATCGATACAAACGTCTGGGTCGATGTACAACATTTCTGCGTCTGCAAATGTGTCACTGTCGCTAAGTGGATGAATACAATCAACTGGACAAACATCTACACAAGCCGTGTCTTTTGTTCCAATACAGGGTTCAGCAATTATATGAGTCATAGGGTTCTTTTCGTACTAGTTCCAAAATAGGTTGTTGGAGAAATCGTTTAATACACAGGGCGAATATATTATGCCATGAAATGCCGTGAAATTGTTGGTGGTTAAAAAATAAGAAACGGCCCCACTTGAGGCCGTTTCTGTGTGATCCAATAGTAATAACGCTTTGGTTATTTTCGTCGGCGACGAGTAGTTTTCTTTTTAGCTTTCTTACGAGTAGCTTTCTTGCGAGTAGCCTTCTTACGAGTGG
>JACKQG010001888.1_pt1 | contig 28254 bp, 26 predicted proteins | sample 8237621 | NCBI WGS metagenome assembly JACKQG01 (sample SAMN15677084, study PRJNA649215) | marine metagenome | biome: marine; feature: Black Sea; material: saline water; isolation source: suspended particulate matter (SPM) from the Black Sea western gyre | collected 2013-06-09/2013-06-10 | depth... | reverse complement strand
TCTTTTCCTATTTAATGGGGTGTCACGAATTTTTTCGGGACATGAATGTTTCATAAGCTTTTGCTTTCGTATTCACGGTGGTGTATGTTTTATATTATTTGTTCGTTTATTTAATAAAAAGCACAAAGGCAAAACTGAATGAAAATTCCTGAGATACCCTTGTGCTGTATGTTTCTATAAATCTATTTAATAATATGCAACCACTCCTCAAGAAGAAACTGTACTCTTCCAATGAGCAGAGAAATACGAGCCATTACAGTATATCCAAAAGAAGCACCGAATCCTACCATCATAAACCATATTCCAATAGAAGTAAATCTCCCATAAATACCTGTATGAGCTTTTGAGAAAAAGAAATAAAGAAGTATGGTAATAGTTCCAATAAAAATTAGGATGATATTTATATTATCTAAAGGCAACATCATACTTCTCATCTGCACAAGCACACTTGCATGCATAGACATTGGAACACCCATTCCAACAATACCTAAACCGAATGCAATAGGATATCTACTAAGCCAGCTATACTTACCAGAAAATCTTAACCAGTACAAAAGACCAATAATAAATGGTATAATAAGAATATACTCCTTTCTTAGGAATAAAGGATTATAAGTATAAGGAATAAAAACATTATAATAAGTATAAGGAATAAAATATCCCATAGAACATCCAACAAAAAGGTGCTCCGCAAATCTATAAAAAGGGTTTTCTTTGTATAAAAACGAAAACATACATAAAGTAAGAAATGCCGCTATCCAGATTCCAATAATTTCAGTCATTTATCCTCCAATAAATTATCCGCCACCAACTTCACCCCGTGAAATAAAATCAGAGATTTTAATGCAAAGCATTATTTCACGGGGTAAACACGAACAAGCACTAACTCTTTATTATATAATAAAATTTTTGTTCGTGATAGTTAGTGCTTGCCCCGTTAGATAACATTCCATTAAATAGCAATCATCTAACTGGGTAATAGCATCTAACGGGGTGAATTCGTGGCTTTATTTAACATACTTATGTTTTTCAGTTCTTTTTTCAATAAAATATCCAATATTTCCAATTACAATAAACAGAATTATTAATACATGAACTACTGCTTGAGTATCCATACCAACTCTTGCTTTCTTATATTTATATGGAACACTTGATAGTGAATATTGTTTCTCTCTCCAATCAACATCACTTGCGTTTTTTTTACTATAGTCAAGATTTTGCATAGCAAAGGTTTGCACCAATTCTTCGTATTCTGCGGCGCCTTTTAACCCACCAAGACTTCCTATCAATTGTCCTGTCTGCAAATAAGGATATACATCTGCAGCAGAAACGGCTGTAACACCTACAGCTACATCTACTCCAAATCTTCCTCTTGCGTAAGTAATATACGAAATACCAGGTGTCGAACCAGTTATTTCAATAATTACCTGAATGTTATCATAATTCTTAATTTTTTCCATTATAGGAAGATTTTCAAGCATATTTCCTTCACTGTTTGTTTCCACAGCTTTTGCAATATCATCACCCATTCCAAGAACAATTGGCAAAAACATATAACCAGATTTATATCCGAAGTTGCAATAATCTACATCTTGTTTTATCTCAGGAAAATCCTCTTTAACTTCAGCCAATGCCATTTCCACAATTGCAGCTCCTTGAGGAAAATATGCTATGGTAAAGACCTTTATTCTTCTTTGAAAACAATGCCTTAAGATTGCTATATCCATTGGATACAATTCTGGCATAGTAGATGGACTTTGGGCAAAATCAATTAAAATTGCCATATCATCACGACCTGCAATTTCATCAATATGTTTATAAAGGTCTTCCACAGGAGTAGTAAGATATGTTTTTAAACCAAGTGGAAATATCAATGGAATAATGACAGCAAGTGCAACAACTATATAAATATATCTTCTATCAAGTTTTTGAATACTTTCAGAAAATTTCATTTTCTTCTCCTTAAAGATTTATTTATCCTTTCTAATCTTTACCGCCACCAAGGTATGTTCTTTCAATTCCCAATATAATTTTTAATGATGTGGCTGTCATACCCAAACCAACACCTAAAGTAATTCCCCTTTTTGCAGCTAAATTAGGCACATTCAAAATCCACTCAGTAATGTCAGGAATCCAATGGCTAATAGCATGTCCTATTGAGACCCTTCCGAGCATAACAATAATAGCTGCTATTAAGAGCACAGTAGCTTCAACTGACCGAGCTCGGAATGCTTTATAGGCTGCAGAAGCAATATAGAAAGCAAGTAATGAGAACATAGTGGCGCCGAGTGGAACATTGAAATTCCTGAAAATCCACATATATGGAGTTCCTTCCTGAATACCCCAGATAAATCCTGTTGCAGTTGTTAAAGCCAAAGCAACTAATGCAACTATGCTATATCCCCAATTGTGTGCTTTCCGTCTTATTTTTGTTGAATGCACCATTACAAGACTCATAACACCTAAAACAACAGCAAAGGGTCCGATTACTTTTGTCCATTTCAAAAACCAGTCAAAAAAATCCTGTGATATCTTACTAGGGATGAATACATGTGCAACAAAGAGGAATCCCAAAGTCATTACTATTAATAAAGGTATTGTTCTTTTCATTATCATGCTCCTTTCCCCGCATTCGCGAGGATGACATTTCTATTTAGTTGGAAACCAGTTCATAAAAAATGTTAAATGAATTGTTGAAAGAAGGGTTCCAAACACTACGGCAATTACTATCAAAAGTTTTACATAATCCTGAGCTTTCAAAGTTCCAAGTATTAGTGGTTGTTTGGACAGATAGGCACTTGCAGCATAAAGTTCTTCTCCCATTAATGTATAGTCACAAGTTGTAATAAAGAATGGAAGCTGGGTAATAGCATCTGTGCCAGCGATTTGTATAGCACCTGTCATACTTCCAGTTTCTGTCAAAAGAAGTGATTCTGCATAGAACATTCCCATATAGAAGTTCGTTGCTGTTTTTTCTCTTATCATAATTCCGTTAACCCCAGACACAAAAGCAAACTGTTCAATGGAAATAAAGAATACACTATTTTTGTCATAAGTATCTGGACGCCCTGCTTCGTAATGGGCTTCTTTTACAATCTCCTGAGCAATTGGAAGAACTATATAATCTCTTATAGGAACAAGAATTTTTGTATCATACTCTGCAGCTTTTTTGGCTACCTTAGCTAAAATTGCCAGTCCCGCTAAAGTTGCAACATCTCTAATTCCACTTATCCCTGGCACGAATAGAATTGGCCTGCCCATTTCTGTGGCACGGCCTATTGCAGTATCTATTTCTTGAATACCTGCAATAGGTCTTATGTATAGCTTCTTACCCTTTTTAGCTGCCCTAATCATAAAATATACTAATGCTCCAAAAATCAAAACAGCAATGAGAGTAATAATTTCGTTTTTATTAAACCAATTTGACTGAGGGAAGAAATACTGGTCACCATCCTTTTTAGTATAAACCTTTGTATCAACAAAATGCCCTTTCCCATCAGTCTTTCTTATAAAATATTTAAAAGTTCGCTTACTCTCACAATGTCGTTTGTCTAAAATTTTCATTCTATCTCTATTAGTTGTTTGCTCGTTTGCAAGTTCAACAATCGGAGGTTTATCTTCAATTAAATTCGTATAATTCTTAATTAATGTTTTCAAACTATCAACTTTATCCTTATCGCTCGTTTCTTCTAATTCTTTCTGTAATTTATCAATTTCATCTTTCATTTCCTTATTCATTTTCTCTAATTGCTCAAGGTAAATTGCCATTGTATAATATGGTTCTTGTTCTTCCCAATTTTCAATACTTAAATAAGTTGAAACATAAAGCCGATTGTCATCTAAACAATATTTTGGATTACCGCGAAATTCAACTTCCTCATATCTAATTCTATCAAGATATTCTCTTTCCATATAAGATAAAAGTTTTGGAAAGCGATATACATCACTAGATTTGTTATGTTTATATATTTGAAAACTATAATTTTTTGATTCAGTTGGGACCAATTCAACTAATGACCTTTCTTCATCATAATAAAATGTATGAGATACAGAATAATCTTCAGGTAATGTCACATCTTTATATAATCTTTTAGCTTTGTTTCTGCACTGAAATGTAGCAGAAATTGTCATTGGCTCTTGGTAATCCCAATCAACTTTGAATTTTGCTTTATCATCAAGTACATACTCAGTTTGTTTTGTTCCATTTATCTGAATTGTAATTCTGTAAACCTTAAATAATTCATTATCTCTAATAAAGTAACTTACAAATAATTTTGTAAAATCGTTATTATAAGTCAATTTAGAAATACCAAAATAGGGTTTATCAAAGAATATTTTGATTTGATCACCTTTATCATTGGGATTATCTTCCACAGTGAAATATTGAGGAACAGGTGGTAAAACATCCATAGAATTCTCAACTATTTCAGCTGGGATTGGTTCATCTTTTGCAAGTGTTTCCTGATTAGCCCTATCCTGTTCCCCAATATTGAATCTATACCATTTCATATTTGTTGAATTAAATTCAGGAAATCTAACTTTAATTGAATCAAATGTAACAATTGCATTTGTTTGTGGTGTATATGGGTAAGCATCAGCACGGGTAAATATTCTATGTTTTTCACCATTTTCATCATAAAGATAAATATTGAATTGTTTCTGGTCTTCAGCAAAAGTAGGTAGTGACCATTCAAAGCGCATCTCCTCTGTATCTAAATATGCAACTGCGTAAAACTCTTTCAACTTTTCTGGTGGGTCATTTGTAGTTACACCTGCCACAATTTCAGATAGTGGAGAAGTCCTTCTATTTAGGTTTACTGCTTGCACAGCATAATAATAATTTTTCCCGATAATCTGTTTAGTTAGAAGATATTTAAATTGTCGTAGCTTTAAACCAGCTAAAGTAGTTGAGGTGGTATCCACTTTACCTTCTTTGGTTGTGTCAATTTCAGTAAATTCCTTCATCTTTGTTTTGTATAAATATTGTTTTAAAGGAATTACACATAGAATTCTATACTCTTTCAATAAAGGTCCATAGACCTTCATATCTCTTGGAACTTTACGATATAAAACATCATAACCTATCTCACCTTTTCTTTGCCCTTTCTCTCTTCTCAATTCAGCAGGAGAAGTGGCATCAACAAACAATACCCAGCTTTGATCAGTAAATCTCATTGTATCACCGATAACACCTGTTTTTACATTTACCGGTATCTTACCAATATAAAACAGAGTATCAGGTGTTACACCACGATAAATACGATATTCAATAATTTTCTTATCCTTGTGAAGAGGTTTCCAACTTATGATTAATCCACCTCCATCATCATTTGGCACATCTTCTGCTTTAAGCTCTGTTACAGGTTCATCATTAGGTAGTAGCTTAGCAATTAGATTACCTGAAAAGGAGAGTGATAGGATTGTAAGTAGAAAAAAGAGTTTTATACAAATTTTCACTTTTTTGCTCCTTTCAAAATGCTATTTTATTTTTATAGATATAAAATCTTTTACTTTTCTTGCTAATTCCAATGCTTCATTGGCTTCTTCAATGGTTGGTTCACAACCAGTCGTCAGGATAGCGAATTTCTACTGCATAGTCATTTAGAATTATTAGTTCATCTTTTAACTTCAAAAAAATTGGGTCCAGTTCTCTACATAATTACATCAGATGAATGAGATTATGAATTTGGGGAAAGGATTTGTTTCTTGAAATCAAGTAAGCTTTCAGATATTTTTCTGCTACTTGTTGGCAGTGAAAACAGACTGTATCAGTAGGTATCTGCTGACTTTTCAAATTATTTTCTGCATCTAAAAAATCATTTTCTGCTTTATGAATCCACTCTTCAACCAGTTTGTTCATATAACACTTTCCCATTTTTTAGAACATCGTATACAAAAGAATTTCTGACATCTTTCCATTTTTTTATTTCATTTGTGTTGTACACGATTATATCCATCGCACAAGGGGTCAAATAATTTATGAACCTGCCTTGCTCGTTTATATCTTGGAAGTTTGCTCTCTTTCACAAGAAACATGTCTAAGTCACTATCTTCAGAAGGATTTCCACTAACATACGAACCAAAAAGGATTATTTTCTTTGGATTGTAGCCTTTTACAATAGTTTGTACAATTTCATGAATCTGCTCTTTACTAATCATACTATATTTTCCCAAATTTAAACAAATTTCCTGCCTGATAAATCATCTGGATTTTGTAACACAATCGTCTCCGATTGTGTCGCAATTGAGACAATTGCGTTACTTTCCATAGGAGAAGGAATGAAATCATAGCTGAATTTTTCTTCTATTAGAAATTTTTCTGCTTTCGTATATTTGTTTTTTCAAGACCTCGGTATCTACATCTTTCCATGAGCCGGCCGAGGAAAAGAAAGCTGATTTCTTCTCTTTGGCAGTATCTAAAAAGATAATTATGCCCTCTGACCTTTCTTTATCTCTTACTTTTTCAAAAGGTTTTATTACCCCATTTTCATATATACCTCTAACTGTATTTAACATTTCTAAAAACCTCCTTTAAAAAATTCTTTCATCCATAAGTGAACAAATTTCCTGCTTGATGAATATCAAATAGAATTTTGTAACACAATCGTCCCCCCCGAGAAATCGGGGGTTTGTGTCGCAATTGAGACAATTGCGTTACTTTCCATAGGAGAATAAATTTCCTGATTGATAAATATCCAGCTGAACCTTTGAAAAAGGCTCTATTTCTAAATATTCCGAATTAGTTGAGCCATCAACTAAATTAATTACAATTTTTTCTCGTTGATTAAATTTTTGTAAATTTATTTTTTTAATTTGTAAGATTGGTAATCCTGAATTTATTGCATTTCGTTTGTAGATAGCACCAAAAGATTCAGCCAAAATTGCTTGAATTCCAAGCGAGATAAAGCAATCAACTGCTTGCTGTCTGGATGAACCAGAACCAAAATTTTTCCCAGCAATGATGATATCACCTTTCTCACTTTCCTTTGCAAAATCTTTCCATCCATTAAGATTATCAAATGCATATTGTCCCATCTGATTTATATCTGTGATTGCTAAATATCTATTGTGGAAAATCATATCTGTGTCAATATCGTTTATGAGATTATTATTGTTAGTAATCAACCATATTTTGCCGTTTAGTTTCATATTTTTCTGCATTGGGGATAAAATGAAGCGACGATTATTTCTGTGTCAATTTTTTTGATTTTTTTTATTTTCTAAAATATCATTCTCCAACATTTCATTCATTGCTAATACAATTTTCATGAAATCTTTTTTTATTTTTTTCGGAATTGGGGGACCTGATACATTCTTCAATTTCAGTGGATTAATTGCTCGTCCATTATCATAGATTCTGTAATCAAGATGAGGACCTGTTGACCAGCCAGTTGAACCCACATATCCAATCAGTTGTTTCTGTTTGACATTTGCGCCCACATAAATTCCACGAGCATATCCACTTAAATGTCCATATAAAGTAACATATCTGCTATTTTTATGTCTGATTTTTATACAATGACCAAAGCCATTATTCCAACCTTTGAAAACAACTTTTCCATCAGCTGAAGCAACAATTGGAGTTCCATAAGGAGCAGCATAATCAATTCCATAATGAGGACAGACCTTTTTCAAAATTGGATGGTATCGTGCATAAGAAAAGTATGAACTGATATATGAATAATTTAATGGGGATTTAAGAAATGCTTTCTGAAATGATATGCCATCTTTATCAAAATATCCGTTTGCATTCTTGCCGTCATCAAAAAAGTAGTAAGCAGTAAGGTCAAAATTTTTTCCTTTATATGACGCTGCAAGAATATCGCCATATTTCAGAATTTTGCCATTGTTGGTAAATGCTTCATAAACAAGTTTGCAACTATCTCCTTCTCTTGGGTCTATAAAAAAATCAATATCCCACTGAAAAATATCACTGAAATTCATTACCAATTCTGGACTAACTCCCTGATTTACCATTGATTGATAAATTGATGATTGAATCTGAGAAGACAAGACAAAAATTTCTTTTGATAATTCAACTTCCTTTTTATGCGTGATGAAATCGTCTAATGTGTCTCGGATTACGATATATTTTTCAATTTTATTCGGGAAATATTCCAATCTCTGAACCTGTCCCAAAGTATCAATTTGTATTGCAAAACTATCGTTTGGGTGAGTATATCTGAGGTCAAAATATTTATTAAGAGATTTTGTGATTTTGAATGCTTCTTTCCTATCAACATTTTTTTCAAGTAAGGTAGAAAACAGTGATTCACCTTTTCTTATCTTTCCGGCAATGTTAATGAACTCATGGACTTCTTCTAATTGTTTTTTTGTGCATCCAGAAAGTATAATAAAGATTGAAGATACTAAAATGATGATTGAAAAAAAAGTTTTATTTTTCATTCTACAATTTTCCCTTTAGGGCTGCAAAAGCTGCAGTAACAGGACTGGCAAGATAGGTATCTCCGTCTCCCTGTTTTCCTAAAAAATTGCGATTAGCAGTTGAAATCTGCACTTCTCTTTTGCCAGTCATACCAATTTGACCAGATGCACATCCACCACATCCTGGGTTTGAAATAATTGCACCTGCATCATAGAGAACCTGGATTAATCCTTCTTTAAGCATTTGACCATAAACTTCTTTTGTTGCAGGAACAATTCTCAACATAACTCCTTGTGCAACCTTGTTTCCTTTCAGGATTTCAGAGACTTGCAGCATATCTTCAAATCTACCATTTGTGCAAGAGCCAACAAAAACTGAATTAACCTTCAAACATTTTAACCTTGAAACCTCTTTAACATTATCTGGTTTTGGCGGACAGGCAATTTGCGGTTGTAAATCAGTAACATCAATTTCAATTTCATTGCAATATTTTGCATCTCTATCAGCAAAAATAAATTCTGGATTTTCTCCTGTTCTTTTAATAAGCCAATTTGTTACATTTTCATTTGGATAAGGAAAAGCTACGATACCGCCCATCTCTGTCATCATACTGCATAGAGTAATATATTCTGCGAAACTCAAATCTTGAAGGCATTCTCCATAATATTCAATACATTTCCCCAATGCACCTTTACTTCCTAATTTTCGCAAAACGAAAAGAACTAAATCTTTACCAGTTGTAGGAAAAGTAAATCTTCCTTTTAGATTGATTTTGATTGTTTCTGGTACTTCAAACCAGGTTTTTCCTGTGCAAAAAGTAAAAGCAATATCCTGATCCCCCATCCCCTGTCCGAAAGCTCCAACAGCACCTAGAATGTTAAAATGACTATCTGTACCTACAAGAATTCTGCCCGGTCGTGCAAATCCTTTTTCCATTAAAATATGAGTTCCAATTCCAGCATCAACATCAAAAACTCTTATACCTTGCTTTTTTGCAAATTCACGGCAGATTTGCTGATTGTTTGCATAAGGAATGGTTTTTGCAGGTACAACGCAATCAAAAGTAAAAAGTATATTTTCTACATCTGGTAATCGTTCATCTGGATAGTATTTCTCAAGATTTTTTACTACATTTGGACCGCCGAAATCTCGTGCAGTTCTGATATCTAACTTCATCCAGACAATCTTGCCTGCTTTTACTTTTTCATCTGAATGTGATTGAATGATTTTTTCAACTATAGTTTTGCCCACTTGTTCCTTTCACTCACCGCGAAGACGCAGAGAACGCAGAGATTTTATTTTAACTCATTTATGAATTTAAATATGTCTATAATAAATGATAGATCATTCTTTTTTTGTTTTTGTTTTTTACAGAATATCTGTGAATAATATTTGCGTACTCTTCAATTATTTTATAAAACACTCTTGGCTTCCTTTAGCTTTGTTTCCCAATATTGTTTTCCTTGTTGAGCAAATTCCCAAGCCATCAGGTCATCATATTTTTCAAAATCTTCATCATTAGATTCATATTCTTTAATGAAGTCACTTAGATTTTTGCCATATTTTTCCTCAAAATGTTTTACTTCATCAGAAAAATCTGAAATCTTGCAAAGAATTTCGGTGAGCAAAGTATCCCTTATTATCCTTGACACATCTGTAATTGCCAAATCTTTTAATAAATTCTTAAAGGTGGTACTCTTTGAGACTGTTTTCATAATTTATCTCACTTATTAGAATTCTAATGTAAAAATATAAATGGCATATTTCATAGAAAATAAAAAACTATAATAACTTTAGATTTTATTTAAACTCATTTATGAGTTTAATTATATCTATACCAAATGATATATCTTCTTTTTTTTGCTTAGTTTGCGACTCTCCTAAAGGAAACTCAACATAATTATATTGAAAACTAACAATATTTTTGTAATTGAGATTAATACCCCAACCTTCACAATCTCCAATCTCCTGTCCATATTTATCTGTGCATTCTCCAAATCGCCAAGAAAATATATCAAGCAAAGTTAATTCAATTCCTTTACCCCAGATAGAAGGATTATCACCATATTTAGAATTATCATAACTTGCATAGATTGATAAAAGATATTTAGAAATATCAAAAAGCAAAGGATATTCATCTGCGAGGTTCTTAATATTTATAAATGATAATTTTCCAGCGATTCCAGTTCTATTACCATAAGGCAATGGTTGTTTCTCCTTATCTCCATTATTGTATTTATAAGTCATGTCTGATTTAAATATGTTAACTATATTTATGCCTGCAGTAATATCAAGCCTTATACCACTATCATATATATTTAAAGGAGTTATTTTTATTAGTGCGCCAATATTATTTGATAACCCAGTTCCTTTATTTATTTTCAGGGAATCAGAAATATAAGGCAGCAGATTACTTCGTATATAATCAATACTTAATCCTAATGAAAGTTCCGAGTATTTTCGCAGATTATTGAATAATTGATTTTCTTTAGAAAAATAATTAATGAATTCAAGACAATTAATTCCAAAAGCAAATTGACTGCAGGTCTCATAGGAATTAAACTTCCTCAAAAGATTTCCATGTGCATCATATACTTCTTGTTCACCATAATCCATAGTGGTTCCAAATTTGCTTGAATTATTGAGAGAAGGCAGTAAAATGCCTAAACCCTTCCATCCAAATGTTAAATAGGATGAGTTGTGATAAATGTCCAAATTAAGATCATCAAACCATTTATCATGTGAGTATCCAAAAGCAAATCCTTTATAATACCCAAGTTTTGCTGGATTACTCCAAATATCTAAGGGATTTTTGTGCCAGATATTTGCTGTACCAGAATCAAGTCCAAAAGCTAAATTGGTTGCAGAAGTGTTGTATAAAGTAAAAATACAAGTAAATTCATATAAAGCATAAGAAAAAGTGCATGTAGAAAACATAGAGAATAATACAATAATGAATATAATTTTTTTCTTTTTCATATTTATCATTCTACCTCAAATTGAAATCTAATAGGGTAAAAGAATAAATCTTCTCTATATTAATAATTTCTGCTTCTTAATTTTTTGCCTTTTACATTTTGCCTTATATCCTTATATCCCTATCTCCTTATTTCCTTTTATATACTACTTTCCAGTATTAATTATTGGTGTAATATCTTGTCCCCTCGGGATAAAGATAATCGTATTATTCGGACTATCAATCAGTTTTTTCATCATATCAATTTGGTACCATTTAAAATTTTTTTATGAGAACCTTCCATGCAGTTGGCAATGAAATAGCCACAAGAATGCTCTTAAAAATCTCACCTGGAATGAACGGAATCAATCCTGCGACAAATAATTTATCTTCACCAACAAATCTGCTCAGCCCGAGCAAACCAAAAGCAAATAGAACAATTGTGCCAATCAACATTGCTGCAAATGCAGTCAACATTTTTCTATCCCAGCCATTTTCTGCCAAGTATCCAATAACAAATGCTGCAACTACAAATCCAAACAAATATCCACCTGTGGGACCGCAAAGGTAAGCAATTCCACACCCACCATTCGCAAATACTGGTAAGCCCATTGCTCCTTCTGCAAGGTATGCAACCAATGTTAAAGCACCTCTCTTGCTACCATATGTAAGTCCAATTAAAAGCACTCCAAATGTCTGCATTGTTATTGGCACTGGAGTAAAAGGCAAACGAAATGCTAATTGTGCGGTCAAGGAGATAAAGAGACTGCCACCTAAAATCAATAGCAAGTTATAAATTATCGGATTGCTCAAAATTCCAATTCTTGGAAAACAAGCTTCAGCCATTGTGTTCATTCTTTTTAGATTTTCCATTTTTTCCTTTCACCGCCGAGAAAATATTAGCCACAGATTCACCCCGTGTAATAGTGAAGCGTTTTATATTACACGGGGTAAACACAGATATTCACTGATAAAAAATGCTATTCGAGTTACGGGTTACGGGTTACGAGTTATCTACCAAAAACTTATGTGTCAGAAAAAAAGGAAATTCCTATGCAATAAATTTACAGGGAAAGAATAAAATTTCAATATATTAAAAATTTCTGCCCTATAACTTTTAATTTTGCCTTTTACATTTTGCCTTTTGATTTTTCCCTTATACCTCTATTTCCTTATTTCCCTGTATTAATTATCGGTGTAATCTCCTGTCCCATTGGAATAAAGATAATCGTGTTATTCGGGCTATCAATCAATTTTTTCATCATATCAATTTGATACCATCTAAGATAACTTTCTGTTAGACCTTCTGCAATAGTTTGATTGGCAATTTTGATACCCTCTGCTTCGATAATCTTTCTCTCTTTTTCCTTTCCTTCTTTCTGTAGCGTATAGAGCATCTTTTCAAAATTTTGTTGCTCAGTCTTTTTTGCATTTATTGCTGTTTCTACCTGTTTTGGAAGAGTAACATTTCTTAAAAGAACATCCTCAATAAATATTCCTCTTGGAAATAATTTCTTATGAGCTTCTTCTTTCATTCTTAGAGCAATAGTATCTCTTGCAGAAGAATATACCTGCTCCATTTTAAAGTTACTAATAACTTGTCGGATAATCGTTTTGAGTTCAGGTCGGATAATCTTTGATTCATAATCATAGCCAATTTTTTCATATACCTCTGGTGCTTTATCAGCTATTAAATGAAACAAGCATGTAATATCCATAGGCAGTATGATACCATCAGAAGTTAATGCTTTTATTGCATCGTCGCCTCGGACTCTACCTTCATATCGTGCAGCACTCATTGTATAAGCTTCTGTGCGAACACTCATAGTACGCATAGTTATTAACGGATTTACAAAATTAAGTCCGCTGTGCAAAATCCTTTTTTGCACCTTTCCGAACAGCACCTGCACTTTTACTTTACCTGGTTCTACAACTTTAATCGTTTGTGATAAAACTCCAATTATAATTAGCAAAATAATAATAGTTTTTGCCAGGTTAGCTTTATCATGGAAAATACTCTTTGCCTGCCAATATAGCACAATCAGAATTATAATGATGACTATTATACCCATTTTTCCTCCTATGAGTTATTTCGCCACGAACTTACACGAACACTCACTAACTTTTCATTTTAATATTTCTATTCGAGATGTTTAGGGTAAGTTAATGGCTTATCTCTTCTTTGTTGTGTTTTCTTTGTTTTAGAAAACATTTTTTTCTTTATACTCACCAAATTCATTTCGTAAAACATCACATATTTCTCCAAGTGTAGTATATGTTTTAATTGCGTCAAGAAATGCAGGTATAAGATTATTTGATGATTTAGCATCTTGTCTTATTCTTTCTAAGGACCTTTTTACTTTATCATTATCTCTTTGTTTTTTTACCTCTTTCAATTTTTCAATTTGATATTTTTCAATTTGCTCATTTACTTTTAAAATATCTTGTTCAGGCTTTTCATTTGAAACGAATTTATTAACACCTACAATAATTCTTTCATCATTCTCAATTTGTTTTTGATATTTATATGCACTATCCTGAATCTGTTTTTGAACATAACCCTTTTCAATAGCTTCAATCATACCGCCTAACTCATCAATTTTTTTTATATAATCCATTGCTTTTTTCTCAATCTTATTAGTTATACTTTCAATATAATAAGAACCGGCTAATGGGTCAATGGTATTAGCAACTCCACTTTCATAAGCAACGATTTGCTGAGTTCGGAGAGCAGTTCTTACTGAATCCTCATTTGGAAGAGCTAAAGCTTCATCTCTGGAATTTGTATGTAAAGATTGAGTTCCTCCAAGTATAGCAGCCAGAGTTTGAATTGCAACACGAACAATATTATTATCTAATTGTTGTGCTGTAAGTGTAGAACCAGCAGTTTGAGTATGAAATCGGAGCATTAAAGATTTCAGATTTTTTGCATTGAAACGCTCTTTCATAATTTTTGCCCATAATCTTCTTGCTGCCCTAAATTTTCCTACTTCTTCAAGAAGGTCATTATGTGCATTAAAGAAGAAAGATATTCGTGGAGCAAAATCATCTACATCTAATCCAGCATTTATCGCAGCTTCAACATAAGCAATACCATCTGAAAGTGTGAAAGCAACTTCCTGTGCTGCTGTTGCCCCTGCTTCGCGAATATGATATCCAGAAACAGAAATGGTGTTCCAATTCGGAATATTTTCCGAACAATATTGGAAAATATCAGTAGTCAGACGCATTGAAGGTTTCGGAGGAAAAATGTATGTTCCTCTTGCTGTATATTCCTTTAGAATATCATTTTGAATAGTTCCTCTGAGTTTATTTACTGGAACTTTTTGTTTTTCTGCAACTGCAATATACATTGCTAATAGAATTGTAGCAGGAGCATTTATCGTCATTGAAGTTGAAACCTTATCCAATGGAATTCCATCAAAAAGGGTTTCCATATCAGCAAGTGTGTCAATTGCCACACCTACTTTGCCAACTTCACCTTTGCTCATCGGATGGTCAGAATCATAGCCGAGTTGTGTACAAAGGTCAAATGCAACGGAAAGTCCTGTTTGTCCTTGCGAAAGAAGATATTTATATCTCTTATTAGATTCTTCAGCGGTACCAAAGCCAGCATACTGCCGCATTGTCCAGAGGCGACCACGATACATTGTTGGCTGAACCCCACGGGTATATGGATAAAATCCTGGATAGCCAATATCTTCATCAGAGTCCATCGCAGAAATATCGTCCTGTGTATAGAGCCGTTTAACAATCTCTGAAGAACCGGAGATAAATTTTTCTTTTCTCTCTGGATGTTTTTTGACAACCTTGTTCACGATTTCTTCATATTTTTGTTTCATTCTTTGGCAAAAAATTATAACTATTTACTGCCAACCACTAATTAACGCTAATTTTCGCTAATTAAGAGAAAAAAATTAGTGTCTACCCTGTTAGATAATTTTATTATCCGGGTGGAGATAGAAATAAAAAACTGAATATCTAACGGGGTAAATTCGCGTATATTCGCGGTTAAATCAATTATTATTTTGCGGTTTACCCCGTTAAATATAACAAACCGAAGAGGATAATAATTATATAATTCATCCTTCGCAGTGCTACGGAGAATGGACAATGTGAATTATTTAACGGGGTTTACCCCGTTAAGCTTTTTCAAAACTTTAATGTGAAACAATCAATTTATAAACTTTATCAGTTCTTTTTGAATTCAGGCAAATTTTATAAAAATACACACCATTTGCAGGAAAATCATCATCCGCATCTCGTCCATTCCAATAAATCTGATTATATCCTGGCTGGCAGAGTTCATTATCAATTCTCTTTATCATTTTTCCTGCAATTGTAAAAATTTCTATATCAACTGTTGCATCTCCATCTAAATAAAAAGTGAAATATGTATGAACATCCATTGGGTTTGGATAATTAAGCACATTATAAGCACTTATACAGCCTGGCTCCTTTATTTTAAAAGTTACATCCTTAAAACTAGGTAGATTAAAATTATCAAACACAACTAATCTCAATGTATGGTCACCGGGTTCTATACTGCTAATTTTGTATTCAATAGCACCATCAGTATAAGAATTGAGATTATATATAAACTTATCAGTAACATTTTCTTCATATTCATCATCTATTGTCAGCAAAATTCTATGTCCAGGAGTATTTGTAATATTTATTCCATTGCTATCTGAAATATCTGCAAAAAGTTTAGGTGTCGTAGAAACATAATCTCCATCGTTAAAAGATTTTCTATCAAGCCAAATATCTATTGTGGGAGGTCCATCATTTACAGCATCAGAATAACCATTAATAATCAAATTGTGATTATCTGGTTCTGTCCTTTTTTGATAATTCATTACAATATCTTGAGTTTTATTTATGTTTACACTATATGCAAGAATATGTCCTTCCTGTCCTCCACGAATATCATCTGGAACTATGAAATTTAGAGAAAATGAATCTTGATAACATGAAACTGGACCTTTGAATATTGGCTTTCCTTTTATTATATAATGGCGTTCATAAGGTTCGATATCCACATAATAAGTTCCTTCATAATCGGTATCATAGGTAACAGCAAAAACTTCTGTATACTGACTACTTATATCAGATATAGTTCCTTTTAAATATCCAGTTTGCCTGGCTTGTAATGAATCATCTGGCAATGCATCTGGGATTTTGAGAAACCCAGAAATTGGGGGAATCACTAATTGTATAACTGGGTCACCAAATAGTATATATTTCTTATTTAAACCTTTACATTTAGCCATTAAAATTGATTCTCCAATACGAATATTATTATCTGCTTGTGTTACAAGTGAATCTACCACTTTACTACATTTATCAGAATACCCAACCCCTCTTGAAGCTGCAAGTGATGCGATTGCCCCTTTATCTTTGGTGACAACCATTTTCTCAGCCATACATTCAAAAGTATTTGAATCAAAATGCCCTACATTACAGGATGCAGCGACAAAAAAAGTAAGAAAGTCGGCATTATTCAACCTTGAAATATCTCTACTTCCGCGAAAATAGTCCTCATCACCAAGTACATCATAACCACCATGACCTATATAGTAAAATACAGCAACTCCATTATTAATAGATGCTATTATATCCTCTCTAACTTCAGGTTTATTCTGAAATTCATCAAGTGGGTATTCCACTCCATATATCTTTATTAGTTCAACATTGTTTTGAATCACATCTGCACAATATTCTTCAGCATACTCAGTATGCACAGGTTCTTTATAATCACCATCCTTAAGAGCATCGTCTGCAGATAGAATAATTCTATCTCTCCAGAAACCATAAATAGGATATTTAACATACTCAATAACCTTATTTGTAGATATTTCAAATTGTGATAAATTTTGACATGGAAACCTCCCAATCATCATATCAGGACAGGAGCCACTATTAAAATATACATAATAATCATCAGAAGCGGTGGTGCCATTAATAAAAGGGGGTAACTTGTTCTTATCATCAGTAATGGATTCATATTTTCTAAAATCATTCGTCCCATCTCCAGCTAAAATTGCATAAGAAACTATATTTTCAGATCCTGAACTATAATAATCAAGAGCATAATGCAGAAAATATCTAATAGCAACTACATCTGGTAAGCCCCAGGAAAATTCATCATAGATATAACTTAATTTAGCAACAAGGACAGTCATACTATCAATTTCACTATGCAAATCTGCTAATTCTTTTGATTTTTCATAAAGCACTTCCGGAGTTATGATAATAACATCTGTATTTGCAAGTTCTATGTTATCCCTTAAATAGCAATCCTTATCTTCTCCAACAACCTGACCATTTTGATTATATGAGTAATATACTTCTCTTTCATGAAGTATCACTTCAATAATTTCAGTTGGTGTTAAGTAACCTCCATAACACACAGCATAATATTTTGTATTTAAATTAGTTATTGAATTAATAAATGTAAGGGTATTGGACTCAGGATTATAATTATAATTTTCTGATGAAATTGTATCTACATCATCAAAATCTTTAATCTTAAAGATATACAGTTCATTATTTTGTACATTATCAATTTCAATTTCATACTCGGTATTTGTTTGAGGTAGAGAAAAAGCCACTCTATTATTTTCCATTGATAGATTTTTATCATATTCTACTTTATAATAATCAAAATAAAGTGATTTTGAAGGAGAAATAATTATTGAATTATTACCATTTTTCAGAAAATTTCCTTCCAAATATACTGGATTTCCCCAAGTAATATCTGGAGTTTCATTATTAACTTTTATTGTAGTACCGGAATATAATCCTGTATTAAATTTTAACTCAATCTTTTGGTTTTCATTTTCTACAAGATTTGAAACAGTAAAACTAAAATTATATAAACTGCCTGAAGACATATTTTTCCAGAACCATTTGATTCCATTAGAATCTTCTCGTAAATTTTCTTCTTCAAAATGCACTGTGAAATGATAAGATTGGAGTAATTCTTCTTTAGGAATTGTTGGTTTAGAATTTAATATTAATTTTTTTTCGGTTTTATTAGTAAAATCCGTATTGTATGTAAGCCAATAAATATTTTCCCCAGTGTAAGGATTATAGTATTGACTGCTGTAATATGGATTCATTTTGCTTCCATTTGTATCACGAGCATAAAAGTAAATTGAAAAATCATCTCCGAATTGTGATAAAAAAACTGGAATTTCTCTTAAATCTGTGGGCCCTGTATAACTGTTTCTATTTAATGAATAACCCCCACCATTGAATATTTTTATAGATTCTGGAGCCAAATCATCTACAAAAATGCCAGCATTTGCTAGCTCGCTTTTTGTTATCTTGTAGATTCCATCTTGGGTAATTGGAATTTTGAACCATCTATCGGCATGCGAAAAAGGATTGTCAGGAACTTCTCGTTTTCGCTCAATAGACCAGTATTTTGCGATATTGAAATTTGTTATAGAATTCTTAAAAATGTTTTCAAAATTTTTATCTTTAAAAACATTCTTATTACTACCATTGCCAGGAAAATTTATTTTTAATTTAAATTGCCCAGTAATAATAAGTTGATTGTTCTCAACAGAAAAAGGATTAATGATAAATTTTACAACTCTTTGATTTCTCCAATAATATGGTTCAGAAATTTCTATAAGCTCAGGTGAAAGTGTATTGTAGTAAGTATCAGGGTTAATTTGATAAACTAATTGGCAGGTTTCAGATTCTTGTGTTTTAATAAATTTTGGATATGGGGCAACTGGGTATTTTAGAGTTGTGCTTGTAACATTCGTTTCAAATTTTGTATAATTTATTTGCCCTTCTGGAGGAATTCCTACAGTGAAAATATAAACAGGGAGTCGTGCATCTCCTTCAATCTCTTTATATGTAAGGTTTTTTGCATTTATGAAAGAAAAATTCTCTGTATATCTAATATCATAATCTTCAAGCTTAAATTTAAGAATAAGGAAATTAGTATTTGATTCTATAACATTTAAACTATTTCCAATAAGATTCTCAAATAGAAAGGTAAAATTAAAAAATAAAAATAAAATAAGTAATTGCTTTTTCAATATTTTTAAAAGTATGGTTTGTAAATAAATGAAATCAATGATTTTTAAAACTCAAATTTGCTTACAAAATTTGCTAAACGAGACTTTCTTCGATTAGCATTATTTTTGTGTATTACACCTTTTTTTACTGCCTTATCAAGTAAAGAATAGATCTTTGGTAACATTTTTTCCATTTCAGTTTTATTAGAAATTTTCTTAAGCTTTTTGATCATTGTATTAATGCTTTTCTTTACATATTTATTTCTAACTCTTTTTTTTTCATCCGAACGAAGTCTTTTTTTACAAGATTTATGTTCTGGCATTATTCTCCTTCCAAAATAGAATAAATTAAATATCTATGAGTTCACTATAAAAAGGTATCTCCCACGAAATACGCGAAAAATACATGCGTATATTATCAGGCTCGGCGCCTCTGTCTCGTCTCCCGATATATCGGGAGACGGGCAGACGGGCTGAATTTACACAAACCATTTTCGAGTATTTCGTGTGTTTCGTCGGTCTCGGCGCCCAGACGGACGGGTTTTTATAGTGAACTCATCTATAAATAATTTTAATCAAATCATATACTTTATTTAATGTATTAAATATTTTGTAATTAACTTTCTTAAAAAAAGAATATTCAAACATACTATTATTAAAAAAATAATTAATAATACAATCAAATTCTTAATCCCTAATATATTTATTATTCCTGTAATAACTGCTGAAATTCCTATACTTAAGAATATAAACTTATGAGCAAAAATTTCAATAAAAATTAGTATAAGACCAATAACAATCCAAATCAACCATGATAACATAATTAAGCCTTCTAATTAGTGCCTATCTGTAAACTCTGAAAACCTTGCGAATGGTCGAAGACCTTCGCAATGGTCAAAGACATACAACCATTACGGAGGTTTCGCATCGGTCTCGGCGCCCAGACGGAAGCTTAACCATCCGTAAGGTTTTATAATACCAACTTTATGGACAGACACTAATTATTCCCATTAGAATTACTTTCGTTATTAGTTTTTGGAGATTCTGAGTCTTTTTCCTTATGAGCCGGTCTTCTTATATACTTTCTTTTAATTCTTTTTTCTCCACCATAACCACTATAATATCTTCCATATCCATATTTACCACTTGCATACGAACCATATTTTGAGGATCCATGACGAGTTTTTATTCCAAGTATGGCAAATAATTTTGTAAAACCTACAATAAAAAAATAGATGATAACTAATGCTACAGAAATTACAATAATTGATAGAAAAAAAGTGCCAATAAATGTCCTAAATGAACTTTTAACAATATCACCTTTTAATACTACATTTGATATATCAATTTTTGCTAATATATAGTTTTCTCTTTCCTCTTTTTCTTCTAATTCTTTTGAGAGAGCATCTATTGTTTCATCCAGTTTTTTTTGAGCATTCATTAATCTAACATCGTAAGTTCTTGAATTAGCGATTCTTTCCTGTATTTCCTGTCTTTTCTTTTCAGCAATTTGTAATCTTCTCTTTAATCCTTCAATTGAAACTGATTCTGGAGATTTTATCAATTCATCAGAAACCAAACTTGGCAAATTCATTATTGGAGATAGAAGTTCTTTATAATTCTTAGATGGCAATTCAACTAATTTTGTGATATTACTACCAGTTCTAATTGAATATAATACATTCAGGTTATTATTAGATAGGATTTTATTAACATTATTTTTAATTTCCTGAATATCTTTTGAAACAAATTTCAATTTTAATTTAGTATCATAATTGAAATCATTAAAAAGTTTCTCGGCTTTTTCTGGAGAACTTCCCATATCATTTGAAGGTTTACGAACGACTTCCATAAAATTTGATAATTTAAGTGCAAAAACTAATGATACAAACACAACACCTATTATTAATAAATTTTTAATTCTTCTGGTTAGATATAATGAAACCATTTTATCTCCTAAATTGAAATCTTAATTAATCTACAATCAAATTCTTAATTAAATTTTTTTATTTTTGCATTTGCTCTAATAGCATACGATATTATAGCAAAAAATAACATTACTATTCCTAATATCAACACAATTTTTTGTAAAGAAATTTTTAATGATATATCTCTTTTAAAAAAATTAATATCAATAACATAAAGCCAAATTGAAACACTTATAAAAGAAGCTGCAATTTTACCATAAATATTTGAACTTGGTACTATCCTAAATTTAATAGCCAATATGTAACCTCCAGTTAGAATTAAGATTTCAAATAAAAGTATAGTAATAAAAGCCCAGAGGGGAAAATTTCTATAAAAAAGTAAAAATACAAATATTGTAAGAGCAAATATTTTATCAACAAATGGATCAATAATCTTCCCTACAGCAGTAGCTTGGTTAAGAATTTTTGCAAGGAATCCATCTAAAATATCAGTAAGACCAGCAAAAATAATAAGTAAAAATGCCCATATATTTTTGTTTTGAAATAGCAAGATAAGAATAAAAGGTAATATTAGCAAACGAGTGATTGTTACAATATTAGGAACAGTAATAAAAGTTTTAGGATTAAAATCAACTGGGGAGAAACCTGACTTGGTGGTATACATATTATGATTTTTTATCTAAGTAAAATTTTTCTCTTAAAATTTTGCAAAAATATTTATCTGGTAAGTGAACAAATTTTGTATAAAATTCTGCCTTTCCCACACAAATTCTATCATTAACTTTAATTTTATTTATATTTTCCCCATCAATATTAAAATACACATTTTTTACATCACTTCTTAAAATGATATTTAATTTAGAATTGGCTGGAAAGATAATTGGTTTGAGAAATAAGTTGTGTGGATTTATTGGTGTGATAGTAACCACCTCACACTCGGGAAAAATTATAGACCCACCGGCTGATAAAGAATAGGCAGTTGAGCCTGTTGGCGTAGCAACAATGACTCCATCAGCTCTTATATTATAAACAAGTAGTTCATCTTTATAAATATCAATATCAATTAATTTTGGATGTGCTCCTTTATAGATTACACAATCATTGATTGCATAATAATTTTTCTGATGTTGACTTTTTAAATAACAAGAAAGCACAAGTCGTTGTTCAATAGTAAAATTATGTTGAATAATGTTTGATATAACAGCACTAAATTCATCTTTCATACATTCAGATAGAAAACCGAGTTTGCCTAAATTAAAACCCAGCATTGGTATGTTTTCTTCAATAACCAATTTTGCAGCAAGTAGCATAGTGCCATCACCACCAAAAACAATTAACATATCAATAATATTATCAGAAAATTTATCTATATATTGAACATTTTGCAAATCATGAGATTGCTGGTTTGTTAAAAGAAATACATTTAGATTATCTCTTTTTAGCAAAGATATTTTTTCATTAAGGAAATCTTTGTCTTTGTGATTTAATGGATTATAAAATATACCAATATTTTTCATAATTTAAACTGAAAAGAATTTATTTCTAAATTTATATGCATTTAATGTAAAAATTTTGAATAGTATTTTTTCCTGTCAATAAATATAAGTTTTGATTTCTAATAACTCAAGTTTCGCATATATTATTGAAATGTATTAAACAAATTATTTGACAATAAAAAGCATTAACAATAATTATTTTAATAAAGGTAACAAATATGTCAATCCCAATAGTCGCGATAATCGGAAGACCTAATGTAGGAAAGTCCACCATTTTTAATCGTATGGTGCGAAAAAGACTTGCAATAGTTGATAAAGAATCCGGTGTTACGAGAGACAGAAAATATCAAGAAACTGAATGGTCAGGTTATTCATTTATAGCTGTAGATACTGGTGGGATGGTGCCAAACTCATTTGATGAAATGGAACAGTTAATTCAGTTGCAAGTAGAAATAGCAATTCAAGAAGCAGATATTATTATTTTTGTTCTTGATTGCAAAACGGTAATAACTACAACAGATGAGCAAATTACAAAGAAATTATTTCCCATCCTTGATAAAGTAATTTTCGTTTTAAACAAAGTAGATAATCAAAAAGATGAGTTATATTTATTTGATTTCTTGAATTTAGGTCTTGGAGAGCCAATTGGAATCTCTGCAATTAGTGGAAGAAATTTTGGTGAATTGTTAGATAATGTAGTTGAAAAAATTCCACCAGGTAAATCTGAATATGATATATTAAATAAAGAATCAATAAAAATCGCAGTTGTTGGAAAACAAAATGTAGGAAAGTCTTCATTAGTTAATAAAATCATTGGTCAAAATGCAGTAATTGTTACTGAAATTCCAGGAACCACACGAGATTCTATACACCTCAATTTTAACTATAAAGAAAGACCTATGACAATAATTGATACTGCAGGACTTCGGAAAAAGAGCAAAGTGAAATTTGGCATTGAATATTTTAGTAATCTACGTAGTTTACGAAGCATAAACTCATCAGATATAGTTTTAGTATTGCTTGATGCCCAAGAAGAAATTTCTTTACAAGATAAACGAATAGTAGAATATACACAATCCCAATATAAGGATATTATTATTGTGGTGAATAAATGGGACCTTATAGCAAAAGAGAATGATACAACCAGTAAATATATTCAAAAAATCAGGGAAGAAATGGGATTCATTAACTATGCTCCAATTATATTTATTTCTGCATTAACAGGAAAAAGAGTCAATAAACTTCTGGAACTTATATTATATGTTGAAGAACAAAGTAACTTAAGAATTCCAACCAGCAAACTAAATCAATTTTTTCAATCAGTATTTCAGAAATATGCTCCTCACCATCCATCAAAAAAAAATGTTAAATTTTATTATTGCACAGAAGCAAATGTTCATCCTCCAACATTTGTGTTTAGTGTTAATAATCCAAAATTAATTACTGAAAATTATAAACGATATATTCATAACCAAATAAGAGAAATATATAAATTTGAAGGTGTTACATTAAGATTTAAATATAAAGGAAGAAAAAATTGAAATTTATTATTGCAATCATAATTGCTTATCTACTTGGTGCTATACCGAGTGGTTTTATTCTTGGGAAAATACTTAAAAAAATTGATATCAGGAATTATGGAAGTAAAAATATTGGTGCAACCAATGTATTTAGAGTAATTGGTGTAATTCCGGGTATCATCTCTCTTATTTTTGATTTTTTAAAAGGATTTTTTGCAGTTCAAATTGGACGCTGTATTCTTGAAAGTCCAACGAATATATTCAATATTTCAATTTTAAATGTCTTTAATAATATTAAAGGAACTCAAACTTTTCAAATTTTGATTATTATAGTTGGAATTTCTGTAGTGTTAGGTCATATATTTCCTATTTTTTTAAAGTTCAAAGGTGGTAAAGGTGTTGCGACTGGAGCCGGTGCTTTTATAAACATAATTCCTGTTCCTGTTATTTATGCTTTAATTCCTTTTGTAATAATACTAATTATTTTTAGATATGTATCTCTTGCATCTATGATTGCAGTAATAACATTTTTCGGCACAGAATTAATAAAAAACATACCAAATTTTGACGAGCTTCCTTTTTTAATATTGACAGCTTTTATTATGATTTTAATTATTTTTCGTCATAAAGAGAATATAAAAAGGTTAATGAATGGCAAAGAGAAAAAGCTATGGTAACGCCGTAAACGGCGTATCCTTCATATTCTATCATAATCCCAGTCGTATAACCCAGTGAAATATTCCTTATAGAATTTCACGGGTTAAAAACGACTGGGCTACGGAATGCCTTTTTATGAGAGAAAAAGGAAAAAATATGTACAAGGGGCGTTTACGCCCTTATAGTCAATAACCCAGCCATTCATGGCTGGGAAAAGAAAAACAGAAGAAGATATCAGGGCGTTCACGCCCTTCCCACAGAAGAGAATTAAAAAAATATTATGTGCGGAATAATTGGAATTTATCAAAAGGACAAAAAACACACAAATGCTGCCAAACTTGCAGCTTATGCTCTTTTTGCTGAACAACATAGAGGTCAAGAAAGTTGTGGAATCGCTGTTTCTGATGGCAATAAAATTTCTATAACAAAAGAAATGGGCTTGGTTAAGGAAGTATTTACTGAAAAAAAATCGAAAAAAATGGATGGCAAATTAGCAATTGGACATGTTCGTTATCCTACAAAAGGAAAATCTAACATAAATAATGCCCAACCCTATCTTCTTAATACACTTTCTGGACAAAGCTTTGCTTTAGTAGGTAACGGAGATATCGTAAATTACTCTAATATTCGCAAGCAATTAGAAAAACAAGGTGTATTCTTTGAATCAGAAAACGATGGAGAATTGATATTAAAATATCTGGTTTTCTGGCATATAAAAAAAGGATTGTCAATCATAGAATCAATAAAAAAAATTATGCAAAACTTTCAAGGCTCATATTCAACATTGTTGCTTATAAAAAATAAAATATATGCATTTCGAGATCCTTATGGAAATAGACCTTTTATAATTGGAAAAAAAGATAATACTTATGTTTTCGCTTCTGAAACCTGCTGCCTAAATATTGTAAATGTTGATTTTATACGAGAAATAAATCCTGCAGAAATACTTATTGTTGATGAAAAAGGGCTTAAGAGCACTCCACAAAATCCAAATAATTATCGCACAAGTAATCACAATGCACACTGTGTTTTTGAAATGATATATTTCTCCCGTCCTGATAGTATAGTTTATAACCATAAAGTATATGATTTTCGTGAAAAACTTGGACAAAAGCTTGCTGAAAAGGAAAGTAATATTCCTGATATTGTGATACCAATTCCTGATTCAAGTAATTTCATTGCTCTTGGTTATGCAAAAGGTTTAGGAGTGGATTTCAATTTTGGATTGATTAGAAATCACTATGTTGGAAGGACTTTTATTGTTCCAGAGCAAACAATTCGTGATGAAGGTGTCACTCAAAAATTCAATGCCTTGCCTGATTATTTCAAAGGGAAAATTGTTACATTGGTAGATGATTCTATTGTTCGCGGAACAACAATTCGTAAATTAGTAAAAATGGTTAGAAAAAATGGTGCTAAACAAGTTCATATAAGAATTGGCTCTCCTATGGTAAAATTCTCGTGCTTCTATGGAATAGATACACCCACTCGTGAGGAGCTTATTGCAAATCAAAAAACAGTAGAAGAAATTAAAGATTATATGGGAGCAGATTCACTGCGTTATCTAACTATCGAAGATTTAAAAAATTTGGTTGATAATAATAAAGAATTTTGCTATGCGTGTTTTGATGGAAAATATCCAATAAAAACTTTGCCACAAAGTCACCAAGTCCCGAAGGATAAATTTTTATTTTAATTTCTTAATTATCTTAGTGTCTTTGTGGCAAAAAAGGACAAAATGAATATAGAAGAGAGTAAATTAAAAAATATTCTGAACGAATTTTCTAACAAAAAAATTCTTGTAATTGGCGATTTAATGCTTGACCATTATATAATTGGAGATGTTAAACGAATTTCACCCGAGGCACCAGTTCAGGTTGTAAAAGTAGACAATGAACACTTTGGACCAGGTGGAGCTGCAAATGTCGCAAATAATATTAAATCTCTGGGTGCTGTCCCTTTTGTGATTGGAACTGTGGGTGATGATTCAAATGCGGAAAAATTGTATTCTATTTTTCAGAAACAAGGAATTTCAAATAATGGCATCTTCATAAATAAGAATCAACCAACCACTCAAAAAACCAGAGTTATTGCCAGACACCAACATCTTATTCGTATTGATTTTGAAAACTTAGATGAACTTTCTGATGACCTAACCCACAAAATCAAAGAATACTTTAAGAAAATTGTTAAAGAAGTGGATGCAATCATTATCCAGGATTATAATAAGGGTATGCTTTCAAAAAATCTTATCAAATTCATCCTTAAAACTTCCAATAAAAACAAAAAAATTATTGGAGTTGACCCCAAAGTCTATAATTTTTTAGAATATCAAAATGCAACTTTATTCAAACCAAACAAACAAGAAGTAGCAAACAATCTTAATATAGAAATAAAAAATGAGGAAGATTTACTATTTGCTGCTAAAAGATTAAAGCAAAGAATTAAGTGTGCTTATCTGGTCATTACACTTGGCGAGGAAGGACTATTTGTTTATGAAAATGAAGAAACATATTGGAAAATTCCAACTTTTTCCCAAGAAGTTTATGATGTTTCTGGAGCAGGTGATACAGTAATTTGTGCACTTGTTTTAGCAATGGTTTCTGGTTGCGATATAAAAACATCATCAATAATTGCCAACCACGCTGCAGGTGTTGTTTGTGGAAAAGTTGGAGCTGCAGCAGCTTCTCCAGAAGAGATTATTCTCTCATTTAAGAAATGGAATAAATCATGATTGTTACAAGACAAGAAATAAAAAAGATTGCAGAAAATCTTCATAAGCAAAATAAAAAAATCATATTTACAAATGGTTGTTTTGATATTCTTCACCGTGGTCATATAGAATATTTAAAAGAAGCAAAAAAACTTGGTGATGTTTTAATTATTGGTCTTAATAGTGATGATTCAGTAAAAATAATTAAAGGAGAAAATCGCCCAATAAATTCTGAAGAAGATAGAGCTGAAATCCTATCTCAACTAAAACCTGTGGATTTTGTTGTAATTTTCAATGAGGACACACCTTACGAATTAATTAAAAGCATTGTTCCAGATATTTTAGTTAAAGGTGGAGATTGGAAAACTGAAGAAATTATCGGAAGTGATATTGTAATTAAAAATGGTGGTAAAGTAAAAAGCCTGAAATATTTTCCAAATAGTTCCACAAGTATTATTATAAAAAAAATTATTGCTTTGTAGAATTTTAAATTTAATAAATATATATGAGTTCTGCAAAATTGCATTCTCATGTCATTCCAAAGGCTCACAGATGTCAT
>JACKQG010001887.1_pt1 | contig 28256 bp, 20 predicted proteins | sample 8237621 | NCBI WGS metagenome assembly JACKQG01 (sample SAMN15677084, study PRJNA649215) | marine metagenome | biome: marine; feature: Black Sea; material: saline water; isolation source: suspended particulate matter (SPM) from the Black Sea western gyre | collected 2013-06-09/2013-06-10 | depth... | reverse complement strand
CTTCCGCGGCGGGCGAACGCCTTCCGCGCCAAGAAAGAAAGACAAAAACCACTACAGCGCACAGCGCGGTGGTGGTGATAGAAAAGAAAAAAACTACCACTACAGCTGAGGCACACAGGCGAAGTGGAGACACACTGAGGGTGCTTGCCTGCGGCATTGCCGTCAGGCAGCGCCCCTCAGTAGCCGATGCGGTCACACTGGAGACACACGGTGAAACCGACGCGGAAGGTTTCGACGTTGCGTCGATAACACCGCGGGTTTCACCTGTGTGCTCCATTGCCAAAGGCAAAGCCTGTGCGCCGCACTACGCCTGTGTGCTCCAGCGCAAGGTGTGCACAAGGCATAATACAAGTCTCTCCCCTCTTTTTTACTCATCATCATATTATTCTTGAGTCAATATCAACTGCACGGATTTGTTGGGGGCGGGGGCGCGTGTGCTTGTTTTTGGAACTGTCGCAATGGTCGCCACCACCACCGCGCTGTGCGCAGTAGTAGTGTTTTTTTGCTTTTCTACCGCTGCCACCGCGCCGATGAGGTCACACGGCGAAGCCGAAGGCTTCGCCTGTGTGCCTCAGCAGTAGTAGTGGTTTTTGTCTTTCTTTCTTGCAGGACATCCGCTTCTAAGCGCGTGCGATCGCACGCGCCAGCAAAACACCGTCTGCCCATCATCGCCAATGTGAAGTTTTTTTGTTGATTGCTGTTGGATGTGTTGCTCCAGTACGCGTAGGGAGAGCTAATAAAGCCCGCGGGAATGATCCCATCAACTTGGAGAACAAGATAACGTAGATTGGCCGCCACGGGATGTGGAGAACGAATAGCCATCATTCCCGCAAAACCACAGGGAAATGATCCCATCAACTTGGAGAACAAGATAACGTAGATTGGCCGCCACGGGATGTGGAGAACAAGTAGCAATCATTTGCCCTGCGCTTTAAGGTTTGGTTGTTGTGTTTGTACCCGTGCTCATGGATGAGCATTTCTTTTTTGGTCGGCGTGATAGCCATGCGTAGCAACACATGGAATTGAATACCGCATGACTGGAGAATCTGTAAGACCAGCGACTTGGGTTGAGTAGGCAAAGCCGTATCGAAACCAGCCAGTCGTCAGGCGAAGCAGCTTTTCACAACCGTGACCACTTTGCTGTGGCACACAGGCGAAGCCTTTGGCGGCTTTCGCCGTGTGTCCACAGTGGAAGCGTAGAAGGCGAAACGCGGTGCGATTGCACGCACTACAGTGCAACGCCTTCCGCGTAAAAAACACACAAACCCACCTTACTCGAAGCTTTTCCTGGCGCGTGCGATCGCACGCGCTTAGGGCGTTCTTATGAGTAAGATGTTCAATGGGCAGAGTGAGATGTGGATGTGAAAAGAAGCTTCGCCGATTCACTTCGTTCATCGCATTTCTTTTTTTCGGCTTCTTTTGTGTTTTCTAAAATCCCAAGCCTTCCCTGGCGCGTGCGATCGCACGCGCTAAGAGAATTAACCGTTCATTTCCCACGTCCGCAAAGCGTGGCGGCGCGAGGCGAAAATTTTTTACTTACGGATGCATGAACCCTGGCGCGTGTTCGCGGAAGGCGTCGCTTGCGCATCGCACCGCGTTTGAGTTCTTTGGTTGCCGTTTTCAATCTATTCTTGAGTTGATGGATATACAGCGATACCAAATTGCCTTCTGCATCAACTTTCATGACTAGCGCCGTTGTCCCGGCAACTGGCTCAGTATGTCTCGATTCATCTTCCTTTGCAAGATCATAAGTTTCCAGGAGGGCTTGTATTTCCAATGCAAATTCTTTCCTTAGTTGATGCTTCAAAAAAGTATCATCAATCATTTCTAAAACCTCCCTTTTCACCTTTTTCGCGCACGCTCGCGCGGAAGTGGAGACACACGGCGAAGCCGAGGCTGTGTGCTCCATGCACGCGGAAGGCGAATGAAATGCTCGCACCGCGGCGATGTCACCGCGCTTCTTTTGAAAGCAGCATCTATGCCAAATTCAACCTGTTTTCTATAAAGTATGACGGAAATTGTGGGAAAATTGGACAAGAATTTTTATCGCAGGATTTTCGGTGACGATATCTCTGCGCACGAATTTTTGCATCAACAAAAATTCCTCTTGACATCCTCATGAATTTGATATATAATTTACACTACTAATTATTTAAGAGTTAGGGGTTAGATATGAGACGGAATAAAAAACCTATTTTACTCAACAGGTTGGAACTGCAAATCATGAAGATCCTCTGGAAAAAAGGGCAGGCGACCACCAGAGAAGTGAAAAACGAACTGGACAAATCCCGGCCCCTCGCCTACACCACTGTGGCTACCATGCTCAACTACATAGAGCAGAAGGGGTTCCTGACTCATGGGGTCAGCGGGCGAACCCATATATACAAGCCGCTCATCCAGCAAGGGGATGTGTCACAGGGGATGCTTTTAGACCTAATGGACAGGTTGTTCGATGGGTCGGTGGAACTGCTGATGACCTCTCTGGCTAAGACAAGAGAGTTGACTCCCGAGCAACTTCAGGAGCTACGGGAGAGGATAATGCAGCATTACAAACCATAGCGCGTGCGCGCAGCCTACGTCAGCCTGAGCGCGTGTTCGAACACGCGCTAGCGAGCACGCGCCAAGGAGGGAGTCGATGATTAACTCAGCTATCTGGCAAAGTCTGGTTTCTACCCTCTTTTCGCTCCTTTTCAACTTGAGCTTTCAAATCGGGGTGATAGTCGGGTTAACTCTACTGTGCATCCGACTGATGAGGATTCGCTCATCGGATGTTCGTCATCTGCTGTGGCTTATGGTTTTATTGAGTCCGCTGTTGCTGGTTCTACTGGAACTCTTATTCTCTTTCAGCTTCAGTCTGGTCGAGCAAGCGCGTGTGGTCGCACGCGCTAAGCTGTCCGCCGGCGACTTTAAACTAGCCGTCGAGGAGCCATCCTCCCTGCTTGCCCTTATGCCTGAGATTCTGATTCTTCTGTGGATTGCGGGAGCAGCGGTGCTTCTATCACGTCTGGTTTATTCCGGATTTCTTAGGCATCGCCTGTTGAGAAGCTCCATCAAGGTTGAAACTGGAACGCGGTGCCATCGCTCCGCAGGCCTCCCGCGAGCTGCTCAAAAGCTCTCTGAACTGAAGGAGAATTTCAAAATCGAAGCGGATGTGAGATTATTTATAAATACACGGCTTCCCATCCCCGCCTCATTCGGCTATTTTCGTCCGGTTATCATGTTGCCTATGCATGTTCTTGCGACGTTGACTGAGAAACAGTTGGAAATGATGCTGAGCCATGAGTTGGCGCACGTCAAGCGGTGCGACTATCTTATAAGCTTGTGTCAGCGGATTCTGGGAGCGATATTTTTCTTCCATCCTCTGTTTTATTTCGCCAGTCGCCAGTTGGACAGAGAGCGGGAGTATATCTGTGACGATTGGGTGGTTCAGTTGACAGAAGTTAGGGGGGCTTATGCTGAGTGTCTGGTTCAGACAATTGAAGCGGGGTGGGTATCACGTTCAGCTTCCAGAATGAACACTGTGTCGTGGATAGGTAGCTTTAAGGACATCCTGAAAAGAATAGATAGGATTATGGAAGGAGGCAACATGCGAACTAAACTTTCCCGGAAATTGACGTTTTCGCTTTTGATTGGGATGTGCGTCTTCGTTGCGCTTGTTTCCATTGTAAAGCTTGTTCAAAACGATGATAAGCAAAATGAAACGGTGCTGTTGGCGCGTGTTCGAACACGCGCACGCGGTGCTATACTTCCGCAAGCCTTCCGCGATGAAGTCACCAGCAAAACAAAGACTATTCCCTCTCAAGAAGTAAGAGGGCATAAAGCCTCGGCTGCGGAGCGGGATGTTTTTTCCAAGCAGAAGCTGGAAGAGACAGCGGAGCTTGGACCTATTGAACTTGTCGGAATTCCATCTCAAACTTCGCCTCCGTTGATGGAAAAAGCTGCGGAAGGCAAGCGCGGAAGGCGTGCGCCCTTCGGGGCGCATCGCACCGCGCTAGGAACGCATGGCACCGCGACTGAGCCAAAAGAGCGAACTGAATCGCTTAAAGTGGAAAGCACTAGCGATGTTCAGATGCTAACACCAATCTCACCGAGTCAATCAAAGGTTACATCACTTATTCAAGCAGCGATGCGTCCTCCAGGGCCCGGCGAATTCCTTTCACACACTCATCGATTCGGGTCTGTTACCCTCGGCTCAAGCAGTCCAATATCTCGTGAGAACGCAGCCGCTATAATCGAGTTACAACGATTACGACAGAAGGAGGCAGAGTTGAAAATCAGTAAAATCAGTGATGTGTTGAGGAAGAGCGAGGAAAACTTAAGTCGAAAAAAAACGCTGAGAGTCTTGGCTAAACTCGTAGAGGAGAAAACGAGGCGCTAGAGAAATATGATGAAGAATTACGTTAACTTTAATATCAGATTTAGTATACTGATTGGCTTACTCATAATAGCATGTGCCGGGTTCTCTAAAGAAAAGCCTTTGGATATTGACTATGCCTATTTGCGGAGGGTATCCGAGTTCGATAGCGGGACGGTTCATCTATTCATGCGGAATAATGGAACCACGCCGGTGCTTATTACCAGTGTCTCTTTGAATGACACCATACTGCTTGTCTCTGACCTGTCGGAGTGCCTCATCGAAAAACCACCTGACGATGTACTGGCTGCCCGAAGGGTTTTATGGTATCAGGTTCTACCTAACCCGATTCCTCCCGGTAAAGTTTCGGACGTGATGGTAAAACTCTCCTGGCCAACGAGGAACCCCATCAAGCTCGGCATAGAGACGGACAGAGGTGAATGGTTGTATCGGGTTATCCCACCAATGGAAGAGCCGCTTCGCATCACATTTATCGGTTTTTCAAAGGGATTCGACCGTGTCTATGTTTATCTCCATAACCTTGGGGAAGAAAAGGTCTATGTTTCCAGGATATTTCTGGATGGTGAAGAGGTGACAAGGCTTTGCTCCATTCCCTCTAGTGAGGTCCTACCGGGTGAAAAACTGTGTATCACGATAAATCTGGAAAAGCCTTCGAGTCAAGGGGAATATGTTGTGATAAATGTTACCACTGCTAATTATACGGTCGAAGGTCCAATTAAGGCCGAAGCTATAACGAGGGTATTCAGTCATTTCCCGATATGCTTTGAGAACGGAGAAACGGACCCCAGTCTTTACATGAATACGGAGAGCTATTTCCTTCCATATCCTACCGGAGAATCCAAGAGCTTTAAAGTGGAAAAGTCTGGGGAGAAGGTGTATCACATATCGGACTGCCCCATGCATGCACATGAAAACCTGATAGCCGCTGGAAGGTATATACTTTCGAGGGCTGATGTCTGCAGAGCGTTTGACGCCCGCCATCCTGTCCATGCAGGGATTTGCAGGCATGATATGTTAAGAGGATACGCTATATTCGGAGAAACGGCTGACGTTACGCTTATAAATCCGAACGTCAGCTTTGATTATTCCACCAAGACACTTGCCAGATTGGCGAAGGAGTTTTTTGGTCCCCGTCCGTTGCAGACTATGGTTCTCCTATCTAAAAATCCCCCTTACTTCGAATACAGATACCCTACTCCTGAAGAGGTGCGGTTGATGGTCTACTATACGGTCTCGGCAGGTTCCAAAGGGATTTTCTACAGGGGACGTCCTCCGACTGAGGAACTTAAGAACGTCGTTCGGACCCTCAATGGGGAGCTGCAAATACTAAAGCGTTTTTTGAAAATCGGCGAGCCAGTATCTATGGCGGAGACGGACATCCAAGATGTAGAGGCGAACACCATTCTTAGCGGCGACAGGGCAGTCGTATTGATATTAATCAACAACGACTTTCAGGGCTATTTGACAAAAGGAAGCGCCTCATTCACATATACGCCTAAGAAAACTTTTAAAGTGACCGTCAATGTGCCTGAAGGAATGGAAATCAGGGATGTGTATGAGGTGGGCGGCGAATTCAAGAGGATACAGTATCAAAAGGAAGGAGAAAACGTCATCATCTCTGTTGATATGCTGGATCTGACGAGACAATTCGTGCTGACCACACAACCTGACGACTACAATTTTGACCAGGACGGCGACGGGTTCTCTGATATACAAGAGATAGCCACTTTTTCTACGCATCCTGACAACGCACGCGGTGTCATGCGTCCCGAGACCTCCCGCGAGCAGGATTTTCGGTAATGATACGCGGTGGCGCGGGAGGCGTGCGCCCCTTCGGGCGCATCGCACCGCGCTTGAGCTGGAGCACACAGGCGAAGCCTTACGGCTTCTAAGGCGCGTGCGATCGCACGCGCCAAGTGTGTCTCCATTCGTTCGCCTTCCGCGCACCGCGAAGAACAGAGAGCGTTGCAAATAATGCGTTAGATGTTAGTACTAACTTCTAAATAATAGGAGGCAAGGCAAATATGAGAGAACCGGTGAGATGGTTCATCTTCATCGCTGTTACATCAGTGTTTCTTGCTATAGCAGGCTTGTTTCAATCCGCTTTATCGAGCGATTTTTACATGGAGGCGAAAAAGAGATTTGCATCGGGAGATTTTAAAAGGTCAGCGGAGCTTCTCTCCCAGGTGGTCGAAATGATGCCAAAGCGAAACTGGGCTTGGTATCTGTTGGGTCGGTCATACTATGAGCTCGGCGAATACCAGAAGGCGGAGCAAGCCTTAGCGAAAGCCGAGGGGCTTCTCTCTCTTGCACCCTATCTCTTTGAGCGAGCCAGAGCGTTGAAGGCGTTAAACAGGATGGAGGTTGCCATCTCAAAATTCCAAAAGGCGTCCAAAATGCTGAAATCCCATCAAGATAAAGCGATGGAATCTTTCAAGTACGCTGTAAGGTTGGAAGGACGTGAGGATAGGGAAATTTGTCGAAGGTTTGAATCCGTCATCAGGGAAATTCCAGAGGAGAAAATAGCAGTTTATCTTCAAGATGCCCTCGTAGAGTGTTATGAGAAACTAGCTGAATACGCGTTGGCAAGGGAGGTTTTCATCAAATACATCTCTTTGGTGGAAAAGACGGAGGGGGTGGAGGAAGCTGACCGACAGGTGATGCGAAAGGCGGATGAGGGGTTTCAAGACGGAGACTATGCGGAGGCTGCCAGATGGTATGCTGTTTTGTTTGATAGATTAACTGATAGAGGGGCTCAGGATAAACAAATGTTTAGTGCTTTGGTGAGGCTTCGTGAATGTTATAAACAGGTTTCTGGGTATTGCGATGATAAGCCGCTTCTTACGGCTGGGCATATAAAATTCATTAGTTATGACTGTCCATGGAATGAACAAGTTGAGGAGTCTTATGACTACTTGAGGAACTTATACGCTAGTAATCAGGATTTCCAAAGTGTGATAAGAGTGAACCAGATTTATCTAACTCGTTATCCAGATGCGCCCGCATCTGCGGAATTGCAGTATCAAATAGGAATTTTGCATTTTGTTCAGAATCAGGTTGACGAAGCTTTGTCCGCATTCAAGAAAATGGTGGAGAATTATCCCGACGACGAACTTGCAAATATGGCTGAAGTGTATATTCGATATATCGAAAAGCAATAGCCATTTTTCAGAGTACTAGGAGGAAGAGAATGGAAGAAGAGATTCTTTTTCGATTAAAAGAAGGAGTCACATTAACAGAAGAAGCAGAGGGGGCTCTTTTAGTAGACCCAAAGACAGAGCAAACAGCTGTGCTCAATGTTGTGGGCTCTGTGCTTCTCAAAATTTGTGATGGAGAACTTAAAAGAGAGAAAATGGTTGAAGTCCTAAGAGAGAAATATCCTGAAAAAACCATGCACGCCATCGAAGCGGATGTAGCTAGCTTTCTCGTGCAATTGAGCAATGTCATAGAGCCAGATAACATCCCCGATGGCGCTAGTAAAAACATTCTGGCATATGTATGTCCACCCCCCTCGGCTATGAGTTTCGCGCTAACAAGCGCATGTAACCTTCAGTGCAAGCATTGTTCAGCTACAGCAGGGAAGCCTCTACCCGATGAGCTCAGTACTTCAGAGTGGTTAAAGCTTGTTTCAGAGATAGCAGAAATCGGAGTTTCTTTGATTGCTTTGACTGGCGGAGAGCCTTTCCTGCGAAACGATGTATTCGAAATTATCGAAAAGATTATGGAATTTCCCATGGGTCTGCGCATCAATACAAATGCAACGCTCCTAACAGAAGATCTCGTTCGCCAGCTTTCAGCTATGCCGCGTTTGCCTTTTATCGGTGTTTCAGTTAGTGTTGATGGGGCGCAGTCTGAGTCACATGATTGGCTCAGAGGCGACGGTACGTTCGAGAAAACTATCAGAGGACTGGAACTTCTTGCCAACTACGGAATTATTTTTAAGCTCTTTACCGTGGTCACAAAGCATAATCGTCATGAACTTGAAGATATTTTACAGCTAGCGAAACAGTTAGGGGCAAGGGAAATTGAAATTGGATTAGTCATTATGAGTGGACGAGCGCCCTGTTACGTAGAAGAATTACACCTTTCTGACGAAGAAACAAAGGCAACATTAGCCGATGTAGAAAAGCTGGCTAAAAAATATCCGCGATTTGTGGTAGGTAGTTGTCTACAGATGGCGGAACGTCTTCGCGCGTTCCGTCGAAACGTCGATATATATTATCCGAGGAGCGGCAAAATGATGTCTTGTGGTGCAGGGGTTGCATTATGCACAATTCGACCTGATGGAACGGTTGTTCCATGTGATATGAGCTTAGATTTCAAAGCGGGAAACATAAGAGAGGATGATTTCTGGCAAATTTGGCAATCGTCGGAAACACTTCGATGGATTCGCAGCTTCCGTGGGATGGATATCAACGAACTAGAAGGCTGCCAGACGTGTAATTATAGAGAACTTTGCATTGGAAATTGCCCCGCAGCCGCGTACGCGGAGACAGGAATATGGTCTTGCCGTAGTTCTCTCTGCGTGACTCCAGAAATACAGGAGGTTTAGCATGGATAGTAAAAAAAAATGGAGACCACCACTAACGACTTTGTTCATCTACCTTACTCAAAGGTGCAACCTTCTGTGTAAACATTGCTATATCGATCCGACCTACTCTACAACGATAGGCAGGACGGAAAACGAAATTGATGTGGCCATTTTGCTGGACTTCATTGATGAAGCAATTCCCCTAGGCCTTAGCTCTATCAAGATATCAGGCGGCGAGCCGTTTCTGCGTTGGCAGGATGTTCTGTGTATCTGCTGTCATGCAAAAGATAGAGGAATTAATGTTGCAATTGAGACAAATGGTATGTTGATTAATGACGAATTAGCGGATGCCTTAGCCCAAGCCGGCGTCAATTTTATTTCGGTGAGTCTGGATGGAGCTACGGCAGAAGCTCACGAATCCATACGCAGGGTTCGAGGCTCATATGAAAAAGCGGTGTGTGCAATTGAAACGTTGGCGTCTCACGGAATCGATACTCAGATTATTACGACAATAACTAAAGAGAATATCCGCGATTACCTGGATATTTTGAAACTTGGGATGGAAAGAGGAGCAAATTCCATTAAATTCAATTTGGTCGCCGAAATAGGTCGAGGTGAGTCTTGGGAAGATAGTATCTCACTCAGGGAATACCTGGGATTCTATAAGGAAGTTGCTAGCAATCGATTCATCACCTGCTTGGTTAACCTCCCAATGGCCCATCGAAAGCTGGGCAATATTAACTTAAATCAAAGATGCAATATACTAAGCTTGCTTAGCATCTTAGCAGATGGCAGTATCAGCATTTGCGGAATGGGAGTACATTCAGAAAGCCTGATTCTGGGCACAGTAGGACTCTCGAATCTTGAGAATCTTTTTGAAAATCATCCGCTTCTGCGAGAATTGCGCATGAGCATTCCCGATAAGCTCGAAGGGGTTTGTGGCATGTGCGTATTCAAGGAGAGCTGTCTTGGCTACTGCCGTGCATTGGAATTTTTACGGACACAATCATTCACAACACCTTATAGCTTTTGCCAGAGGGCTTTTGATTTTGGACTTTTCCCTGAAGGCCGATTATTAAACAAGAAGAAAAGTCTCTAAACAGATATCTCTTATAGAAGTATAGAAGAGATAAATTTGCAGGGTTCTATTGGAGAAATCCTAATTGTACAGCTTTGTAGACACTATTTCATGCTCCAAGAGAACTTCCTGCGCAAAAAAGGAGGTGAATAGTCATGGAAGACCTCATCCGCCTCTTACCAGTTAACTATGAAGCTCCTAAGGCGGAGTCCACAGTAAAACCTTTCGGAGGATGGTGTCAGACTCCTGGAGCTATTCCTCTTGGCGATCCCTGCAGCCCCGGTTACTCACCACCAAAGGGTTGGTGTGATCCAACGGGTCAGACACAGATCTCTAGGTGTGATCCAGGGTGTGTCCCTATGTAATGCTCTCGGATTCACTGAAGTGTGTTGTCATTCCAGTTTATGGGGTGACAACACGCTTATTACCGAGTTTCGTGTTACAAAGCTGTACAAAATCCTATCATATAGAAGGTGGTGGTAATTCATGAGGAAGCCAAAAATGGAGAATAGAGGACAACTGGCAATCACAATGGCAGTGGCAGCGCTGATAGCATTTTTCACGCTAACAGGGACGTCCCTGTCAGCGCGATGGGAAGTTTTTTATGAAGCGAATGTGCCGCCAGATGATGTCAGCCTAGGCGAAAATGTGTGGACAACCATAAGTCATCAGTTCTACGAGATTGACCCTCCTGGAATATTGCACATCAAAACAGAAGAGATACCAAAAGGTTGCGCCTTTTCGCGAGACCTAGTTGGTCTATCAAAAGTGACGATTGAAGCCAGGATTAAGGTGGTTACAAGTCCCAAGGGTGATACTGCAACCATGGGTATATCAGGTATAGCAAGTGTGCTTTTTTTCGATGATAAGATCCAACTCTGCAGTCTGGTCAAGCAGGAACCAACTTATGATGTGGATATGACCAATGGATATCACATTGTGCGGCTGGTAATAGATGTGGTAAAAGATGACATAGACGCCAAAATATATCTCGACAATAAGGCGAAACCGATTTTAGAACATCAATCTGTTAAACCTGAATTTGGCAAACCTCTCGGGGAGGTCCGCCTTCACCTATCTTTTGGGTGTCGTACCGGTATGGAGCTAAGTGAATCATACTGGGATTATATTGCATACACCACTGAAGGAACTTTTTCACCAAGCGAACTACATTCACCGAGAAGAGAGCCTGTGGAACCACAAGGTAATCTCATCACGACGTGGGGAGTCATCCGAACCGTTCAAAGAGACTTAGGATTTGATAAAATCCAAACCCTGCGATTCCGCCAGTCGAAGTCGCAGGGAGAAAATATGCATTGGGATACTGTGGTTACTTTCAAGCGTCCGTCATATATTAGGAACGATACACGGGCTTATGAGAAAGGCGAACTTGTGTATAAATTGTCTGACATTACAGACAGTCTCAATCGCCAAAGTGTTAAATTTGATGCATACGATAATCCCACGAAATTCTACCCGATGATTCCCTTAAAAGCGGGTGGGGAGTATCGATGGGACACCCATCCCCTGTTTGAATTTCGACTCCTTAATCCAGAGGTCTATTCAGAAATTGAAAAAAGCGTTTTCGAGGGAGTCGAAGTATACATCTTGCGCTCCAAGAAGGTAAGTAATTTTAGTTTAGAGTGTACGATCGCGGCCGCCTCACACAGGATTATTCATTTTCTGCTTAAACTGGACAATCGCCCCTTGGAAGAAATGACCGATTTCAAGTATGAGCAGATTGCTCCTGGTGTATGGTATCCCACAAGCTATGTGATAAAAGGGGCCCAAAAACTCACCAGAGTAATTGCAACTGAATTTGAGGTGAATATTGATATCCCAAACGAAACCTTCATGTTTCTGCCTGAGAAAGCAGATACGAAGAAGTAGAGAGGTCATAGGAAACTTAGAGAGATATCCGTTCTTACTTTCATAATGAAACGTTCAGCAAGACTGGATAAAATAAAAAAACATACGTGGGTTTTTAGTTTCTTGAAGCCTCGATTGCCTGTGTTGGGGCTTCTCATTCCCCTATCCGCTTTGGGCACGGCCTTTTCACTCTCTGGACCCATTTTGATGAAGATTTTTATCGACAAGGTCCTTCCTTCGGGAAAGATTTCGTATCTGGCTTTGATTTTGCTGGTGATTTCCATCAGCATGTTGCTAAAAAGTTTGGCGCAGGCCGCTTACTCCTACCTGTCGGGGCGGATGAACCTGAAACTCACCCTTGATATCCGTTCTTTCCTCTTCGAACGTAGCATGGGTTTGCCTCTAAGGTTCTTTATAACGACGGAACAGGGGCAACTGCTCAGCAGGCTCCATGGAGATGCGTCGGTCGTGGGTGGGCTACTGACAGGGACGATGCTTGCGTTTTTTTCCAGTCTGCTCGAAGCTCTGGGCGTCATAGGCGTTCTTTTATGGCTTGACTACCGGCTACTTGTGGCTATCTGTATAGCAATACCGATTCATCTGGCAGTAACTCGATACTTTAAACCCAGGAGGGAAAAGATATCGGCGCAATTGCGGGAAAGCGATACCTCCCTTCTCAGCGTCATCATAGAAACAATCACTGGAATCAAAACCATCAAATCATTTGGTGCTTTTTCCTCCCGTCAGGCAAAATTTACAAGCAAGGCAAAGACTTGTTATGAAAACGCCCTGGATGCTTTGAAGCTCTCGATATTCTCATCTATAGCAACATCCGTCATAGACACAGTTGTCTGGTTGTCCGTTATGGGGTATGGAGGCTACCTGGTCTTGAAGGGGATTATTACCCTTGGAAGCCTGATAGCCGCTTATACGTTGATTACTCGAATATTTGGTCCGGTTCAGCAAATTGCTAATACTTATCTGTCGATAGTAGCATCTATGGTATCCTTGAATCGCCTGTCTTTTCTTGTCCAACTTCAACCCACTGAGGCTGATGGTGCTTTAAAAACGCTGGAAGAGATTGGGGATATCCAGATTACAAACTGGACATTTGGTTATGACGACAAAGAAAAGGTTCTCAAAGGGATAAATCTGATAATCCCTGAAGGTAAAATGGTTGGGATTGTCGGCGAAAGCGGTGTGGGAAAGAGTACACTCTTGAATCTGATTTGTCGGTTTTATGAAATTGATGAAGGAACAATCACGGTTGGAAATATAGATGTTAGAGACATTTCCATAGATTGTTGGAGGAAGCAGATAGCTCTTGTGGACCAAGACAGTTTCCTCTTTAATTGTAGTATCAAAGAAAATCTTGTGTATGGGAATCCAAATGCAAAAATGGATGAGATAATCGCTGCATGTGAGCAAAGCTATATCCACCATATAATAGAAACTTTTCCAGATAAATATGAAACAATCGTGGGTGAGCGAGGACTTGCCCTGTCCAACGGAGAAAAACAACGATTGTGTATCGCAAGAGCTCTTTTGAAAAATCCCAAGATCCTCATATTAGATGAGGCAACAGGGTTTGTCGATTCAGAATCAGAAAGACACATTCGGAAAAGCTTAAGTAATCTTAGAAAGAAGGGTGTGACTATCATTGTAGTTGCTCATCGATTGTCTATGGTCAGAGACGCGGACGAAATTGTAGTTTTGCAGGACGGCAAAATAGTGGAGAGAGGCACGCATAATGAGTTGTTACTGGCATCGGGGCTTTTCAAAAAATTCTATGATGCATCGAACAGTAGCACAGAGATGATGAATGCTTTGAGATAAAGGTAAAAGTTGAGAGGAGCTACCGCCATGGAAAAACCGTTGTCCTGTTTTAATCTTTTTTTTTATCTCTTTTTTAGGCAATCTTTATTTTCAAGAAAAATGTTAGCTACTAAAGTGACCGGACTTATTGTACTCATTGTCGCTGGGTTGATGTTAGGTACCGTGGTTTATAGAACGAAGGCAGAGCCACAAACGGAGCGATTAGATGCCCCGGAACAACTAAACAATCACAGGAAAAAAATACGCAGCAAGTCAAAACGCGAATCGCAGAAAATGTCCCAAAAAGGGGATAACAAGGAGGGCGATGGCTTTGATTCCCATTATCAGGTTATCGTGACTAATAATCTTTTTCGCCCTCTCGGTTGGACAAAAAAAAAGAGCGGCCCTTCGTATGTTCTGCTGGGAACGATAATTGTCGAGGACAGCGATGACAGCCAAGCAATAATTTTAGATCGAAATACAAAGCAGACCTACAGTGTAGCAGTGGGAGACAAAATAGGAAATGTAACCGTCGAAGAGATTTCCGAAAAACAGATTGTCCTTCGTCAGCAAAACGGTGGTTCGCTGGGATTGAAGTTAGGGCCATTAGCATTTCTGAACGCTCCAAGGGAAACTCCTATAGAAGATGGAGGAAGCGAAGGTGCGCCACTGCTAGCATCAAGCCAAAGGCCACTGGGCCAATTTACACCGAGAGAAGCAGCGATTTTCCGAACTGCAACGCAAGCCAAAAAAACCGGCGAACCTTTGTCGCGCACCCACCGGTTTGGATCTACCACCCTCGGGTCTAGTAGTCCCATTTCTCGTGAGAGGGCAGCTGCAATTTTAGAACTAATACGATTACGACGGGAGAGGGAGAGGTCGTCACCATGAAGCTTAATAATCGCCGATACGGCTATCTATTCATTGTAATACCTGTTTTTCTTATCGGTGTGTTTCTGATAGTGTATTTTCTTTTTGCTGTTGGTTTGACCGGTAAAGCGCCTGAGTTATACAGGTTCATAGACAAGATAAAAAGCGCGAACATTTCAAGCCCACTCCTGTATCTTGCGACATCGGAATCAAAGGATGAAAATATAGAACAACTCAGACAGGTGGCAGAGAAGTATAGTCATAGGGATTCCGCCTTCAGCGAGAGAACAGACCCTTACGTAAAAAAAGTGGAAATCGCCGGAAGTCTTAGAACAGCTCTTTTTGCCCCTGCGCCAAGCAGGTTTACCTTCTCTGTGAGGATTCCTGAAAAACCGTTCCTTTCTTTCGGTTACGCCCTTATACCCGATGCGTGGGAGATTGAGAACAGTGCCACAACTTTTAAGATATGGCGCGCGGAAGGCCTGCGTAGCGATGGCACCGCGGTGAAAGATGGAAAAGAACATCTGCTGTTTTCTGATTCCATTGACCCCAGAAATGATGAAACTGCAAGAAGGTGGTTCGACGGGGAACTGGATTTATCCTCTTACGAGGGAGAACGTGTAGAACTCGTTTTTGAAACGGCTCCAAGCGATGAGGAAGGGACCGCTATCACCTATGGTTATGCGGTGTGGAGCAATCCGACGCTGTACGCGGTGCCCGCGGTGTCATCGCCCGGCGAGACCTTCCGCGTGCTACGCAGGCCTTCCGCGAGCGGTGCTAGGAAACCTTCAAAACCGAACGTGTTATTAATCTCGATAGATACCCTTCGAGCAGACCATCTTTCTTGCTATGGGTATCATCGCCGGACAAGCCCGAATATCGACAAGCTTGCTCAAGAAGGGGTTTTATTTAAAAATACTTTCAGCCAGTGTTCATGGACGATACCATCGCACGGTTCAATATTCAGCTCTAAACTCCCACACAGGCATGGAGGCACGATAGATACAACAGAGGGCGGGACGTGGCATCCACTTCCTTTCTCCAATCTAACTTTGGCGGAAGTTCTCAGGGAGAACGGATATATCACGGCAGCTTTTACAAGCGGTGGGTATATGATAACCAGAAACGGTCTTCACCAGGGGTTTGACCTCTATTACAACAACAGTGGTCCAGGATGGGACCCCGTCTTAAATATCGAAAGGCTCGTTTCGAGAACATCAAACTGGCTGAAAAGAAACCGCCACGAACCTTTTTTCCTGTTCTTCCACACCTTTGAGGTGCATACTCCTTATGTCCGTAAGTACTTCACCGAGGGTTTGGAGAGAGGTCGGCTTTCAGACACCGTAGAACATTATCGAGATTTAAAATACCTTAAAGAGGCAACCGATGCTGAGAAGGAATACACAATTGCCCTTTATGACGGTGGCATCTACCATGCAGACCGCTACATAGGGATGTTATTGGAAACTTTGTCCCAATTAGGATTATCGCATAATACCATCATCGTCCTCACAAGCGACCATGGCGAGGAGTTTTGGGAACATTATCCTCAAAGGGCAGCTAACCATGGACATTCAGGGTATGATGAATTGCTGCATGTCCCGCTGATATTTATGTCACCATATACGAATATCAAAGGGCGCATCATTGAAGACCAGGTTCGCTCTGTCGACATATTCCCCACTATTCTTTCCGCTTTATCCATAAAGTATGAAAAGCCGCTTCGCCTCTCCACTTCGTTCCGAGATAAGAAAGGAATCGACGGGAAAAACCTCTTGCCAATGATTCAGGGTGAATCAAAAAAAGAAGAACATGTAGTATACAGCGAAGACCTCCACTGCGGACCAGAAAGGAAGGCTATTCGGACAAAGCGGTATAAGTATATTTATGCTCCTGATGTGACTCAAGTAAAGGAAAAACACACAGGAGTAGATTTTTACAAAAAGGGTATATCGCTTCTCACACCGATATGTCAGGAAGAGCTTTATGATTTGGAGAAGGACCCAAATGAAACAATGAACATCGCTTTAATCCAACCTGAGCTCGCGGAAAAGTTCAGAAAACAGGTCAGAGAGGTGTTTGGGATACCAACAAGCGCCCCGATATCGGGACGCGTAGACCTCCTGAATAGCCCTTCGCGTGCGATCGCACGCGAAGGAAGGCTTCATATCCGTTTAGAGGGTATAACCAAGAGGGTGGAAACGGTCATTGTGCAGGGTATGAATGGTACTACATGGAGTTTATCTGATGGAAGCCTCTCAATGTATAACAACGATGGAGTGATCGATCTCCGCTTCGATTCGCCTGGGAGCGAGGGTGGGCAGACGTATAAACTCCATGTCACTTACGATGATAATACAGTTGAACGAATGTCGGTGACCTTTAAAAATAGTGAGTTTATTGGCGGAAGGCCGGCAACGACAGGCACCGCGGAAGGGACATCCATTCCAAAAAAGGAAGCCGATGAGGAGCCGCTGAAACAGCTTAAACAATTGGGTTACATGTACATCGACCCAGGCACAACAGGCATTATATTTTCTTCCTTAGCCTATCTACTGGCGATATTTGCAGCCCTTTTTTCTATTCTGATTTTGCCGTTTCGTCGGCTCTTTAGATACCTCAACAACAGATTTGGTCAGGAACGAAAGATTTGGATGTTCCTCTTATCAGGAGCAGTGGTATTGGCTGTGATGGGGTTTGCCGCTACATGTGTTTTGCTCCTTCTCTTATAGGTGCTCCTTCTCTTATAGGGAAAAGAGGAGTTGACAAGTCAATTCTCCCCGATAAGTTTCAATTAGATCTTCTATTTCGTACTCGCGGAGCAACCCTAAGTCTTGAAGGTATTCCTTGAACCTTTTTATTAACTGCTCTTGCTCTAAGCGCGTGCGACGCGATGATAAACCATCGCGGCACGCGCTTAGCACTCGGGGTGAAGGTGGATTCTCTATATAAGTCCAAAGAAGTTCGTCCAACCATATATTGCGCTCAACTTCCTTTTTATATTCTGTCAGTCCCCACTTCAAAAGAACTTCCATTCTCTCGGCTTGGGACTTTGTATTTAAATATTCGCCAGCAACTAGAAGGGCTTGTTCATCAGTGTACCAGTATGTATGGAATTCCTTCGGTGTCATCTTAGCCATCTTAGTTCTCCTTTCTTTTTCGGACACTATGAGCGCGTGTTCGAACACGCGCTAGGCGCTCTGATTGGGGGTTCCATAGTCCTTCTAACCTTATGAGCGCGTGCGACGCGATGATAAACCATCGCGGCACGCGCTAAGTTTATCCAGCTTTAACCCCAAAAGCTCTTCTATTGATACATCGAGCGCCGATGGAGCACACAGGCTTCGCGGTGCCATCGCTTGCGCAGGCCTTCCGCGCCTTACGGCTTCTGAGGGGCGCTGGCTTTGCCAATGGCAAATGGAGCACACAGGTGAAACCTCTCGTTTTCACCGTGTGTCTCCAAAGCACCCTCAGTGTGACTCCACTTGGCCTACAGGGATTTTGAAGTCGCCGTCTTTTTAAGGAATAACTCTAACTCCGATGCAGGGATGCGATAAACTTTCCGCTGCCCAGCTCCGATGTTGTGAGCGAAGAGTTTCTTTTTTTCAATGAGCTTGCGAATCGTTTTGTCACTGCAATTTAAAAACTCTGCGCATTCAAGCACTGTGTAAAATTTCTTTTCCATATTTTCCATCTTTTCATCGCTCCTTCAGTTAGTATTATACGAAACACTTGTAGGGATTGTCAAGAGATTAATACTAATACTCCTAAAAAAGATTATAAAGAAAAAAAGACTTGACATACGACAAAGTTGCAAAACTTCATTTCTTTCTTATGGCGGACACGTTCCCTGCTATAGTGGAAGGGAATGCAGCTAGCATCCCGCAATCGGAACTGGCGAAAATGCGAAGGAAAAAATGACAAAGGGCTGGTCCTTGTATAGGGCTGGCTCTTCGTTACCCCCGCTCTCCATACGCGGAAGTGGAGACACACGGCGAAGCCGCAAGGCTTCGCCTGTGTGCTCCACTGCAACGCTATGGCACCGCGAACGAGGGCGGGGTTTTTTGTTGTTGCTTGACAAGAACGGCGGCACAGGGTATAATATTGGCATACTGATGTACTGGCATAACAGCATATAAGCATACCATCATAGGAAAAATCAATGGCAAAGATTATCGCACTGGCAAACCAGAAGGGCGGCACGGGAAAGACCACAACAGCGGTGAATTTAGGCGCTGCGCTGGCTGAGACGGGAAAGCGAGTTCTCTTGGTGGATTTAGACCCGCAGGGGAATCTCTCAATCAATTTAGGTATCGATATTGATAATTTGGAACGGACTATCTATGATGTCTTGTTGAATGCCGATGAGATTCCAATCACCCAAATCATTTTACCTTCCTTAGCGTTTGGAATGGATGTAGCACCAGCCAATCTTGATCTTTCCGGCGCCGAAGTCGAGCTGATGACACGCGGAAGGTCTCGCTACGCGATGACACCGCGGAAAAGCCGCTTTGAAATCCTCAAGGAAGCTCTTTTCGCCGTGGTCAATGAATATGACTTTATTCTTATCGATTGCCCTCCAAGCCTCAGCTTGCTCACCTTAAACGCACTTTCCTGTGCCGATTTGGTCATCGTGCCAGTGCAATCGGAATATCTGGCGATGCGTTCAATAAAGCAGATTTTTACTATAATCGCCAAAGTAAAAAAGCGCATCAATCCCAACCTCAAGACGAAGTTGCTCGGTACGATGTATGACAGACGAACAGTGCATGCGAGGGATGTGATTTCGGAGCTGCGGTCTATTTTTGGAGCACAGGTGTATACTACCGTAATCAAACGCACCATCAAGTTTGCCGATTCTAGTGTCGCAGCGGAACCTATCTTGAGTTATGCCAGCAATTCGGAAGCTGCGAAAGACTTCAGGCAACTCGCAAAGGAGGTATTTTTCGATGGCGAAACGAGCTAGGGTCAAAGGCAAAGGGGCTGATATTTTCTTTAGTGAAGACAGCCCAACAGCCCGTAGCGAAGCGAAGGGGCGAAGCGGCATTTCACAACAGGATGCTTTAACTAAAGCATCAGAAGAATTGATTAAAGGGACATTCTATTTTACGCAACAGCAACTCGATGCCCTCGAAAGGGCGGTGTTCGTCTTACGTCAAGAGCATCGCATCAAGACAAACAAATCGGAAGTCATGCGGGTTGCTTTGGATTTAATTTTAAAAGATCTAGAGCAGAATCAAGGAGAGAGTGTGCTCATCCACCGCGCGTGCGATCGCACGCGCCAGGCAGGTTAAAAAGAGAAGGGAGAGCTTTTTTAATGAAAAAGGCAAGAGGTAAAAGGAAAACCAGAACTTTTGGAACCAGCTCTATTCAAGCGCACCGTCACGCGGAAGGCCTCGCGGAAGGCGTTGACGTATCATCGCACCGCGGTACGCCGCGGGAGGCCTGCGCAAGCGATGGCACCGCGGGCACCGCGAAGTAGACGGGAAAACATACATAGGCGAAGAAGTGGAGTAAAAAGGGAAAGCAAATCCCACAAACCCTTGCTGTCACTGGATTTAGGGCATGTGTCACTCGGCGGGGCGCGAACTACGTTCCGTTCGGTCACCACCCTCCGGTCTGAGTCACACTATCATTGTGGTTTTTTGGGATTCAACAATCTGTATTTCTCCTGTTCTTTCTTACCTCTTTTCGTCTTTGCGTTTTTCCGATCTTATTCCGCAGCCACTGCTATTCCAGGGCATTGTGTCGGTTATCTGAGATTCCTACCGAATGCCAAGTCTACCGGTATAACCTCTTATATGTGTGTACATTTTGTCCACTTGACCAAATTTAAAAAAAGGGCGACAAACCCGCACCACCACTGGAAAGGAAGCTTATCGAAGTCAATGAGGATGGAATTTTTGACCAAAAATGCGCCATTTTTAATTTAAGAGAAAATACTTAATTTTTTTCTAAGAATTATATAAAATCACACCCTCCAAACCCGCGCCAACACTGGAAGGAAGCTTATCAAAGGTCTAAAGAAAATCTTCAATGGACACCCGAAGCTAGAAATCGAAGAAGCGGAAAAATGTGCCGTTTGCGCCAATGAGCCCGCATCACCACTGGAAGGAAGCTTATGGCAGTCTTGGACAGAAATGTCACCTCTCACAACCCAAACCCGCGCCAACACTGGAAGGAGGCTTATGGCAGTCAAGGAGGATCTAATTTTGCTTGAAGAACATGTGCCTTCTTGGTATAATAAATCTAAGACAACAGAGCGGAAGGTAATTTATTAATCCTTTCGGGTAGGTTTGAAAACCAAAAAAGCCGCAGCTATGCTCAGCATGCGACTTCTTGGGTTACTACATTGCCTTGTAGCAACAAATATTTATTATTTCCGTTTGACGCCGGATGGGCGCAGTATCGCCCCAAACCAACGAAGCAAGCTAAGTTCAACGGCGGAATGAGGCGGTATATATTATACAATATACCGTCTCCTTCTGTCAAGGAAGGAGAAAAAAATGGCATGGACGCCGGATGAAATAAAAGATTTACGGCAAGCATTGGGCTTAACCCAAGCGAAGTTTGCCAAGAAGCTTAAAACTCAGAGAACACGAGTGACGAAGTGGGAAACGGGCAAAGAATCCCCCAGCGAATTTTATCAGAAAAAACTAGACCGGCTCCTAAACAAAATCGAAGAAGCGGAAAAATATATCGTTTCAGGCAATGAGCCCGCATCACCACCGGAAGGAAGCTTACATCAGTCTCAAGAAAATTACGCATGGACACCCTCAGCCATCCAAAGCTTCCGAAGAGTCCAAGGATGGACACAACAACAACTCGCCCAAGCTTGTGCTACCTCCCAAGATATCATCTCTCAGTGGGAAACGGGCAAATATCGCCCCAGAAAAGAACATCAAAAATTTCTTGACAAACTGGCGACCCAATTGGTTTTAACACGCATTTCAAGGGAAAGCGAGCTTAACGCCCTGAATAAAAGGCTGAATGCCCTAGACATTCCCGAACCGTTGTTTCACCAATACACCGCATTGGTCGCTGAAAATCATCGCTGGCAATACATCATAGACAAGGGAGACGGATGGTTTGAAGCAAAAAAAACTAAAGATGGTAAACCCTGGCCCGTGCCCGATACCCAGATAGCTGACCATCTCGCAGGACACGTATTTCAAGGGACAGCGACCAGAGACTACATTTTTCAAACTCAGCCCTCCTCTTTCGCGGTCGGCTTAAAAGCGGACTATATTGCTAAAATCGTAGACATCGACCTGGATAAAGAGTTTATTCAACACCCTGGCTATCATCCAATCTTTAACCCTGGACTTGAAGGCGTCAATGTCGCTTCGGGACTAGTCATGTACGAACGGATGCAAGCGATTGTAGAACTATTCCCGGAGTCGCTTGTACTTCGGCGCCCCGAATCGGGGAATCTTAGTGTGATTTTCCGCATCGTTCCCATCCCCACTTGGAAAATGCTAAAGCTGGTAGAAAAGCTTTTGTTGGTAGAATGTGATATGGAACTCAAGGATGGAGAAGTAGAGCTGTTTCAACGCAAAGATAGAGCCAGGCGATTGCCATTCAACGGCGCCCAAGCAATCATAGAAAAAGAAAGCATGCCCTGGAAAATAAAGACACTGGGCGCGGTGCGCGGAAGGTCTCGCAACGCGATGACACCGCGAGCACGTTGTTGTCCTTCCGCAAACAAACGCCAAGACCTTGAAGCGTTGGTCAATTTACCAATGATTGATATAGAGGCTTACATAAAAGAGATTGCGCCGTCCGCGGTGCCATCCTCCTCGCGTGCGAGTCGCAATATTGCGCTAGCACGCGAGGATGAGGCCTTCCGCGAAGAAATAAAGCCACAGCAAGAAAAGCAAAAACAACCCGACTTTGCGCGGAAGGCCTCGAACGTATGGCACCGCGAAGGACACTTTAAGTGCGCGATGGAGCACACAGTGAGGCACACAGGCTTTGCCTCGGCAAAGCCGTGTGTCCTCATCGCCTCGGCGAAGCCGTGTGACTCCACTTCTGCATCTCCTTTCGTCCTTCATTGTCGGGAGCTCTTAAAACATGGCTTAACGAAACCCAAAAGCCGCCACGCAGCGGAAACGGATTTGATATTGTACTCCTTTATGCACGGGCTTACAGAAGAGGAAACCTACATAAAAATCTCCCAGTGGTATCAAAGCGGGAAGACGAACAATCTTTCAAAAGATTGGGCAAATCACCCACAGGTGGTGCTGCAAAACCTATCTAAGCACATAAAAAGCTACTTTAAATATTTAGACAAACGGGGATTTACGCCATACGGTGATGGAATAGACCCAGAAGCAAAGCTAAGCTTAGCAGATGTAGCCTACATTGCTAAAGTAACAGGTAGTGACCTGCATTTTGGCGAATGGCTGTTCGATCTTTTCGTTTATGCGAAACAGAGGAAGTTTACCTTGTCCTATATTTATATTTCCCAACGCATCATGCAGTCCTTCAAGAATGGGTCACACAACTATAGAGAGTACGTAGACCGATGCCAAAAATACGGTATACTCACACTAAAACGCGGTCACGTAAGTAAAAAGTGGGACAAAATGGATTTTTCAAGACCAAAAGTGTTCCAGTTCAACTATACTTTCCAAGATATAGCCCCGTTAGAGAAAGGGAAGCATTACCGTGAGGCTCTCATTCAGATATTTGATTCTAGCCAGATAAGAGCACGGTTTGAAAAAAAGACCGCACAGAGGATTAACAAACTAAGACCGTAAACTGTAAAGTGTGTACATTAGCGCGTGCGGATCGCACCAGTGCGATCGCACGCGCCAGGGACCTTTGCGCGGTGCCATGCTCCGACAGGCCTTCCGCTAAGTGGCTTATAATAGTTTAAACTACTGGCCTTCGCGGTGCCATGCGGTGCGAGGCCTTCCGCATCGTTTTTCAAATCCTGATATTCAGGGGGCATAAAATAGATACATTCGGTGGCGCGGAAGGCCTCTCGCGAGCAGGCCTTCCGCGCCGTCAATGTCATATGGCTATCAAGTGGAGTCACACTTGGCGCGTGCGATCGCGCGCCTTAGAAGCCGAGAGGCTTCGCCTGTGTGCTCCACCACATCTCACTCACCACAAACGATGATGGAAAAGCTTCGAGTAGGTGGGGGTGTGTGTTTTTTTGAATTATCCATGCCAAGCCTCAAGCCTATCACAAATGGCCATGACGTTTTTCTAAAGCCCGTTTGCGGCAGCTATGTTTCATGGGCGCGGGTTTAGCTTTGCGGCAGCCAAGCTGTGCGTCGCGGTTCCGCCTAGGAATGATGGGAATAACGTCTAATTCTCTGGTAACGTCTAACTCCCATCATTCTACGGCGGTGTTGTTAAAAGACTTAGGGATTGATGTTTCGCGTGCGTCAACGTCTTGCGGGTGGAATAGGGTGCGTCGGACGGACGGATTTGGAAGAGCACCGCCTTTCTATCCCGTTTCGTATAGTGTCTCATCAGGCATGGCTACCAATGCCATGCGACGGAACGAGAGGGGTTGTTAGCCCCTCTCTAGCGCGTGCGATCGCACGCGCTCGCGCGCGGTGCGATGCGCCCCGAAGGGGGCGCACGCCTCCCGCGCCATCTGTGTTAGTCCAGTTCGACAGTGCTGATGTCACCCCCGCAAGCAATTCCCTGTGTCAATCGAAGTATAAAGTTACTTCCAAAGGTACGCGAGACCTCTTGGAACGTCATCGACTTTTTCGTTCCATCGGCGTCAATCAATACGATATTCCGCTTTTTATCAATCTGCAACTTCCGTTTACCGTCACCGTCCATTTGCGCGTCCTCGACCATCGGCGCTGGCGCTGGGTCATCAACTTCGCTTTCCTTTTCGGCTTGCTTGCACTTCGCTATGAATTCCGCTTCAGTGCTGGGGACCGTCTCGACATTATCAGGAAATATAAGCGCGTGCGATCGCACGCGCCAAGAACGTCCGACCCCGCCATAAGCACGATAGACTTCATCAAACTTCTGCACAAGCCTTTCTTTGCTAAGTTCCCCTTCACCAACTTTCTTGCTGCATTCCAAGCAAAGTGAAGCCTTTATCTCATACCTGCCCCATCTGATGAACGTATCGGGGAGAATACCTTCCGTCTCAGCACACCAGAAGCACCGTCTCGACATCGGCGTAAGCCAGAACCGATAGCGTCTATCGTAGCGCCAGGGGTTATTTGCATTAGGCTGAAGTTCAACCGTCCAGTATCCGAGTTCTTTGCCGAAAAGACTAGCATCAATCTCGCACGCTTGCTTCAACTTTGCGAAATCATCATCCATCCAGTCACCGCTTAGAGTTCCGTCCTTCAGCATATCTGACCTCAACCAAGACAATCTGGTGAAGTCCTTCGCAGCGTCTCTACATTCAGCAAATTTATCTGTGGGTGATAATGGGGTTTTATCCCCATTATCGTTGTCATCGTTGTTATCGTTGCTGTTAAATTCTGCATTATCCTTCAGGCAAGTATCATAAATCAGCAACCATTCAAGCCTTGAATAGTCCGATGGATGCTTCTGAGCCAACTTGTCAGTCTTGACTAAATCGTTGATGATACAGTTCAAATTAGCTTCAGGTACTAACTCCAAGGATTTCGCCTTCGCCTTTTCCCAGTCAAATTCAACCTCAAGCTGTGTTTTCTTTTCCAATGCTTTAATCTCTGGAAGTGGGAGCAACTGTCTGGCGGCGTTCCGTTTGGCAAGCTCAATCGCTGTGTCTATCTGATTATTGTACAACTTGACTGGTTTACCGCTAAGTCTTGCTGTCCTGCCTTGTTGTGCGTAGGCGATGACTGCTTTGTTATCCTTGATAACTGTTGGAAAATCAATGTTGTGTCTGTTTGCCAGTTTCATGATTCCTCGATAACTCACAACATACTCGCCGTTACTTAGCCTGTGTGCTAAATCACCGTTGGAACGTCCTTCGATTTGGTCAATGTCTAACTTCTCGCATTCTTGAAACGGGTCGCTGGTGTCTAACTGATAGTCGGGCGCGGAAGGCGTGCGACCGTAAGCGGTCGCATCGCACCGCGTGGATGGGTGACTATTGCCACCCGTTCTTGGCGCGTGCGATCGCACGCGCTTGTTACCATTCAATTTCTCTTGTAATGCCTTCGCCGTCTCAGTTCCGCACTCACTGGTAATCTTGGACCCGTTACCATCACCACCGATATAAGTCCGAACCGCTTTCTTATGCTTACACTGCGTTGACCTTGAACAGCATGGACATGAAAGAGTTCCCTCACTATCTCGGTCAACAATGTAGCCCTTCTTTGCATCGTAATCGGTAATCCACCATCTACCGAACCGACTGCCTTTGCTGTCATCATAGATGGTCAGCTTCGACGCCTTCTGTTCTTGCTCAAATGCCATCATCATCGACGCGATACTATGCTTACAAAAGATGGTGCGTTCATTATCGGGGCAAGTGCAATTCGGATTTCCATGATTGAGTTCCACAGTGTAAATCTTGTCCTCATACTGAGACTGCACGCGATAGAGACCGTCATCATGGGAAATCTCATTGACTTTGTTGGTCTCGACCAAATCATAAGCTCTGGCAATGCGCCGTTGAAAAAAGGGAATTGTCGGAATTCCCAACTTTACTGCGGTGTCGTTAATTTGTTCTTGACTAACTGTGGTTTTCATTGGTACAATATCTCCTGTTATTCTAAAGTTTTATTATTTGCAACAAAACCTCGTCGAGATTAACACGGTTCCTGCCGTGCTTGACGGGGTTTTGTTGCTTAGACCGTGCGCTCGCGGTGCTATCCTTTCGGAATGCGGCACACAGGCGTAGTGGAGACACACGGCGTAGCCGAAGGCTACGCCTGTGTGCTCCATCGGCTTCGCCGTGTGACCGCACTTCCGCGTATTGCGCTGTAATTACTTGCTTGCTCAGGTCGCCTACCTTCCCATCCCCAATATTGCTTGGTTCATCTGGGTTGTCAGATGCTTGGTCATCTTTTCAGACCGTCTGACTGGGTAGGGTAGCCAAGCTGTTGTGTTTCTATAATGTTTAGACGTAATTAGTATCAAAAAGGTTTACTTAAAAACAAACTTTTCTCAAACTTTTTTTGGCTTAAATTTACGGTCTCCACCACGTGGGTCTATCTCAAGTGCAAGTTTTTCTACTTCATCTACGCTTACCACTGTCACCCCATACCGCTTATAAGTTTTGAGCTTCCCCATTCTAATCAGCTTATATAAATTTTGCTTCGTACATCCGTAAACCTTCTCCGCTGCTTCACTTACTCTCATCAATTTTCTTTCCATTTTTATCACCTCAAAACAATTTGACGTAATTGCTGATAAAAGGTTTACTTATAATAAAATAATTTTTTTTCGTATTTGCCACCACCATCGCGCTTTGTTGCCCTGGCGCGTGCGATCGCACGCGCTGGCGCGCTTTTAAAAGACGTGATGGCCACGGGTAGAGAACTGTGGCAGACGGCGGAACGCCCTAAGGCGTTCGCCTGTCTGACCACAGTCCGTTTTATTTGGAGACACACTGAGGGTGCTTGCCTGCGGCATTGCCGTCAGGCAGCGCCCCTCAGTAGCCGATGCGGTCACACTGGAGACACACGGTGAAACCGACGCGGAAGGTTTCGACGTTGCGTCGATAACACCGCGGGTTTCACCTGTGTGCTCCATTGCCAAAGGCAAAGCCTGTGCGCCGCACTACGCCTGTGTGCTCCAGCGCAAGGTGTGCACAAGGCATAATACAAGTCTCTCCCCTCTTTTTTACTCATCATCATATTATTCTTGAGTCAATATCAACTGCACGGATTTGTTGGGGGCGGGGGCGCGTGTGCTTGTTTTTGGAACTGTCGCAATGGTCGCCACCACCACCGCGCTGTGCGCAGTAGTAGTGTTTTTTTGCTTTTCTACCGCTGCCACCGCGCCGATGAGGTCACACGGCGAAGCCGAAGGCTTCGCCTGTGTGCCTCAGCAGTAGTAGTGGTTTTTGTCTTTCTTTCTTGCAGGACATCCGCTTCTAAGCGCGTGCGATCGCACGCGCCAGCAAAACACCGTCTGCCCATCATCGCCAATGTGAAGTTTTTTTGTTGATTGCTGTTGGATGTGTTGCTCCAGTACGCGTAGGGAGAGCTAATAAAGCCCGCGGGAATGATCCCATCAACTTGGAGAACAAGATAACGTAGATTGGCCGCCACGGGATGTGGAGAACGAATAGCCATCATTCCCGCAAAACCACAGGGAAATGATCCCATCAACTTGGAGAACAAGATAACGTAGATTGGCCGCCACGGGATGTGGAGAACAAGTAGCAATCATTTGCCCTGCGCTTTAAGGTTTGGTTGTTGTGTTTGTACCCGTGCTCATGGATGAGCATTTCTTTTTTGGTCGGCGTGATAGCCATGCGTAGCAACACATGGAATTGAATACCGCATGACTGGAGAATCTGTAAGACCAGCGACTTGGGTTGAGTAGGCAAAGCCGTATCGAAACCAGCCAGTCGTCAGGCGAAGCAGCTTTTCACAACCGTGACCACTTTGCTGTGGCACACAGGCGAAGCCTTTGGCGGCTTTCGCCGTGTGTCCACAGTGGAAGCGTAGAAGGCGAAACGCGGTGCGATTGCACGCACTACAGTGCAACGCCTTCCGCGTAAAAAACACACAAACCCACCTTACTCGAAGCTTTTCCTGGCGCGTGCGATCGCACGCGCTTAGGGCGTT
>JACKQG010001886.1_pt1 | contig 28259 bp, 26 predicted proteins | sample 8237621 | NCBI WGS metagenome assembly JACKQG01 (sample SAMN15677084, study PRJNA649215) | marine metagenome | biome: marine; feature: Black Sea; material: saline water; isolation source: suspended particulate matter (SPM) from the Black Sea western gyre | collected 2013-06-09/2013-06-10 | depth... | reverse complement strand
TTTCAAAAAACTTGACATTTAAATAAATAGTTCTAATTTTGTAAACTTTAAATTTTATGAAGTATATAAAACGCTGATAAAAAGACTTTAAAATAATAAATATAAAAATGTACACAATTGAACTTGAAAACATCACCAAAACTTTCGGCAAACACAAAGCAGTTGATGATTTGTGTTTAAAAGTCCCGAAAGGAAGCATTTATGGCTTCATAGGGCCGAATGGTTCCGGAAAGACAACAACAATCCGAATGATGATGAATATTTTATATCCGGATAGCGGAATTATTAAACTTTTCGGAGATGAGCATCTCGGAACCAGGCTTGATAATATTGGTTATCTGCCTGAAGAACGCGGGCTTTATAAAAAAATGAAAGTCAAAGAGGTTTTACGATTCCATGCTGAACTGAAAAACACCAAAAATATCAATTCTGAAATTGATCATTGGTTGAAAAAATTTGATCTCTCAGACTGGGCAAATAAAAAAGTTGAAGCACTCAGTAAAGGAATGAGCCAAAAAATCCAGTTTATTGCTACTATAATCGACAAGCCGGAAATAATAATTCTTGATGAACCATTTAGTGGACTTGATCCTGTAAATTCGGAAATTTTAAGAACTACAATATTGGAATTACAGGCAAATGGAGCAACGGTGATTTTTAGTACACATGATATGAATGTTGCCGAAAAAATGTGTGATTTTATTTTTATGATCCATAAAGGTAAAAAAGTTTTGGATGGCACATTAACTTCAATTCAGGATAAATTCGGTACTGATACAATTCGCATTCAAACTGAAAACGGGAGTGCTTTTCTAAAAGAAATTCCGGGAATTGAAAAGATCACCGATTTCGGACAAATGCAGGAAATTCGTGTCGGTAGAGAAATAGATACTCAGGATGTTATTAAAGCTATTTTATCGAAAACAAGAGTATCAAAATTTGAAACAACAAAACCATCGTTAAATGATATTTTTATCAGGATTGCAAGTCCTGAAGAAAAGGAGGTACAAAATGCGTAAAATATTTATTCTTACAAAACGTGAATTTCTAACAGCAGTCCGTACAAAAAGTTTTCTGATCGGATTAATAATTGCCCCGATTTTTATGGGTGGTAGCTTTATTGTTATCAAATTATTTGAAGATAAGGTTGATATTGTTGATAAAAACATTGCTGTGATTGATCATTCGGGAATTATGGCAGAACCATTGATTGAAATTTCAAGTGAAAGAAATCAGGAGATTTTTGATAAGGAGACTGGAGAGAAAACAGGTCCGGCTTATTATTTTGAGATAATTGAAGCGGATACAGCCAACCCGAAACAGCAAAGGCTAAAACTTTCAGATAGAGTTCGGAATAAAGAATTACATGCTTTTGTTGAAATCGGGCCTGAAATTCTTCACCCCGGAGAAGACAGAGAAAAATATCGTATTAAATATTATGCCGAAAATTCAATGATGGATGAAGTTCGTGACTGGGTTTCCCGGACAATAAATAATCAAGTCAGGCAGCTTAGGGTTGGCGATCTAAATATTGCCCCTGAACAATCAAAAGACCTTTTTTACTGGATCAATGCCGAAGGAATGGGGCTTCTTAGTTATAATGAAGAAACCGGCGATGTTAAAGATGCCAGGAAAAGTAATATAGGTGAAGCGGTTGCAGTGCCTTATATTTTAATGATGATAATGTTTATGATGGTAATGATGTTTACAATACCATTATTAAGCTCTGTAATGGAAGAAAAAACAGAACGAATTGCCGAAGTATTGCTTGGTTCGGTTACTCCATTTCAATTTATGACAGGCAAACTGCTTGGAAGTATTCTGGTTTCGCTGATCGGTTCGAGTGTTTATATTGTTGGTGGCGCCATTGCTGCAACTCAAATGGGATTTGGAGATTCCATTCCTTATCATTTGTTACCATGGTTTTTCACATTTCTATTATTAAACATTATCATGGTAGGGTCAATGATGGCTGCTCTCGGTTCTGCTTGTGATAATGCAAAAGATGCACAGTCATTACAGTTCCCGGCAATGTTGCCTGTTTTGCTTCCGATGTTTGTAATGTTTCCAATGCTTAAAGCGCCCTTAAGTACTTTTTCAACAACAATGTCGTTGATCCCGCCTTTTACTCCGATGTTAATGACTGTGAGGATGGCTACACCTGTGAGCATTCCGGTTTGGCAACCAATTGTCGGATTGATTGGAGTTGTTTTATTTACTGCATTTATTGTTTGGGTAAGCGGAAGACTCTTCAGAACATGTATCTTAATGCAGGGCACACCACCGAAATTTATGAATTTAGTAAAATGGGCAACAAAAGGATGAAAATTGTTATTGATTAGAATTTTTTAGGTTGAAATTAATAAAGAAGAATAACATGATAAATAACACTTCAATAAAAAAACAAATAAACTGGAATCTCTGGATACCGGGAGTTCTATTTGTCTTTTTCCTGATAATTGAGAAAAAAGCATTTGGTACTTTTTATACATCATGGCTTTATGGTTTGATTTTAATTCTTGTTGGCATAATGTATTCAATACGCTTTAAACTCTATCAACCTTTATTATTTTTCTGTCTGGGAGGATTAACGCTTTGGCATTACTGGTTGGCAGACTATTTTGATACTAATATTTACATGCTTAAATTAATAGGAATTGATTTTGCAATGAATTCTGAAAATAGTCCTTTTTCAATGTTAAGCTGGATTATCAATTTAGTAATTCTATTTTCAGTGATGCCTTTTACTATGCCGGTTTTAGGAAAAGCACTAAAATTGGAAACTTATGCAAGGAGATTATTTAAAACTGCTGCCCGGACTGTTTATAGTGCCACAAATGGATTTACATCCCGTCCCTATTCTGCTGGACATGCAGAATACACTAAAGAACAAATAATCGGCTTCACGAATTATTTAGCAGGGAAAACAATAACTTTTCCGGTTTACAAAGAAAAGGGTATTTATCTTACATTTTCTATGCGAAGAAGCCCGCTTTCAATTCATAAACCTACAGAAATAAGTTATGTTTATTTTGATTATGAAGGAAAAATCACAGTTCATATTTCAGAAAGGGATTATAGAAGATATAAAGCTGAACTTAGCTTTGACCAATTATGTGAATCAATGAGTGATGTTTTTAAACGTTTCTTAAATTATTATATAAATAACCAGGAAAGCAGAATTAATCTTGAATTAAAAAATTAGTAAAAATACAACACCTGTCAATTAATTTATTTTTAATCTAAAATCTTAATATTATGAAATACAAAGTACATCGTTTTGAAATCGACATGAATATGGATCAGGGCCGATTAGAACATTTTTTAAACAGTCTGAAAGGTGAAATAGTATCAATAATCCCAAACATTGCAAAAACAAGCTTGCTTCAAATTTATGGGGTTAGACGTAAAATTGACTTCTTACTTATAATTGAAAAAACTACTAATAAAATTTAAATTATGAAAACTACAAACAAACTTTACAAATGGATAATGCTGGTATCTCTAATTGTTTTGAGTTACACAGGCATGTGTCAACAACCAGAAAATAATGTTGAAACCCTCTATTACGGAATAGAAATTGACGGTGTTATTTGTGGCTACATTGAATCCTCAAAGAAACTGATCAATGAAAATGGAAAAGAATGGCTTCAGGTAAATGATGAAATGATTCAAAAATTAACCGTCTTAAATCAGAACGTTGATATTACATTTTCAAATACTTATAAAATTGATCCGGAAACAGGCAGATATTTCTTTTGTGAACGCAATTATTACAATGGGTCAATAACACTTCATTCAACAACAAATGTAAAAGCTAATACAGCATTTTTTACTTCAAATATGGAGGATGAAACCAAAGAGCTGGATTTATCTGACGGTGTAATTTTAGATTCTCCAATTGAATATAGACATTTAGTAACTGACTTTATTAAGGGCGATATAAAGGAAAAGACCTATAAAGTACTTGATGATATGGAAGGTGAAATTTTTAATAAGGAATATAAGTTTATCCGTACAGAAGAAATTGAGATACTTGATAAATTATATACATCAACTGTAATTGAAGAACTTGACAGAAATGCCGGAAGCAAGAAAACATACTGGATAGAAAACCTGAGCGGTTTACCTCTGAAATTTAAATTTTCAGGCAGAACTATTTATCTTACTGATGCTTCTGTTAAAAATAACATTGAAGTTGCTGATTATAATAATTTGTTGTTTGCAAAAGTGGATACGATTATTCCAAACATTCAAGGTCTGACATATATGAAAGTTGACGCAATTATTAAAAGTGAGGGTGAATGGATTACAGTTGAGTCCCTTAATTTTCCCGGACAGACATTTATCGGTACAGTAACAGAGAATTTTATAGAAGGTGTCTTTGAAATTGAACCTATCCTTTGCGATGGAACAAATGCCCCGGGCTTTCCTTTTGATTATCCGCTTCCTGATTCAATGCAAAAAAATATTGAACCCGAAACATTAATTGAATCTGATCACCCGGATTTGATAACTGAAGCAAAAAGTATTACAAAAAATGCAAATAATTCATGGGATGCAGTCACAAGTTTGTGTAAATGGGTAGCAGAAAATATAAAGGGAGCAATTCCTGGCGGAACTAGTGCAATCAACACCTATAATACAAGAGAGGGAGAGTGTGCATCTCATTCCCGTTTATTGATTGCTTTTTGCAGGGCAATGAAAATTCCGGCCCGCTTGTCAACAGGATGTATGTATACAACATATCATGGGGGAAGTTTCTGCCAGCATGTCTGGACAGAAGTTTTTATGGGAGATGCCGGCTGGATTGCAGTAGATGCAGCAACTTTTGAGTATGATTTTGTTGATGCAGGACATATAAAGTTAGGTAAATTTACTACATTTCATCCAAAAGAAATGAAAATTCTTGAATACAGAGTTGGGGATGAAATAGGTGCAAAAGACACTATCCCTGAAAAGTATATGGATTTAATTGGTAAATATACTATTATTGAAAATAGCAGAGTTTTTGAACTCTTCTATGAGAATAACAGCCTTTCTGTAAAACTACCAAATGAAATGGTATTAGCTCTAAACGATGCTGATGAAAATGGATTATATTATCCCAAAATGTCAAGACAAATAAACTTTCGGTTTGATGAGGATATTTCAGGTAATGTATTAGCTATGTGGTTTCAACAGTTAATACCGATTTCAAAAAAAGCAGAACAGGATTCGATTCCTGATGATGTAACTGAAGAACTTAAACAATATATTGGAAAGTATTTTCTTGCACAGGCAAACATCGAAATAAATGTCTGGGAAAATGATGGGAATCTTTATATTAATGATCCTTTCACGAAAAGTGATTTAAAATTACAACAAAACAAAGAAAATAGTAAATGGAAGTTAGCTACTACTAACAATGAAATTTCTTTTGAAAAAGACAAGAGTGGTAAAGTGAATCAACTTATATACTACCAAAATGTTTTTCTACACAAAGGGGAGCTTGCAAGTGCAATTATTGAAGAAATTATTGAAAAATCAGGAATAAAAGAAGGATTGAAAAAATATTATGATTTTAAAAGCAATCCTCATGATGAGATAATATTTTCCGAACCATCCATTAATCGTTTGGGACATAAATATTTGAGAACAGGTGAAAATTCTAATGCTATCGAAATATTTAAACTAAATGTAAAAGAGAATCCTAAATCATGGAATGCTTATGATAGCCTGGGTGAGGCCTATATGAAAAACGGAGAAAAAAAACTGGCTAAAAAGAACTATAAGAAATCGATCAGGTTAAATCCTGAAAATTCACATGCTAAAGAAATGCTAACTAACTTATAATAACAAAAATAAGACTATGAAAACTCATAAAATCTTGATATTAATATTTACCTTCATCTCCTTCATTATATTATTAAATTGTGGATTAATACGCACTGATCCAGTTCTTTCACTTCCCGAAAATGCAGAAAAGGAAATTGCTCAAATAGTAAATATGATGGATGATTATGGCCAGTTTTCAGGTGCGGTTTTGATATCAGTTAAAGGAAAAATTATTTATAAAGATGCTGTTGGCTTTGCAAATATTGAAGATAGCATACCCAATACATGTGATACAAAATTCAGAATAGCTTCCTTTACAAAACCATTTACCGTTATGCTTATCCTTCAACTTGTGGAGGATGGAAAACTGAAACTTGATGGAAAACTAACGGACTATTTGCCCGAATTTCCAAAAGAAAAGGGAGAGAATATTACAATTCATCATTTATTGACAAATACTTCCGGTATCACCGGTGAATCAAGAATCCCGAATTTAATTGATATTGAAAAGGAATATTATTCGCGGGAAAAGTTATTTAATTGCATTGTAGAACAAGACATTGTTTTTAAGCCTGGCAAGGGAAGTGAATACAGCAATTTTGGATACGCTCTTTTAGGAATGATAATAGAAAGAGTTTCCGGAAAATCATACAATGAATTATTACAGGAAAAAATTTGTATCCCTGCCGGAATGAGAAATACATTAGGCGATGTAACTGCACAACATATCGATAAGCGTGCTCTTGGATATAACTTTAACTATTTCACGGGCCTGGAATTAGCGTCTTTCATTGATATGTCCTTTGCTTTTGGAGCAGGTCATCTTCTGTCAACTGTTTATGACCTTTACTTATTTGATCAGGCACTTTATTCAAATAAGTTGCTTAATGAAAAGTCTAAGGAATTGTTTTTTAATAAATATGGGTGGCATTATCAAAATTGCCCCTATGGAAAAGGATTTAAAAAAATACGCTCAAATAGTTTAGATGGAAGTGTAAATGGCTTTGGAAGCCATACGCAAAGAATTGAGAAAGACACCGTTTTTATTGTCGCTTTGCGAAATACTAAGGAATACAAAAAACAAATTGTGATAAAATGGCCAAACTATATGATGTCGCGGATACTTGCGGTTATGTATGGTGAAGAATATGATTTACCGAAAAAATCAGGGGCATTTGCAATTTTTAAAACACTTCTTGATTCAGGACCTGAGGATGCAAAAAAACTTCATAAAAAAATGATTGAGAAACAAACTGACAAATATTATCTGAATAAACGTGAGTTTTTGTTTTTTAAAGATGAACTCTATAACAAAGAGATGATTAATCAAGCACTAAATTTTGAAGAAATCTATACAAAATTATAAATAATTAAAAAATCCAATAATAACTAAAACAAAATTATTATGAAATACAAAGTGCATCGATTTGAAATCAACATGAATATGGATCAGGGCAGATTAGAACATTTCTTAAATAGCTTAAAAGGAGAAATAGTATCAATAATTCCAAACATTGCAAAAACAAACTTGTTTCAAATTTATGGGGTTACGCGTAAAATTGACTTTCTGCTAATAATTGAAAAAACTAATTAAACAAATCTATCAATATGGAAAAGTTAACGAAAAATCAAACCGGTATCAAATGTATATCCTACATTCTGGTGTTGGCCTTAACTTTAACAATCACTGCTTGCTCCGGTTTGACCGGCAATTTATTTATTGAGGAAGAGGTAACTTTCACAAACCCGACAGATGGTGCAATACTTGCCGGTACATTAACAAGGCCCTCTGAAAAAGGTGTTTTCCCTGCTGTAATCCTTATTTCTGGCAGTGGCTTACAGGATAGGGATGAGTCAGTTAATGGGCACAAACCATTTAAAGTTCTTGCTGAACATCTTACCCAAAACGGTATTGCAGTGTTGAGATTTGATGATAGGGGTGTGGGAAAATCTACAGGAAATGTTTGGAATGCTACCATCGAAGTTTTTGCAGGCGATGCTCTTGCGGGGATAAATTACCTGAAAACCTGTAAAAATGTAAATCCATACCGGATTGGGATTATCGGACACAGTCAGGGTGCAATGGAAGGAATGATGCTGGCAAGTGAGTATGATGATATTGCGTTTTTGATTATGCTTGGAGGGCCGGGCATCCCATGGGCAGAAAACCTGGTTGAAGCAAATGCAGAAAACCTGAAACGACAGGGAAAAAACAAAGAAAGTATTGATGCTGGCAGTCGATTGCTTAAAAAAATGATTCCGGTGATGCAAACCGGTAGAGATTACGAAACCACTAAAAACAAATTATTTGAGGTGATAGGCGAATGGAAACAGTCGCTTACCGGCCTCGCTAAATCAGAAATTGAGGAATTTGACAAATCCCACCCCGGATTCTGGAAAACCATGGCAAGCGATTACTCCACCCCGATTTACATGTCGGCGGTAAATTTTAATCCTTCCCAATATTTAGAAAATGTTCATTGCCCGGTTTTATCAATTATTGGCGATAAAGATGTTCAGGTTTTATCATCACTGAACAATCCCGCCCTACAATATGCTTTAGACCGGGGTGGGAATAAAAATGCAACAGTACTCGAAATGAATGATATCAATCACATGCTGCAACAATGCGAAACCGGACTTACCAACGAATATGCAGAAATTGAAGAGTCGTTTAATGAGGATGTGTTGGAATTGATCACTACCTGGATTCATGCTCAAGCAAATGTTAAGCCATCAGATGAAACACTCAATAAATACAGAAAACAAACCCATTTCACTGATCCCGGCGAGTATGCGTATTTGTTTAAAGACTTGCCCGAATCAAAGGAAGAAATCTGTAACCTTATCAAAAAACAATTGATTCATCCAATGGAAGCCGGCAAGATGCGGGACATCCTACCGGAGGGAAGGGGCCCGGAAGATGGCAATTTTCCAATTGTTTCCGATATGTTAAGGGAATTAATCCGGCGAAATCAGGGGGGGCTGACCATGGACCGTAAACCGGAGGACAGGCTTATCGTTGCCTGTTATCATCACGCCCTGTTGCTTGCCTCCATACTCAGATCACAGGGAAAATCAGTCCGGTTACGCGGAGGTTTTGCAAGATACTTTGAAGATGAAATGAAAGTAAGGTTTGGACATGTGATTTGTGAAGTATGGAATCCTGATAAAGAGCAGTGGGAATTAATTGATCCGGATCGAAATTACACCCGCCTATCCCGTAATCAGTTTGAATTTCCTGCGGAAGCATGGCACAATTTCCCCAACAATAATGTACGGGATGTCAGATACATCAGTTCAGTTGGAGAGGGTGCGCAGGCAATTCTTCATGCCTTGTTGCTTGATAATGCTTTTGTAGTATTCAACGAAAGAAATTACTGGCACACACCATCTTTCCTCTTTTCCAAAGATTTTGTTTTGGACAATCTGGAAAATGAGCAGCTTCAGGTTTTAAATCAGATTGCTGCACTTATGATTGTTCCCGAAGCCAACATCAGTAAATTACAAAAACTGTATGATGATAATTCATTTATACACACACACGCCCGGTCAATCATGAATTATTATGAGAAGATTGAAGATAAATAAAAAGGTGATAATTATATAAATCATAAAAACATAATAAAATGTATCATAGAAGAAATTTAAAAACAGATAATTCCATTACTGGTTTGTTGCCAGCACTAATTTCATTAGCTCTATTTATAATTTCAAATATTTTTTGGGGTTTTCATGTTGGTTTCAGGGTTCTGGCTGTTATGATTGCTATTTATTCATTGTTTCAGTTTCGGGCATATCACAGGGTTAGAAACCTGACTTATTTGGTTAGTGCAATATATCTTTCGACCTTCGCACTTTTTCTGATTTTTGCACCAATCACGAAATCAGGACTTGACAAGAATAATTTTACTTCACTGAATAAGTTCCTCGGTTTTATTATGCTTAGCCTTTTAGTTTGGCTTGTTTACCTGATGTTTACTCGTAAAGTTAAATGGAAGGGCAGGGAAGTTTTTGAATTGGCAGCAATGTCGGTAAAAGATGCATCGAATGGATTTACAGAGAGGCCTTATCCAACAGGAAAAATAAATTATTCAAGACGTGATTTATTTGATTTTGCATCATTCCTTCGATATAATCAAATTGCTTTACCATTTTATGAAGAAAACAAAATTGCATTTGTTCCAATTAAAATGGGTCAGGAATTCAAATTTTTATATACTAACAATTTTGACTATAAGGATAGTTCTTGGGTTTTATTTGATTATGAGGGAAATGTAACAGTTCATATTTCAAAGAAGGATTATCTGGATTATAAAGAAAATCTCTCATTTGATCAACTTTGTGAGTCGATGGGAAATTTATTTAAAGAGTTCCTTGAGCTGTTTATTAAAGGCGAAGAAGTTAGGATAATTGATAGGTTGGATTCATTGAAGATTAGCATATTTAATTAAGATAATAAAAAGAAAGGGGAAACATGAAAACAAAAATATTATTTACTGTATTAGTTTTAATTTTAATTCAGTTAACTATATCATCAGAAAACTTAATTGCACAAGATCATGTAGTACTTAACACTTTTAATGTAAATATTAGAACCGGACCCGGCACTGATCACTTTATTGTTTGCACGGCAGGTAAAAGTGAAATATTTAAGCTGGTGAATGAAAAAGGTGATTGGTTGGAAATTGAAATGTACTCAGGCGATAATCGCTTTGTACATCGCGACCTGGTTTATTTTCTTGACGAATTTATTCCCGGCCACAGAATGACTTTACCGGAATCGGAAGAAAAGTCAAAAAAAATATTTTTAGACTTGAAATGGGCAGAAACTGCTGCTAAAAAAGAAGCTGAAGAAATTATCCCTGTAAATGTTGACAAAGCAAGAAATGAAAATTTCAGGAAAGTAATGCGTGACAAAAACATTCACACCATTTTCGAAATTCATGGTTTTCAATCAGCACTTTATCCTGAGCTTATGACTTTGGCGAAAAAGAAAAAATGGTAGTTCAATTATAAAATAATAAACCGCAAAGAGCGCAAAGAAACGCAAAAAAATTTAGCGGATTTCTGCGAGCTTAGCGGTTAAAAAATACTATAATGAATTTTAAAAAAGCTGCCATATTAGGATCATATATTTCGAAGGACTATGCCGAAGACCTTTTCAGGCTTTTGGCTACCTATCGTGATATCTCTGCATCTGAGGCAGCCTCAAGATTAAATATGCATATCAAAACCGTGCAGGATTTCTTTGAGGCAATGGCTTCTTTAGATATTCTGGGAAGAGAAGAGGTTTTTGAAAAGAAAAGGCCATATTTCAGATATTCGCTGAAGAAAAGGCGGATAACTATGGATATTGATCTGGATCCGTTATTTGAAGTACAAAGCAAACCCGAAGGAAAACTATCTGTGAATATCAGGGAGAAGAAAAATGCCGGAGCACGATTTACAACAGCGAGAAATAACCAATATATCAGCAGTGTGGTGAAATGGACAGGTGAAGGAAGGGAAAGAAAGGAACGAAAAATAAACCTTACCATCCCACAGGGAAAATTCATGTATCATCTTCCATTTCCCAGTGCTGACTTTCAATCCGTTTCTGAAATCATGCAAATAGCGGAAGTGGACAAAAACAACACCTCGGAAATTCTTGATATTGTTGATGTTTTGCTTGAATACGGAGTAATTGAAAACGAATAAATTTTAAAACCAATAAATAATTTATTTACTAATTAAAAATGAGCACATTATGAAACCAAAAAAAGTTTATCAAAAACCGATCTTGACCGTTTTGGTCATTTTTGCAGCAATTCTAATTACAGGATGTGCAGTAAAGAAAAATCTTTGGGGTGATCCGAAAACAGGACTTATCCTAAAATACAGAATGGGGGACAGTCAAATCCTGAAATACCGGACTCTCTCAGAATTTACACAGTCAATGGAAGTCATGGGGCAATCATTTGAAGTAATCTCCGACGGTGGTCAGTCTTTTACCGTTAAGTTTGCAGGGATGAAAGAGGACAATTACAAATTTGGAATAACTATCGACACAATGTACATGAAGATTGTTAGTCCGCAGGGTGAAATAATTCCTGATATGAGTGATGTTATCGGAAAAAGTTTTGACATGTCGCTAACCACATTAGGTAAAGAATTTGATTTTGCCGGTGCGGAGAAAATAAAGTATAGTCTTGGCCAGTCTGGCGAACGTAGTATTGCAACAGAATTCAAGGCGGTTTTTCCTGATTTGCCCGAACGTCCGGTAAAATTAGGAGATAAATGGACTACGACAGATACTATCACTGAAAAAAGTGATAATGGTAACTTGCAAATAATAATTAACAACACAAACACATTAGAAGGATTCGAGAAAATCAAAGGAAAAGAATGTGTTAAGATTACTGCTGATTTTAAAGGAGCGCTCAATGGAAAAGGAATGGAGCAGGGAGCAGAGTTGATCACCACCGGTGAGATAACAGGCAAGGATACCTGGTATTTTGCTTATAAGGAAGGTGTTTTTGTAAAAATTGTTACGGAAGGAATCGCTAAAAATACCACCACCGTGCCTGCACAGAATATGGAGATTCCTTCGACCAGAGAATATACGATGGAAACTGAATTGATCTGGTGATAATGAGTACTATCCGTCTGACTGCCCTATGTGGTCAGATGGATATTGATAGATCCTTATGTCTTTTTCGGTCGAAAAAATAATTTATATTCTTCAACCCTTAATATCTCAGAAAATATTTCAGTCCGCTTTACAAATTTCTAATCATCCGAAAATTCTTTGAGTAATTTTCTGTAAGTGGAGAAAACCATTGCCCGCGACACAAATCCCTTGTATTTCCCGTCTTTTATTACAGGCAGATTGAAGTGCCCGGATTCACTGAATTTTTTTGCCACATCTTCCATTGATTCACCCGGGTCAACAAGAATGTCGGGCATATACATTAAATCCCTCATATAAGTCGTTTCGTACAATTCACGGTTAAAAATAATATTTCTTATGTCATTAATAAAAATAACCCCGAAAAAATTATTTTCTTCATCGATAACCGGAAATACATTTCGTTGCGATTTGGCAACAATTTTTACAAAATCACCTAAGGTATCTTCAAGATTAACCGCATTAAAATTTGTTTCAATCAATTTATCCACTTTCATAAGCGAAAGCATAGCTTTATCTTTGTGATGGGTGAGTAATTCACCGCGTTGTGCCAGCCGTTTTGCATAAATTGAATGAGGTTCAAAATATTTAATGGTAAGGTACGAAATTGTTGCTGTAATGATAAGGGGTGTTAAAAGTTCATAACCTCCGGTAATTTCGGCAATCAGGAATATTCCGGTTAAGGGAGCGTGCATTACTCCCGACATCATTCCTGCCATACCGACAAGGGCAAAATTACTTTCTGAAACTTCAACAAATGGCAGCAGGTTCAGTATTTTTGCAGCGAAAAAACCAGCCAGCCCGCCCATAAAAAGTGAAGGGGCAAAAACTCCGCCCACTCCTCCGCTTCCGGTGGTTACAGCGGTAGCCACTGCTTTAAAGACTAAAATCAGGAAAATTATAAGCAACAAAAACCAGGTTTTGTCCTTTAAAGAATAAAAAAGTCCTTCATTTATCAAATCTTCACCCCGACTATTAAGGACTTCCTGTAGTATTTCATATCCTTCACCAAAGAGGGATGGAAAAACGAAGATCAGGATACCCAATATTATTCCACCGAAAACAAGCTTTTTATAGGTATTTTTTGCCTTCCCGAACATGGATTCTATGAACATTGTCATGCGGGTAAAATAAACCGAAACCAGCCCGGTGAAAATTCCCAGAATAATAAAAGCAGGGATATGCTTGAGAAAGAAAGGGTCGATAAGTTCAAAAGAAAAGAGAACACTGCGCCCGCTCAAAAAATAAGCTATAGTAGCTCCGGAAACAGACGAGATTAACAACGGGATCATTGTTGATAGTGTAAGATCGATCATTAGCACCTCTATAGCGAAAACCACGGCAGCGATTGGTGATTTAAAAATTCCTGCTATGGCGCCGGCTGCGCCGCACCCTATAAGTACAATTAAAGTTTTATGATTCAGATGAAACAATCTTCCTAAATTAGACCCGATAGCTGAACCTGTAAGAACGATAGGCGACTCTAAACCAACCGAACCGCCAAAAGCAATTGTTAATGTACTGCCAATCATTGAGGAGTAGGTATTGTGCGGTTCAAGAATCCCGTTCTTTTTCGAAATGGCATACAATATCCGGCTTACACCATGACCAATGTCTTTTTTTATAAAATATTTTACAAATAAAACAGTGAGAAATATACCGATCAGAGGTAATGCCAGGTATAAAAAGTTCTCTTTTTCGAATTGAAAACCACGGGTGATAAAGTAGAAAGTATAATGAACAGTGTTTTTAAGGATAACCGCTGCAAAGCCGCTCAGCAATCCAATAACAAGACTGAGAATGAGAATTAACTGGTGAGGTTTAATTTTTCTTACCTGCCAGGTAATAAAATGGTTAATTATTTTTTGCAGATGCATATAATATTAAACGATTCAAAAAATTAAAAATAAATTGATCAAAAAAGGTTAATGTTCCGAAAATTCCTTCAACATCTCCCGGTATTTGGAGAAAACATTTGCCCTTGAAACAAATCCCATGTATTTTCCATCCTTTAAAACTACCAGGTTGTATTTCCCGGAATGCTGGAATTTATGAGCCACATCTTCCATGCGATCATCATAATTAACAATCGTTGTAGGCATAAACATTAAATTTCTGACCAATACTGTATCATACATATCAGGTCTGAACATGATATGCCTTACCCTGTCTAAGAAAACCAGCCCGAGAAAATTGTTTTCTTCATCAATTACAGGAAAGATATTCCTGGTTGAATCGGCAATTACTTTAACCAACTCGCCAAGCGTTGCATCCGATCGAACGATTTTAAAGTTGGTTTCGATGAGTGAATCAATTTTCATTAACGACAAAACCGCTTTGTCTTTATGATGTGTTATCAAATCAATTCTTCTCGCCAACATAATGGTATAAGCAGAATTAGGTTCAAATATCTTACCTGTTGCATAAGAAACGGTTGCAACAATCATCAGTGGCATGATTAATTCATACCCACCTGTTATTTCCGCAATTAAGAAAATAGCAGTCAGTGGTCCGCGGATAACTCCGGATATCATACCTGCCATTCCAACAAGGGCAAAGTTACTTACAGGTATTTCTCCAATTTGCAAATAATTAACCGTTAAAGCGAATGCTAATCCGAGATAAGCTCCTGTAAAAAGAGTAGGGGCAAAGATGCCTCCGATGCCTCCACTGCCAAAAGTTGCCGAAGCAGCAACAACTTTAAGTAATGCTATTACCAGTAAAAGAAGCAGTGTGACAGAAATATTACCCTTGAATTCATAAAATAAACTATGGTCGAAAATGTAATTGTAATTACCATTAAGACTGGCATTTATAGCAGCATACCCTTCACCATACAGGGCGGGAAACAGGAAAACAAGCAAACCCAACGCAGTACCACCGATTGCAAGCCTGAATACCCAGCTTTTGATCTTTTCAAACAATTTACCTGCAAAATCAATTGTGCGTATGAAATATACCGAAACAAATCCGGTAACTACTCCAAGTGCTAGGTAAAATAAAACATGGTAGAGTTTAAAATATTCATGGACTTCAACAGGGTAAAGCACATTTTGACCGAGAAAAAAATAAGATGTCAGCGCTGCAACTGTTGAAGCAATTAACAAAGGAATAAGAGACGCCATAGTAAGGTCGAGCATTATAACTTCCAATGCAAAAACGATTGCAGTAATGGGCGCCTTAAAAATAGCAGCCATAGCACCTGCACTGGCAAATCCAAGAAGGGAAACAATTTGTTTATAGTTAAGCTGAAGAACTCTACCTACATTTGAGCCTATCGCTCCACCGGTAGCTACAGCTGGTCCTTCTAATCCTACCGATCCCCCAAAACCAACGGTAAAGGCACTACTAATAATGGATGAGTATATATTATGCGGCTTCATCAAACCGTTGGATTTAGAAATTGCATATAAAACATTAGGCACTCCGTCGCCAATCCGTTGCTTTAAAATGAACTTAATAAATATCACTACCACGAGGATACCAAAGGCAGGTAATACAATATAAAGGTAATTCTCATACCCTTCGGCAAACCAACCTGTGAGTAATTGCTGAATAAAATGTACGGAATTTTTTATTAATACGGCAGCCATACCTGCAAAAAAACCTATTACCACACTTAGCAGCAAGATGAATTGCCTGTCGGTGATATGTTTTACCCTCCAGGAGTTAAATCGCTCTATTAGTGATTGCTTTTTCATTTCCGCTTGCGAAAGTAAAATAAAATCATTTTTCTTTGATAATAGAATTTTAATACTTTTGCAATAATCATAATTTATACTTATTATTATTCTAATTCATTATGGAAAACAAACTTCTGGAATTAACCAATAAAATTTATTCGGAGGGTGTTCTCAAGGCTGAAGGAGAAGGTAAGGAGATTAAAGAGAAGGCAAAAAACGAAGCTGTTAAAATTGTTGAAGATGCTAAAAAAGAAGCAGGCAAGATAACAGAACAGGCAGAAGCCCGGGCAGATGAAATTCGTAAGAACGTTCTGGCAGAACTAAAATTGTCGGCTAACCAGTCAGTCAGTGCAGTTAAACAAAAGATCACTGATCTTATCACATTAAAGTTAGTTGACAAACCGATAAAAGAGGCATTTCGAGATAAGGACTTTATTAAAAAAATCATTGAAATATTAGTCAGAAATTGGTCATCGGTTGAGACGGGAAGTGCCGGATTAATGCTTATGTTGCCAGAAAAGGACAAGGCGGAAATCGAAAATTACTTTCTTCAAAAACAGCAAGAACTGCTTAAAAGCGGATTAGAGGTGAAAGCAGATGATACGCTGACAACCGGTTTTAAAATTGCTCCAAAAGACGGTAGTTTTATGATCAGCTTTACAGATGAAGATTTTTCCAACTTTATAAAATCCTATCTGCGACCACGGACCAGTAAACTGCTTTATGAAAGTGATGAATAAGATACCAAGAAATTATTATTGCCTAATCGCCGGATTGCCCGATATTATTATCGATCAGAGTAAAATATCCTTTATACTTCCGGAATTTAAAAATGAACTCCGGGACGTTTTGTTTAAGGATGATTACAAACTGGTTGAGTTGTTATTCCTGACTTATGACAATACTAATCTCTTAAATATCTTACTAAAAAATAACAAACCACACAATTCCTTAGGGAAATATACACAGGATGAACTGGAAGAAGAAATCAAAGAGCCTGAATGGATCGAAGACTATTTGAGGGTATTTATTGAAACTTATAAAGCATCAGGCGGAACAGAAAATGAACAATCGTGGGAGAACCAATTAACACAACTGTATTTGGATTATGTACAAAACGTCAGCAATACTTTCTTAAAGGACTGGTTCAGCTTTGAAAAAACATTGAAAAATATTTTAACTGCCTATAATTGCAAAAAACATCAGATGTCGATGGATGACAAACTGATAGGAGAAGGCGATATTATAGAAACTCTGAAAAAAAGTCATGCCAGGGATTTCGGATTAAGCAGCGAAGTTGATTATATTGAAAAGCTGATCAGCATTATTGAAAATAAAAACCTGCTCGACAGGGAAAAGAACATTGACTTACTGAAATGGAATTATCTTGATGAACTCATCACCTTCCATTATTTCTCAATTGAAGTGGTTTTGAGTTTTATGATTAAGCTCATTATTATAACCCGTTGGATGGAACTGGATAAAGAGACAGGAAATGAATTATTTGAAAAGTTCTTAAACGATTTGAAAACAACTTACAAATTTCCAATCGAATTTAATATATATGAAAGAAGAAAATAAAACCAAGGGAAAAGTAACAGGTATCATTGCCAACCTGGTTTATGTTGAAGTAGATGGACCCGTACACCAGAATGAGATTTGTTATATTTACTTAGAAGGTTCAAACTTGATGGCTGAGGTAATTAAAGTCATGGGCGAATATGCTTACGTGCAGGTATTTGAGAGTACGAGAGGGTTAAAGATAGGGGCTGATGTTGAGTTTTCAGGACAGATGCTGGAAGTTACTTTAGGCCCGGGCATTTTGTCGAAAAACTATGACGGACTTCAGAATGACTTAGACAAGATGCAGGACATGTTCCTTAACAGGGGTGAATATACTTTTGCATTAGATAATGATACTATTTGGGGATTCAAACCTCTGGCTAAACCGGATGATACCGTTACTGCAGGCGACTGGCTGGGGGAGGTGAAAGAGAACTGGATGTCTCATAAGATTATGGTGCCTTTTATTTTTAAAGGTCAATACACAGTTAAAAGTATTGCAGCAGCCGGCGATTACAAGATCAATAAAACCATTGCCATCCTCACCGATAGTAAAGGTAAAGATGTTGAGGTGAACATGATGCAAAAGTGGCCTGTTAAAATCCCGATAAGGGCATTCAGGGAAAAACCGAGGCCATTTATAATATTGGAGACCGGCGTTCGCTGTATGGACACATTGAATCCTATCACGGAGGGGGGAACCGGCTTTATCCCCGGTCCTTTCGGATGCGGCAAGACCGTTCTTCAACATGCCATCTCCAAACAGGCTGAAGCAGACATGGTAATAATGGCTGCCTGCGGCGAACGTGCCAACGAGGTTGTAGAGATATTTAAAGAATTTCCCGAGCTTGAAGATCCAAGGACAGGCAGAAAACTAAAAGAAAGGACAACCATTATTGCAAATACATCCAATATGCCTGTTGCAGCCCGCGAAGCTTCGGTTTATACAGCAATGACTATCGCTGAATATTACCGTTCAATGGGCCATAAAGTACTGCTTTTAGCTGACTCTACATCCCGCTGGGCACAGGCATTAAGAGAGATGTCGAACAGAATGGAGGAACTGCCGGGACCCGATGCATTCCCCATGGACTTACCGGCAATCATCTCTAACTTTTATTCCAGGGCAGGCTTTGTTTACCTTAATAATGGCAAAACAGGTTCAATTACTTTTATAGGAACAGTATCTCCTGCTGGTGGTAACCTGAAAGAACCTGTTACTGAATCCACGAAGAAAGTGGCGCGCTGTTTCTATGCTCTGTCGCAACAAAGAGCCGACAGCAAGCGATATCCGGCTATCGATCCAATTGAAAGCTACTCTAAATATCTTGAATACGATGAAGTCCACGAATACCTGAAAGAACATTTCGGTAAGGATTGGCTTGAAAATGTCATCCTGACAAAAGATATCTTGCTTAGAGGGAGAGAGGCGTACGAACAGATCAACATCCTGGGCGACGATGGCGTGCCCATTGATTATCATCTCAGGTATTGGAAATCCGAGGTGATCGATTTCATTATCCTACAACAGGATGCATTTGACAAGATAGATGCTTCCACACCTGTTGAACGACAGAAATACATGCTCTACAGTGTGCTGAAAATCTGTGAAGCCGAATTTGAGTTTGAATCCTTTGAAGAGATTAATCCTTATTTCAAAAGGATCATAAACCTGTACAAACAGATGAACTATTCTGAATTTAAATCTATTGAGTTCAATAATTTCGAAAAAGAATTAGAAACGGTCATTCTTGAAAGAAAAAAATAATGGAAACAAAGGCATTTCAAAAAATATACACGAAGATATCCAAGGTAACCAAAGCCACTTGTTCACTTCATGCCACCGATGTAGGTTATGAAGAAATGGCGCTCGTTAACGGTCGTCTATCCCAGGTAGTAAAAATATTGGGTGATGAAGTTACATTACAGATTTTTTCAGGCACCGAGGGTGTACCTACAAACGCGGAGGTAGTGTTCTTGGGCAAGCCGCCCACGCTAAAAGTGAGCGATGAACTTGCAGGACGCTTCTTCAATGCTTACGGGGAACCTATTGATGGCGGTCCTGCCATAGACGGTGAAGAAAGACAGATCGGCGGGCCTTCTGTAAATCCCGTAAAAAGAGAACAGCCTTCTAAACTGATCGCCACGGGTATTGCAGGTATCGACCTGAACAATACTATTGTTACGGGTCAGAAGATCCCATTTTTTACCGACCCAAACCAGCCTTTTAACCAGGTGATGGCTATGGTAGGGCTGCGCGCTGAAGCTGACAAGATCATCCTGGGAGGGATGGGGCTTACAAATGATGATTACCTGTTCTATAAAAATATTTTTGATAACGCGGGTGCTTTAGACCGGATCATAAGCTTTGTTAATACCACGGAAGACCCGCCGGTGGAAAGACTCCTGGTGCCTGACATGGCACTAACAGCAGCCGAATATTTCGCATACGATAAAAATGAAAAAGTGCTGGTGCTGCTCACCGACATGACCCTTTATGCTGATGCGTTGAGTATCGTGTCGAACCGTATGGACCAGATACCTTCAAAAGACAGTATGCCCGGTTCTTTATATAGCGACCTTGCTAAGATATATGAGAAAGCAGTCCAGTTCCCGGCAGGAGGATCCATCACTATCATTGCTGTAACAACACTATCAGGTGGCGATATCACACATGCCATACCCGATAATACCGGATATATTACCGAAGGTCAGTTGTTCCTGAGAAGAGATACCGATATTGGAAAAGTCATCATCGACCCGTTCAGAAGCCTTTCAAGGCTGAAACAACTCGTGATTGGCAAGCAAACCAGGAAAGACCATCCACAGGTGATGAATGCTGCCATAAGATTATACGCTGATGCAGCAAATGCCAAGACCAAACTGGAAAACGGCTTTGACCTTACTGAATACGATGAACGCACATTAGAATTTGCTAAGGAATACTCGGACAAACTGTTGGCAATAGATGTGAATATAGATATTGATAAGATGCTGGATACTGCATGGGAATTGTTCAGGAAATACTTTAAACCGGAAGAGGTGGGGATCAAGAAGGAGTTTGTTGACGCATACTGGAAAAATTAGTGTAAAAGGCTAAGGCTAAGGCTAAGGCTAAGGTTGAGGAAGGTAAAAAAGTTTTAGGATTTTATTATTATTAATTAGAGTCCGTATATAAAGTCCGAAAGTTTAAATAAATATTAAAAATGACAAATGACAAGCATCAAAATACAAAACTTGTCCGTACGACCGAAGGAAGTCCGTATGGATGGATAAATTTCAGTGACCAAAATCTCAATGTTCAAAGGGGTTTTAAACATTTGGTTATTGATATTTGGAATCCACATAAAACAATTCGTGTTAATTCGTGAAATTCGTGTCAAAAAAAAGCCTGCGTGATAATTATAAACACAAGAACTTTTAAAACATGGCAATCAGATTTCAATATAACAAAACCTCGTTACAGGAGATGAACAAACAGCTCGCTGTTCGTGAGCGGGCGTTGCCGACAATTAAAAACAAGGAGTCGGCTCTTCGAATGGAGGTGAAGAGAGCCAAAAACTCGGCTAAGGAACAGGAAAAAAAGTTACTGGCGAGGATCAAAGATTATGATAAGATTGTTGCACTATGGGGGGAGTTCGACCCGGAACTTATTAAGATAGAGGATGTAAAAATGTCTGTGAAAAAGATTGCCGGAGTGAAAACCCCGGTGCTGGAAGGTATTGATTTTAAGATCATGAAGTTCAGTCTGTTCAATAAACCCTCATGGTACTTAGATGGAATATCCATTTTAAAAGAACTGGCAGAAATAGCTATTGAAGGGGAGGTGTTTCTTCGTAAAATGAATTTACTGGATCATGCACGTAAAAAAACAACCCAAAAGGTGAATCTTTATGAGAAAGTGCAGATACCGGGATATCAGGAAGCCATAATGAAAATAAAAAGGTTTATGGAAGATGAAGAAAATCTTTCTAAATCATCCCAAAAAATTATAAAAACCCGTCTGGAAAGTGTGGAGGTGCCGGCATGATAATACCAATGAAAAAATATTCTTTTCTGGTCTATCATCAGAATTACCGGAATTTCCTGGATGAACTTCAGGAACTTGGTGTTATCGATATTATTGAAAGGGATGTGGAATTAGACGATGAAATGAGGGACAAGATATTTCTGGTAAAACAGGTTCAGAACAAAATAAAATTTTTGAAAAAGAGAAAGATTGAATCTAAACCTGCAAAAGAAAGCGAATGGGATGGCATGGATCTGCTGGGAAGTATCAACCAACTGGAGCAGGAGCAGGAACAATTACAGCTTCAATTGAATGCCCTTAAAAAAGAGTACATCAATGCTCGTCCCTGGGGTGATTACTCTGAGGATACTATTCTCAAACTTGAAGATGCCGGACTTAACCTCAACTTCTTTGTATGCTCTGAGAAAAAATTTAAAGACGAATGGAACGAAAAATACAACATTGAGATCATCAATACATTGCAATCAGCGGTATATTTTATTGTTATCAGGCAAGGCGATGAAGAGATTGATATTGATGCCGAAGAGTTGACTATTCCGGAACGCCCTGTGTCAGAGGTTGTGGCTGAACAGAAAAAGACGGAGGCGCGTATCCATGAGATCAATGATACTTATGACGAATATGCTAAAAAACACCTCGATGTTTTGGAAAGAACGTCGAATACACTGGAAAGCGAGACAGATCTTAAAAAAGCAATTTTACATACCAGGAAAGAAGCAGAAGATAAATTGATGGTCATGGAAGGATGGGTGCCTGACCATAAGGAAGAAAATGTTAAAAATTTCGCAGAGGACAAAGGAATCGTTTATATTACAGCAGAACCGGATAAGGATGATAAGCCTCCTGTTTTGTTAAAGAACAACAAGTTTGCAAAACTTTTTGAACCCATCGGAAGTCTTTTTTCGCTTCCTGATTACAAGGAAATTGACCTTACCCCGTTTTTCGCTCCGTTTTTCATGATGTTCTTTGGTTTCTGCCTTGGCGATGCAGGTTATGGTATCCTGTTCGTCATTGCCGGTACTTTACTTAAGTATAAGCTCGATAAAAAATTCCGTCCTATTCTTTCGCTTTTACAATGGCTGGGAATCGGGACAATCATTTTTGGGATACTGACAGGTACATTCTTCGGGATCAACCTGCTGGAGATAGAGAGTCTTGGCAATCTGAGGAATATCATGTTAAATAATGATCAGGTATTTATGCTTGCATTAATGATTGGGTTGATACAGATACTTGTAGGAATTATTATCCGGGCAATCAACCAGATAAAGCAAAATGGCTTTGTTTACGGCTTGTCTTCCATAGGATGGTTAATCCTCATCCTGGGAATTCTGGATATGGCATTACTTAAGCTAAGTGGATTCGTCGGTAATATCCTCCTTTATATAGGTCTGTTCCTGATAGTTTTCTTTAGTGATCCCAAGGCAAGCATTTTAGGTCGAGTTGGCAAGGGCTTATGGGATTTATACGGTATTACCGGAATATTTGGTGATATATTATCCTATATTCGTCTTTTTGCTTTGGGTGTATCAAGCGCTATACTTGGCTTTGTAATTAACGATATTGCCATGCAAATACTGGCAACCGGCCCGGTTATAGGGCACATTTTGTGCGGAATTTTCCTGATACTGGGACATTCAATGAATATCGCAATTGCTTCGCTGGGTTCATTCGTGCATCCGATGCGCCTGACTTTTGTTGAATTTTATAAGAACGCCGGTTTTTCCGGTGGAGGAAAAAAATATAATCCATTTTCAAATAAACGTAAAACAATTTAAAACTAAAATTTTATGAATACAGCTATTATTCTTGCATACGTAGGTCTGGGCTTAATGGTAGGCCTGGCGGGCGTAGGAAGCGCAATTGGTGTTTCTATTGGCGGTAATGCAACCATTGGCGCATTAAAGAAAAACGACGCAGCCTTTGGCAGCTATATGTTACTGTCGGCATTGCCCGGGACACAGGGACTGTATGGTTTTGCAGGGTTCTTTATTATTTTGAATTCCGGCGTGATTACCCCTGAAATAACTGTTCTTCAGGGTATAGCCATATTCGCTGCCGGTTTTGCACTGGGACTCGTAGGATTGATCTCTGCTATTAAACAGGGTGGCATCTCGGCAAACGGTATAGCAGGTATTGGTGCCGGTTATGACGTATTCGGTAAAACTATGGTACTTGCCGTGTTCCCTGAGTTATATGCCATCGTTGCCTTTGCAGCAACATTCCTGATTAATAATGCAATAGCAGCAGGATAAGCTATGAAAGACCTGACAGGTTTAGCTTACAAAATGTTTAAAATATATCAATCTAACAAGCAGTTAATTAATAAAACCTGTCAGGTTTGACCTAAAAAGATGTTTAAAATGTATTAATCTGACATGTAGTCAATTATCAAGACCTGACAGGTTTAACTTACATAGGATTAATTCCGTTAATAGTTATTATATGAAAGTCAACTATTCATGCCCAAAGTGTAAGGGGTTGTTAAATATCGGAGGGCACCTGGTCTTTATCATTAAAGCCAAGACCCCTCCCAGGAAAGGACTTATATTTTTGAGTACTGAAATAGGAGATTATAAAGTTATAAAACATCCGTATTTCGAATTAGAAGATGGTGAAAAGACTGATGTTTTCTGCCCGATATGTCATTTCAATCTCAAATGCAGCAGAAATAAAAACTTAGCTCGTATCGTAATGACAGATGCCGATCATAATAAATATGAAATAGTATTCTCGCGAATTGTAGATGAAAAATGTACTTACAAGATCAAGGGGGATGAAATCATTGAATACGGTAAGCATACTTCCCGTTATGGCAGTTTTAGAAAATTACTTCAGCAGGATTACCCCTTTAAAAATATATAAAGGGTACCGTGGTATTCAACCCGTGAAATTTAAAGGATTGTTGAAGCTATCAGGGTTTTAAAAAATTAACAGTTTTTAGCTTGTACAAAACAGGTGTTAATATTCCAGAATCAGACCTCCCCGTAAAATATCTATCTATTAACATATTTTAATAAAATATTATGGTATTGTAAGGTTTAATTATTTATTTTTGTACCGATAATAACAAAAAAATGAAAAATCTCGTAAGAAAAATAACTTCTATTGTTTTAGCACTGGCTTTTCTTATTTCCAGTTCGGGGTTTTTAATTTCTGAACATTATTGTAAAACTACGAATTTAAAACAACTTTCTTTTTTGATTGAATATTTTGATTGTGATCATAATGAAGTAACAAATCATGAAGATTGTAATAAAAATTATACTTGTTGTGAAACACAGCAAATTAGCGCTATTCTCGTAAAGGAAAAAACAAAAAACACACATGATTGTTGTGAAACAAAAAAGCATTTCTTTAAAATTGAATCTGTTTTTGATAAACCGGTAATCAAAAACTCGGTTTTAGTAATTTCTAAAACAATTCATTTATACAAAGACATTGTCAATATTGATGATGATATAGAGGACAATAAACCAGATGCTAAACCGGATTTAAAGATTCATTTGTTTAGTGGGAAAAAACTTGTCTTTTTCTTACATCAACAAAAAATTGCCCCTCCTGTATTATAATTTTTTTTCGGATTTATCAATCATTTTATGCAAAGACATTTTTTTGTCTGATTCAATCTTTATATAGTAATCAGCATTAATATGACTTTGTAATCAGAAATTTTAGAATTATAATATGAAGATAAAAATATTTTCAACAGTAATATTACTGTTCATGATTTTATCTGATCTATATTCACAGGAAATTCATGGTTATGTTTATGAATTGGATAAAAATAAAAAGGAAGTTGCTATTCCGGGAGTAAATGTTTATTGGGAAAATACATCGAAAGGAATAAGCACAAATGCAGAAGGACACTTTGAACTTATGTATCCCGAAAAAGCAAATCAAGATCATTATAATCTAGTGATTAGTTTTATCGGATATAAAAATGACACCCTGCTTATTGAGAGAAAACAGTTAAAAAAGAAAAAAAATGATGGAGATAATGATGACCATGAACATCTAAAGATCATTTTATCATTAAATATGGAGCTTCAGGAAATTGAGATCATTAGTAAAGCATCGGGTACTCATTATTCGAGGATAAATCCCATCCTGACAAGTGAGATCACCGGAGCCGAATTACAAAAAGCAGCCTGCTGTAATCTTTCTGAAAGCTTTGAAACAAATGCTTCGGTGGATGTTTCGTATAGCGATGCCATTTCGGGAGCTAAACAAATAAAATTACTCGGACTGGCAGGAATGTACAGCCAGATATTGATAGAAAATCTTCCGAATTTGAGAGGTCTGGCAACTTCGTACGGACTGGGATATATTCCGGGAAACTGGATGGAATCCATTCAAATATCGAAAGGAACTTCCTCTGTGAAAAATGGTTATGAATCAATTTCGGGACAGATAAATGTGGAATTCAAAAAACCTGATTCGGATGAGAAATTTTTCTTTAATACTTACATAAATAATTTTGGTAAACTTGAAGGAAATATAAATTCCGCAGTCAAAGTTAATGACAACTGGAGTACAATCCTTCTTGTTCATGGCGAGAATCTTCAAAATAAAATTGATAATAATGGAGATAATTTCCTTGATATTCCTTTGATGAAACAATACAATGTTTTAAACCGGTGGAAATATACTGGTCATAAAAATATCAAAGGACAATTTGGAATTAAAATTCTTGAAGAGAAGAGAAGTGGTGGAGAAATAGATTTTGAGAATTTTATGGATGTTCAAAATACCGATTATTACGGATTTGATATTAACACAAAACGCTATGAATTATTTACAAAATCTGCTTATCTTTTTAATCGTTCACATACTAATATTGCTTTAGTTCAATCATTTATTCATCACCGGCAAAATTCCTTTTTCGGTTTGAATAATTATGATGGGATTGAAGATTATTATTATGCTAATCTGATGTTTCAATCATATATCGGAAACACAAATCATACTTTTACAACAGGTTTGAGTTATGTTTATGATAATTATGATGAATCCCTGAATGACAGTCTTTTTTCGAGAAAAGAAATTGTTCCCGGAAGCTTCTTTGAATATACTTACAAAAATCACGACAAATTAACAGTGATCTTAAGTATGAGGGCTGATTTTCATAATATTTATGGAACATTTTTGACACCACGTTTTCACTTTAAGTACAATTTAAATGAAAGCACAATTTTAAGAGGATCAGCAGGAAAAGGGTACAGAACTCCAAATGTAATTGCTGATAATAACTTTCTTTTGATAAGTTCAAGAAAGCTCAACATCAGTAATGATTTAAAGATGGAAGAAGCATGGAACTACGGAATAAACCTGACAAAATATTTTAAGATTTCATCACGCGAATTAACTTTCAACATAGAGTTTTATCGCACCGATTTTGTCAACCAGGCTATTATCGACCGCGATCAGGATATAAAGAGTATTTATATTTATAACCTTAACGGGAAGTCTTATTCTAATTCTTATCAGATAGAAGCCAGCTATGAGCTATTCAAAGGTTTTGATATCCTGGCAGCTTTTAGGTACAATGATGTAAAAATGACTATTAATAATGAGCTTGTCCGAAAGCCTTTGGTAAATAAATACAAAGGTTTGATCAATTTGTCTTATGCAACAAATCTTAATAAATGGCAATTTGATTTCACAACTCAATTTAACGGCGATAGCAGAATTCCATCAACAGAAGGAAATCCTGAGATGTATCGTAGAGATACAGAATCTCCGGCTTATACAATTATCAATGCTCAAATAACAAAATATTTCAAGAAATGGGAAATTTATATTGGTGGCGAAAATCTAACAAATTTTAAACAGGACGATCCCATCATTGCTGCAGATGACCCTTTCGGGGAATATTTTGATTCTTCTTTGGTCTGGGGACCAATATTAGGTAAAAAAATATATGCAGGAATACGAATACGGATAAATTAAATAATTATAAACAAACAATTAAATTAGAAAATCATGAAATCAACAAACAAAATTTTCACAGCTATGATCATAGCCTTATTTCTGATCACAGCAATTAACACAAATGTTTCAGCTCAAAAGGCAGAAAAATATGATGAGTGTAAAATTAAAGTTTCGGCAGAATGCAATAGTTGTAAGGACAAAATTGAAAAGAATATTGCATTTGAAAAAGGCATAAAAGATGTAAATGTTGATCTTGAAACTAAAGTTGTAACACTCAAATACAAACCAGATCAAACTAATCCGGAAAAATTACTTAAAGCAATTGAAAAATTGGGCTATAAAGCCGAGTTAGTAAAATCTAATGATAAAGCAACAGGTGATTCTAAAAAATGTAATGATCCTTCTCCTTGCAGAAACACAAAATGTGGTGCTAAAAAAGGTAAAAAATAAAACCCAAATATTTGATCCTGCTAAAATTAGCAGGATCAAATATTATTTATTTTGCATTCTTGAGTTTGACACGATTTTAGGCTAATCAGCAGGTTACGAGGCACATAAAAAT